>WNFA01012076.1_pt1 | contig 10352 bp, 12 predicted proteins | sample 5400481 | NCBI WGS metagenome assembly WNFA01 (sample SAMN13153340, study PRJNA577476) | soil metagenome | isolation source: 120 cm saprolite under Douglas fir tree site 2 hole 1 replicate 2 | place: USA:California | collected 2015-04-18 | reverse complement strand
ATCATCAGTTGCTGGCCGGTCGCCAAGGCTGCCTCGAGCGCGCTGCCGATGACCGCGCCGGCCTGCACGCGAATGCTGCCGGGCTCCACCGCGGTGACCTTGTTGTAGCCGGTCATGTCGAGGAGCACGCCGCCCTGGAGCGGCACCGATTGCCCGTAGTTGCCCGTGCCGCCGCCCCGAATGGTCAGCGGAATGCGATGCTTGACGGCCGCCGCGACCACGGCGGCGATGTCCGCCTCGCTCTGCGGCGCGACCACGACGTCGGCCAGGCAATTCTCGAGCTGCGGCGTGAGCACCGGGCTGTACCAATGGAAGTCGTGCGACTTCTGGCGCCGCTCGCGCTCATCGACCGTGGACCTGACATTGCCGATGTCCCGGCGAAACTCTTCGATGAGCGTCTGACTTGTCATTTTGTCCTCTGGAAACGCGGGTCCCGGGGCTGGCTGCCGAATTTTCCGCGCTCCCCTCGCATGTAGCTGGTGCAAGCCACGAACCATTGGAAGTCATGGTGCCGGCAAACGCAGATCATCTCAGATGAGAACGCCCTGGATCGTCGCCCGCCGGGTTCATTTCACGCTGATGCCGGCAGCCTTGATCACCTTGCCCATTTTTTCGGTTTCGCTGGCCAGGAACTTGCCGAACCCCTCGGGCGACATCGATAGCGGAACGCCGCCGAGCTCTTCGATCCGCGCTTTCATCTTGGGATCGGCGAGGACGGCTTTGATCGCCCTGTTGAGCGTGTCGATCGTCTCGGCGGGCGTACCGGCCGGCGCGCCGATGCCGTACCACTGAGCTGATTCGAATCCCGGCACTGTTTCACCGACGGTCGGGATTTCGAGCATTGACTCCAGGCGGGTCGCCGATGTCACCGCAATTGCGCGCAGCGTGCCGGCCTGGATGTATTGGACCGCCGACGGAATCGTGCAGAACACCATGTGCACCTGACCGCTGAGCAGGTCAGCGAGCGCCGGCGCCGTGCCGCGATATGGCACGTGCGTCATTTGGATGCCGGTCATCAGCTGGAGCAGCTCGCCCGAGGCGTGGTCCGGCCCGCCCGCGCCGCCCGTTCCCATATTGACTTTATGCGGATTGGTCTTCGCGTAATCGATGAATTCGCGGACATTCTGGGCTGGAAAGGCTGGGTTGACCGCCATGAAGTAGGGAAAGCGGCCGATACCCGCGACCGGCGCCATATCACGCATGAAATTGAAACTGAGATTTTCGTAATAGGTCGCGTTGATCGCATTCGCCGCGTTGACCAGCAGCAAGGTGTAACCGTCCGGCGGCGAACGCACCGCCGCCTCGGTGGCGATGTTGGTCGCCGCCCCACCACGGTTCTCCACCACGAATTGCTGCTGGAATCGCTCCGACAGGGATTGGCCGATCAGACGCGCCGCGATGTCGGCCCCGCCGCCTGCAGCATAACCAACCAGGAGCCGCACCGGACGCGATGGATAGGTGTCCGCCCGGGCCGCTTGCGACCAGGCCGCGGCGCCAATAGTTCCGGCAAGACGCAACAGTTTGCGGCGGTCTATCAACATGGCGTTCCCTCTGCGCAAGGCGGCAAGTGCATGCCAGTATGATGCGCTAGGCCGCCCTGCCACAAGCCACCGCGGCGAACGGGTTGCTCGATGGCTGCAGCCATATGAGAGGATAGGCCAGTCGCTGAGAAGCGCTGCGCACCGAAGTGCGATGCGAATCGGCTAGGAGGGCATTCCGGCGCGGCGACCGGCCGAATCGAAGCTTGGCCGCGTCCGGCCCGTCACAAATCTATGGGGGCTCGGCAGCGCGAACAGCAACGCGACGAGACTTGCATCAGGAGCCTGCGGCGGGAGCGGTTTGCGCCGCTCGGCCGCGTGGTTGTCGCAACATGTCCTCGAACAATAGCGCCGCTTGCCAAAGCAGCCGCGCCGGTGAGAAGCGAGGCCGATTCCGCGGTTGCACGTGGGATGTGCGCACTTCACGACACTCTCCTCGCGTGGTGTGCGGTGGCGGGCATCGCCGTCTTTTCGTGTTCGGCGAAGCACTGCGCATCGCAGTACAGCAGGCGCGTCTGCGGATCGCGGACGTAGCCTCGTTCAATCCTGGCGCAACACAGTGTGCAGTACGCATTCGCTCGCGGGATCCGCTCGTTGACGAGAACGAACCTCATCCGGCGCGAGAGCACATCGCAGCGCTTGAAGTCCCCGATCAGGCGCGTCGTCATGGCGCATCTCCTCATGCATCCCTGAAATCGCTCTCCGGGACTTAGTAGCGGAGCGCCGCCGACAGGCCTGTGACGGGGATCACAACGCGGTCGTTTTTTGAGTGCGCCTGTCTGCTTGGACGGCTGAAGGCGATACACCGGTTGGCGAAGGCCGCCGTGTCCTAGCCATCAAAAAGCGAATGGCGAATGGATAATTGCAGACATCGGGAATGGTGCTGCCGGTAAGGATTGAACTTACGACCTCCCCCTTACCAAGGGGGTGCTCTACCACTGAGCTACGGCAGCGGAGAACGGGGCAAACCGGCCCGCGGACGGCGCGGAAACTGCCACAGAGGAGTCATCGACGCAAGGATTGGCGCGCATTGCGGGTCGCGGGCGAGCCGGACGCCGCCAAATCGCTTGCCGCAGCCGCGGCCGAGTCATATGAGCACGCCATGACCGCGGGCAAGCCGGGCGAACGCGCCGCCGGCCGCCGCACCGAGCGGCTGGCGGCGGCGCTCAAGGCCAATCTCAAGCGCCGCAAGGCGCAGGCGCGCGGCCGGGCCGCGGCCGGCGAGGAACCGGCTAACCACCGGCCGGCGACCACGTCGACCGATGCCGCGCCGGGCCGCAAGGGCGACCGGGAGCGCTAAAATCCCGGCCACGAACCGGACTTTCGCCGTATTCGGCCCCGACTGGATGGGGCCTGCCCGGACCTGAATCGGCGGCCGGGCAACCAATCGGGGGCAGACCAGAATGGATCGCATACGCATCGTCGGCGGCCGCCCGCTCAACGGGGCGATCCCGATTTCCGGCGCGAAGAACGCGACGCTCCCGCTGATGATCGCGAGCCTGCTCACCGATCAGACGCTGATCCTCGACAACGTCCCGCGCCTCGCCGACGTCAACCTGCTGCAGCGCATCCTCGGCAACCACATGCGCGCGAGCTTCTGGGTGATCGCGCCGCTGGTCGCCTGCATGGGCGAGGCGAAGGTGTCGATGCCGGGCGGCTGTGCCATCGGCACGCGGCCGGTCGATCTGTTGATCATGGTGCTCGAGCGCCTCGGCGCCGCGATCGATATCGACGGCGGATACGTGATCGCGCGCGCGAAGAGCGGACTGAAGGGCGGCGAGATCGTCTTCCCCAAGGTCACGGTCGGCGGCACGCACACGGCGCTGATGGCGGCCGCGCTCGCCAATGGCACGACCGTGATCGAGAACGCGGCGCGCGAGCCGGAGATCGGCGACGTCGCCGACTGCCTCAACAAGATGGGCGCAAAAATTTCCGGCGCCGGCACCTCGCGCATCACGGTCGAGGGCGTGACGAAACTCTCGGGCGCGCGCCACAGCGTGCTGCCCGACCGCATCGAGACCGGCACCTACGCGATGGCGGTCGCGATGACGGGCGGCGACGTGATGCTTGAAGGCGCGCGGCCCGAGCTCTTGCAGGCGGCGCTCGACGTGCTCGGCAAGGCGGGCGCGACGGTCGCGGCCACCAACACCGGCATCCGCATCACCCGCAACGGCGCCGGCATCTCCCCGGTCGAGGTCGCGACCGATCCGTTCCCGGGCTTTCCGACCGACCTGCAGGCGCAGCTCATGGCGCTGATGACGCAGGCCGACGGCACCTCGCGCATCACCGAGACCATCTTCGAGAACCGCTTCATGCACGTGCAGGAGCTGGTGCGGCTCGGCGCCCGCATCCATCTCGACGGCGAGACCGCCACCATCGAGGGGGTCGCCAAGCTCAAGGGCGCGCCCGTGATGGCGACCGACCTGCGCGCCTCGGTGTCGCTCGTCATCGCGGCGCTCGCGGCGGAAGGCGAGACCATGGTCAACCGCGTCTATCACCTCGACCGCGGTTTCGAGCGCCTCGAGGACAAGCTGGTGGCCTGCGGCGCCGACATCTCGCGCATCAGTGGGTGAGATTGACGCCGTCTCCGTAGCCCGCATGGAGCGAAGCGGAATGCGGGGAAAGACTCACCAATACGTTCGGCGCTGGCCCCGGATTTCGCTTCGCTCCATCCGGGCTACGAGCACCATCTTCCTCCTCGCCTCCATCTCCCACGCCGCCGAGCGTCCCGCCGCTTTCGTCGACGCCGCGCAGGTCGTGCCCGGCCTCGTCGTCGAGATGCGCTATGCGGGCGACAAGAATTTCGTCGGCGCGCGCGTCAATGGCTATGAGCGGCCGGTCTGCCTGCTGACCCGCCAAGCCGCGCACGCGCTCGCCGAGGTGCAGCGCGACCTCGCGCTCTCCGGGCTCGGCCTCAAGGTGTTCGACTGCTATCGGCCGGCACAAGCGGTGGCGCATTTCATGCGCTGGGCGCGCGACACCGCCGACGTAAGGCGCAAGGCCGAATTCTATCCCGATGTCGACAAGCGCATGCTGTTTCACCTCGGCTACATCTCGGCGCAATCCGGCCACTCGCGCGGCTCGACCGTCGACCTCACCCTGATCCAGCGTGCCGATGGGGCGGAGCTCGACATGGGAACGCCGTTCGACCTGTTCAGCCCGCACTCGGCGCCGCGCGATGCCAGCATCGGCGCCGAAGCGCGCCGCAACCGCGCGCTGCTCGCCGCCGCCATGTCGCGCGGCGGCTTCCGCCCCTACGCCAAGGAATGGTGGCACTTCACGCTGCGGGGTGAGCCGTTTCCGGGGATGTATTTCGATTTTGTGGTGAGGTGAGTCTTAGGTCGAAGGGAGGGCATGTCTCGTCTCCTTGTCATGTTGATCCGTTCCGCGGATCGTACCGACCCTCGGTTGAATGGCGCCAATTTGTGAGAGGTGGAGCGCCACGGCGCCCCGCATTGCTTTAACAATGGAAAACAATCGATCTACAATGGAACCCGGCAAGGCGGCGCTACAACCGAAAAGTTGTGTCGTGCATTTGCTCGGCGCCGCTCATGCGATCGTTCTTGCTTTTCCGCGACACAAGAAAAAAGCCGCCCCTGAGGCGGCTCCAATGAAAACGCCCGGCGGCCGTTCCCGGCTGCGGGCGCAAATTTCCGTCTCACATTTCGCCAATACGACACTTGCGGCAAAAGAGCAAGATGTTGGCCGAAAAATTTTTCGAATGTCGATGCTTTTAAGTTCGTAGCCTGGGTCGAGCGCAGCGAAACCCACCATTCTCACGCGGGGCAAAGTCCCCCGATGGGTTTCGGCCTGCGGCCTCAACCCATCCTACTGTCGCCGATCCAGCACCGTCTTGAATTCCGGCTTTTCGCCCGTCTTGCACTCGGCGAGTTCCTGCCACAGCACGAGCCGCGCCTTGCGATCGGTGACGCGCCATTCGGCATGGATGCGGCAGATGGCGGGATCGGCCGGCGCCCAGTTGGCGGCGATGGTGTTGCGCGACATCGGTATCGTGCCCTGCTCGGGCAGCGTATCGACCGAGATCTGGTTGCCGTCGGCGGTGAGGATCGGGAACGACAGCGGCACCGCGCCCCGGCCGGTGGAGTCGAGCGCGAGATAGACGACCACCTGCTCCTTGGCGAGCGTCTGCGCGGAGGCGTTCAGGTGGCGCACCTCGTCGGCGCTGACGTCGTCGCGGCCCTTGCAGCCGGCGAGCATGATGCGGCCGCCGTCGAACGGCTCGTTCATGAACTTCATCACGGGCTCGGCGGCGCAGGTATGCACGGCCGCAAGCGGCTTGAGCAACTCGCGCGGCGCGATGTGCTTCGAAGAGACCATGTTGACGCGAACCATGCCGGGCCGCGGCGGGCAGACCTCGTTGTATTTCTTGCGCACCGCCTCGATCACGTCGTCGGCGTCGCCGATCTTCCGGTCGTGCTCCTCGCCGGCATGGCAGCGCGACCACACCTCGCGCGCGTTGCGCGCGGCGTCACCCTGACCGGAGATGGCGGCGCATTTCTGCTCCTGCGGCATGTCGGCGAGGCCGTCGAGGCGCTTGAGCGCGGCCTGTAGCGACTCCCAGGTCTTGGCGAGGTCGCGTTTGCAGATGAGCGTGTTGACGGTGCCGGCCGCGGCCGGCGTGGCGGCAACGAGCGAGACAATCAGAAGAGAAAAGAGCGGGGCAGCCTTCATCGCGGGCCTCCCGCCTTGGTCGCGCGAGACGGCCTACAGGTTCATGGGCGCCGAACTGACGCCGCTCGCTCTGTTAATGAAATGGTAACCGGAGGGCCGGCCCTCGATAGGGGACGCTCGCCCGCATCCAGTCTACTGGCTCGCCCGCAGATCGGTCGCCCGCTTGGCCACGGCGCGCGGCAGCACGTCGAGATAGGGGCCAATGAAGAAGGCCTCGCCCGAGCCTTCGCCGAAGTAGCGGTCATAGGTGTCGATCATGGCGCGCACAGGCCCGACGCAGCTCGGCACCGAGTCGACGATGATGTCCCCGAGCTTTTCGGGTTCCGTGCCGTAGCGTGGATCGGCCGCCACGGCGCGCGCGATGCATTCGGTCGCCGTGTTGATGAGCGGCTGAACGGCCGCCGTCCTTTGGGCCGGCGACAGGCGTGCCGGTTCCGCGTCGAGCGCCTGACCGGTGGAAACGGCGACGACGAGCGCGATGCCCGCCAGTGGTGCGAGAATCATTCGGAAAACCCCCAAGCCCCAGGCCACTTTAGCGCGCCGATTCGGAAGTCAAAGTTAAATTCCAAAAAGTTCCATCAGAAAAGTTCCAGCTGCGGACTTTCGGTGACACTTGGAACCCAACGTGAAGACGTTCGCATCGGCGACACCCGCCGCGATTGGGACCGCGGGCGCGACTGGGAGCATCGCCGCTTTGGTGTCGGCGTTCGCGGCGAGTTCCGCGGCTGCAAGACGGTCGTGACTCGCGAGCGGCGCGGCGATGCGGTCGTGGTGAAGCGTATCAAGCGTTGCGACTGACGCGCACAGCGCAGCGAGAAGGGCCCCCGGACCGGGGCCTTTCTTTCTTTCGTCTCGATCGCGCCGCGCGTGTCACGGAACAAGCCGCCGTCGCGGCGCGTTATTTCGTTTGCTCTATGGAGGACCGACGCCGTGAATGCGCGCCGCGCTATCACGCATGCCTTGATTGGTGCCCTCGCGCTCAGCTTGTCCGCCGCGGCCGGTGCGCAGACCCCGCCGCAGGACAGCGCGTCCGGGCCGGTGCTCGAACTCACGCCGGCGCAACGGCTCACGGTCTATCAAAGCATCAGCCAGACGCACAAGAACAACGCCGCGCCCACCGGCTTCCGCGTCTCGGTCGGCGCGCACATCCCCGACACGATCGAGCTCAAGCCGCTGTCCGACACGCTGGTGCAGATGGTGCCGGGCGCCAAGAAATACTCGGTCGCGATGATCGAGAAACAGGTGGTGCTCGTCGATCCGCAGACCAGGCAGGTGGTCGCGGTGGTGACGCAGGAGCCCACCGAGACGCAGCGCTGACGACGCCGTCGGTGGAGCGGGCACGCTGCCCAGGTTCCGCCCCCAAATGGTCACCGCGGGAAAACGGAACCTGCGACAACACATAGCGTTGGGGCGATGTCGAAACATCAAGCGGAGGCCGCGATGAGGCTGTTGCATTCGGTTGCGTTCGGTCTCGCGCTCGCGTCGGGAGCGGCGAGTGCGCAAGCCCAGGTCATCACCCGGCAGGTGACCCAGGAGCCGGTGGAGACGACGATCACGCGGGGTCCCGCCGGCACCATCATCACGCGCCGGCCGCTCGCGCCCGCGCCGGTGGCGCCAACCGTCGGTGCGGTCACGGTCGAGCAGGGCGTGGCGCCGGCCTACGGCCCGCTCGGCACCGTGCAGCTCGAGCCTTACGAGATGCAATCCATCGGGCCGGGCCCGACCTATGCGGAAACCGTCGGCATCGCCCAGCCGGTCCGCACCGCCACGGTGCGCCGGCCGGTGACCGCGACGCGCACGGTCCGCGCCGTGCGGACCGAGCGCCGCGAGACCGTCGGCAGTGGTGTCGTGCGCAGAGCGCCGCGCGCGGTGGTGCGGCGCACGACGACGGTGCGGCGCACGGTTGCGACGAGCGCCGCGCCGCTGGTGCTCGCGCCGGCGCAGCGCCAGGTGATCTATCGCACCGTCGTGCAGCGGCAGGTCGTGCCGAGCGTGGCAGCGTATCCGACGTACCCGACGTATCCGACCTACCCGGCGTATCGGCCGAGCACCGTAGTCGTGCCGGCGACGACCGGCACCGGCTATGCCGTCACGGCGCCGGCGGATGACGTCTACTCCCCGGCGGATGACGTCTACTACGATGAGGCGCCGCCGCTCTATCGATCGGCGGCCGTCGCGCCTGTGGTCTATCCGGTCGGCGCGCGCCTGCCGGCGCGCGTCGTGCTCTCGCCGGTGTCGGACGAGATCGCGCTTCGAGTGCCGGCCGTGCGTTCCTATCGCACGGTGTACATCAACAATCGCGTGCTGCTGGTCGATCCGGTGACCTACACGGTGGTGGCGGACGTCACGCCGTAGCGCACGCTACGGCGGACGGCCGCAAACAAGCGGGGCGCGGCTGGTGCCAGTCGCGCCCCGCTTCTTGTGATGCGCCCGCGCTACGCTATTCGCGCCCGGTGGCAGTGGCGCGCCACTGCGCCATGCTCTCCGAGATGATCCGCATCGAAGCCATCGCGGTCTGGCTCAGGTTGGTGTAGCCCGCGAGCTCGCGTTGCACGCGGTCGCCTTCGGTGCGCAGCAGATCGCGCACGCTGCGCAGTTCGTGGATGACCTTGTCGATCTCGTTCAACGAAGCGCCGGCGACGCGCTCGACCAGGAAGTTGATGTTCTCGCCCGGCGGCTCGGCCGCGTCGGGCCGCCGGCGCCACGGCGCGTCCTTGCGGATGAACTCGCGAATCTCGCCTTCGAATTCGCCGCTCGCGGCGGCCGCCTCCGGCTGCTCGGATTGGATCGTCGCACTCATGTCACATCTCCCTCACTGCACAAGAACCGTTGCGGTGATTGCGCTCCCATACGCGCTCGCATTGGGTCACGCGACTGTGACCGGCAAACGGCGGGAGTAAGGCGCGCGGCGGGCGGAGCACCCGAACCCGGAGAGGCTTTCGGCGTTGTGGTAGCGCAGCGCCACGGGGAGCATTGGGAGCATTTCCATGCGTGTCTCGAAGATGGATTATTTGCGCGAGGCGCTCTTCTCGGCCGCCTTGTTCGGCAGCATCGGCCTTGCGGCCGCGCAGGCGCCGGCGCCGGGTACCGACAAGGACCACGCGCAGCAGCCGTCGTCCATTCCGGATCAGAACGCCAAGCAGGAGCCGGGCGCGAAGGGCGCTCCGCCCAACTCTCAGGCGCCGCAAAATACCACCGCTCCGGCCCCCGGCGCGTTCGTCAACGGCGCGCTCACCGCTCCGGGCGCCGCACCCGATACCGACACCACGCCCGCCAAGTTCTCACAGAAGAACGATCAGCTCGACAAGATGCCGATCCTGACGCGCGGTGTCGTGCTCGACGACGCCCAACGCAAGCTCATCTGGGAGAGCGTGATGGCGGACAGCGGCGCCGCCACCGCGTCCATCGAGGCCGGACCCTCGACGGAATTGCCTTACACAGTCGAGCTGCGCGAGTGGCCGCAGGACGTCACGGGAAAGATCCCGGGCGTGCAAAGCTTCAAGTACGTGAAGACGAACGACAAGATCCTGGTGGTCAGTCCGGCGAGCCGCATCGTGGTGGGCGAGATCAAGCGCTGACCTTCCCTCCCGACTCCCTCATGGTGAGGAGCACGCCTTCGCTTCGCGAAGGCGTGCGTCTCGAACCATGGGCAGCACGCGCAAGTGGCGCCACATCGGCCGCCACGCAAGTCGGGCTTGCCCGACTTGCGCATCAACAAATGCCGATCTCGCGTAAACGCGAGATCGGTGTCCTTCGAGACGCTCGTCTTCGCGCAGCGAAGACGAGCTCCTCAGGATGAGGGCGGAGCGATTCAGGCTACAAACCGAAAGGCCGTACGCGCTACTTCGCGGCCTTCAGCTTGTCGAGCGTGAACAGGTAGTCGGCGTCGGCCTTCGGCTTGTGGCAGTTGAAGCAGGCCGTGAGGTTGGCCTTGTCGTTGACCTTCTTGTCCGGCAGGAAGACTTGGTACTCCCACTCGCCGTTGCGGACATTGTCCGCATACTCGGTGCCCCAGCCGGTGCGCTTCTCCATGATCGCGTAGGCGACGAGATTGCCCTTGGTAAGGCGGCCATTGGCGTCCTTGGTCGGATTGCCGTCGGCGCCGAGCTGCGCGGCGTACTG
>WNFA01027618.1_pt1 | contig 10354 bp, 12 predicted proteins | sample 5400481 | NCBI WGS metagenome assembly WNFA01 (sample SAMN13153340, study PRJNA577476) | soil metagenome | isolation source: 120 cm saprolite under Douglas fir tree site 2 hole 1 replicate 2 | place: USA:California | collected 2015-04-18 | reverse complement strand
TCGCCCACGAGGGTGGCTAGAGGTCGACGCATCAGGAACAACAAAGGGGGAGCAGGATGACACAGCGCAGCTTTGATCCAAACACCTATACCAGACGAAATTCCAATCGTCTTCCTTCCTATGACTATCGCTCCAGCGGCGCCTATTTTATCACCCTGTGTACTGAAAAGCGGCAGCGCGTCCTGGAAATACCAAGCATTCGTACAGAGTTGCTAGCAAAGTGGCAACAGCTCCCTCAGCGTTTTCCAGGTGTGCGGGTAGATGCATTCGTGATCATGCCCGATCATGTGCATGGCATTCTCTGGCTTGATAGGAGCCTGAAGGACGCACCAACAGTGGGCAGGGTGATCGGAGCTTTTAAAGCGTGGATGACCATAGCCTGGCGCAATTACCACAAAGAGGCACATATCCCCTGTCTCAACCATCTCTGGCAGAGAGATTATTATGAGCACGTGATTCGTAATGATGATGATGTACGTCTGACCCGCGACTATATCTTGAACAATCCTCTCCAGGGTTTATTGAGACAAGAGCAGAGGGACGAAGAGGTGAAAAGGGTGAGAAGGAAGGGGGAGGCGGGCGACCATAAAGGCCCACCCCGCGTCCACCCAACCACCCTCGCCCCTACGGATACGGAGGCCTGCGTTGAGAGGGGGATGGTGGGCATACCTGTCCATACGGAGGCCTGGGTTGAGAAGGGGGAAGCGGGCGAGAAGGAAGGGGAAGGCGGGCGACCATAAAGGCCCACCCCGCGTCCACCCGACCACCCTCGCCCCTACGGAGGCTTATTGATGTTTTTGTCCAAGGAGAACACCGTGGCTATTCAACAAACCGAATCCAGTATGGCTACACCTTACCAGCTTCTTGATACCGAGGGCAACCTGGTAGGCGAAATGCCCGACCTGAGTCCAGAGCGCCTGCTTTTCCTCTATCGCAGCATGCAGCTGGGCCGGGCATACTCGAATAAGATCATTGCCCTGCAGCGACAGGGGCGGGCGACTACTTTCGGTTCCCTGGTGGGTCAGGAGGCAACCGCCGTGGGCCTGGCGGCTCCAATGCAGCCGCAGGACTGGTTGGCAACCTCTTATCGTGAGATCGCCTCGTTGTTTGTCAGAGGTGTTCCCCTTCCTACCGTGACCTACTCGTTTCGCGGTTTTACGCATCCGAACTGGCCCGCTGAGAGCCGCTGCCTGCCCATTCAAATCGTCATAGGAACGCAGATGTTGCACGCTGTAGGCCTGGCCATGGCTGCTAAGATCGCTGGTGACCCTGTAGTAGCGGTCGGCGTTTGTGGTGACGGGGCAACCTCCGAGGGCGATTTTAACGAGGCCTTGAATTTTGCGGGAGTCTTCCAGGCTCCCGTGGTACTGGTTGTGCAGAACAACGGGTGGGCTATCAGTGTTCCGAGACATAGACAGAGCGCCGTTGCCACCCTTGCTGCTCGCGGCGCCGGTTTTGGCGTACCCTCCAGGCTGGTTGATGGCAACGACATCCTGGCGGTCTACGCTGTGATGCAGCAGGCCATCGAAAATGCTCGCGCGGGACACGGGCCAATGCTTGTCGAGACCTTAACGTACCGCATCGGAGCGCATACCACCGCCGATGATCCCACACGCTATCGCGACGCGGCGGAGGTAGAAGCCTGGCGGGCCAAAGACCCTATTGTGCGCTTCCAGCGATTCCTGGTGAAGCGCGGCCTGCTGGACGAGGAACAGGATCGACGCATTGTCGAAGAAGTAGAGGAAGAGGTCAACGAGGCCGTGCGAAAAGCCGAAGCAATGGATCCACCGGCTCCCGATGGCTTTTTTGACTGGATGTTTGCTGAGCTTTCTCCACGCCTGCAAGAGCAGCGCGAAGACTTACTGCGTTTTGTGGATCGAAACAGACAGGGAGGGCGATAAGTCTATGCAGATGACGATGATAGAGGCCCTGAACAACGCGCTCGCACTGGAGTTGGAGCGAGACGAACGAGTGGTGGTGCTGGGGCAGGATATTGGCGTCAATGGAGGCGTTTTCCGCGTTACCGAGCACCTGCAAAAGAAGTTTGGCGAAAAGCGCGTCTTTGACACGCCGCTCTCAGAATCAGCCATCATCGGCAGCGCCGTCGGCATGTCCATTTATGGATTGCGGCCGGTGGCAGAGATACAATTCGCGGGCTTCCTGTTTGTGTGCATGAACCAGTTGGTGTCGCAGGCGGCGCGTATCCGTTTTCGCAGTGGAGGCGCGTTCACCTGTCCTCTGGTCGTACGTGCGCCGTATGGCGGTGGAGTACGCACTCCCGAACTCCACTCGGATAGCCTTGAAGGCGTATTTTTGCAGACTCCTGGTCTGAAAGTAGTTGTGCCTTCGACGCCACCTGATGCAAAAGGCCTGCTTGCCTCGGCCATTGCCGATCCTGACCCGGTGCTTTTCCTTGAGAACATCAAACTGTATCGTTCGTTCCGCCAGGACACGCCGGAAGACCATTACCTCATTCCACTTGGCAAGGCAAAAACGCTGCAGGAGGGCACAGATGTGAGCATCTTCGCCTACGGGGCGATGGTGCAGGTCGCGCTGGAGGCGGCCAGGCAGGCGCAGCAGGAGCTCGGGACGAGTATCGAGGTCATCGACCTGCGCACCGTCTGGCCTCTCGACGAGGAAGCAATCGTTGCCTCGGTTGAAAAGACGGGCCGCGCAGTGGTTGTACACGAGGCGCCTCGCGCGGGTGGCGTTGGAGCAGAAGTGACCGCCATCATCAACGAACATTGTCTCTATTCCCTGTTAAAGCCGGTCGAGCGCGTAACCGGCTACGACACGCCCTACCCGGTGCCTGGGCAGGAGGACTATTACCTACCTACCCCGGCTAAAGTGTTAGCAGCGATACGGTCGGTTATGGAGCCGTAGGAACAGCGCGGTTTTTAAGGTGCCTGATATTTCCCTACTTGCCTCAACTGGTAATCAACCAGTCGATAAGATTTTGCAAGGCATAATTGGTACCTACGAATTAGTATTTCCAGGGCGTATTCGTGGCTACTATCTTCTCGGCAGTTATACAGATGCTACCAGCGTGTCCATCAGCGACATCGATATGGCTATCCTGTTCAAAGGTAGTTCCGTAGACAAAAGAGAAGCGCAAGTCAATCGCTGCTGCTCTCTTATCAGTCCCATCAGATTGGATATATCTGCACATAGTGAAGAACGATTACCGGCGGAGGATGTGCGTCTCAAACTAGGGAGTGTCTTGCTCTATGGCGAAGATAGCCGCGACAATATTGCGCTGCCGCCAATTGAGGCCTATCACCAGTATATTACAGCCTGGCCCTGTTACTTCTTCGGGCGCATCCGCAACATAGAATTTTTGACTTTTCCGTTGGACTACCCCGAACCTGAAGGAGATTTTTATGGGTACGATCGCAAAAGTATACCTGCCTGGTATCCCTCTGCCATAGTTAATGGTACAAAAGAACTGGTTGCCAGTATCTGTTGGACGGCCACAGCCATCGTTGCATTGCAAACAGGAAGATATACCGGTACCTTCTAGCAAGTTTGCATAGTGAGAGTTTAGGCGACAGGCTTTTTGCTGTGAGGCGGTTGAGGGAAGTCGTCTATTCGGACGAAAAGGTCACAAATTCCTTGTACGCACTCGCGGCAGCCGATAATGAAGACCTGCGGGAGGCTGTGAAAGAAGCAATAGGTAAGATCAGATGATACAGAAAACTTAACAAAAGCTTGCCTTTGTCTTACTCATACCCTCAGTCTCATCCTGTGGTATATTCTTTATGTGTGCTTAAATTGTATGCAATGGGGGCAACACCTTATGCCTTCTATCGTCGTTGCCGATTACAACCCTGCGTGGCCAGCTATGTTTGAGGAAGAGAGAGCTCGCATTCTTGATGTTGCTGGCGACCATATAGACGATATACAGCATGTTGGCAGCACTTCAGTACCGGGTTTGGGAGCGAAGCCAATCATCGACCTTATAGTTGGCTTACGTGATCTCTCGAAAGTGGAGAACTGCGTTCAGCCGCTACAAAGCATCGACTATGAGTACTATGGCGAGTACGGAATACCAGAGAGACACTATTTCCGTAAACCTGCTGGCGCTTCATCAGATCAGGTAACACATCATGTACATATGGTAGTGAAAGGCAGCGACTTCTGGAGAAGGCATCTGCTATTTCGAGATTATCTACGACTTCATTCAGAGGATGCTCAGGAGTATTATCTGCTCAAGAAAGAGCTGGTCGAAATGTTTGGCTCAGACCGCAAAGGATATACTGATGCTAAAACCTCGTTTATTGAGGCCGTGTTAACCAAAGCTTTTGGAGGTTTACTTGATAAACCTTAAAAACGAAACGTTTGATGGTACCTTTCCCTTTGCTCCGCACTATTTTGATAATAACGGCTTTCAGATGCATTTTGTGGACGAAGGCAGTGGTGAGCCTATAGTGCTGGTGCACGGGGACCCAACATGGGGCTATCTGTACCGTAATTTTATCCATGCTCTCGCGCGTCACCAGCGCTGCATTGTGCCGGATCACATGGGCATGGGTAAATCAGGCATACCTCAAGAGCCATATCCATACCGGCTCCAGCATCACATCGCTAACTTTGAAAATCTGCTGTTGCACCTGGATTTGCGCAACATCACCTTAGTGCTCCATGATTGGGGTGGGCCTGTTGGATTAGGTTTCGCGACTCGCCACCCGGAACGCATCAAACGTCTTGTGCTGATGAATACCTGGGCGTTCGCACCCTGGCCAGGCGGCTCTTTTCCCCGGCTGCTGGAGATGATTCGCTCCGCGCGGGGCGAAAAGTTTGTCTTAGAGAAGAATGGCTATCTCGAACCCGCGTTACTGGGCACAACGTTCCACATAGAGAACCTGACGCAGGAGGTGATGGATGCTTACCGCGCGCCGTTCCCTACCCCCGCATCGCGCCTTGCCCTGTTATGCTGGTCTCGCGACATACCCGTCAGCGAAGCAGACCCTTCCTACGCGGAGATGAAGCGTATCGAGCGTGGCCTGTCGCAGTTTTTAGATACTCCTACGCTTCTGGTTTGGGGTATGAGAGATCCCGTACTCTCTGAACCAGTTTTGCGCACCTGGCAAAATATCTATCCGCGGGCGATCACCTACGAGATTGAAGATGCCAGTCACTTCTTGCAGGAAGATGCTCCCGCGAGAATTGTGAACTGTATAGGGGAATTTCTGGAAGCAAACCCTTAAGTCAGGAGTTATAAGCGTATGCAGGAATTTAAACTACCAGACCTCGGCGAAGGGATGCACGAAGCGGAGGTAGTAGAATGGCTTGTCAAGGCTGGCGATACGGTGAAGCTCGATCAAACGATGGTAAAGGTAGAGACGGATAAGGCCATCGTCGAGATTCCTTCGCCCGTGGCCGGGCGCATCGGCGAGATACGTGTGCAGGATGGCCAGGTGGCAAAGGTAGGTGAAGTCCTGGTTGTCTTTGAGACTTCTGCGAGTAGCACCGGCTCTTCTACACGCGACGATGCTTCATCTAAAAAAGTGGTGGCCAGCTCTGCTCTCAAGCCATCGAATGTCTCAACCGCCCCTGCCGCGCCGGAAGTTTCTACATCTCCGAAGAAACGTGTGCTGGCTGCTCCTGCCGTGCGCACCTGCTACACCCACTACTCTAGAGGATCGCCAGCCGTTGACAGGGCTGCGCAAACGTATCGCCGAGCACATGGAGCATGCCTGGCGTACTATCCCACATGCGACCGCCTTCGATGAGCTTGATGGCGGTGGACTGATAGCGCTGCGTAAAGCCTTGCAGCCATCGGCGGAACAGCGCGGCGTCCATCTCACCTACATGCCTTTGCTCGTCAAGCTCCTGCTCCCTGTGCTCAAAGAGTTTCCCATCTTTAACGCCAGCTTCGATGAAGAGCGGCGCGAGATCGTTTATAAACGCTTATACCACATCGGGCTGGCCACGGCTGCCCCGGAGGGCCTGCTTGTACCGGTGCTGCGCGATGCAGATCGGCTCACCCTCATATCCATTGCTGCTGAGCTTGAACGGCTCTTTGAGGGTGCTCGTAAGCGCACCTTGCTCCTACGCGAACTGAGCGGGAGCACGTTCACCTTGAATAATGTGGGCAGTTTCGGCGGCGGCAGCGGCACCCCCATCATCAACCATCCTGAAGTGGCGATCCTCGCTGTTGGCAGGCTGCAGGAAAAGGCGGTTGTGCAGCAAGGCGAGATTGTAGCGCGGCCAATGATGCCGCTGGCCCTCTCATTCGACCATCGTTTGATCGATGGCGCCATGGCGGGCGCGTTTCTTGGGCGTTTCAAAGCACTGGTAGAGAATCCGCAGCAGTTGATGCTGGATATGGTGTAGGAGAAGCAATCATGGTTGTCGGCGATGTGACAACAGCACTCGATGTCCTGGTGCTGGGCGCTGGCCCAGGTGGATACGTGGCAGCCATTCGCGCGGCGCAACTCGGCAGGCACGTGACGCTGGTTGATGCGAGGCCGCCGGGTGGAACCTGCCTGCATCAAGGCTGCATTCCGCTCAAGGCGCTCCTCTCATCTAGCGAGCGCTACCAGCAAGTGCATCAGGAAGAACTGGCAGCAATGGGCATCCATGCTGAAAACGTCTCCTTCGACTGGCCCGGTATGCAGGCCTGGAAGCAGAGCGTGGTTGATCGGCTCGCCGACGGCGTGCGCCGCCTGGTGGCGGGTAATCGCGTCGACTACGTGCATGGGACTGGCTGGTTTATGAATGCCCAGGAGGTGCGCGTTGAAGGAGAGCATGGTTCGCATCGCTTTAAATTCGATCACTGCATCATCGCTACTGGCGCCGCTGCCGCCCCCGTGCCCGACCTGTCATACGACGGGAAGGATGTGCTGGCGCCTGAACAGGCTTTGCTGCTGCCCGAACTGCCTGCCGCGTTGAGCATTGTGGGCAATGATTATATCGCGTTGGAACTGGCTACACTGTTTGCGCGGCTGGGCGTCAAGGTTAAGCTTTTCTCTCCTGGCGAGCAGGTGTTAGCTGGCGTTGATCCTGCGGCGCTGCGTCTCGTGCAGGCGGGCCTGCGTAAGCTTGGGGTGCAGGTGACGACGCAGGCAACCATCGAAAACGTGAGCGAGCGCCCTGTTGTGATCTCGCTCGGCGTTGCTCCTCACACGGCAGGATTGCACCTGGACGCTGCGGGGATAGAGGTTACTCCCGGTGGTGGAATCGCCGTTGACACGATGCAGCGGAGTAGTGTATCGCATATCTATGCAGTTGGCGACTGCACGGGCGGGCGGGCGCTGGCAAGCATTGCCATGAAGCAGGCGAGAGTTGCTGCCGAGGTGCTCTCAGGGGAGCGCGTCCAGTTTGCGCCACTGGTGACGCCGCTCGTCGTTCACACCACGCCAGAACTTGCCACGGTTGGTTATTCAGCCGGAGAAGCTGCGCACGCTGGCTACAACGTCATCTCGGGCCGTTTCCCCCTGGCGGCGAATGGGCGCGCCCTGACATTGGGGACCGATAACGGCGTCGTCCTGGTGGTGGCGAACGCAGATGACGGGGTCCTGCTTGGCGCCACGCTGGTGGGGCCGCGCGCTGGTGACCTGGTAGAACAGGCAGCTCTCGCTATTGAGATGGGGGCGACGCTCACCGATCTTGACGAGATCCTCTACGCTCATCCCAGCTTGAGTGAGGCATTTCAAGAAGGGGTTGAAAGCGCTTTGGGGCGAGCAATTCATAGCCTTAGTAGCCCGGTATCCCGCGCATAATGTGCCTTATCATACCTGGCCCGAACATTGGCGGAACCGGCTGATCTTCAGGGGATTCGAAATCGGTCAGCGTATGCGCGCTGACCATCTGGTCGCGCAGCACATTTACCTGCCCGGCCATCACCTGGTCCATTGAACCCTGCTCGGGTTTAGCAATCCAGCGCATCATCGAAGACAAGAAGAGTTCTTTCAGGTAGGCGAACGAGAAGCCTTCTGTAAGCTCACTGATCTTGAGCGCCGCTTCTTCAGATAGTTGCAGTGCAGGTTTTAACGAGGTGTTCCACATAGTGATATATGCATGACGCTCGGGCTGCTCGGGTAGATCGAAGGGATACTTGCGATCAAAACGGCTGGGCCGGTCGAGAATAGAGGGGTCCAGGCGCTCTGGATGATTCGTTGTGGCGAGGGCCACTATCCCGACGTTGGCGGCGAAGCCATCCAGTTCATTGAGGAAGAACGAGCGGTTCTGCGGTGTCAACTGCGAATCCAGGTCTTCAAACACGAGGATACAGGGTGCTGTCTTGCGTGCGCGGTCGAACACCTGGTGGATATTGAACTGGTCAGCCCCATGTGGGGCCTTGAAGCTTCTCACGTAGAGGCAGGGCTGCTCCATCGAGTTGATAATAGCCTTGACCGCGTGTGTCTTGCCGTTGCCTGCCGGGCCGACAAACAGGATGCCGCGTTTCCAGGGAATGTCGTATTCTTCATAGGTGGCGCGCGCTGCAAAAAACTGCTGCAAGTCATCGCGTATGTCTTGCTTGAGACTGCCGCGCAGGATCAGGTTATCGAATGTCGCTCCTTTAATATCCTGGAAGAGGTTCTCGTCTTTGTACCAGCCTCCGCCATCAAACACCAGCACTTCACCGCGCACCTCCATATTCCACTTGCACACGGCGGCAAAAAAGCTGCGGGCAACGTCCTCGCTGTCGGCTAGAATCCAGTAGTGAAAATTCCTGGATCCGTCGCCCCAGTTCATAATAAGCACATCCAGGCTGGCTCCCTGCCATTCTACCTCGAGCCAGGCATTCTTGACTCTATTGAACGTCTCTCCTGCCTCATCAGAACCCGAGCCTGTATGGGTTGGATCATGGAGAAAGCCACTCGGACTTAGCTCCATAGTGTGCCATGCTATCCTCCCCTGCTCAGGCCCTCTCCAGTAGGTCGTCACCTGGTTGAAGAGAATGGTTTTCTGTCTAAGGGTACATTGTTGAGCGTTTGCGTACTCCTCCACGTCGAAGGCCATTTCTCCCTCGATAAGCGCTTTGTCAGGGAAAAATTTCGCCAGTCGCTGGCTGATGTGGTACTCGATGGCAGTTGGTGGAAGGCAGAGCATCTTGCTGAAAAACTTTTCCTTGTTCATTGTGTCTCCTTACTGTACTGCATGCCTGTGTCCCACAATGGCTGACCGCTAGTAATTCTATGACACGTCAGGTTGATAATCACCGAACCAGCGCACCCATGCAAGTTTGCCCTTCACCGCATTCCACAATCGTGTATCAGCAGTCCAGTACTCGCATTGTTCGCGTTCCGCCAATGCCAGGTAATGAGCATCATAGGTCGCTGGAAGTCTATATTGCTGTGCTAGCTCCATAGCTCGTACACTCAATGTTGAGTTTTTCGGAAAAACAAGCTCCAGTTCCGTCAGGAGTACATTTTCAAGAGCTTGTCTGGCATCGTCGCTATCGAAGATGCCGTTGCGAATACGCTGGTAAACCGCGTTGGTCACCTCATAGATAAGCAATGCTGGCGCCAGCAGAGTGGTTCCTTCAACAAACCACCTCGCAAGCAATGCTGCCGCTCTGTCCGAGTCATTTTCATCAATAACCCATTTAAGAGCGATACTTGCATCGATAACTACAGTGTTTTTCATAGCTTCTTATAACTCTGCCAGGTATTGTGAGCGCTCATCGCGCATCTGTCGAACGATCTCAGCAGAGTCTCCAAAGTCTGTGTCAGGATGCTTTTTTCTGATCCGCTCACGAACTTTGCGTAATCGCTCAATTGTCTCATGAGTGATACGGCGTGGCTCTGGCTGTAGTAAATTTGCTTCTTCAGGCACAATCTCTTCAAGTATGTGTTCGATATACTCTCGAATAGACAGCTCCTTCTGTGCTGCCGCGATTCTGATGCGACGGCGCAGTTCAGGGCTGATATCGATCATGAGCCTGGGGCGTGGGTTGTGCTTCTGCATTGCTTCGCCTTTCTTTATGTCCTCAAATTAGATATGGGAAGAGACTGTATCGCTATAGCAATTATACATGAAAGACGACATGGTGACAAGTCGTCATCGACACACCTTGATTAAACTGGCGAGAATGGGGATAGAAGCGTCTACATATTCTCAATCGTGCCCCTCAGGTCCATCAAATCGCTGTTCAAGCGCGTCAATTGTTCCTGCATGGCTGCCGTCTTCTTTTGCTCGGAACGTACGAAACGAGTATAGGGCGCGATAGCATCTTGTACCCGGCCGATCGCGTTATTGAGTTCCTTGTGGAACTGTTCGCTCATGGCGTCATGCAGGCGAGTGCGCAGCTCTTGCATTTTCTCGTCGAAGGTACGCTTGGCGCGGGTGCGCCGGGCAGGGATAATGTAGAGCCCGAGGCTGATCAACGTAATGCCCGCGAGAATGC
>WNFA01015962.1_pt1 | contig 10354 bp, 8 predicted proteins | sample 5400481 | NCBI WGS metagenome assembly WNFA01 (sample SAMN13153340, study PRJNA577476) | soil metagenome | isolation source: 120 cm saprolite under Douglas fir tree site 2 hole 1 replicate 2 | place: USA:California | collected 2015-04-18 | reverse complement strand
GCCTTGGTCTGGACATCAAAACCTTTTCCGCTAGACGAAATGGCGCGCTCGTTCGCGCCTCCGGAGAAGTGTTGACTAAAAATGCTTGACAGGCACCGGCGTCGTTAGAGACAGGATGACGCCGCTTGCACAGGCGATGCGAGCTCTTACTTCTGACTCACACCACTTCGGAGGCGGGGAGCACTTCTTCGGTTTGGGGAGTTGGAATGGGGCGGCGCTTGCGCGCGGGCTGGGCGAAGGCATCGGCGGCTGCGATAGTGCAGAAGACGTAGAACAGAGCAGCGTTGGCGGGGATTTGCAGGTTGAAGTCGACTGCGCTGTGCACGAGAATGCCGGAGCATCCCAGCATGCAGGCTAGGGTGACGGTGCCGCTGACGTCAGATGTCCAGTCTTTGATCTTGCTCACGGCGCGGCGATACACCACGATCAGAAACCAGAGCATCGCGCCGAATCCAAGCAGGCCCATTTCCACGAGCAGTTGCAGATAATCGTTGTGCGCCTCATTCACGAAGAAATTGGTATAGAAACTGCGGAACTGCGGGTAGACCACAGGGAAAGCTCGAAGGCCCCAGCCCAGCACCGGCTTTTTCGCAAACATGTGCAGCGCATCGCGATCGATCGTCAGGCGCATTCCGCCGGTGATCTCGGAGCGCGTCTCGGTGGAGATGCTGGACACGCGCCGGCCCAGTTCGCCGCCGCCGACCCAAGTCAGCAGACTGATGACGATCAACAGGAACGCGCCCACGCTGACTGCAGTCTTGATGCCCCGTTGCCGACGAACCAAAACCACTGCAAAGATCAGCAACTCCATGAGCAATGCCAGCATTCCACCGCGGGAGCCGCTCAGAAAAATCGTCGATGCCATGACTGCGGCAGTAGCGGCGGCCAGCATGCGCTGACGCGAACTGGCCAGGTGCGAGACTGACAGCACCAGCGGAATCGGCACCAGCATTTCCATTAAACCGGCGTAATGGTTGTGATTCACGTAGGGACCGTAAATCTGGCCTCCCATGCGCGGCGTTCGCATCCAGTACAGCTTGCCGTTGGAAGCGATCCCCTGCAGCAGCGCAAACGAAGCGAGCGCCGCACCATAAATCGAGAACACGAAGGCGAGCCGCCGCGCTTGGAAGTTGCGAAAAAGTACCTGGCTCGACAAAAAGCAAAGCATCGCGTACGCGCAATACAGCAGCGCGCCGGAAACCGTGTCGTGGCGATAGGCGGTGCCGCCGGCTGCAAGCTGAATAACAATCAGGACGGCGAAAGCTGCCATCGGAAGGAACAGAGGGTTCCACTTGATTTTCACCTCGCCATCAATCCATTGCTTGGCGAGCCAGAGCAGTACCAGCAGAGTGGCGCCGGCTTCGAGGGTGAAAATAGACCAGGGTTCGACGGATCCGAACGCGACTGGCCCGAACATGAGCAGGCCGAAGGTGCCCCAGAGCAGGACGGAAGTCAGGCGGGACGACCACAAGCGTCGGTCGGCCTCTTGGATGATGGCTGCAGTCATGAAAATGATTGTTTCCCTGACGGGTTGGGCCTGACGCTATTACTTCTTCTTCTAGTTCTACTTCTTCTTGAGGCGAAAGTCGTCGACCCAGAGCTTACCACGGATCGGACTGCCCACCGGAATGCGGCGGACATGCAGAACTATGAGCTTGCAATCCGCGTTGGTCGTGAATTCTCCGCCCACCGACTTCCAGTATCCCGTCTCTTTCAGGTCGTCGCTGTCGTAGTAAATCGTCTTCGGATCGTACATGTCCTGTACGGTCAGGTGCGGGCCGCCGGCGCCTACGAGGTCCGCGCTTTTGTAGTAGGCGGAAAGCTCATAGGTTGTGTTGGGCTGCACCGGGATGTACTGGAAGATTCCGGCGTCTTCAACTCTGGGTCCGTCGAAGACGATCTGCAGTGACCTCCGTCCGCCGTGAAAGTCTCTGGGATCCAGCGTGAGTTCGACGCTCTTCTGTTTCTGATGCTGCCAATCGAAGCCGCCGTTCAGGATGTCGAGACTGAAATTTCCGTTGATTACCAGATTCGAAGACGAGGGCAGGTATGAATTGAGCCCGAAGCGGCCCGCGCCCTGGCGCCAGACCAGAACCGCCTCATCCACTTCCTTGTGACGGATCAAGTAATTGAAGTAGTCGAATACGTGGCTTCGTTCGAACCGTTCTCCGGACTGGATCAAAGCATCCCATACTTTGGTGGAGGCTGCGGTCTCCTGCTTCGACATCAGGAACTCAAGGAGTGCGATGTAGTCCTCGGAGCGGTGTGGAATCACGTTCCGCAGAAGCGCGTCCACATCGGGGTTAATCCGCCAGCAGAACTGCACGGCGGCTGGAATCAAGGAGTTGTCGTTGGCCATCACGACGCGGAATTCGCGCAGCGCTTTCTCGTTTTGGCCCTGCACCAGATACAGGTTGGCAGCCTCCCAGGCTACATCCGGTGTGGTGGGATCAGCCTCGATGGCATGTTCCAGTGCCGCGGTCTGACGGGCAACGTCGCCACGGACTTGATAGGCACTGGCCAGGTCGAACCAGAAGCGAGCGGAGTGGGGATTGAGTCGTACCGCTTCGGTGTAGGGCGCGATCGCGGCGGCTGGGTCGCGGGCCACGAGTTCGTAATAGCGGCCCAGGTGGTTGCGATAGTTCGCGTTGCTCGGGTCGAAACGCACGGCTCGCTGCAGACTGGTTAACTCGGCCCGCTCGCCGAACCATGCGGCGAGGAATAGCGTCCCAGCGAGCCCCACATAGGTGGCCGCCAGCACGATTGCGATGGCCGCGATCAACCACTTACGGGCAGGTGTGTCGAATGGAATCTGCATTTGGCTGCAACTTAGCTACGCGCTGCTGGACGATGCCGGAGAAGTCTCTTCCACATCTTCCTCGTCTCCGTTGTGGGATGATTCGTCATCCCGATAATAGCGCGCGTACTTGCCTTGATATTCGTAGTAGTAGTAGTAGTCCGGCGAGCTCAGATCGACCGCGTTCAGCAGAACGCCGGACACCTTCGCGTTCACCTGCATCAGCACGTCGCGCGAGCGGCGCAACGCCTGCTTAGTCGTCTGCCCGGAGCGGATGACCAGAATCACCGCGTCGGCGCGAGGCGACAGCACGACTGCATCGGTGACCGAGAGCGTGGGCGGCGTGTCGACCACAATGTGGTCGTACTCTTCGCGCAACTGGGCCAGCACATCTCTCATATTCGTCGAGGCCAGCAACTCGGCGGGATTCGGGGGCGGCGTCCCAGCGGGGAGGACATGCAAGTTGGGCAGGATGGGAGTGCGCGTGATGGCCTGCTGCAACGTGGTGCTCCCGGTGAGCACGTTGCTCAGTCCGCTGCGCGGACCCATGCCCAGAGTTTTGTGAATGCTCGGCCGCCTCAAGTCTGCGTCGATGAGCAGGACGCGCACGCCCTTTTGCGCCAGCACAATGGCGCAGTTGATGCTGGTTGTGCTCTTGCCCTCCTGCGGAAGGGCGCTGGTCACCATGATGACCTTGGGAGGCGCGCCCAGATTCGTGAGCAGCAGCGAGGTGCGCAGGGCGCGGTAGGATTCCGCCATCTGCGATTGGGGCCGCACCTGCGTGATCAGTTCTACGGCTTCGTTGGACGCTGCCAGAGCCAGGCGCTTCCCGTTGCTGCCCTCGCGCATTCCCTTGGAGCCAAGCGGAATCATGCCGAGTGGCGCCAGTCCGGAGATCGCCTGCGCCTGCTCAGTGGTCCGCACGGTGTTATCGAGTCCTTCCAGCAAGAAGGCTAGTCCAACGCCCGACATTAGCCCCAACACCAGAGCGAAACCCAGGTTGCGCGGAATATTGGGCTCAATGGGGCCATTGGGGACGCGGGCGGTATCGACAATCCGAAAATTATTGGACTTCAGCCCGGCCGAGACTCCGGCTTCCTTCATGCGCTGCAGCAGTCCTTCGTAGAGCTGGCGGTAGGATTCGGAGTCGCGCTTCAGGATGTTGTATTGAATGGCGCTCTCGTTCAGCTTGTTGGCTTCCTGCTTCTGTTTTTCGAGGGCATCGCGTAACATGTTTTCCCGCTGCAACGCGGTCATGTATTGGCCGCGGACCTTGCTGGCGATTTGGACCGAACTCCGTGTTCAAATCCGCTGCCTGGATGCGCAACTCGGCTTGCTTGGCACGCAGATTCTCCAGCAGCGCGCACGCCGACTGCGAACCGGGTGTATCGAGGCCTCCTGCACTGGATGCGATGGCGTCGGGATCGCCCGACTCCATCAGCCGGTAGAAGGCCTCTTTATCCATCCGTTCGGATTCGGCGGAAGTGAGAGCCTTGTTGAGTTCGTCGAGCTTGGCGGTGGTGATGTTCTGCTTCTCATCCATGCCAAGGATTTCGTGCTCTTTCTGGTATCGAACCAGTTTCTCCTGCGAGGTTTCGACCTTCATCTGCAGATCGACCAATTGCTTGTTGAGCCAGTCGGAGGCTTGCATGGTCGATTCGAAACGCGACTTGAAGTTGTTCTCAACGTAAGTCTGCATCAGCGTGTTCACGACGTTGGCGGCCATTTGCGGGTCCCCGCTACGATAGTGAACCTCAATGATGCGAGTATTGGGTGAGAGCGCGACTCTCAGGCTTCCCTTAAATCCGCCGATCAACGAAGAAAGATGTGCGGAATCGACCTGCAGCGGGTCGGGCGTCACTTCCAGCGAAGGAGCCTGACCACTGGCTCCGCCCGAATGATCCAGGTTCAGCTCCTTGATCACCTGCAGTGCGAGCAGATCGCTTTGCAGGATCTTGACCTCGGTGTCGAGTTCGGTGGGATCGTAGTAGTCGAGGCTGAAGGTGGCGGAGTTCTGGAAGTTCAGCGTGGTGTCGGGCTTGTTGATCGCAATGCTACCGTTGGCCTCGTAGATGGGCGTCATCTTTAAGCTGGCGATGGCGACCACGGCAAAAACTGTCGCCACGCAGGAGAGGATGATCCACTTACGCTTGGCCAGAAGACGGATGTATTCGCCGGCGACGGATTCCTGTGAGGGAAGTATCGGGTACACCTGCGGCGCCGCGGCCCGCCCGAGCTCAAGGCTCGTCAAGGGAATTTCACGAACCACACCGCTATTCGCCGGTACCAGAGGTCCCGAATCCATGCCTGCTCCTCAATAAATCAGTAAACGCCCTAAGCCTATCTGCACACGTACTATGAAGTCCCGGTTCGAGGAGGCTGGTTCGTCGCCTGGGAATCTCTTCCGCACCAGGATGCTGGAGAGTGCGTGGGACATTTTAGCATTGGATCGCTCCCGGATCATCGCCAATTTTCGCTTGGCGCTGTGCCCTGGATGTTGCTCACGCGGATTCCTCAGACTGAGGCCGCCACACTATTAGAAAAGACGTCGGCAAGTTCGCGGGCATTGTCCACGAGCACATCTGGCGGTTCGTCTCCCAGTGTGTGGGGCGCAAATCCGTAGGTGACGCCGACGGTCCACAGCCCGGCATTGCGTCCGGTGCGGACATCGACGTGGGAGTCTCCGACGATAGCCGTTTGTCCAGGTTGTGCGTCGTTCTCTTCCAGAAGTTTGCGTACGCCTTCGGCATCAGGCTTCTTGGTACCGAAACTGTTTCCCCCATAAACCTGGACGAAGAACGGGCCCAGGCCGAGCGCCTCGACGATGGCGCGGGAGGGAACAACGGGCTTGTTCGTCAACACCGCCATCTTGCGCGGCGTCCCGTTAGAAGATTGTTGAATCCGCGCGAGCGTATCCTGGATGCCCTCGTACACCGTCGTGTGATCCAGTTTGTGCTCGCGGTAGTAGGCCAGGAAAAATTCCAGGCCCTTACGGATGAGAGCTTGGTCCGTGGCCTCGACGCCGAGGGCACGCTGGATCAGGATCGGAGCGCCGTCGCCTACGTAGCTGGCAATGACGTCGTCGGGGAGTTCGGGGCGTCCAATGTGGCGCAGTGCTGCGTTGACTGAGTGGACCAGGTCCAGACGGGAGTCGATTAACGTGCCGTCGAGGTCGAAGATCACCAGCTTGACCGAGTGCGGGTCGAATGGGCGGAAAGTTCGAATCATGCCTGCTCTCAGGATAAATGATTGCAGCGATAAAGCTCATGTAGGGACAGCCGCCTCGGCTGTCCATGCCGGGCAAAGCCCGGCTAGTCTGTCCACGCCTGTGCTGGCGTAGGGAAATTTGACATCAATCCATATTTCTAATAATGTCGAAATATAGTTCCGTCTCTATTGAGCAAGAACACCGAGCGCGTGGCCAAGTATGCCGACATGTTCTCGGCGATGGGGACCGAGTCGCGCCTTCGCATCATGCAGTTGTTGTTGTCGGCGCATCCCGAGGGCCTTGTAGTCGGGGATATTCAGAATGACCTCGACATACCAAACTCAACGCTCTCCCATCATCTGGAAAAGCTCAAGACCGAAGGCCTGGTGGAAGTCCAGCGGCAAGGAACGTTTCTGCGCTACACCGCGAATACTCAGGCGCTACAGGAGTTGCTGCAATTTCTGTATGCCGAGTGCTGCACCCGCAACAAGGCACTTAAGCCGGAAGCAATCATCCGCATTTGCAAATAGGAGGATCTTCATGGGCACGACCAGCACCGACATTAAAGAAGTGGTGAAAGAAAAATACGGTCAGGCCGCTCTGCGCGTGAAATCCGGAGGCAGTTCCTGCTGCGGAGCCGCTGCAGGCACCGGCTGTGCCGATCCAATCACCACCGGCCTGTATGACGCCACCCAGTCCTCTCAGATTCCCGAGGAAGCGCTCTTGGCTTCACTCGGCTGCGGGAATCCCACCGCGCTGGCGGAATTGATGGCGGGCGAAACTGTGCTCGATCTGGGCTCGGGAGGCGGCATCGACGTGTTGCTGTCAGCGCGGCGCGTTGGTCCGACGGGCAAGGCTTACGGTCTCGATATGACCGATGAAATGCTGGCGCTGGCCAACGACAACAAACGAAAAGCAGGCATCGACAACGCCGAGTTTCTCAGGGGAGAGATTGAGAGCATTCCTCTGCCCGATAACTCCGTCGATGTGATCATTTCAAACTGCGTAATCAATCTCTCCGCCGACAAGGATCGCGTTCTGCGTGAGGCTTTCCGTGTGCTGAAGCCTGGAGGCCGCTTTGCCGTCTCCGATGTGGTGACCCGCGGAGAAATGCTGCCGGGGATCCGCCAAAGTGTCCTCGCCTGGGTCGGTTGCATTGCCGGTGCGCTCGAAGAGAACGAGTATCGCAGCAAGCTGTCCGCCGCAGGATTCGAGCAGATTGCGATCGAGCCGACGCGGATTTATCGGGCTGCGGATGCGCGGGAGTTTCTGGCAGGGCAGGGAATCGATGCGGATGCCATCGCTCCGCAGGTCGATGAGAAGTTCATGAGTGCTTTCGTTTGCGCGGTAAAGCCGTCCGCTGCCGAGAAGGCCGCCGGTGGAATGGGCGAAACGAAAGCCTGCTGCGGTCCCACGTGCTGCAACTAGGGGCATCCGGAAATAACGATGCACGAACACTACAACGTTCTGTTTCTGTGCACGGGAAATTCCGCGCGCTCTATCATGGCGGAGGCAATCCTGAACTTCAAAGGAAAGCCGCAGTTCAGCGCTTACAGCGCCGGAAGCCGTCCTTCGGGAGAAGTGCGCCCGGAAGCCCTCCGTCAACTCGAGAGTGCGCACCTGCCTGGCACGGGGCTGAGAAGCAAGAGCTGGGACGAGTTCGCTAAGCCGGGGTCTCCGAAACTGGACTTCGTGTTTACCGTTTGTGACAACGCGGCCAAAGAAGTGTGCCCAGTGTGGCCAGGGCAGCCGATATCCGCACACTGGGGCGTGCCCGATCCTGCAGCGGTTCAGGGGGCAGCGGCCGAAGTGGAGCGGGCCTTCCGCGAAGCATTTTTTATTCTCGACCGCAGAATCAGTTTGTTCCTCAGTCTTCCGCTAGGGAGCCTCGACAGCCTTGCGCTCAAGAAAGAAGTCGACGACATCGGCCGACACTAACAGCCTGTCGGACCACCAGACCTCGTCGGCGGAATCTTTCTAAAATCCCGGCTTCCAGCTTTGCCAACCAGCCCTCACCATTTACAATGCAACAGGTTTGGCCGAATACGGCACCTTAGTTGGAATGGGGCGCGCACCGCAGCAGGCTGAAACTATTCGGCAGCTGCGCGAATCTACAAGGTAGGAACCAAGGAAGCGGATGGCGACTACAAAAACCGACCCCAAGCTGGCCCTCGCGACCAATGGCGGGAAGAAGTCCAAGACTTATGAAGGACTTACCCGCGACCAGCTGATTCAGGCCTATTGCCACATGTACACCTCCCGGCGCATCGATGACCGGGAGATCCTCCTCAAGCGCCAGCAGAAAATCTATTTTCAGATGTCAGGAGCCGGGCACGAGGCGATTGGGGTCGCAGCTGGCCTAGCCCTGAAGCCAGGTTACGACTGGTTCTATCCTTACTATCGCGATCGAGCGCTGTGCCTGGCGCTTGGAATGAAGCCTTACGACATGTTCCTGCAGGCGGTGGGCGCGGCGGACGATCCGAGTTCGGGCGGGCGGCAGATGCCTTCTCACTGGAGCGATCCCAAACTGCATATCGTGACCCAGTCATCGCCGACCGGGTCGCAGATTCTGCAGGCTGTGGGATGCGCCGAGGCGGGAAGGTATCTGGCGCAACATCCCAAGGCGGCAGAGGTGCCAGACGCGAAAAACGCGGCGCCCGATTATCGCCAGTTCAAGGACGTCTCGTTTCAGGGCGACGAAGTGACTTACGTCTCGCTGGGAGATGGCACCACGAGCGAAGGCGAGTTCTGGGAGGCTATGAACGCTTGCGCACTCCGCAAGTTGCCGGTGATTTTCTGCGTCGAGGATAACGGCTATGCGATTTCCGTGCCCGTCGAGGTGCAGACCGCCGGGGGAAGCATTTCGCGGCTGGTCTCTGGATTCCCGAATTTTCACTTCGAAGAAGTCGACGGCACCGATCCGGTGGCGAGCTACGCGGCCATGCAGCGGGCGACGCAGTATTGCCGGGAGGGCCATGGGCCCGCGTTCGTGCATGCCCACGTGATCCGTCCGTATTCGCATTCGCTGTCGGATGACGAGCGGCTGTACCGGCCGGACTCCGAACGGGAGCGCGACGCGCAACGCGATCCGGTGACTCGCACGCAGATGTTTCTGCTGCGCGAGGGCATTCTCGACGACAAGGGCATCACTCAGTTGGAGAAGCAGGTCGAGGACGAACTGCAGGCTGTGGTCGATCGCGCGCTGGAAGCGTTGCCGCCGGCTCCCGAGACGATCATGGACTATGTATATTCGCCCGACATCGACCCCACCTCGTGGGCGTTCGAGACGCAGCCTGCTGTGGCAGCAGACTCGGCTGACGGCAAGAAACCGTCCGCGAAGACGATGGCTGACCTGATCAACGCCACGCTACGAGACGAGATGAAGCGCGACGAGCGCATCGTGATCTTCGGCGAAGACGTAGCCGATTGCAGCCGCGAAGAATACTTGAAGCGCAAGCTGGTGAAAGGGAAGGGCGGCGTCTTCAAGCTCACCTTCGGTTTGCAGTGCGAATTCGGCAATGACCGCGTATTCAACGCTCCGCTGGCAGAGGCTGCGATCGTGGGCCGCGCGACCGGAATGGCGACGCGCGGGCTGAAGCCGGTAGTCGAAATCCAGTTCTTCGATTACATCTGGCCCGCGATGATGCAACTGCGCGACGAGCTGCCCGTAATCCGATGGCGCTCGAACAATGGATTCTCGTCGCCCTGCGTGATTCGCGTGGCCATCGGCGGATATCTGACGGGCGGCGCGATCTATCACTCGCAGTGCGGCGAGAGCATCTTCACGCATATTCCGGGCCTGCGGGTGGTGTTTCCGTCGAATGCGCTGGATGCCGCAGGTTTGCTGCGCACCGCAATCCGGTGCGACGATCCGGTGCTCTTCCTCGAGCACAAGCGCCTGTATCGCGAGACTTACGGACGTTCACCCTATCCCGGGCCCGATTACATGATTCCGTTCGGCAAGGCGAAAGTAGTGCATCCCGGAACGGACTTGACCGTGATCACCTATGGCGCTGTCGTCCCGCGCGCGCTGCAGGCAGCGCAGAAGCTCGAGCGTGAGAATGGCGTTAAGGTCGAACTGATCGACTTGCGCTGCTTGAATCCGTTTGACTGGGATGCGATCGCGGCCTCGGTTCAAAAGACGAACCGAGTGCTTGTCGCCTACGAAGACTCACTGAGTTGGGGCTACGGCGCCGAGATCGCAGCGCGCATCGCCGATCAACTCTTCGACCATCTTGATGCTCCCGTCCGCCGCGTCGCTGCCGCTGATACCTACGTCGCGTATCAGCCGATTCTCGAAGACGCCATCCTGCCGCAGACCAATGATCTGTTCCGAGCCATGAAGGAAC
>WNFA01009130.1_pt1 | contig 10356 bp, 10 predicted proteins | sample 5400481 | NCBI WGS metagenome assembly WNFA01 (sample SAMN13153340, study PRJNA577476) | soil metagenome | isolation source: 120 cm saprolite under Douglas fir tree site 2 hole 1 replicate 2 | place: USA:California | collected 2015-04-18 | reverse complement strand
ATCGCCGAGGGAGCGCGCCCGCTTTCGCGAACGCTCTCATCGAGCCGGGCCGGCTCTCCCCTCCTATTTGGCCTTGCACCACGCGGGGTTTTCCATGCTCCCGATATTGCTACCGGGACGGTGGGCTCTTACCCCACCTTTTCACCCTTGCCAAACGAACCAGCTTTGCCCGGGCGGTAAGCCCGGAACTTTTCGAAGACGTCTCGCAGGTTTCCCTGCGCGATGCCACCGTGCTGCTCCGCCGGCGGTATATTCTCTGTGGCACTTTCCGTAACTGAGCCGCACCGCGTCGAGCTAAGCTCGACGCCACCCGCCGAAGCGTGTAACTCCGCTTTGCAGCGGAGCCTGCGTGGCCGTCCCCTGGCGTTACCAGGCGCGTTGCCCTTGTTCGTCACCGGCTCTTGCGAGCCTACGACGACGGTGTCCGGACTTTCCTCCCGTCCCGATTGCTCGGGACCAGCGATCACCCGGCCCGTCCGCCAATTTCATTATAGCTCGAATCCTCCTGGGGATAAGTGGCGAGTGACGAGTTGCGAGTGGCGAGCATGAGCCAGGAGGGAAGAGTGACCCTTCGAAGTCCCACGGTTGAGTCGCTAGTTAACAATAACACCCCCCCTCCCTATGTTTCTCACAAGTGTTGATTCTAAAGGAAGTTAAAGTTGTTTGTTTTGATACACTTTTGCAAGTGTTGATTCTAAAGGTAGTTATGGGGGCGGTCGCAGCTGGCGAGAGAGACGAGGAGAGTGCTGAGTGGCGAGAGAAAATCGAGGGAAAGGATAACGCCGAGACGCAGAGAACACAGAGTTGGCGCAGAGACCGAGAGGAACGGAGTATGCCACCCCGGCATTTTGCGAAAAGAGGCTGCAAGCTGTTGAAAACAAAGGATAGCGATCCGAAAAAGAGGGGCAAGAGAGTTCAAGAGGCGGTAAGTTATTGAAAGATAGAGGATTAGAGGAGAAGTGAACGAACGGGTCAGCGAGGTTTGTTCGAGATAACACACGCAAACATATTACAGATCTGGACGTTTGTCAATAGTAAACTTAAGTGCATAGTAAACTTAAGTGCAATGTTTTGAATGGCGTGGAACGAAAGCCACATGTAAGCTGTTACTCGGGGGACCCGGGCGGGTGGTGAAAAAAAATCGCGTGGCTCTGTTGACATCCTCGGCACAGAAGGCAATTTCTTTGCGGACAAACCGGGCATGATGCTGTTTTCTACTCAAGCAGGAGGTGGGATGCCAGAAATCGGACTCCTGCCCTTTGCCCACGTAGCCTTGGAAGTAGCCACCGCGGCTCTGCCGACCTACCGGAGCCGTTTCAGCAAACACCAATTCACGCAGCCCCAGTTGCTGGCCATCCTTTGTCTGATGCGCTACGAAGACTGGACTTTTCGAGAGACCGAAGTGCGGCTGCGCGAACATAGCGAACTGCGCGCCGTGCTGCGACTGTCGAGCGTGCCCGACTACACCACCGTGTATCGCTTCTTGCGGCGCCTGCCCGACGACGCCATCGAGAAGGTGCTGGGAGAATCGGTGCGTCGGTTGTGCCGCAGTTTGCGCCGCGGTCGGCGGCGCGCTCGTGTGGCCGTGGATGGCACGGGGTTGGCGCCGCATGCGGTCAGCACCTACTTCATCCGTCGCGTCGAGCAGCACGCCGGGGGGAAGACGCACTATAAACACTATTTGAAGTGGCTGCTGGTCGCCGACGTGGATCGCCAAATCATCCTGGCGCAGCAGGCTCGACAAGGTCCGCGGTGCGACACCCCAGCGCTGCTCCCACTGGTGGACGCGGCCAGCCGTAGCCTGCCCATCGGGGTGGTGCTGGCCGATGCGGAGTTCGACTCCGAGGCCAATCACCGCCACATCCGCACCACGCTGGGAGCCCGCAGCATCATCCCGATCAACCCGCGACGCGGCATCCCAGAAGGAGCCTGGCGCTCCCGGATGCACCGTGCTTTCCCCCGAAAGGTGTATGGCTCGCGCGCGAAGATAGAAACGGTCATCTCGGTGATCCAAACGCAAGCTCTCGGCGAAAGCCCCCGGTCGCAGCTTGTCCTTGCAAGTGCGGCAGGCATTGCTGCTGGGCTTGGCCTTTAACCTCTATCGCTTGAAGCATTGCCCTGCTTTTCTCAAGGATGTCAACAGAGCCAAGAAAGGTCGGAAGCGAAGACGGGGTAACAAGTTGCGCCGGGAATATGCGACAAAGCACGAAGGAATGCGGCCCCCAAAGTCCTGTTTTGCCACCCGCCTTGCCGATCGCTAACTCGTTCCAAGGACGGGGGATAACTCTTGATATATAACATTGGTGGTGGTAGGCTTCTTGGCGCAGACGTTGTTGGTATTACTTCAAGCACTCCCTGAGAAGCTGTCTCTCGGTAGTTTTGAGGGAGGGCACATGCCCGGTCTCCCGATGAAGAGGGACCCTTCCGCTCTTTGCTACGAGCATCACGTTGCGATGAGGTTTGGTCAGGTTGTCCTGCAAACCACCGGCAAGCGGACACAGATACTTGCCTATACCTGTACGGAGCCCGATTGCTTGGTCCACTACGATGCTTCGCGCGGATACTTCATCGCCGACCAGAACGGAAATGGAAATAAGCTAGAGATGACACCCAACGTCCGTTGTCCATATGATGGGGCGTCCATGTATCTAGCTGAGGTTTTGCCGGAACATAAGAGTTTCCGTCTCTGGAAATGTCCGCAGTGCAACATCAACCATAGTAACAGTGGCAATCTGTAGTTTCGCGGGGGCCATTTGCCCTTCCTCACTATTTCAACGCACAATGACCAACGGAATTGGGCTGACCTTAACACGGTGGCTGGTAGCTGGATCGATATTTCAGATGGGCCGCCAAACCTAACATCCGCCCGCGTTTACCACAGCATCTGCCAGCGCTGCACCTGCCACGCTAGCTCGAGCCCGAGGGCGAACTTGCCACTTTCCACGCGCTCGCAGTAAACGATCCTTCCTTGAGACCGAATGCCATTCTGGGGAAAAGTAAGCAGCACGCGAGTTCCAGGTTGCCAGTGCTGCACTGTGGTGACGCGTACGCCTCGAGGACTCACGTTCTCAGTGAACGTCATTTCCTTTGGCACAGATTCGTCTGCGCGCGAAAGCTCTGCGGCCAATCTCTTCGGGATACGCCTTTCGGATCGACCATCGGATCGACGGGTTGGAACGGGCGTGCCCATGAACCCTGGAGACCTCCCGGAACAGTTAGGATGCCCCAAGTGCCGGCGTGAAGCACTTGTTCGGGTTCCGTGATTGGCCTCCTGTAAGTAAGGCGATGTTCCTAGACAAACGAGTGAAATCTAAGAAGGATCTTTCCCAGGTTTTGAAGGAACTGAACATCAGTCGGCAGGAGGCGGCTCGTTATCTTGTCCCATACCGCCTCACCAAAGCTGCCAAACGAACCTTCAAGAAAGTTAACGCCGAGGACTTTTGGTCTCTGGCTGAATCGTTTGGCCGAAAAAACATAAAGGCCTACATCGAATTGGATGTCGATCGAAAGACAATGGTGGTGAAGTGGTTCGACCCAGTGAAGCTTCGCTACCTAGCGAAGTTTCTTTACGGCAAGAGACGACGTGTCACGGACACGAGGCAGCTTTCTTCGCTGGGCAGGGTGCTCGGCTCTCCCGAAGCAGCAAAAAAACTCGAGAACGGCGCCACCCTTGATGAAGCTTCCCTATTCATCGAATCGAAACAGCAGACTCTCGGGCAACTCTTAAGACAGCTCGAGAAACTGTTCGCGAAGATCAAAATGCTGTCGCCCCAGAAAGAAGATGCGAAGAAAATTGCCAACGTTGTAGACGAATTTGGCAGAAAGATAAGACCCTGATTGCTTATGGGAAGCAACCCAGCCTTCGATCTGTTTGAAGAAATTTGCGGGGAACTCAGCGGCCAGCAAGTTTCTGTGTTGATCGATGACGATTTTTCGCCGGTTACGCTAGAGAGTGTTAGACGTGCCTTCAAAGAGCCAGTTACGAATGTCGCTGTCGAAAAGGCTTTGGCCTATCTGCGAAAGCATTTCGGGGCGCGTGGTTCCGAACTCCCTTTTAACTATGACCTCAAAACGGGTCGCGTAACGGCCCTCAATTCTACTTACATAGATTTCGTTTCTGAAGCTCAAGCAAGACGAAGCGTCCCGAAAAAGGCGCGAGGCTTCGAAGAGGAGACGTCTAAGCAATTGGCCTCGAGGCTTACGGGTATCGTCCGCAGAGTGGGTTCTCCGAGGAAAAAATACAAGAAACGCCATCAGTTCGCTTCGTATCTCGAGAAGGAGTTTAGCTTCGAGAGTCGCGTTCTGGTAGGAAACGACAAGGATGGAGGCTTCGACATCCTTTGGTTTCCGCCGTTGGGCGCATTTCCTTTTCGTGCGATGGTCTCAATCCAGTGCAAGAACTCCCTCTACAATCGAGACGCGGGTTTCACGTCGGTTGGAAGAGCAAAGCAGAGTTTGAAGCGCCACTCCCACGCTAAGGCCGAAGAAGCTCATCTGCATTGTGTGCTCTACAATGACTACATCGATGAAAAAACGATGGAGCACGCGCGCGACGCCGGATTCATTCCGTTGGGTATTAGTGACGTTGCGCCACTTTTGCCGCCCGGTATGGATTTCGCCGTGATCTGAGCATTCGTTTGGTTCGGACCGAATTGATGGGGCTCCCGCCGTTCAAGAAACCTGCTAGAATCCGAAGCCGCAACATGCGAGCAATCCGGTCCGTAGGCAACAAGTCTACCGACGTGCTCATGGCCTCCCTGTTTAGGAGTGAGAAAATACGGGGATGGCGGCGTCATTTGCACGACATCCCCGGCAGGCCGGATTTCGTATTTTTGAAGCAACGGGTGGCGATTTTTGTCGACGGTTGCTTCTTCCATGGACACGAAGGCTGCGGCCACGTTCCGAGAACGAACACGGCGTATTGGAGCGCCAAGATCGATAGTAACAAGAGGCGCGACCGGACAGTATCCCGGATGTTAAGAAAGTCTGGGTATAACGTAGTTCGCATCTGGGAGTGTCAGCTCCGAAAGAGCCCGAGTAGATGCATCAAGCGTGTTCTCGATCGGCTCTAAACGGTTGGACTCGAGCGGACAGACCGCCTCGAACTCGCAGCATGGCTAAAGCCAGTCGCCGGGCTGGCTTGTTCCGCAGCGCCTGAAGGTGTCGCTCCCCTGACTAAAAGTCAGGGGCTTCCGCCATTCGTCGAGCCCAGAACAAAAAGGCTTTCTTCAGGGGCTCTGCTGCGGCGAGTAAATATCTCCTTCGGCGAGCAAGGTGAAGCCCGTTTTGTTTTGCGCTGGTTCGTGGCGGCCCTTCGAGGCTCAGGATGAACTGAAGCCGCCACCTCCTAAAGAGAAGGCAAAGGCGCCCGCGACGGTCCGCGGCCGCTACGCTTGCTTGCGAGCGATGATGCATGCCGCGTAAGGGCACGGCGACGGATTTCGGCGATGAAGCGAAAAGCAGGTCCCTCGCGAAGCTCGGGATGACAATTTTGGGGGCGCGCCGTGGGCACGGAAGGCGGCGCGGTGCTGGTTGCCACTCGCCAATGGTTGTTCGCCGCTTATCGGTCCTCTGCCCAAAATTGTTCTAGAATCTGCCGGCCTAATGTTTTTTCGCCAGGCTGAAGGACATCCGCGGGGTCCACGGCGATATTAAGTTCGCGGAGAAAATCTGCATCGTCTGGCGTCAACATTTTATACCAAAGGGGTTCGTGTTGCGGAAGACCAGTCCACTCGGGACGATCTTTGGTGAGGTCCAAGTAGGTGGGGCTATGCTCTCCAAAGAACCACATAGCAACTGTGGAAACGGTCTTGAGAGCGTTCTTAGGCTTCATAAAGTTCCGGCGTCCGCACGAATCTTACTTCACACAATGAACGAAATCCGTTTTGGTTGCGACAATTTTTCTTCAGATGCACACATTTGATAACCGACGGGATATGACACGCGGACCTGGGTAGGATCCTCAGTGTGTCTGTGTCAGATCCCGAACACCATGGCTAAAGCCAGTCGCCGGGCTGGCTTGTTCCGCGGCGCCTGAAGGCGCCGCTCCCCTGACTGAAGTTCAGGGGCTTCCACCATTCGTCGAGCCCCAAAAACGAGGAGGGTTTCTTTCAGGGGCTAAAGCCCAATCTGGTTTGCGCGTGTGCGTGGCGGCTGAAGCAGCCACCTCCTAAGGAGTAAGGCAAAGGCGCCCGCGACGGTCCGCGGCCGCTACACTGACAAGGCGGGATGGCGAGATGAACTCGCCGCTACCGGGGGCGCGCTCGCGTTGCTCGCTAGCTGGGTCCTTCGAGGCTCAGGATAAACTGAAGCCCAGCCGCTACACTGAGCGTAGGAGCTTTTCGAATTCACCTTCGGTGAGGACCGGGATACTTAGCTCTTTGGCTTTGTCGTACTTGGAGCCGGGGTCGGTGCCCACTACTACGTAATCGGTCTTCTTGCTTACTGAGCTGGAGACTTTGGCGCCGTGTTGCATTACCAATTGGCCGGCTTCTTCTCGGGAGCGGTTGGCCAGGGCGCCGGTGAACACGAAGGACTTGCCGGCGAATTTCTGGCTTTTCACTACGCGCTTTTCCGCGGTGGGCCGCACGCCGGCTTTGTCCAGCTTCTTGATGATTTTCCGGTTTGCGGATTCGGAGAAAAATTCCGCGATGGCGGCCGCTACTTTGGGTCCGACTTCGGTCACCTCGAAGAGCTGCTCCTCCTTCGCTTGCGCCAACTCATCCAGGGAAGAAAAATGTTCCGCCAGAAGCTGCCCGGTGCGCTCGCCGACCATGCGGATGCCAAGCGCGTAGATGAGCCGCGCGAGCGTGTGCTTCTTGCTGGCCGCGATCTGCTCGAGCAAATTCTGCGCGGATTTTTCCCCCATGCGCTCGAGTTCCGCGACCGTGTCCAGCTTCAGCGTGTAAAGGTCCGCAACATCTTTCACCATGCCTTTGTCCACAAGCTGGTCGACGATCTTGTCGCCCAGGCCATTGATGTCCATGGCGTGCCGGCTCGCGAAGTGCAACAGCGATTCTTTGCGTTTCGCCGGGCAAGCCGCATTGACGCAGCGATAGGCGACTTCGCCTTCGGCGCGGTGAATCGCGCTGCCGCACTCCGGGCAATTCTTTGGCATGCGAAAGGGCTTGCGGTTCGCGCCTTCTTTCGTCACCTTCAGAACGTGGGGGATCACTTCGCCGGCGCGCTCGATCAGCACCGTATCGCCGATTTGCAAACCCAGCCGCTCGATCTCGTCCATGTTGTGCAGCGTGGAACGGCTGACAGTGACGCCTCCGACCTGCACCGGCTCGAGCACGGCCACCGGCGTCAGCGTGCCGGTGCGGCCCACCTGCACGCGAATGTCGTTCACCACCGTGGTCTCTTGCCGCGCCGGATACTTGTAGGCAATCGCCCAGCGCGGGGCCTTCGCGGTGAAGCCCAATTCGCGCTGAATACCCAGTGAATTTACCTTAATCACCACGCCATCGATCTCGTAAGGCAGCTTCTCCCGCTTCGGCTCCCACGCATCGCAATACTTGACAACCTCCTCGATACCATCGCAAAGCTTCCAATCCTCCGAAGCGCGGAAGCGCAATTGCTTCAGCGCTTCCAGGGACTCCGAGTGCTTCGCGAAAGGAACCTCGCCATCCACCAGCAGGTAATACGCAAAAAATTCCAGACGCCGCCGCGCGGTAATCGAAGGATCAAGCACGCGCACCGAGCCCGCCGCGGCATTTCGTGGATTCACGAAAATCTTCCCGCCGCTCTCCTCCTGCTGGCGGTTCATGGCGTCAAACGCCTTGCGCGTCATCAAGACTTCGCCGCGCACTTCGAACGAGGGCGGCAGCTTCAATTTCTTCAGCGCACTCGGCTCAACACGCAGCGGAATCGAGCGAATCGTCTTCACGTTCGGCGTGACGTCTTCGCCGGTCCGCCCGTCGCCTCGCGTGACGCCGCGCGCCAGACCGCCGTTGACGTACTGCAGCGAAATGCTCAGCCCATCGAACTTGTGCTCCGCAATGTATTCAATTTTTTCCCGGCCGCTGCCCTGCCGAACGCGCCGGTCGAAATCGAGCAGTTGATCGTAAGAAAACGCATTGTCCAGGCTCAGCATCGGCCGCGCATGCTGCACGGTCTGGAATCCCTCGCGCGGCGTTCCGCCCACGCGCACGCTGGGAGAATCCGGCGTGATCAGTTCTGGATGAGTCGCTTCCAATTCGTCGAGCCGCTTCATCAACCGGTCGTACGCGGCATCCGAAATCTCCGGCTGGTCCAAAACGTAGTACAAATATTCGTGATGGCGCAGCTTGTCGCGCAGCTCTTCGATCTCGTGTTTAGCGACTACGGCCTTGGCCATAGAACCCTCGGAAGAACGTTCATCGGAATGCGCATCATATTATATAGAATGGAGTTTTCACTTCGCGGCTAGAGATTGCCCCGGAAAGGGCCGATGCACGCAAACCTTCGGAACGCTTTGCTGATTCACAATCCCAACGCCGGCAATGGCGGCCGGCGTCGGCGGCGCATGCTCGACGAAGCGCGCCGCATTCTCTCACTCGGCGGCATTGAGGCCGATCTTCAGGAAACGCGCGCGCCCGGCGAAGCCACAGCGATGGCTCAACGAGCCGGCTCTGAGGGGCGCCAACTGGTGATCGCCTGCGGCGGCGACGGCACCTTAAACGAAATCGTCAACGGCCTTGCTGTTCCACAAAATGGGTATCGCGTGCCTCTAGCTTTGTTGCCTGGCGGCACCGCAAACGTACTCGCAAAAGAGATCGGCTTGCCCTGGGATATCCCAGCCGCTGCGCACAAATTAGTCCACGGCGAGGTAAAGGAAATCGCGCTGGGCCTCGCCACTCCGCTCCGAGAACCGTCGAAGGCCCTCTATTTCCTGAGCGTCGCCGGCGCCGGTCCCGACGGCATGATCGTCTACTCCATCGATCTAGATATGAAAGCGCGTCTTGGCATCCTCGCCTACTGGTGGCAAGGCGCCCGCGAAGTCTTCCGCTACACATTCCCGCACTTCCGCGTCGTCACCGGCAACGAAAAGCTGAACGTCTCGCTCGTGGTTGTTGGCAGGACCAAGCATTACGGCGGCCCATTCCGCATCACCGACGAAGCCGACCTCTTCGCCGACCAATTCGAATTCATGGGCCTGACCACGCAGAGCGGCTTCCGCTATTTGAGCTATTTGCCCACGCTGTGGGCCGGCAAGCTGCGCGGCACGGAAGGCGTGCACTATTGGAAAGCCAAGAGCATCGTGTGCGAGGCGCTCGACGCCAATCCCGTTTACGCCCAGGTTGATGGCGAGCCGCTCGGGCGCCTCCCGGTCGAATTCAAAATCGTTCCGCGCGCGCTGAAGCTTTTGGTCCCAACAGACTCTTCCGTCGCGAAACTCCCAGCACAATCCAAGAATTAAAATGGATGTCCTCACACACGGGTTGGCGTCTTACTCCGTCACCCGCGCCGCGTTCCCAAGAGCATCGCGTGCCACGCTGCTCGTCGCGGTCCTCGCCGGCGCCGGCGCCGACCTCGACCAGCTCAGCGTGTATGTGGGTCCATCCGCATTCCTTGCCTGGCATCGCACCGCCGCCCACTCCATTTTAGGGACGCTGGTGATCGTCGCCGCTTTCCTGGTTGTGGCGTCACTCACCACGCGGAATAAGCCAAAGGCAGATCCAATCCGCACGGTTTTTCTTGCCTTGCTCGCTGCTTGTTCGCTCCACGTCGCGATGGACCTGACGCAAAACGAAAGCGTCCAGCTCCTCTGGCCTTTTCGCGCGCAGCGCTATTCAGCGGACTGGGCTGCTCACTTCGATCTCTGGATTCTGCTGATTCTTCTAGCCGGCGCGCTTCTGCCGCAACTCCTCGCACTCGTCACGGAAGAAATCGGCGCAAAATCCAAGGCGCCACGCGGACGAATCGGAGCAATCCTCGCTTTGCTGGCAGTTTTTATCTATATCGGTGCGCGATTCGTTTTGCACGGCAACGCCGTCACGATGATGGAAGCCCGCACCTATCGGGGAGAATTGCCGCGCCGCGTCGCAGCGTTCGCCGAATCCGACTCGCCTTTTCACTGGCGCGGCATCGTGGAAACCGAGCGCGCGTTCCACGACTTGGATCTAAATCTCGCGCCCGGCTCCTCGTTCAAACCTGATGCCGCGGTGGTTTACTACAAGCCGGAATCCTCGGCCCCGCTCGACGCCGCGCGCACCACCGAATCCGTCCGCCGCTTCCTCCAAGCCGCAAAATTCCCGAAAGCCACGGTAGAAAAAACCAATACGGGCTACCGCGTCCAAATTCGCGACCTCGCCCGGCAACAAGAAGCGCGCTCCGGCCCGCGCGTGATCGCCATCGTTGATACCGACCCAAACG
>WNFA01007507.1_pt1 | contig 10356 bp, 10 predicted proteins | sample 5400481 | NCBI WGS metagenome assembly WNFA01 (sample SAMN13153340, study PRJNA577476) | soil metagenome | isolation source: 120 cm saprolite under Douglas fir tree site 2 hole 1 replicate 2 | place: USA:California | collected 2015-04-18 | reverse complement strand
ATGCCGCATGTTGGCGGACAGTATGTTTATCTCCGCGAATCGCTTGGCCCGCTGTGGGGCTTTCTATACGGATGGACCCTGTTCGCCGTAATTCAAACCGGGACCATCGCCGCCGTTGGTGTGGCGTTCGGCAAGTTCCTCGGGGTTTTCTTCCCCGCAATTTCTTCGTCCCACTGGATCCTCGGTCTGCACTGGTCGGCTCCCAGTTATCAGATCGGGCCGGTCCTGCTGGGCGGGATGCAGGTCGGCCTGAACACTCAGAACCTTATGGCCATCATCATGGTGGTGGCGCTTTCGATCATCAATATTTCTGGCATCAAAACCGGCGCCATCATTCAGGACGTATTCACCTTCGCAAAAGTCTCGGCGCTCCTGGGATTGGTTCTCGTCGGACTCTTCATCGGCCGGAATGCCCAGGCCCTAGCCGCAAACTTCGGCGCGAACTTCTGGCACAACGCCGGACTCAGCGCTTTGCATCCAGTTCAAGTAGGGGCGGGGGGAGCCGTAGTTCTGGTAAGTACGCTGACGATTTTAGCCGTGGCCCAGGTCGGATCATTGTTCTCTGCCGATGCGTGGAACAACGTGACCTTCACGGCCGGCGAAGTCATCAATCCCAAGCGCAACCTGCCACTGTCGCTGGCCCTCGGCACCGGAATCGTGATCTCTCTGTACATCGGGTGCAACATTATTTACCTGAACGTCCTGCCGCTGATGGGCACAGCGGACGGCACAACGATTTTGCGGCGCGGTATTCAGCACGCCACAGAAGATCGCGTGGCCACAGCCGCCTTGACGCAAATGTTCGGCGCCCTCGGCGGATATCTAATGGCCGGCGCCATTATGATCTCAAGTTTCGGCTGCAACAACGGGCTGATTCTGGCTGGCGCGCGCGTCTATTACGCCATGGCCAAAGATGGATTGTTCTTCCGCAGCGCCGCGAAACTGCATCCCAAGTACAAGACCCCGGCCGCGTCGCTCATGGTGCAGATGGTGTGGATCTGTATCCTGTGTCTCTCCGGTAGCTATGGACAATTACTCGACTACGTAGTTTTCGCGGTGCTGGTGTTTTATATTTTGACCATTGCCGGCTTGTTCGTTCTCCGCCGCACCCGGCCGGACGCCGAGCGTCCTTACAAGGCGTTTGGGTATCCGGTGCTGCCCGCGATTTATATCGGGATGGCGATCTTCATTGATGTCGTACTATTGCGCTATAAGCCGCAATTTACCTGGCCGGGGCTGATCATTGTGCTGCTGGGAATCCCGGTCTATTACGCGTGGTCGAGGCGTTCGCGCGAGGCGGCCGTTTAGCACGTCACCTAACCGTGGGAGAGAGCAAACGAATGGCAAACCTGTTCGCTACCAAGACGCTAACATCGCTTCTGACTGAAGCCGGGGAATCAGGCCAACACAGCCTGAAGCGCACTTTAGGGCCCTTCCAGCTCACCGCTCTGGGCGTGGGCGCTGTGATCGGCGCTGGAATCTTTGTCATGTCGGGCTTGGGAGCCAGCATGGCGGGGCCTGGCCTTATGCTGTCATTTGTCTTGTCGGGCACCGGCTGCGCATTTGCGGCGCTGTGTTATGCCGAGTTCGCCGCCATGATTCCTCTCGCCGGCAGCGCCTATACCTATGCGTACGCAACCCTGGGAGAGCTCTTCGCCTGGATTATCGGTTGGGACCTCACACTGGAATACGCCATGGGGGCCAGCACCGTCTCCTCGGGATGGTCGAACCACTTCATCGAGTTGCTGGCGATCTTCCACCTCAAAATGCCTTTGTGGCTGGCTTATGACCACTGGACAGGACTGAGGATCGCCGAGAATGTGATCGCGCGACAAATGGCGCAGGCCTCGGACGCCTCGCTGGTGCCCGGCACCCAAGCTTTTTTGACCAAGGTTTCCGACATCATGGCTGCCCAGTCTCCCGATCTGCTGCAACGTGCCCATGAACTTCTGAACGCTCCCCATCTTTTCGGCGCCGAGATCGGCGTCAATATTCCGGCATTTCTGATCGCTTTGGTGATCACGGCCATTCTGGCAGTGGGCATCAAAGAGAGTGCGCGCTTTAACTCGACCATCGTGGTAATTAAGGTCTCGGTCGTTCTCTTCGTTATTGCCCTGGGATTCAAGTATGTGAACTTTGGCAACTGGGGACATGACTGGTCGAGCTTTGCGCCGAGTGGATTTGCGGGAATTGGCGCTGCTGCGGCTTACATCTTTTTCGCCTATATCGGATTTGACGCGGTTTCGACCACCGCGCAGGAGGCCAAGAATCCGCAACGCGATCTGCCCATTGGGATCATTCTTTCGCTGCTGATTTGCACCGCGCTTTACATTCTGGTTGCCGGCGTATTGACCGGCATGGTGCCGTGGCGCGATGTAAATATCGAGGCTCCGGTTGCGCGTGCGTTCATGGATCGCGGACTCAGCGGTGCTTCCCACATCATTACCCTGGGCGCCCTGGCAGGCCTCACCAGTGTGATGCTGGTGATGCTGCTCGGCCAAACCAGAGTGCTGTACTCGATGGCCAATGATGGGTTGCTACCTAAGAAGTTTTTCGCAGATGTTCATCCCAAGTGGCGGACCCCGTGGAAGAACACTATCCTGGTCGGATTTCTCGCCGCCATCGTCGGATGCGTTACGCCCATTGAAGATATCGGGAGAATGGTCAACATTGGGACCTTGCTCGCCTTCGTAATCGTGTGCATCGCGGTCATGGTACTGCGCAAGACAAATCCGGCGCAGGCGCGGCCGTTCCGGACTCCATGGGTCCCGCTGGTCCCGATTCTCGGAATCCTCTTTAACGGTTTTATGATGTACCGGCTCGGTTGGGTCAATTGGGCGCGGCTGATTATCTGGCTGGCAATCGGGCTGGTGGTGTACTTTGCCTACGGCGTAAAGCACAGCAAGGTGCAAGCGCTACAGGCAGAACCGAAGCCCGCTCCGACCATGGCAGATTAGACGCGATCACCTTGTAGTTGTAGCTGCGTGTCCTCGTCTTCGTAACCTGACGTCCAAGCCGGGCGTCGGTGGGTCCCTGGCTGCTACCCCTTTTCGAGATCACGGTTTAAGCTGAAAGCTGATAGCTGACGGCTGAAAGCTGCATCATGAAAATCATAACCTCCGCCGAAATGCGCGAGATTGACCGCGTCACCAGCGAGCAATTTTTGGTGCCTTCGCTCACGCTGATGGAGAACGCCGGATCAGCTGTGGCACACTTCGCTCTGTCTGCGTACCCATCGGCCGAGACCTTCGGCGTCATCTGCGGCAAGGGCAACAACGGTGGCGACGGCTTTGTGGTCGCGCGCAAGTTGCATGAGGCGAGCAGGGAAGTCCGTCTTCTTTTTCTGGCTGATCCGGCAGAGTTGCGTGGGGACGCGGCAACGAATTTCGCGAAGCTACCAACAAAATCGGCCGCCCCGCCCTTTGTGGTTTTCAAAGGGTGGGGGGACGCGAAGTCTGCGCGAGAGGTTTTTGCTTGCGACGTCCTGATTGACGCCATCTTCGGCAGCGGATTCCGTCCTCCGGTGAGCGGGGTGTACGCAGAAGCGATTGCCAAAATAAACGCCGCCGGCGCACCCGTGATCGCGGTGGACGTACCTTCCGGCGCCGATGCCGACGTAATGGGCGAGCAGACCGGAGCAGTCGCCCGCGCAGATGCGATCGTAACGTTCACTGCTCCGCGTCCCGCGCACATTTTTGGCAACCTGAGTGCCGGACCGACGCTGATCGCGCCCATCGGGTCTCCAGGCGAGGTGGTTCATTCTTCGCTGAACCTGAATGTAATCACGCCAAAAGACATCGCGCCGTTGCTCGACCCGCGCCCTCGCGATTCCAATAAAGGCATGTACGGCCACGTGCTGGTCGCCGGCGGATCGCTGGGAAAGGCCGGCGCAGCGGCGATGGCAGGCTTCTCAGCGTTGCGAACGGGTGCAGGTCTGGTAACAGTCGCTGTGCCTCGTTTAGTCCTGGGCACTGTTGCTGGCTATCATCCCGAACTAATGACAGAACCGCTGGCGGAAACCGAGTCCGGCAGCATTTCGACGCAAGCCTTGGGAGCATTCTGGCATGCCGCCGAGAACAAAACCGTGTTCGCCATCGGCCCAGGAATTTCGCGGCATCCGGAAACGGCAGTTTTTGTGCGGACGGTGGTTCAGAAGTCGAGCACTCCAATCGTCCTCGACGCCGATGGGCTGAACGCCTTCGAAGGCAAGGTGGATGAACTGAACGGACATGGACGAACTCTAGTACTCACGCCGCATCCCGGCGAAATGGCGCGACTGACGGGCCTGAGCACCTCGGCCATCCAGCGCGACCGGATCAACGTTGCGCGGACATTTGCAAAAGAACATCAGTTGATTCTGGTCCTGAAAGGCGACTGCACCATCGTCGCCGGGCCAGGGGGCGAGGCCTGGGTAAATACAACCGGCAACCCCGGCATGTCCACTGGTGGCACCGGAGACATTCTCACCGGAATCATCGCCGGCATGCTGGCGCAAAATCCGAAGCGCGAGTTCGAGGCCGTGCTGGCGGCAGTTTATTTGCACGGCCTGGCTGGCGACATTGGCCGCGAAAGAATGGGAGAGCATTCCCTGGTTGCCACCGATCTTGTGAAAACCCTTCCCGAGGCCTTCCGGCGGGCGCGGACGGCAGCGGCAGAAAAGTGGGTAAAAATCGGGTACAAAATGGGTGGTTAAGCACGAAAGGCCCGTGAATCCGTACACTGGGCTTCGGTAATCTCGCCTGACTTTCCGCCCAGTGCCATAGTTGTTTCCGGCATGACACATTATCCCCAGTCCAACCCCACTCATCGTGCTACTCGAATTCAACTCGCAACCACCCCGGCAGTAGTCAAACTCGGCGACGGCCAAAAGACCAAGGGAAACATCCACTTGGTTTCGGTCACCGGGGGCCTGCTGCAATTGGCGCGGGCGCTCTCGGAGGGAGACTTCGTCGAAGTCGCTTTCCAAACCAACTCCGGCAATGTGCAGGGGATGGCCGAAATGCTGAACCCGGTGCGCAAAGGCCAAGGCAGCGTACTCCAGGCCTTCCGCTTCGTGGCGCTCGATGACGAGGACCACCACACGCTTAGCAGGGTGGTGGAGGCGACGGCAGACCGCAGCTTTCTGGGCTTACGCTCCAGCCAGTTTTCTTCACCCAGAACATAGATCCTGAATTGCAGGCGCGGGTTAGATCGGGCGGACGAGGGCGTCCGCCCCTACGCGAATCTCGTAGCACTGGACCCCCTCGTCCGGGGTGGCCCAACCAACCCTCCGGCTATACTGGCATTCAGCCGGATGACGCGGGAATTCACCACAAACTCAGCCGAAGAAACCATCGCCTTGGGACGGGAGCTTGCGCCTCTGCTTACGCCGCCTAAGCTGGTCGTTCTGCGCGGCGACCTCGGGGCCGGGAAGACAACGCTGGTCAAGGGAATCGCGCAGGCCTTCCAGGCTGCTTCGGAAGAAGACGTCACCAGCCCTACGTTTACTCTGGTCCACGAATACCGCGGCCCGTCGGCGACGCTCTATCACATTGATCTGTACCGGGTGGACACTCCGCGTGAACTGGAAACGCTCGGGCTTGACGATCTGATGGGCGACAACAGCGTTCTGCTGATCGAGTGGGGAGAAAAGTTCCCGCGCTTCGAGTGGGAGCGCGATGTGGAGATTGCGTTGGAGCGGATCAGCGAAAACGAGCGGCGGGTAAGGGTTGATGGGCGATGTTAGATTTCAGTTCTAGGGTGTCATTCTGCTTATCGTGCGGCTGCCGTCGAAACTACTGACTCTCCATCAGCAGACTTACGCAAGGACTGCACGATGCGATTGATTTCAGCTTGCGATACCGCGAGATTCTGGTGGTCCGCCCGGAAGATAGTGAACTCGATTTCGCCCTCGTCCGAGTAAAGCCTGACCATGATCATTGGAGTGTTCTTGGGATCGCCTTCCTGAAACCTTCTGTAGCCTTGGTTGTGAATATAAAAGAATCCTTTTTCGGCGGATGGCGACAGCGCGGCAGACTTTAACAAGAGCAGCATAAACTCTCGATAGTGGACGCGTGGCGACAATGCCCAGCAATGCATTTGTTCGGGCGTGAATTGGTAAAGCATGTTGAGGAAATTGCAGTCCGAATGCATTGTTTCAGCGCCGAAAGCCGACTGAAGCCTCGCTTGGGAGACGTGCCAGCTGGAGGAAAGACCGTTCACCCAGAGTTTGGCCGGTGACGCGCCGACCATCATCCCCAACCCCGAGTGGAAGCCAAGAACAACCATGGGGCCCAACTTAGTTTTGGTCTCATCGAGATCATTCCAGGGAATCTCGAACGCGTACCCGAAGTATGACAGTTTCCTTCCGGGAGCCTGCGAGATAGTCAGGTCTTGTAGTTCTACCGGAACCAGCCTGGCGTCACGAGGAGGTTTCCTTGCCGTTTCGATGGACATCACGACGGGGGCGACCCACTCCGCACCGACAAAAATTGTTGCAAGTGTGACCGCCACTATCACAACAATCCTGCGAAGTCGCCTCAACTTATCACTCCGAAAAGCGCACTCATCATCTTCACTCTAGAGCGGAAATCGTGAATTCCCAGCCATCCTATCAAAACCCCATAATGTTGTACCCGCAATCCACGTAGATAACCTCGCCCGTAATCCCCGAACTCGCATCGGAAGCCAGAAATACTCCCGTCGAGCCGACTTCGTTTACATCCACGTTGCGCTTTAGCGGCGAGCGCTCGGAGTGCGACCGCAGCATGTCTCCCAACCCGGAGATCCCGCGCGAAGCCAGCGTCTTAATCGGCCCAGCGGAAATCGCGTTGACTCGTATCCTCTTTGGCCCAAGATCATTGGCCAGATACCGCACCGTGCACTCCAAAGCAGCCTTGGCCACCCCCATCACGTTGTAGTGCGGCACAACTTTTTCCGCTCCGTAGTAGGTCATGGTTACGATGCTCCCGCCATCTTCCATTAATGGGGCGGCGGCGCGGGAAACCGCAATCAGCGAATACACGCTGACATCATGCGCCACGCGGAAACATTCACGCGTCGTATTCACGAAGTCGTCCTTGAGGCCCTCCGCAGGCGCAAACGCGACACTGTGAACCAGCACACGCAGCTTGCCGTAGCGTTCTTTCAACTGCGTGAAGACCCGCGCAATGTCCTCATCCTTCGAAACGTCACACATGAAGCCCTCGGCGCCGGGGAGGGACAGAATCAGGTCTTTGGCCTCCTGCTCCAAACGCTCGATCTGGTAAGTGATCGCCAGCTTCGCGCCCGCCTGATGCAGTCCCTGAGCAATGGACCAGGCAATGCTGCGCTTGTTGGCGACTCCAAAGACGACGGCCACCCGGCCTTCGAGGCTGAAAGACATGCTTCCTCCTGGGGAAGGGAAAGGATATCAGCGGCGGAGTGGGTGCGCAAAAGACAGGCCTTTAGCCATTAGCTCTTAGCCGTTAGCCCAAACGAAACAGACTTGGGTTTAGCTAAACGCTAAGAGCTAATGGCTAGTAGCTAGCAACTGATTTCCGTCTTGACTTCCAGCCCTTCCCCCCTAATACTTAGCCACGCGTTGGATCCTGCCAAGGGTCTATTCTCTGTAGTTTCCTGCAACGTCGCTTTCCCCGAAGCGGCTGTGGGAAGGGGCTGAAATGCTACATCGTCTGAAGTATCTGTTGTTATTGGCAGGCCTGTTCGCGGCCGCCACCTGCAGTTTTGCCGCCTCCACTTCCTCCACCGCCCAGGAAAGCCTGAACAGAATCTTGCTGGGAAAAGACGTCAGGGCATTGACCGAAATGCCAGCCTACAAAGATGGCATAGACATCTATTACACGCCGCCCTCGGGCAAGCGCACGGACGAGCGCGGTCTCGATCTTGGTGAAATGACCAAGTGGCTAAAGGACAAGGGTGTGGGCGTGGACCGCGACGAATGGACGACCATCACCAACGTGAAATTCGACGCTGACATGATCGAGATCCACCTGGGTGGCGGAGGAGAGGGGCGCCGTGGCAGCAATCATGCCAATAAGGTAGGCGCGTCTTACAAGCGCGCCGGCGGTTCTCGCATCAACTTTAAGTATCAACGGAACCTTCGCGACCGTGATCTTGATCCTGACCTGTTTCTGGTCTTTATGTCACGCGTGCTCGACACGTCAAAAATCAAGGACTCGCTCGCCGAAAAAACCATGCCGGTGGAATTCCTGGATGCTATCAACGCCAAGAGCGTCCGCGAGGGTATGAGTTACCAGATGGTGCTCATGAGCATGGGTGACCCCGATCAGAAAAAAGTGGACGAGACGACCGACGCCAGCCTCCGGGAGACGTGGTTTTATCTGAAGGACGGCCACCGCTGGGTGGTGAAGTTTGAGAATGGAAAAGTAGCTACTTATCAGGTGTTCTGAGAATAGGCTCTTGGCTCTTGGTTGTCGGCTCTTGTTTCCTAGCCGCTAAGGCTTCGCAATTAGCATTTGGCAGGACCGGCTCGATGTGACCAAGAACCAAGAACCAAGAACCTACAGCCAACAACCGCTACTCCGGAATCGCCATCGGCCGCGCCTTCATCAAGTCCGCAAACCGGGTGTCCTTACGCAAGTCGGCAAACTCGGGATCGGTAAGGGCATCATTTACCGATTTGTAGCCGTCTTCCAGAGCTTTGCGGAGGTACTGGAGGGAATGGTCGCTGTCACCCATCTTGGCGTAGAGCTTGGCCAGAACATAGTCGTAGTGGGCGCGGTCCTCGGGAGACGCCATCTGCGCCGCGATTCCGGTATGCGAGGTGTGCTCGAAGATTAGCGGATCCAGGCGAAGGGCCTGAGTATAGGCCTCGTTGGCGTGCTCGAAATCCTTGCGCGCAAAGTGGGCCGCACCCAGATTGGAGTAGAACGAAGCTGAGTCAGGCGAAATCTCGATGGCCTTCCTGTACTGCTTAGTCCAGGGAGTCCAAGTAGGCCTTTTCGGCGCGCAGTTCGTCGCCCCGCTTTTCCAGTTGTTCGCCGGACGCGTCCTTGGACGGAGGCTGAACTTGGCTCATAGGGGGGGCAATCTGAATCTGATCCAGTTCCGATAACTGTGCAGTGGCAACAACGGGAACGGCAAGACTCAGAACTACGAATGGCAGGATTCGAAACCAAGATCCTCGAGGAAACAACACGGTTTACCTCACCTCAATTGCTAAATGCTCCTCAGTTAAGAGCCAACAGCCGAGACCCAAGAGCCGATTTCTTGCAGCTCTCTCCTGTCTAACAGACACCGACCGGCCCCGGCAGGTTCCTCAATGGGAGTTGCCGCTTGCATCCGGAGGCTTGGGAACGGAGTTGGGCTGCTTGTCGTCCTTAAAAATACCAGCAAATTTCCCAAATAGTCGCTTTTTCTTTTGTCCGGCAGGCTGGCCGTTTTGCGGAGGCTCCGCTTGCTGGTTGCCCAAGCCGAAGATTCGGGACAGTACCCCCTTGACTCCGGTGCCCTGATCGCAGGTGTTCGTGGGTTCGGTCCCCACAATGAAAGCTGCGGTATAGGTCTGCGGACAGGAAGGCGTGGCCAGCAGGTTCGTGACTTTGTCGAGTTGGACATCCACCACGCCCGAAGGCTGCGAGAAGCTTGTCATGTTCGAATAGCGCGGCAACGCGGCAGCCTTCTTCATGAACTCCGTCCAGATCGGGGCCGCGGTCTGCGCGCCGGTCAGATGGATTTCGCTGTAATCGTCGAAACCAACCCAGACAACACAGAGCAAGTTGCTGGTGTATCCGGCGAACCAGCCATCATGCGAGGTGCCGGTTTTGCCTGCGGCTGGTTGCTGGAAGCCGCGCGCGCGCACCGCCGAAAAGCCCAGTCCGTTATTGATTACGCCCTCCATCATGTCAGTCATGACGTAAGCGACACGCGGATCCAACACCTGGCGCGTATCCGAGCTAAAGTTCACGACCGGATCGCCGGAGGCCGTGCGCACAGACTTCACCATGGTGGGCGAGATTCGTACGCCATTATTGGAAAAAACTGTATAGGCCGCAGCCATGTCGAGGGGGGTCGCGTCATAAGACCCGAGGGCCATGGCCGGAGTCCTTGACGGAGGTGATGCCGGCGGCTTTGGCGAGGTCCGCAACTTTGTCGTAGCCCACTTCTTCCGCGAGCTTGACGGTGGCGTTATTGAGCGACATGGCCAATGCGTAGCGCAGGGTGACGTCGCCGTGGTATTCCTCTTTGTAATTGCGCGGTTCGTAAATCTGGTCACCGTAGGCGAACGTTGTCGGCTGGTCCGGCACTATGGAAGCCGGCGTCAAAACCGGAGCGCTGCCGTCAAGCGCCGTATTCATGGCAGCGGCGTACACGAACGGCTTGAAGATGGATCCTGTGGGCCGTTTCGCAACCGCG
>WNFA01023956.1_pt1 | contig 10357 bp, 12 predicted proteins | sample 5400481 | NCBI WGS metagenome assembly WNFA01 (sample SAMN13153340, study PRJNA577476) | soil metagenome | isolation source: 120 cm saprolite under Douglas fir tree site 2 hole 1 replicate 2 | place: USA:California | collected 2015-04-18 | reverse complement strand
GGGGTCAACCTGTGCGAGCGGCAACTTAACGATCTGATAGCTTATGAGGTGGGGGCGAGAGCAAGCGTTCAGGGACACGATCCAGGGCTACCAATCGTACCATCGATATTGCCCATAATATTCTGACAGCCTATAGCCTCGTAGGAGCGCCACGGAAATGTGGTATAGAGTCTCAGAACAAACGCATTAAGATCAACCCATGAACACAGCCAAGGCCGGAAAAGAGATGTGGGCCTCGTTCGACGAGGATCACAATCGCACCCTGGCGGAGATTCTGAATGAATTACCGGGCGTGCAATGTGAAATTCGAACCCCGTTCGTGACGATCTATTACGACACCGAGGTGGCGCTTCGACGGGTGCACAAAGTAATGGCGACGGACCCAAGATTGGCTGGAAATTGACCGCGATCCCGAATCGTAGCCGTGGCGGTCTGGATTTCCGACCAGCGCGATTTGAGGTAGCTTTCTGAAGCGCCGCCTTGGCAGCAGGCGGGCGCGAAGCCAAAAATCTCGCGCGCGAATCTCGCGCATAAACGCGCGCTTCCGCGTTTTCGGAACGTCCACCATAGGGCTAGTCCGCTGCGGCGCGCCATGGGCGTGCCGCGCGTATGTAACGGTCCTGCACCATCATCTTTGCCTTTTCCTCGGTTTCTCCAGTGCCGCTCAAGATCCCTACACGTCGTGCCATGCTGGTAAGCGGAACGGCAAAGCATGTCCATTTCCATTTTCGTTCTTCGGGATGACACTCGGTTCGGAAGTCATATTCATCTATTTTGGGAAAGTTCGGATCTGATGGACACGGTCTGCTACCCCCCGACTCATACCCACATTCGAAAATCTCGATTAAATCATCACCATATTCGTGGACAACTGTGCGGGTCTCACTGAGCGGCGCTGCGCACGTCGGGCAGTGAAATCTGGCAAGTTCCTCTAAGGCGCTTTCAAGTTGATCCTTGGTGCTCTCAAGCTTTTTTTTGAGCGTACTTTCCTCACCAACACTCCGCCACCCACAGGACTCGCAAGCTGCCGTATATGGCGGATCGATTCCTAATTCGGGCACGTGAATCGAGATAATTCGGTAGGATGAACATACCGGGCATCGGTCCGGAGTGCCTCGTTCGTACCGAATCAGCGCGGCGCTGAAAGCCGCAAGCGTGCTTTCCGTCGCATCAATCGCTAGGCGCCCATCGAACCGTACGGCGTTAGTCGCGTGAGTGAGCCAGGAAACAAGTTGCCACGTTGACTTAGCGATCGCTTTCAAAAGACCCCGGACCTGATCAGCACTAGGGCCCGCAGCAATTGCGTTTGCGATCAGTTCGGCCCATTGAAGGAAATTTCCCTTCTGCGGATGCTCTTTTCCTGCCGGGACCATCGCCTCGTTTGCAATTCCTCTCGTCATTGCGAGCAGAGCTTCACGGCATCGCATGCCGACGGCCTGAAAATCTTCAGCTTCGTCCGCTGTTTCGAGTGCCTCCTCCGCTTGGATTAATCGACGCCATGCTGGCGCAAGGCGGTCTTCCCGTTCATCGCGATCCCTGGCTCTTTGCCTTGCCATGACCCTCGTAGTCACGCCGATGTGAAATGACAGAGTGTAATCCGCGCCTGGAAAATTGTTTTGGGAATACAAGTTGTCGGACCGGTAATCACCCAATAGCGGTCCTTGTTCGTACGAACATCCCAGACCTCGTATTGACGTTCGAACAGTTGCTCCGTCTTAACCTTTTCGAGATGCGTAACCTTTTCGGGACGCGCCTGTACTTCGACGTATTGCCGGATCTCGTTTGCGTCGTGCTCGGGACGGTCTAAGGCGAACACGTCGAGGACCGAATCCGCGACAAGTCTGGGAATTACACATTCATCGACCAAATGGCCGATTTTTCTTTCGGTCAATTGCAGCGCCGACCTGGTTTTCGCGTTATTCTTCCGCGCTGTACGAGTTTTTCGAAATTTGCGCTGCATCATAAGCATTAAGCGAATCGGGCTGGCTTTCTACCCATCTTTATTGTTGCACTCGTCGCGTACTTTTCTATGTCTGGGCGCGAAACGTGCGCACAAATTAGGAGAACTACTCGACCCCAAACGTGCGCTGTGATTCCGCATTCTAACAGTGGCTTTCATTTGAAAATCAATGGCGGCGCGGTGGTTTACGAGCCTCTTTCACGTGCGCTCCTGTTGACAACTGCTGTCCGCGCCGATCTGCTCGCCCATTGCACGAGGCGGCCTTCCGAGTGAGGATAGTGCTTCGCCCAAGGGCAAAGCCCACCGGAGGCGCTGGGTGGTGCGGAAGTGGATGATGACAAAACCGAAGGTGGCGCGCCCGCAACCGGAACCGAAAAAGATCCGTCAGAACCGCTAAGCTCCGCGGCGGGCGCCAATATTGCCGAAGAGAAAGACGACCCAGCGGAGCCACTCGCTTCGTTGTTCGAGGCGAGCGCGATGCCTGGACCGAGTCGCGTTCAAAAGGCTGTCACCGGAACCCAGGAGGCCCAGCCGGGTCCGTCCCCGCCGCCGGATGGCCTCAGGGTCAGCACCCCGTGCGGAGTGAGAACAGGCGCCAACAGCATGACTAATCCGCCGTTTTTAATCACACCCCGCGCGAAGGCAGAAACCGTCGCGCTACACACCGCTGTCGCGGGTCTTCGTTGGTCTACGACTACGTTCGCCGCGGTCCTGGCGTTCCCTTCCGCTGCGCCGCCTCGCCGAGCGCCGACGAGAAGAGATGCTTTGGAATGTTGAGGAGCGCAAACCGGCGGCGATCCGAAGGCGTGAGGTCGTTGACCGCTTCGACGACAATCTCGACTGTCTCATCGCCGGAATGCACTTCGATGCGAATCTCCGCGTCTGCAAAATCTACTTCGTGTCTACGACCATTGCCGCCGCGGATGATGGCGTGGGGCATGTGAACGGTTCTCCATGGCTTGCAGCCGTATTGGCGTAGAGAGAGCCTGGGAGGGCCACCGATGCAGCAACACGTGCATTTTTCGTCCCTTGGGAATGCGGGGCGGGCATGGTCGCCGTCGCTATCGGCCCAATCGTGGAACTTATCCATCAACCGTTCGTGTCAGTCGCGTCGCGCACGTTCGAGCGCCGTTGCTAATCGCAGCATTTGTGGCGAGTCCGCGACGGAGCCACATCCATGGCGGGATTTTGCTCAAAGAAACCGGAGGGTTTGAGCATAAAGCCGGCATATGCGACGGGCATCACCGGCCAGTCCTCGGGCCGTGGAATATGGTGCACGCCGAATGAGTACCACGCGACCAGATCCGTATTCTCGAGCGGGCGATCACGTTTGATCCATTGATCAAGCCCCTCAGGCGCAGGGTTTTGATTAATGTAATCGCCGGACGCATAGCGCTGCGCCGGATCGTAAGCTGTGATCCATAGGTTGTGGCGAATGAAACCCGCACGTCTCAGCAGACTTGCTCCTTCGTGCGCGAAAGGCCGAGCCACGTCCGCGCCAGGCATGATTTTGTAGCCGGTCGGCTGACCCACGGCATTGCAGCGCGACGGATTCACGACCAGCCAGGCACGCCCGGTCGCGGGGTCCGCATCGCGGCCTGCTTCCAGCTGGTTGCTAATGAGCGTGTACTGCGGCCGGTACGAGCCGTTGTACGGGTTGGCTGGCCCAACAGGATCGGCGATGGTGTCGACCTCGTAGACGGAATTGCCCGGCCCGTCGACATCCATATCGAGACGGAAGTTGAAGTAATGTTGATGAATCGGCGCGTAAAGCTGAGGAGCTACCAGCACGCCGTGAGTCGGTTGCTCGCCTGGCGGATAGGCACCGACCGACAGGCATCCGGTCAGCTTAACCTCAAGCTGTATTTCACCGCTTTGATACAGGTACCAGAAAAACCCGTAATCATAATTCCCGACTGTGGCGAAAAAGGAGATCACCAAGCGGCGTGAGCGCCGAACCTCACAATGATTGGTACGCCAGTCGGTGTGCTTCCACAGCGTGCCGTAATCCTCCTCATGCATGCAGACGGCGTTCGCGATGGTTTCCACCTCGCCCGCCATGTTGACCATATGCGCGTCGAAGTAGTGGATCGTGCCGACGCAATCGCATCCAAGCTTGAGGCTGTTAGCCATCCGGCCAATGCCGTATTCCCCCACGTCGAATGCATTCTTTTTGCTGTGCGTTCGCGTGGGATCGCCATACGGCACTTGCATCTCGGACAACGACGCCCGGTACAAAATTGCGCGAATACGGCCCTGATCCTCGTAGGCGAGTTGATGAAGTACGAGGCCCTCCCGTGATGTAAAGCCGACGCGGAAGCGCCATTTCTGCCAGCGCACCTCATAGCCATTCACGGTGAAGCTCGGTCCCTCGGGTTGTAAGATCTCCAGCGGCTTCAAGTCCTGCCGCAGAGGCCTGAGACTTTCAGCAGCATAAATGCCGGTCAAAGGTGGGAGCGGCACCTCGACATCATCGATTACCTCAAGCACCTCCATCTTTTCGAGGTCGACGAAAGTAATTAATCCCTCTACCGGACGGCCATAGCCTACGTCGGCATCGTTGCCGCGAATCCAGGTGAGGCCCTGGGCAAGCCGGTGGTCGGGAAAATGTTCATCGCCGTAGGCGCCCGCCGACCAGGGATCGACGATGGCCTTATCGAATTCGGTGATACCCCGGCGCAAGAGCGCGGCGCGCCATCGAGGGTCGGCTTTGACCGCTTTTTCGCACAGGATGAACTCTTCGACGATGATGCCGGGCTGGACGCCGCGGCGCTCTTCGCAGGAGAGCAGGGTCTCGTCACGCAGACTGACAAGCGCTTCCAGCACCCGTCGAGCCGCCAGATCAATCACGACAATGAAGGCGCGCCGGTCGAGCGTGTTGCCGCCACTGATACTTTCGAGTTCGCTCTTGGCCGGTTCGTGCAGGTTGACCGAAACGAAGCGCCAATGGTCGCTCGCAGGACCATGGGCGCGCAGAATGCGCACGGCCGTCGCCACTTCCTCGCTCAATGGATCCAGCGGATGACGTCGAGCGGTTTCTTTCACCGTATGGGACTCCTCCATCGTCGATCTCCTGTTGCCACTTCAAGAGCGCAACGCCTCATAGTTGCAAGGCTCTGGGGTGTCACCAGGTAAGTAGAGTAGGGACTTTAGATCGTGAGCCGATGCCGCGCAAAGCTTAGACCACTGAGGCGGCAGATGACGCGCTGACTGGTCGAATTGCCCCAAGGACCGCAATCTTCTGGTTCGTGTCTTTCTGCGGAGGTCTGGGATTTTCGTTTCTTCTTGGCGGGAGGCATTCAAACTCAGGGTTCCTCTCCGCGACCGCGCGAGTGCGTGTCAACGCAAGGCCGCGTGCCCTTGGGACTGGCTGTTCGCCGCAAATCGAGCTTGTGTGTGTGGATGGGGTGGCAGATGCCGACCCCAAGGAGGAGCCACACATGCGCGCCAACATAATCCCTGTTCCAGCGGTCAGCGGCGAGCCGCGAGCATGAAGCAGCGCAAGCCCGCTGCGAGCCGAGAAGCTGTCCGCGCGGAAATCGCTAGCCTGTCCGAGCTCGGGTTCAAAGGGCTGCGAGAGCGCTGGAAAGCGCTGTATGGGGTAGAGCCGCCGAGCAAAATCGGCCGGTCCCTGCTGCTCCGAGGCGTCGCCTACCGCATCCAGGAGAGGGCTTTCGGCGGTCTCAAGCCCGCGACCAGGCGCCTGCTCGCTCGGGTCGGCGAAGACGCCGCCGCGCGAAGGTCACAAATCAAAGCGCCGCGCCGGCAGGTCGGCATCGGGACGGTTTTGATTCGCGAGTGGCAGGGCACCACGCACCGGGTCACGGTGCTCGATGACGGAGCACTCTTCGACGGGAAACGCTACCGCTCGCTCTCTCAAGTCGCACGCGAAATCACGGGTAGCCGGTGGTCGGGACCCCTGTTTTTCGGTCTGCGCTCGCCCATCGTGGAGAACCATCATGGAACGCCCTAAGACTGCGCTTCGGCGCTGCGCGATCTATACGCGCAAGTCTTCCGAAGAAGGACTCGAGCAGGATTTCAATTCGCTCCACGCGCAGCGCGAGGCGTGCGAAGCGTTCATCCAGAGCCAGCGGGGGGAGGGCTGGCGCCTGGTGAAGACCGCATATGACGATGGCGGTCTGTCCGGGGCCACGATGGAGCGGCCCGGATTGCAGCGCCTGCTGGTCGATATCGGCCAGAGTCTGATCGATGTGGTGGTGGTCTACAAGGTTGACCGGCTGACGCGGTCGCTGGCGGACTTCGCCAAGATGGTCGAGCTGTTTGACGCCCGCGGGGTGTCGTTCGTCGCGGTCACGCAGCAGTTCAACACCACCACCTCGATGGGACGCCTGACGCTCAACGTGCTGCTGTCGTTCGCGCAGTTCGAACGGGAGGTCACCGGCTAGCGCATCCGCGACAAGATCGCCGCCTCCAAGCGCAAGGGGGTATGGATGGGTGGGGTTGCTCCGCTCGGCTACGACGTCCACGAGCACCACCTCGTGATTAATCCTGCAGAAGCAGAGACCCTGAAAGAGATCTTCCGATGCTACCGAGAACTCGGCTCCGTGCGACTACTCAAGGAGGATCTCGACCGGCGGGGAATCCACTCCAAGCTGCGCATCGCGAAGAATGGCAACCGCTCTGGCGGCAAGCCCTTCTCGCGCGGCGCGCTCTACAAGTTGCTTTCGAACCCAATCTGCATCGGGGAGATCTCCCACAAGGGCGCCCGTCATCCCGGCCAGCATGAGGCGATCATAGAGCGCGAGTTGTTCGAGCATATCCAAACGCTGCTGCGTGAGCGCGCGGTGCGACGCAAGATTCGAACGAACAAGGTGGCGTCGAGCCCGCTCGCGGGGAAATTATTCGACGACATCGGCGACAGTCTGACCCCAAGTCACGCCGTCAAGGGCGAACGGCGCTATCGATACTATGTCTCCCGCAACCTGATAGCCGGTACAGCTGACCCAGCAAAGCGCGGTTGGCGCGTGCCAGCCCCGGAGCTCGAGCGGACTCTGGCTGCGGCTGTGTGTCAAATCTTAAGTGACCTACCGAGCCTTGCCGCAGCCGCTCAGGCGATCGGGCTGGCCGAGAATCGACTGCCAGCCATCTTCAAGGTCGCGGAGGCCTCCGGACACCGCCTCCAATCCGAGGTGGATGCTGCCGCGGCCTTGGCCGCGTTGATTGATCGGGTCGAGCTGAAGGAGTTCGGCATGGACGTGTCGCTAAAGCTACCGATTCCGGCGGCCGAAGCTCAAAATCGAGCAATTCCCAGCGAAGTGCCCATTACGCGCCTCATCCCAGTTCAAGTCAGACGCCGTGGTGTGGAGATGCGGCTGATCATCGAAAGTGACGGCGCTCCAGCGCGCGGCACCGATCAGCCACTCCTCAAAGTCGTCACGCGAGCACGCCGATGGTCCGACCGGCTTTCGTCGGGTCGAGCAAGATCGGTCGCAGAGATCGCGCTGCGGGAGGGAATCACCGCGCGTTACGTGCGACGATTGCTCGGCTTGGCATTCCTCGCGCCGGAGATGGTTGAAGCCATTGCCGGTGGCCATCAGCCGCCGGACTTGACCGCCGAAGCCCTGAGCCAACGGATCAATCTGCCGCTTGACTGGACCGCACAGATGGAAGCTCTCGACCTCCGCTAGAACCGCAACTTGAGACGCCCCCGATTTTTTCGCTTTCCGGCGTCCCTCCGCCGCGCATGCCCTTCCTTACTCACGGATGGAACCGCCTCACCTGCCAACAGAGAATGTGGGAGAATATTCATCCCGAAAGCCGGGGATGCTGCCTTCTCTGGTGCCGCTGCGCGTGCAAATCAAGCCGCTGCGGTAAGCATCGCGCGGAATCTGGGGCTCTCCTACATGGACGCAAGCCGCCGCCACCGCCGCCGAATCCGGTCATGGAAGCGTACTACAGAGCGCAAGAGGTCTGGCGCAAGAAGGCGGAAGAGATTGCGGCTGTTCAGCAACGTCAGCGCGGGAACCGCGCATGAGGCGCGGCCTTGGCAAGACCCGCCATCGCATAGCGCTGACCGGCATGCGTCGGTGAGAAATTTCTCGACTCCGTTGGCGAGCCGACGATGAGCGAAGCCGAACGGGCGGCCTCCGCTCGGGATGACAGCTCCAAACGGAAAACTCATGAACTCTGAGGCGGGCTGAGCGGGCTCGTCAGCTCAAGCTAATCGACATAATAGCCGGTCTCCTCGAGGCTGAACACGCCCCGAATCCCATCCAAGAAATGCGGGAGTTCCTGCGCGAACTCCGCATATTGATCAACCGTGTGTCCCACGAGCGACTCCGACGAGGCCGAAGAAATAATCTTCATCATCCCTTAATTGCTCGGAAACCCTGGTGGGTTAAAAAGTGGGAGGTCTTGGGCTTTTGTGCATGTGGCGCAGGTTGTCGAGGAATCGAAAGAATTGCCCATCAATTAAGCATCCGCCCAATGCCGAATCAAAAAGAGCTCGGGGGCAACACTGTTTGTGGTTGCGGTATCGGCATTTCGATGGGGCATGTGCGTTGCAACGTCACTTGGCGAGCGGGTGCGCGGCGGTCTTTGTTCGGCGTCCGGGTTGCGCAGTGAAGGTCATGGCCTGGGCGTGGCCACATGGCTGCGCCCGGGGAAAAGATTAGAGAAAACCGGGAAAACTTGCGGGTGAAGGTAAATGTTCCGCGATCTTCGGGCTTCACTCTGCTCGGCCAAGGCTACTCAGGGGCGCTATATGACCATGATGAGTAGGGCTGTTTTTGTAATCGTTTTGGCGCTCGCGGCGGTCCAGCTCACGAGTTGTGAGAGGAAAGCGTCGTTCGATCCCGCGTTGGCCGGCGCATTCTTCCCTCTCCATCCAGGTTCCAGCTGGACCTACCGGGTCATCGACAAAAATCTAGGCACCACAGATATCATCAGCGATCGAGTGGTGGACAAACAGCTCATCAACATTGTTAAGACCGGTGGCGAAGCGATCTCAGGTTCCGTTTCCGGCGGGGCTTCCAAGTCCACGATTCTTTATGTGACGGAAGGCGGCTACATCAACCGTGTATCCGTTGATGGCACGACCGGATTCGGTTCGAGGAGAAGAAGTTCCTCCCGCAACTTTTGAAGCCGGATTTAACCTGGTCCAACTCGTTATTTCCGTTCGGCCATCTGACTGGGGCGTTCCATGTCATGCAATACCATCGCACTTTCTTGGAGACCGACGAAGTTGCGGTTCCTGCCGGACGGTTCTCCAGCTGCATCCGAATCGAAACGGAGGCGGTGTACCAGAGGAACCTCTCCCAGTCCGACCGATCGCTGCGCCTAAGATATATCGACTGGTACGCGCCGAATGTCGGCTTAGTGAGAACCGTGGTCTTGAAGAGCGCGTTCTTTAACTCGGTGGTAGCACGTGTGGAGCTGTTAAGCTTCGCGAAGTCACAGGTTGAGGGCGGCCAAAACGAATCTTTACGGTGAAGACTGGTGGCCGGTCTGAGAATCCTCCTCGTGCCTTGTGCTCGCTCGTCAGGTGCTGCGCCTGTTGCCACTGCAACTACAGAAACGAGCTGAAGCTGCAATGAAACAGCAGCGGGCTTAGTCAGGGAGGAAAGAGATGAAACTTTACCATTTTCCGTCACCCAATCCGTAGATGATCGGTTTCGCGTTGCTCGAGCTGGGGCTCGTATACGAGATTGTTCCGTCGATCTGAGCAAGGGCGAACAGAGCACGCCCGAGTTCCTTGCGCTCAATCCGTTCGGAAGTGAGTTGGGAACAGCCGCGCTTCATGGAAATCAATTGCTCCTCCTTTTGGCGCTCAATGAATTGTCAGGAATACATTGAGAGATTCCTTTCGGCGCACGCTGATAACGAGCTAAGGGGGCGCGAACGGCGCGCCGCTAACGACCATGTCGGCGGCTGCGGCGCGTGCCGCGCGTGTCTTGCGGACGAACGTAAACTGAAAGAGTTGATTCGTACTCGCATCCGCGTGGCAAGAGCGCCTTCCGACGTACGGCTCAGAATCCAAGCGGCGCTGGAGGAGACGCCTGAGGGCGGAGTCGCCGAGCGAAAGCGGCTTCATCAGGACGCCGATCGACTGCTCCGCGCCGCCGCCAATCAATGTAATCAACGTGACCGATAAGATCCCCCGGACCAGCGACCTTGACCAGGATCCGGGTTCCATCGGGCCGCGGACAGTAAACGTTGACCACCGCCTCTACGGTATTCCGCAGGCGTAAGTGGGCGACCGCGGCTTCTCGACCGCCACCCTCATATCGACGAACTCGGCACTTCCACTTCTTTGGAACTACCTGACGTTTTCAGATGGCTTACTGACCGTTGACGAAGTCGCCCGACAGTTCGAATTCAACTCCCTCCAGCGAGCAGTCAGCGATGTTCGCGATTCTCTGGAAGGCAAAATCCCCC
>WNFA01016204.1_pt1 | contig 10362 bp, 8 predicted proteins | sample 5400481 | NCBI WGS metagenome assembly WNFA01 (sample SAMN13153340, study PRJNA577476) | soil metagenome | isolation source: 120 cm saprolite under Douglas fir tree site 2 hole 1 replicate 2 | place: USA:California | collected 2015-04-18 | reverse complement strand
TTCGCCAACGCAACCGTGACGGACCGGACGCGTCCGAGCGTATCGCAAGAGTTGGGGCCTGCTTCCACCCTGCCCGGAGACGACTGAACCGCAACCGCTACAGCATGGCTCGATTCGGCGACGACACCTGTGTAGTCCTGGGCACACGGCCCGTCAGGTGGCCCGCCCGGGAAGCCGAAGGTGAGCACGCGCCCATTTGCGCTCACTGTGGCCGAGCCGCCAATCGAGGCGGGATGTACGCCCTCGCCCCAGAAAGCAGATGGCGCGATCGCCGGGTATGGAAACTCGCCCAACGCCCCTGCGGAGGTGAAGAGCCACGCGGAGATGGTGGCCAGGCCTCGATCTGTCCGAAAGCCGATCGCTGCGAAACGCGCCGCCGTGACAGTGTTAGGTGGAACGTTGGAGCAGTTCTGCCCAAACCCGTCCGTCGCGGTGCGATCAAACGCTGAAATCGCGTCCGCTGCCGAGATTGCGGCATAAACGTTCCGCGTCCCGTCCGTCCAGCTCGCCACAGCTTCTTTTGGCGCCTGCGTCGAGGGTTGAAAGCTGGGCGCGAGGCCGCATATGCCGGCGAAGCTACCCAAAAGCACGATCCGGCGTGGAACTTGCTCCGCCGGGAAGTCCTTCCAGCGTGCCAGGGCGTCGGCGGGAGGGCTGATGGCGCCGGTGCGCGGCCCTTGCAGGGTCTCGCATCCGGCCACCAGGCGCAGCCTCATGGTCGCAGTCTAGATGCGGCTATTCAGATCCCTAATTAGAGTTCCCCAGAAACTTCCCGATAAGCAGGGTCGCCGCGATCACGATCAGCACCGCTCCTGCGAGCCGCTCGGTGCCCTCTCGAGCCGCCGCGCTGACCTTGCCTCCCAGCGCGAATCCGATTTGCGACACGATGAAGGCCTGAACGGCGATCAGCACGATCGCGGGCACGATCGGCACGTTCAGCAGGCCCAGGCTGAATCCGATGGCGAGCTCGTCCAGGCTGACGCTGAGACCTAGCCCTATCACGGCCAAACCTCGAGTTCCGGCCAGCTTTTGCACGCGCTGCGCGTCCTGTTCGTCGGGGCCGAACAGCATGTACGCGCCGAGGCCGACCAGGGCGGCGATCGCCAGGTACTCCGAGTAGCCACCGATCACCTTTCCAAGCCCGGCGCCAAGCAGGAGCCCGACCACCGGCATGCCGCCCTCGAACGCCGCAAACAGGAGGCTGAAGCGAATCCGCTGGGAGCCGGTGATGCGCGTCATGCCGAGGGCCGCCGCAATCGCAAAGGTGTCGAGAGCCAGGGGCAGGATCAGCCCGATGACACGAGCCACCGCAGCAGTCTAGATGTGCCAATCCCCCGCCACGAACTGGCCGGTGATTGGGGATTTGATCAGGGGCAGAGGTTCGTAATCGGGCTTCCACTGTTGAACGAAGCCTGGATACCGAGCCTTGATCTCTTCCCACGTCGCGTCCGGCATCAGCTGTTCCAGACTTCTTCGCATCTGGCAGTTGCGGCAGATCCCGAATCGCTTGTTGGCCCATGCGCCGCAGCCGGTCGAGCATGGCTGGAGGTGGTGGTGGCAGGCAAAACAGAGGACTTGCAGATTCCCCTCTCCATCGTCGCCGCCAAGAAGTACCGCCAGCCGGTGATGCACCTGAAGCACGCGTTCGGCGGCAGACGCGCCGCAGACTTCGCAGGCGCCGCCTCGGGCCGCGATCAACGCCCGGCGACGGGACGGCGTCAGAGGTCGGGCTCCGGCCCGCCTGTTGTTGGCGGTGAGAAGGCGAGCTCTGGTGCTGCGATTTCCGACCAATGGCACAAATTCGCCCTCGTGAGTGGCGGAACAGTTGCCGCAGAGGACGAGTAGGTTGGCGGTGGCGCAGCCGCCACTTTCATCGACCTTGAATATGTAAAGGGCCCAACGCCATTCGAGCCCGCAGCTCTCGCAGGCCCCCGCGCACCTGCGCTCAAGCGCAACTCGAACGCCCGGAGCAATCCGCAATCGGCCAAACATGCGTTTGCCCAGCAGATCGTAGTGCTGATTGACGAGCGAGGCCGCGCTTAGCATTCACGTCGGGAAACGCAAAGAAATGCCGAATGCAGTCTGGACCGGCTCGTTGTCACTCGGCCTGGTCGTCGTGCCAGTGCGCCTGTATCCGGCCGTGCGCAAGAAGGTCGTGCGCTTCCACGAACTTGATCGCGGCGGGCGCAGGGTGCGGCATGTGCGCGTGTCTGAGCCCGATGTCGAATTCGAGTTGCCGGTGCCCGGCCCTGAACCGGAGCCACGTAAAGAGTTCGAGCGACCCTCTCCACCCTATGAGACTCCGAGCCCAGAGGTTGCATTCGAGGAGATTCGCAAGGGTTACGAGGTCGCACCCGGACAGTACGCGAGCATGACCCGCGACGAAGTTGCCGCTTTGGCGCCTGAGCGCAGTCGGGTCATCGATGTAGAGCAGTTTGTGGACGTATCCGCAGTTGATCCCATCTACTTCGAGTCGCGCTACTACGTCGTACCGGATCGGGAGTGGTCCTCCCCATTCCGGGTTCTTCGCCAGGCGATGGCAGCAGCTGACCGGATGGCGATCGCATGGTTCACGCTGCGGTCACGGCGCTATCTGACCGCGATTCGTCCCCTCGGCGATGTGATGCTGTTGACGACCATGGTCCACGCGGATGAGGTTGTACCTGCAGATTTCTGGATCCCCGACGCAGACTCTCCATCGACGGACAAGGAGCTCGAGATGGCGCGGCTGCTGATCGACACCCTGTCCGGGCCGTTTGAGCCCGAACGATACCCAGACGAGCACCGGCAGCGTGTGCTCAATGCGATCGAGGCGAAAACTCCAAGCACGGAACCCGTACCGACAGCTCCCTCTCCGACACGGGTTCTCGACCTGATGGCGGCGCTCGAAGCCAGCGTCAAAGCGGCCAAGTCCGCTCGAGCCGAGCAAGCTCGGCAAACTAAGACGGCGCGCCGGCGATCAAGCGGCGCGTAGACGCCGAACTAGCCGAGTAACTCTTTGACGACCTCGTTCGCAAGGGCTCGGTCGACCTGCGGCGCTCGCTTGACGACCTGCGCGACCAGGAACCCGAGCACCTGGACCTTCCCCGCCCGGTAGTCCTGCACCGCCTTCGGGTTCTCCGCGATCACCGCCTCGACTGCCGCGCGCACCGCAGCGGGATCGCTAACCTGCGCCAATCCCAGTCTGGCGACGATCTCTGACGGCGAGCTGCCGTCGTTCATCGACTCGGCGAGGACCTCTCGGCCCTGGTCGCGCGTGATCTTTCCGGTGCCGACCAGCGTTACAACTTCGGCGAGGTGGACTGGGGAAGGGTGTTTACCGGTTGGTGCCACCTCGCCAACCACCCAGTTGGCCGTCCGCTTGTTGTCCCCGCTGGCCCTGGCTGCCGCTTCGAATAGGTCGGCCAGGTCGCGGTCGGCTGCGATCAGGGCCGCGTCCGCGTCCGCCAATCCGTACTCGGATACCAGCCTCGCCTGCCGCGACGCAGGCAACTCTGGCAGCGAGCGGCGAAGATCTTCGATCCAGGCTCGGTCGAGCTGCAGGGGCGGGAGGTCGGGTTCGGGGAAGTAGCGATAATCCTCGGCGAATTCCTTGCTCCGCTGGGAGAAGGTGCGCTGCTCCGACTCCGACCAGCCCCGCGTCTCCTGCACTACCGTGCCGCCGGCTTCAACAACCTCGACCTGGCGTTTGACCTCGAACTCAATCGCGCGATGCAACGCGCGGAATGAATTGATGTTCTTGAGCTCGGTCTTTACCCCCAGATCATCAGATCCATAACGCCTGATGGAGATGTTCGGTTCGATCCGAAGCTGACCTTTTTCCATTTCGGCCTCGGACGCGCCGATCGTCCGCAGGAGCGTCCGCACCGCCACGGCGTAGTCGCGGGCCTCGTCGGCGCCCCGGATGTCCGGCTCGCTGACGATCTCCATCAGCGGCACGCCTGCCCGATTGAGGTCGACGAACGACTCCCAGGCCTTGTTGAGCTTGTCGCCGGCGTGGATGAGCTTGCCTGTGTCCTCCTCGAGATGGACCCGGCGGATGCGCACCTTCCGGCCCTCTAGCTCCAGCTGCCCGTTGACACTCATCGGAAGGTCGTACTGGCTGATCTGGTAGCCCTTTGGGAGGTCGGGATACATGGCACACATTGGAGTTGGGCGGGTCACCGAGCTGTCCGATCGCGCAGCCGCAGAACATCTTGGTCCGCGTGCCCGGCTGCACATGAATCTCCATTCCGATCACAACCTCCCACTCCCCCTCTCCCCGCATGGGAGAGGGTCGGGGAGCACGTTTCTCCCCCTCTCCCCGCAGGGGAGAGGGTTGGGGAGAGGGGCGTGAAGCACGTTCAGGCAACGCTCGCGACCTCTGCCTTCACCCCGCTCGCCAACTCGTACGCGCGGGCGACGCGCAGCGCCACATCCTCGCGCCACTGCGGCGCGAGCACCTGCAGCCCCACCGGCAGTCCCTGGGACGTTCCGCACGGCACGCTGATGCCCGGCAGGCCCGCGAGGTTGCCGCCGAGCGTAAGCACGTCGCAGAGGTACATCGACAACGGATCCTCCGTGCGCGAGCCAATGGGAAATGCGACCACCGGCGAGGTGGCGCTGACGATGGCATCGCATTTGCTGAAGGCATCGTCGAAGTCGCGCTTGATCAGCGTGCGAACCTTCTGCGCTTTCAGGTAGTAAGCGTCGTAGTAGCCGCTCGACAGCGCGTAGGTGCCAAGCATGATTCGGCGCCGGACCTCGGTCCCGAAACCCCGCCGGCGCGTACGCATGTACATCTCAGTGATGTTCTCGACGTCCTGCACCGACATGCCGTACTTCACGCCGTCGAACCGCGCGAGGTTGGACGAGCACTCGGCGGGGGCGATGATGTAGTACGCGGCGAGGCCGTAATCGGTGTGCGGGAGATTCACGTCGACGATCTCCGCGCCCGCATTCTCCAATGCCTTGATCGCTTCGCGCACCACCGCATTCACACCCGGCTCCATGCCTTCGACATCGAAATACTCGTGGGGCATGCCGAGGCGCATGCCCTTCACGCCCTTGTCGAAATCTCGACGCACATCGTTGGGGCGGTCGGAGCACGTGGCGTCGCGCGGGTCATGACCCGCAATGGCTTCCAGCACCAACGCGGCGTCCTCGACCGTGCGCGCGAAGGGCCCGATCTGGTCGAGGCTGGAGGCAAACGCGATCAGCCCGTATCGGCTCACACGCCCGTACGTCGGCTTCATGCCGACGACTCCGCATACCGCAGCCGGTTGCCGGATCGAGCCGCCGGTGTCGGTGCCGAGCGCGATCATCGCCTCACCCGCGGCCACCGCCGCAGCGCTGCCACCTGAGCTCCCGCCCGGCACGCGCTCGAGGTCCCACGGGTTGTGCGTCGGGAAATAGCCCGAGTTCTCGGTCGAGCTGCCCATCGCGAACTCATCACAATTCGTCACCCCGAGCATCACCGCGCCCGCGTCGAACAGCCGCTGCACCGCCGTGCCCGTGTACGGCGGCCTGAATCCGCGCAGGATCTGCGAACCGGCCGTGGTCTCGACGCCTTGCACGCACAGGACGTCTTTGATGGCAACCGGAATTCCGGTGAGCAGGCCACCTTCACGACGCTTGAGTTTTTCGTCAGCCTCGTCCGCCTGCTTCTCATACAGCACAGGTGTAAAGCGCAAGTACGCCTTCACAAGCGGGTCTACCTCTTCTATGCGCTTGACGTGCGCGGTCACCAGCTCTGTCGCAGAGATGGAATGCAGGCGGAGCAGCCGCGCCGCCTCGGCGATCGTGAGCTCGATCAGCTCGCTCATGCTTCTTCTTGAATCGCCGGCACGCGGAAGAATCCGTTGACGGCGGCCGGCGCGTTGGCGAGAGCTTCTTCTTGCGTGAGGCAAGGGCGCGGCTCATCCTCGCGCAGCGGGTTCGTGACCTCGACCACCTGCGCGGTCGGCGGGATCGCGTCGGTGTCGACCTCCTGGAGCCGGTCGATGTGTTCGAGGATGCCGCTCAGCTGCTCGGCGTAGAACTCCTCATCGCCCGGCTCGAGGCCGATTCGCGCGAGCTGCGCGACGTGGCGAACCTGCTTGCGTGTGAGTGGCACTAGCTTAGTTTGCCGTCTTCGATGTTGATCACGCGGTCGGCGCGAACGGCCACTGCCTCGTCGTGCGTGGCGAGGAGGATCGTCGTCTGGCCGCGAATCGAGACGATCAGATCGACGATCGCCGCTGAGGTTTCGCTGTCGAGCTGCCCGGTCGGCTCGTCTGCGAGCAGGACCCGCGGCCGCTTCGCAAGCGCCCGAGCCAATGCGACCCGCTGCTGCTCGCCACCCGAAAGCTCGTAGGCGCGGTGCTTCGCTCGCCCCTCCAGCCCGACCAGCTCGAGCGCATCGAGCGCAACGTCATCCGCTTCTTTCGGCTCCTGCCCCATGAGCTGCAGCGGCAGCGCGATGTTTTCCAGCGCGCTCATCAGCGGCACAAGGCCCGGCGCCTGGAAGACGAAGCCGACCGAGCGCAATCGGTAATCGGCGAGCTCCTCCCCACTCAGCTTCGCAACGTCGATGCCGCCCACGCGAACCGAGCCGTTGTCTGGCCGATCGAGGCCGCCGATGATTCCCAACAGCGTCGTTTTCCCCGAGCCGGACGGCCCCATCACAGCCGCCATCTCGCCCTCCGGCACCTCGAGGTCCGCCCCCCGCAGAGCCCACACCGACGCCTCGCCAACTTTGAAGCGCCGCACGACTCCGCTTAGGCTGATCAATCTCCCTCCGGCGGCTCGATCACGACCCGCCCCCTTTCTGCACGCACCCGAACGCGCGAACCCAACCTGGAAGCTTCCAGGACCGACTTCGGCAGCTGCAGGCGACCCGCTGGATCAAGGATTACCAGCTCGCCGCCGCTGGATGTCGTCTCCGTGGAGGTTCGGCCATCGCGGATGCGCAGGATGCGGTCGACATGGCGCTCGACCTCGTGGTCGTGCGTGACCATCACCACGGTCGTGCCTTCGCGCTCGCCCAGCGCGCGGATGTCCTCGAGCACCTGGCGGGCCGAGGCCCGGTCGAGCTCGGCGGTCGGCTCGTCAGCGAGCAGCACCCGCGGGCGGTTCGCCATCGCGACGCCGAGCGCCAGGCGCTGCTGCTCGCCTCCGGACATCTGGGACGGCAGATGGCCGCCACGATCCGAAAGCTCGAACGCATCGAGCAGCTCCTTCGCGCGGCGCCGCCGTTCCGGCCGCGGCTTGCCCGCCACGAGAAGAGGCAGCTGCAGGTTCTCCTCTGCGGTGAGCTCGGCCGTCAGGTTGAGCCCGGCGCTCTGCCATACATAGCCGATGATGTCGCGGCGGTAGATGTCGCGCGAGGCGGCAGACAGCGTCGCCAGGTCCCACCCCCCGACGCGGGCCTGCCCAGCGCTGGGAGTCTGCACACCGGCGAGCACGTTCATCAGCGTCGTCTTGCCGCTCCCGCTCGCACCGACGATGGCGACGACCTCGCCCTCCTCGATCGTCATGTCGAGGCCTTGCAGCGCGAACACCTCCAGGTCGGCTGTCTTGTAGATGTGAACCAGTCCCGCGCACTCGACCGCGTTCATCCCAGGGACCTCAGCTCGCGCATTACCTGCGGACGCTCGGTGGACGCGATGGCGGGACCGGCCGCGAGCGCGCCTGCCACGAGCACACCAAGGACAACGGCCAGAAGGGTCGGGTCTACGGTGACGATCGTCTCGGGAATGTTGTCGCTTGCAGCTCCACTCAGCTGCAGCGCCGGCAGCAGCACATAGGACATCACCAGGCCGAGCAGTGCGCCACATATCGTGCAGAACGCGAGCAGCATGAACTCCTCGACGATCAGGCTCCTCCGCACCGTCGACTGCGACATGCCGTTGGCCTCGAGAACCGCATAGTCGGCCACGCGCACGCGCGCGACGATCAGGAAATGCAATGCAAACGCAAGCAGGCCCAGGATGACGGCGGCGACAAATCCCAGCCCGAGATTGGACGCGAGCTCGAGCTGCTGGGGTGCATGAGCCGTGGCCGATTCAAGCGCGCTCCGGTCGTAGACCTGGACGAAGCCTGGCGCCGCCTTCATCGATGCCAGCGCCGCGCCGTCGCCTCCCGGAGTCGTGCGAACCCAAATCTCGTTCGGCCACGGCCGCTGGTCCTTGTCGAATGCAAGCGCGGCCAGCAAAGGATCCCGGTCGAGGATGAGGAAGTCCCCCACCTCCGGGAACATGGTCGGAAAGTGGTCGGCCACACCGACGATCACGGACGTGACCGCAGTGTCGTTGACCAGGACCTGAACCGAGCTGCCAACCGCGAGCTGAAAGTGATTGAGCATTCCGGACGGCGCCAGCGCCGGGATGGCTCCCGCGACGCTCACTCCAAGACCCGGGATAGGTTGATTGACAATGCTTGGCCGCACGTACGACGGGAGCGGCCCCGGGGTGACATGTATGGAGACGGTGCGCTTTCCATCACGCGGCACGGCCAAGGACGGCACCCACGAGTCGAGGTACCTGCCGCTGGTGGGATCGGTCGAATACCAAAGGCCGAGGAAGAACTGGGCGGCCGGGCCGGACACGTCTTCGGCGAACGTTTCGATGACCTGACCGTTGACCGCAAGCGAGCTGATCGTGATGACGCCTGGCGCGACCACTCGCGTAATGGCGAGATCGCGAAACCGCAAGGGCGGCTCGATCTTGCCCGCGTCGGCCACGAGCGGGGCACTGAGCTGCTGCCAGCCGCTGAAGTCCAGCGACCCGAGGTCGGCATGGACGGGCCGGCCTTTCGCGTCGCTCAGATGGGCGGTCATGATGCCGCCGGTGTCGCCGCATCGGACCCAGACGGATATGTTCGACGCGCTCGTCTGCAGGCGCAGCCCGCCGGCCTCCTTGTCGGCCAGGCTCTGGACCAGGTTCGGCAGCGGGGATGACGCGAGGTCATCGCGCGTGTACATCACGGGCGTGAAGCTGTACGGGTCGACGGCCAGCACCGACACGTCCTCGTTGCCAACTCGCGCGAAGCTGCGATAGACGGAGCTGCGCGCGGCCGCGCCGTTGATCGGGACCTCGTCGGGCAGCGCCTTCGGGGTGCCGGTGAACACGCCTCGCACGTCGGTGCCCGCCGTGTACGCGGCGCGATCCGCGCCGTTGCGAGCCGCCGTCGCCCAATACGTCGTGGCGAACACCCCCAGCGCGACCGCGAGCATGAGCAGCATGGCCAGTCCCGCGTGCTGGCCCGGCGCGCGAAGTAGCTGCACTGCGGCCAGCCGCCCGGCAACACTTCCCCGAATACGGGCGAGCGCCATCGCCGCTAGAGGCAGGAGCCGGAGGGCGGCCAATGCAATGAACGCGACAGCGATGCCCGGCAGCAAGAGGTTGATCGGACTGTCAGCCCCACCCGACAGACGTACAGATGCGCTGCCCAGCACGCGCAGCTGTGCAAGCAGCGGGATCGCCAGCAGTGCCAGCCCGATGTCCAGGTAGCGTTGCCGCCACCAGGGGACCGGCGGTCGCGACGTGGCGGCACGAGCGCGCAGTACACCATGCCGAGCGGCGAGGATTGACTGCACGGCGAGAATTGCGAACTCGGCCACCAGAACGGCGGCAATCGGCACGCCGATTCGCGAGAGGTCGAGGTGGAAGGCCGGGATCGGCTGGTCGCGATAGACGGCACGCGCCGCGGCCTCGGTTGCCAGCCACCCGCCAATGACGCCGATAGGGGCAGCGACCAGCGCCGCAATCGCCAGCTCGATCCACAGCAAAAGCGAGAGGCCGCGCCATGACCAGCCGCGCGAGCGCCACACCGCGATCGTCTGCCTCTGCTGACCCAGGAGGTTGCCCGCCAGGAACCACACGCAATAGAGCGCGACCAGCAGCAGCTGGATGGCCACGAGCATCACGGAGAACGCAGCGACTGCCTCCCGGCTGACATAGTCGCGAAGCGCGATCTCGAGGTCGCTGACCACCTCGGCGTCGGGTCGCTGCACGCCGAACTGGCCGTGCAGGCCCTGGAGGCCAGTGAGCGCTGTGGTGGCGCCGGCCGCGCGGATCGCGTTGACGTCGGGCGACAGCGTGACCGTCGCCACCGACACCAGCTGGGGCGGCACTGGCTGTTCGGCCTTCGTCTCCGCCGTGAGGATGCCGAAGTAAGTGGGGATGTCGGTGAAGGCTGCGCTCGGCACGGTTTGATCCAGCCCCCAGTAGGCATCAGCGACGTTGTGCGGCTTCCAGAGGCCCGCCACGTGGATGCACACGACGTAAGCGACCGGCGAGATCACCTTCATGCACTGCACGTCGCCGAGCTTTAGATGCGCCCCTGTGGCCGCGTCCTGGGGCAACGTCACCTCGACTATGTCGCCGGTCGTGGCTGTCGCCG
>WNFA01006333.1_pt1 | contig 10362 bp, 8 predicted proteins | sample 5400481 | NCBI WGS metagenome assembly WNFA01 (sample SAMN13153340, study PRJNA577476) | soil metagenome | isolation source: 120 cm saprolite under Douglas fir tree site 2 hole 1 replicate 2 | place: USA:California | collected 2015-04-18 | reverse complement strand
ATCCAATGCTGCCGGTTGCAAAGGATCCAGTTATATAACCTGACGAGACGCGCACTCAGGTGATGGGATTCTTCAACAGCTTTGACGACGCGAATCGCGTACGACTCACTTGCCAAAAATTTCTGCACGCCAGCGACAATCGCCGCAGCAGCTGAACGGTGGCCACCGCCCGTGTCAGACGAAATAATCAGAATTTTTGGAACGCGATCAGAAGGCATTGGTAAAGAAGTTGGTCTTTGGTCTTTGGTCTTTCGTCGCAGCTTTAAATCGGCAATCGGCAATCGACAATCGCAGGACTCTCACCGATCGGCTATCAACACGCCCTTCGGCTCGGCCCCAACGTGGTCCATCCCCGAGCGCGCCTTTTTCATCTCTTTTTCCAGTTTCTTGATCTGAATCAAGTGCTTCGGATTAAACGGCAGCGATGGGTAATAGCTGTAACACTTCATCTGCGCGGTTTGTGTCTCCTGAGTCTTGGCAATCAGGCCGTGCATGTAGATATCAATTGCGGCTTTGAAGAAACCAGCGCTGCCACCGTAGTTATTCTTAATCGCCGCGTGCCGGGAATCGTCGTCGATCATCTGCGCAAGTTTCGCGTAACGTGAATGATCGATCTCCAACTCAACCGGATCAGCTGACGGAGGCCGGATGTAGTTAAAGTTGACCTTGTCTGGTTTCAAATCATACTTCAAGAAATCGTACCACTCGAAGATCGTGTTCTGATTTGAGTTCATGAAACAGGTACATGTTTGGATATCGAGCTTCGGAAACTCCTTCTTTATCGATTGGAGCTGCCGCGCCGTCTCAATGGCGATGTCCCACGAGCCCTGTTTCTGGCGAATCTTCTCGTGCTCCGTCTTCAAGCCATCGATCCCCAGGGCAACAGTCACATTCAGATTCGGACATTCCTCCAATATCCTTGTGATATCGGGAAAAATTCGTTTCTGGATCTGCCCGTTCGACATGATATAGATCGATTCGAGCTTGTTGTTTGTATAAAAGGACTGCGCGATCTCCGGCAGGTCCTTTCGAGTAAACGGCTCACCGCCTGCGAGTATCAGCACACCCAGATTGCCACCCAGGGTTTCGGAAATCCTCGCAATCTCATGCGTTTTCATCTGAAGTTTCTTGCGCGGCCGGTCGTCCAACTCGTCTGTGAAAAAGCAGTGCGTGCAGCGCATATCACAGACTGAAGTCACAAGAATGTTCAGCAGAACCGGCGAAAACGGTTGACCAATTGCCAGCTTGGCGTAACGCTTTAATAGTTCTTTTGTCGTGAAATCCATTTCAACCTCAGAATCTTTCTCGCTTCGAAGGCGAGAATCCTACAGATAAGCTATCTACTGTTCCATTGTCAACGTTAATGTCAGCACGCCTATTGATACGGAATTTTCTCATTTTCGTTGCACGGAAACAAAAACGAGAATGGCCGCCGCTTGAGAGGCGACCACTCTCTGAACCATTTTGGTCACTAGCAGCGTAAACGGAGCTTGTCGACAAAATAAGCCGGAATGTGTTTACAAAACTTTACATGGCCTTGACCAACTCTTTACACCATCGACCCTTCCCTTGTGGTAACAATCATGCGACGCAAAGTTTCCAGTTGTTTGGCTTTAACGAACCAGCGCCCACTGGGAGAGCTTAGGCAAGATGGACCTCCTCACTTCGGAGAAGTCGATTAGCAGAAGACCGATCTATGCTCCGAATTCGGTTGTACTTGTTCCACTGATAGCTCCCACAGTTCGGAGACGCTTCAACTCAAAATGGGCCGCTCTCAGCGTCTGTCTCATCGCCTCGTTCGCCGGTGGCTTTGGAGCCTCGTCGTTATTGCGCCCTCGGAATCTGCCGCAAGAAATCAGAACGCAGGTTACTGACTTTCATATCGTCATTCCCGATGGGCAAACCATTGTGACGGTTTTCAATCCTCAGACGGAACAACAAGAAATCGGCCGGCTAATTGTCCAGCGCGAAGGGGATACGATTCAGGGGATTCCGCAAACGGAAAGACACATTGCGGCGCGTGCGCGTCTGAGCGCAGATGACGCGGTTTTTTTTCGTCGAGAACTCGCGGGTGTCGTTCTCGCAACTGACTCGCCCTGGCAACGCGCAAACAAAATACGCTCCTGGCTTGTGAACGGTCCTCATCGAGTCGCGATGCCTGGGCTTGCCACACGAGTCCCGCGTGAGGCTTATCAGAAAATGCGGCAGGGCAGTCCGGTCCTGTGTGGCAATCTCGCTGAGATCTATGTGGCCCTTTGCGAGGCCGCAGGATTGACGGCACGCCCCGTCGGGTTGAGTGTCCTGGTGCGCGATGGTCTCTTCGGTGTTGATACGCATGCCGCGGCAGAAATATGGCTTCCGGAGATGGGCGGGTGGGTATTTCAGGATCCGACCTTCAACTGTTATTGGGAGATCGACGGCAAACCAGCCAGCGCACTTTCACTCCACGAGGCGGTGATGGGGGGGCGCGCCATCGCGTTTGCTCCCCGAAGCAAAAGTACCGAGACGAGGTTTCGCGATAACTATGTTGACCCTCGCTTGTACTTCCGCCACATAAGTTACGAGTACAAGGCCGGAGGAGCCGTACTCTACTTCGCTGATAAACGTCTCGAACCGCTTAGCGTAACTGACAGGAACTGGATTCAGACAAGCAATCCCAGCGATATTCAGCGCCTCGACACCGCTGGCAACACTATCCTGGAAAGGCGCGCGCAGCTGGCGCCAGGCATCTTTGCGCAACTGCTCGGCGACGATCTATTCATACATGACCGCCGTGAACGGGCGCGAGGTCTGCGAGTGCGCTCTTCCAGCGGAACGGTTCAAGGCTGCGCCTATGCGCATCAGCGTGCTGAAGAGTTGGGTCTCTTTAGCGGTACAAACCTGGCAAGAAATCCATCGTTCCGGCTGACCAGCAAGTCTGGTGGGATCGCTGACGAATGGTCTGTTGCCGGGCCAGTTGAAGCCATGACTGTTGCCGGAGGACAAGCGATGGCTGCGTTGGCAGGCGGAAAGCTCTGGCAGCAAATTCAGGTCCGACCACATGAACGATATCTTTTGTACGCGCGAGTGAGCGTCGCGCGAGGACTTATTACGTGGTCCATCGGCGATTCTGGTGGTGGTCCACAATCGATGGGCACGATCGAGCCGGAACGAATCAGCGAGATAGTTTCGGATGTGGTGGAGAGTCAGAGCGGTTATCTTGACATTAAGTTTGACGTTCCATCTGGGGGCGCCTTTCGCGTTATGGACGTGATCGTTACCCGAGCCCCGCACTTCGATGCCGCAGACTACTCAAACAACGTACGCTAGGGTGCCACGGAGCGTTCACCACGATTTTGGATTCCCAAAGCACGCATACGACGATAGAGATGTCTGCGATCCACTCCCATCAACTCGGCGGCGCGTGAAACGTTGCCTTCCGCTTCTTCCAGCTTTCTCTGAATGAATTCTCGGTGGTAAGCCTCGGTCGCTTCTTTGAAGGAAGGAAATCTGAAGGAAGCGGCGGGCGGTTCTTCCTTTCCCTGCGGTGGCAAATCGGTGGCTGAAACCTTTGTCCCCGGATGCATGATAACGACGCGCTCAATCGTATTTTTCAACTCGCGAACGTTGCCGGGCCAGGAATAAGCCTGCAGCTCATCAAAGGCGTCGGGAAGAAACTGTTTAGGTTTTTTGCCGTACGACTTTGAAAAGTTCTGGTTGAAATAATCAACAAGAAGCGGCACATCCTCCAGACGTTCACGCAGAGGCGGTAGCTCAAAAGGAATCACGTTCAAACGATAAAACAAATCTGCTCGGAAATTGCCCAGCTCCATCTCGACGTCGAGTCGTTTATTCGTGGCCGCGATGACTCTCACGTCGACGGTGACTGAAGTGCCGCTACCGACCGGCTCAAATCGTTGTTCTTCCAAAACCCGAAGCACCTTTGCCTGTACTTTCGGACTCATGTCTCCAACTTCGTCAAGAAAGATCGTCGCTCCATCCGCAAGCTCAAATTTGCCTTTCTTCGCGGCAGTCGCGCCGGTGAACGCTCCCTTAATATGTCCGAACAGTTCAGATTCGATCAGTTCTTCAGGTATGGCCGCGGAATTGAGTTCAATAAAGGGCGCCGCGGCGCGACGTGATTCCGCATGAATGGCGTGCGCCACCAACTCTTTTCCGGTTCCCGATTCTCCGTAGATCAGGACGCGACCGTCAGTAGGTGCGACCACCGATATCTGTTTGCGCAGGGCGCGCATGGCGACTGATGCGCCGACCATCGCATATTCCTTCGCCAAGGCGGCCGCCATGTCGGCATTCATTAATTCGAGGCGCTGTTGCCGCAACGCGTTGCGTACGGTGAGCACAGTCTTCTCGATAGAAAGCGGCTTTTCAATAAAGTCAAACGCTCCTAACTTCGTGGCGCGCACGGCAGTTTCGATATTGCCGTGCCCGGAGATGATTACGACCGCGGACTCAGATCCCAACGCACGAAGTTGCTTGAGAGTTTCAAGTCCGTCAATCCCCGGCAACCAGACGTCAAGTAGAATGCAGCCATACGCACGTCGCCCGAGCGCTTTGAGGCAGTCTTCGCCCGTGGAGACCGCGTCGGCGACGAAGCCCTCGTCCTCCATTACGGCACAGAGTGTTTCGCGGATACCGCGCTCGTCATCAACTATGAGAATGGAGTCCATGAATTAGTTAGTAGTCCGTGGTCCGTGGACTCCTGCTCCTGCCTCCTGCTCCTGCTCCTGCTCTTCCTACGTCCCCGCCGGCAATTCAATCACAAACGTGGCTCCCAATGGATGATTCGTCTCTGCTCGAATCCTACCGCGATGCTCGAGTACTATCCGTTGAACGATGGCCAATCCGAGACCGGTGCCGCTGTCGCGTCGGGAAAAGTAAGGCTGAAAGAGTCGTCTGAAATCCCCTGGTTCAATTCCCTGACCTGTGTCAGAAACTTCCACCAGCAGCAGACTTCGTTCGCTGTCGTGACTGGTCTTGATCGCAATTCGCTTCTCCCCCTTAACCTCGACCAGAGCAACCAGTGCGTTGTCAATGAGATTTACAAATACCCGGCGCATTTGCTCCGCGTCCAACATTGCAACGGGCAATTCCGGGGCGAGATGCAACTGGAGGCCGACTCCATCGAGACGTCCCTCGTAGAGGCCAACGGCCTGCGCTACCACCTCATTCAAATCCGCGGCCTCGAGTCGCGCGGCAGGTAAGCGAGCAAAACGCGAGAATTCGTCCACCATGGCTTTCAATCCAGCCACTTCCCTGCTGATGGTCTCAGTACATTCATCGATGACCGCCGCTACACGCCTTTCATCCACCGAGTCCTCGATCCTGGCCTTGGCTTCGCCATTTTTGCCGTACCCATTGCCGATGCTCCGTTTATAGCTCTTAGCGATTCGCTCGGCAGAAAGTTGAATCGGAGTGAGCGGGTTCTTGATTTCATGGGCCATGCGTCTGGCAACCTCGCTCCAGGCCGCTGCTCTTTGCGCGGCGAGTAATTCCGAAAGATCTTCAATGACCAAAACAACACCACGACCAGGACCGGAAGAGCCATGCAAGGCGGTGGCTGTCATCGCCACAGGCAACGGCCCGACAACGCCAGGTGAACCACCTTCAAGTTGAGTTTGTTCGGCAGCGTGGCCAGTCCGGCGCGCGCGTCGCAGCAAGCGGTCCACGACAATCCAATCATCACTGCCAATCAAATCGCTGAGCTTCTGATTACCGTTTGGCTTGTCGTCCAGGCGCAGCATGCGCGAGGCGGATGCGTTAAGTGTCGTCACCCGGTCGGATTCGTCGACTGAAACAACACCGGTCGACAGCGATTGCAGGACCGTTTCGATGTAGTTCCGCCGTTCTCGCAAAGCGAGATTCTTGTCGCGAAGTTCGGCTGCGCCCGCTTCAATCCGGTTGCGATTTTCGTCGAGTTGAGCGGTCATCTGGTTGAATGATTCAGCCAGCAGTGCCAACTCATCGTCAGCAGCCGTTGAAACGCGATGCGAAAGATTTCCACGGGCAATTTCCTTCGACGCTTCTGCCAGGGCCTTGATCGGAGTGGCAATGCCGCGAGCGAGATAGATGGCTACCCAACTTGAAACAAAGAGCAGGATCAGCGTCATGAGTCCCAGCGTTGAGAGGCCCAGCAATCTAACCCGGCGCTGCTTCTTGACCAGTTCCTGATATTCACTTTGTGACCCAGTGATGAATTCGTTGAGGTCGCTTTCAATACGTTTCTGCGGCGCGATAATCAAAGTCTGATCACCGTTTAAGGGGACCGCGATCACATCGTACTCCTTGCCGTCCGCAAGTGTGTCGCCAATGTTGCTGCCCCCGGCTCGCGCGCTGGCAAACAGTTCGTCGAGTTGTGCCATGTCTGCCGGCGGCAAGTTTGCACGACTCTTAACCAGAACCGTGCCGTCGGCCCCAATCACCTCGGCCGCAGTGACCTGCCCTAAAGCCACAATCTGATCGAGCATTTCTTGTGTATCTTTCGGCGGCTGCTTGTTCAAAAGCATCGCTATCAACGAGGCAGTTTCATGTAACGTGTGGTTTTGATCTGACAGAGTCTTGCGCTTAGCTTCGGTGACCTCCGGAAAAGGATAGAACCACTTCTCGAGTGAGCGATTGAGAAAGAGATAAGAGAACACGGCCATCGCGGTGATTGGTAGAAAGCTGATTGAAATGAAATAGATCAGCAGCCGAGTCTTTACTTTCGAGCCGAGCTGTCGCTCGCGTCGCTCACGTCGCAGCTTCAGCAGGTTGCGAACAAAAATAAATGAGAAGACTACAAAGGCGACGAAGTTAAGCGTGGAAAGCGCGTAAAGGCCGAGGGTGTCTGAAGCGGTATCGGGCCGGATAACGGTCCACAGCCACAGTTGTTGGGAAACAATTATTCCCAGGAGCAGCAAGACGGTCAGACCGAGCGCCCACAACAATATGACGCGGCGGCGTCTCAATCGTCTCGGTTGTTCCGAACTGGAGTTTTCAGGGGTATCGCTCATCAAAATGCCTATCGAAGTTTACCATAGGGGATTGATCGAGCCACTTCGCCCCCTTTGAGTTTAAATGCCACTCAGTAGAAATCCAGCCACTCACCAGCAGTGACTATTGGATTTCTTTTGAGTGTCCAGCTAGGAGTTCTGCAAAAAGCTGACCTCAGTTAGAATGGCCACACATTTAATCCCCCATGGAACTTCGCAAACTCTTTATTAACGACGTGGGGCGCCTTCGCAGTGGCTGGCGCCTACTACTTTTTGTCTTTGCTCTTCTGGGTGTCAGTTTTCTGTTGGCATCCGGACTGCGCATCCTTTACGGCATCGGCCACCAGTACTTCCCAACCGGCTCACGTGGAGCCCTCATCGCAGACGTTATCTATCGACTGACGCTTTTATTCTCAGCGCTGGCTGCCGGTTACTTGTGCACGCGGCTGCTGGAAGGTCTCCCGTGGCGTGCATTAGGCCTGACATTTCACGCCGGTTGGCTTCGAGATTTACTGATCGGCTCGGCGGTCGGAATAATATCTCTTGCAGTGGCCGCGGCGATCGCTACGGCGGCTGGCGGTCTACGCTTCATAATAAGTGGACCTGGAATGCTTTCGCAGGTTGGCAAGACTTTGCTTTCCTCCGCGGTACTCTTCATAGTTGCAGCGCTGGCCGAAGAAGCGATGTTCAGAGGCTATCCGCTGCAAACACTTTCACGCGCACGGCTGGTTTGGCTCGGAGTGTTCCTGACCTCTGTCCCTTTTGCGACAGTTCACCTCTGGAATCCAAACGTCGTGCCGGGCGTCACCTTTGCAAACACGGCACTGGCAGGCTTGTGGCTTGCAATTGCTTACCTGCGTACTCGGAGTCTTTGGTTTCCGTTAGGAATTCATTGGGCATGGAACTGGGCTTTGGGTTCGCTGTTAGGACTGCCGGTCAGTGGCATCCTTATCGGAAGTCATCCACTGCTTCAAGGCAAAGACCTCGGACCGGCATGGTTGACAGGGGGCAGCTATGGCATCGAAGGTGGTGTGGCCTGTACCGTTGCGCTACTTCTTTCCACCTCTTTCGTTTCACGAACCCGTTTTGTTTCCGCCAGAGAGGAGATGAAAAAGTTGACTTCCGAAGAGAACCCTGCAATACGCGCAGATTCGGTACAGCACTCCTCGTCGTCTTCCTTGGCTGACCCTTAATGGAGTCGACCTGTTAACGGTTTTCACGTCTCTCCCGTCTTAATCCATGTCGAACGAGCGTGGCTCAAAACAAGCGGCCAAACCGGTCCAGCCATCGAGCTACGAGTTCATTACCAAGCAAGAACCAATAGAATCATGCATAGCGACCGCAAACCGAGACAGCGCAATGTACGAGCTTGAGGCCACAGCTGACATGCTTCTAAGGACGCCCGAAGCGAAAACCTCGATTGAGCCATCTGGAGAGACCACGCTCGAGGTCGTCCTGGTTAAGGCCGTGCTGGAAGGAGACCGTGATGTATTTGGCCGGCTCTACGTTCTGTACGCGCCACTGGTCCACGGTATTTTGCTTGCGCGAGTACCGCGGGCCGAAGTGGAGGATCTCGTCCAGGACATTTTTCTTCACGCACTTAGAAAGTTGCACACACTGCGCGATAGCGCCGCCTTTGGACCATGGATCGCGATGATTGCACGCAACAGGGCAATGGACTTCTACAGACGTTCGCGAGATACAGTTGCGGTGACTGAAGACTTGCGCAGCACGGATTCGTCTATTTCAAGGGCGACGGAGATTCTCGACTTAATCCGCGGGCTGCCCGAAGCATATCGGGAGACCCTGGTGCTGCGACTGGTCGAGGGAATGACAGGACCGGAGATCGCAGGACGCACCGGCCTCACGCCGGCCTCAGTGCGCGTCAACCTGCATCGGGGTATGAAACTGCTGCGGGAAAAGCTCGGTTCTAAGGAGGGCTTATGAACGAAGAATACTTGTGGGATAAAAGCGGCGAACCGGATCCGCAGGTGCAACAACTTGAAGAGATTCTTGGCGCGCTGCGATATCAGCCTCGTCCACTCGAGATTCCAAGAGAGTTAGTAGTTGTGCGGCGGCGTTCCTACATCCCAATCTTAATGATCGCCGCGACGGTAGCGCTCGCACTGCTGGCCGCAGGGCTGTGGTTGCGCATGCAAAGTCAGAAGACTTCCCCTTCTTCAGTGGTAGAAACAAAGTCGACTGTTGCTCCCGGCGGAATTCGAGAAGACGTGCCCACGCCAGTAGCGGCTAAAGACGAGGCGCTCAATCAGAGACCCAAAAAAGTTAGCGTCCGAATTAATCACCGCAACTCTTCCCGGAACCCATTAACGGCCAGTGTGAGTCGTGTTAAGAAACCGCGGGAAGCTGGCTTGAAACCGAATGAGCGGCAGGAAGCAGTCATAGCCAAAGAGCAGTTGATGATGGCATTGCGTCTAGCCAGCGAGAAGTTGAACCTGGCGCAAAGAAGAACGCAGTTGTCGTCGCCGGCAAACCTTATTCGTAACCAACACAAAGTGGGATGAACGGAGCAATTATGAAATCACTCTCCAAGCGCAAATCCAGATTACCGCTGGTCGCCCTGCTGCTCATCTTTGCAGCGACGCTTACTGCGAAGGCGCAGGGTGCAAGAATCCAATTGAGCAATCTCGATCACCTGGCCGCAAGAGCGAGCCAGACAGTTGACGTCAACATCGACGAACGGCTGGTGCAGATTGCATGGAGGGCTCTATCCAGCGACGATGTTGACGAAGCGAAGGTCAAGAAAATAGTCAGCGGTCTCAAGGGCATCTATGTGAAGAGCTTTGAGTTTGAGAACCCTGGAGAGTTTACGCCAGCCGATGTCGAATTGGTTCGTTCGCAGCTGCGCGGCCCGGCCTGGTCCAGACTAGTAAACGTCACCAGCAAGAAGGATGGCAGCGTCGAAGTGTACATGATGTTGGTGGGCGATCAGATTAGCGGCTTGGCTGTGCTGAGCGTCGAAGATAAGGAATTGACTGTAGTAAACATAATTGGACCCGTCGATCTGGAAAAGTTGAGCAAGCTGGAAGGACAATTTGGAGTTCCCGAATTAGGCATTGAGTCGAAGCCCAAGACGAAGAATTGATCTGGTGTCGGAAATGAAACTCCAAGGCATAAAGTCCAAACCAGACGCGACTTCGACAGGATCCAGATCGAGCACCATCGTGGCCGCAGCCCTTGCCCTTTCCCTGGTGTTTGCCTTCGTTCCCAGGGTGCAGGCCAACACCGACGATTTTGGTTCCGTGGTTAAGATGATTGAACAGTTCTACCACGTGAAGCACCAGGGTATTCCTCTTCTGGCGCGTGCCGGAATGAAGACTGCTACTACTATCGCGCGGATAAAAGGAGGAACCGCAAAACGAATCGCCGA
>WNFA01005746.1_pt1 | contig 10363 bp, 10 predicted proteins | sample 5400481 | NCBI WGS metagenome assembly WNFA01 (sample SAMN13153340, study PRJNA577476) | soil metagenome | isolation source: 120 cm saprolite under Douglas fir tree site 2 hole 1 replicate 2 | place: USA:California | collected 2015-04-18 | reverse complement strand
GGCCCAGGCCCCGCCCGAGAAGGAGCTCGCCCGCCGCGTCGCCCTCGTCACGGGCGGCGCCTCGGGCATCGGCCGGGCCGCGGCGCTGCGTCTGGCCGCCGAGGGCGCGCACGTGGTCGTGGCCGACCTCGACGAGGCGGGGGCGCGCAAGGTGTCTGACGAGGTGGTCGCGGCGGTCGGCGGCGGCCGGGCCGTCGGCATCGGCATGGACGTGGCCAGCGAGTCTTCGGTGCGCGGCGGCTTCGAGGAGGCCGTGCTCGCCTACGGCGGCGTGGACATCGTGGTCTCGAACGCTGGCATCGCCCATTCCGCGCCCGTGGACGAGATGAGCCTGGCCGAGTGGGACCGCTCCTTCGCCGTGAACTCGACGGGCCACTTCCTCGTGGCGCGCGAAGCCATGCGGCTCTTCAAGGCCCAGGGGCTGGGCGGCGCCTTCGTCTTCGTGGCGACCAAGAACGTCATGTCGCCGGGCAAGGACTTCGCGGCCTACTCGGCGGCCAAGGCGTCCGAAGCCCAGCTCGCCAAGGTGCTCGCGCTCGAGGGCGGCCCCCACGGCATCCGCTCCAACATCGTGAACCCCGACGCCGTCTTCAGGGACTCCAAGCTCTGGTCCGCGGAGATCCGCCGCGAGCGCGCGCGCGCCCAGGGCATCACGGTGGAGCAGCTCGAGGATTTCTACCGGAAGCGCAATATCCTGGCCGTGCCCATCCTGCCCGAGGACGTGGCGGAGGCCATCCTGTTCCTCGCTTCCGACCGCTCCGCCAAGACCACGGGCTGCACCATCACCGTGGACGGCGGCGTCAAGGACGCCTTCCCGAGGTAGCCCGTGACCCAGATCCGCTTCGGTTGCTTTCTCGCGCCGCACCCGCCCCAGGAGCAGTTCGCCATTGCCCGGCGGGTCGAGGCGCTCGGTTTCGACTCGATCTTCACCGGCGATCACGTCTCCTTCCACAACCCGCTCTACGAGTCGCTGACCCTGCTCGCCTCGTATGCCGGCATCACCAGTCGGGTCAAGCTCGGCGTGGGTGTGTACCTGCTCGCCCTTCGTCATCCCACCATCGCGGCCAAGATCACGTCGACCCTCGACGTGCTCTCGGGCGGGCGACTGATCTTCGGAGTCGGCGTGGGAGGGGAGAATCCCAAGGAGTTCGAGGCCTGCGGCATCCCGCACAGTGAGCGGGGGGCTCGCGTGACCGAGGGTATCGACGTGGTGCGCCGCCTCTGGAGGGACACGCCGGCCAGCTTCAAGGGGCGCTTCACCCAGTTCGAGGGGGTGAGCATCGATCCCAAGCCGGTGCAGAAGCCCGCGCCGCCCATCTGGATCGGCGGTCGCTCGGATGCCGCGCTCCAGCGCGCGGGGCGCCAGGGCGACGGCTGGGTCTCCTACGTCGTGCAGCCCGAGCGCTACAAGCAGAGCCTGGAGAAGATCACCGCCGCCGCAACGGCGGCCGGGCGATCGCTCGAGGGCTTCACGCGCGGGCACCTGACCTTCATCACCATGGGCAAGGACTACGAGAGCGCCGAGCGCGTGTGGGTGGAGAAGCTCTCCAAGCGCTATGCGCAGGATTTCGGTCCGCTCGCGCGGAAGTACGGGATCATCGGCACGCCCACCCAGTGCCTCGAGCAGCTGGGCCGCTTCGCCGAGGCGGGCTGCACGTACTTCATCCTGGACGCGATCTGCGACCCCGCCACCGAGGCCGAGCAGATCGAGATGATGGCCGCCGAGCTCGTTCCCAAGTTCCGGAGCGTGTAGGTGGACTTGGCTTCCCCCTCGCCCTACCCTCGCCCCCTCCGGGGGCGAGGGAATCGGAAGTCTTCCTCTCCCGCGGTTGAGCTTTATGTCTCCCTCTCTCTTTCATGGAGAGGGCGGGGTGAGGGTCGGTAGTTGGCGCCGAAGCCGAAGGAATGCAAGGCCGAGGTCGCCGCCATCCGCTGGCCCCGGCTGGAAGTCATCGAGGTGGATCTCCGCATGGTCGAGCCCGCGGAGCTTCCCTTCGAGGCGGGGCAGTGGATCTCCGTGCCCTTCGGCCCCAAGACGGTCCGCGCCTGGAGCATGCTCTCCACGCCGGCGCACAAGGGCATGCTCACGCTGGCCGTCGACGTCGCCCCCGGGGGCATCGGCTCGCAGTGGCTGCGTGGTCTCAAGGCCGGGGCCACCGTCGAGTTCAAAGGCCCCACGGGCGGCTTCGTCTTCAATCGCGCCGACCCGCGCCGTGCCGTCTTCTTCGCCGAGGAGATCGGCATCGTCCCCGTGCGCTCCATCCTGGCCGATCTCTACGAGACGGGCTTCGGCCGTCCCGCCATCCTGATCTTCTGGGCGCGTGATCCCTCCTGGCTCCTCTATGACGCCGAGTTTCGCTCGCTGGCGCGCCGTTACCCCGGCTTCACCTATGTCCCCGCCGTGCGCGAGGCGCCGGGCGGCTGGCGCGGCGAGACGGGCGAGCCCGCCCAGGTGATCGACCGCCTCGTGCACAGCGTGGACCGCCTCGTCGTCTATGCCTGCGGGGGCGGCGACACCGTCAACGCCGTGCGCGACGCCCTCGTCAAGAAAGGGATGGACCGCAAGAGCGTCAAGTGGGAGAAGTTCTGGTAGGAGCGCGCGGAGGAGGTCCATGGCGGAACTGAACGGGGGGCACCTGGTGGCGCGCACGCTCAAGCAGGCGGGCGTCGGCCACATCTTCACGCTCTGCGGCGGGCACATCCTGCCCATCTACGACGGCTGCGTCACGGAGGGCGTGAAGGTGGTGGACATGCGCCACGAGCAGGCGGCCGCGCACGCGGGCGACGCCTACGCGCGGCTGACGCGCAATCTCGGCGTGGCGATCGTGACGGCGGGGCCCGGCGTCACCGATGCCGTCACGGGCGTGGCCAACGCGTTCTCGGCGCGGAGCCCGCTGCTCTTGATCGGCGGCGCGGCACCGCTCGGCCTCCGCGGGCTTGGCTCGCTCCAGGAAGTGGAGCAGGTGGATCTCCTCAAGCCCATCACAAAGGGCGCGTGGACGGTCTCGGAGACGCGCCAGATCCCCGAGGTCCTGACCACGGCCATTCGTACCGCGCTCACGGGGCGACCGGGACCGGTCTTCGTCGAGATCCCCGTCGATCTGCTGATGACCATGGTCGAGGACCGGATGGCACCCATTCCGACGGGCTACGTGCATCGCCATCCCGTCGCGCCCGGTCCCGACTCCGTCCAGAAGCTCGCGGATCTCTTCGCCCAGGCCGAGCGGCCCATGATCATGGCGGGCAGCGGCGTGTACTGGGACGACGCGGCCGCCGACCTTCGGGATTTCGCGGACTCGGCAGGTGTGCCCGTCTTCATGAACGGCGCGGGGCGGGGGAGTCTCTCGGGCCGGCATCCTCTGGCTTTTGCCCAGGCGCGCGGCTTCGCGCTGGGACAGGCCGACCTGATCCTGGTGCTGGGCACGCCACTCGATTTCCGGCTCGGCTACGGCCGGCCGCCGTCCTTTGGCGAGCACGTCAAGGTGGCCATGGTGGATTGCGATCCCGTCGAGCTCGGCAGGAATCGGCCACTCGAGCTTGGCCTGGCCTCCCACATCGGGCTGACGCTCCGTCAGGCGGGCCAGGCACTGCCCAAGGCCGTCGCCAAGCGCTTCGAGAGCTGGCGGCAGACGCTCGAGAAGAAGGAGACGGAGGCAGGGGACCGCTTGATGGTGGAGCGGCTCTCCGACAGCGTGCCCATCAGCCACTACCGCCTCGGCCACGAGATAGCGGCGGTCGTGGACGCGCAGACCACGGTGATCGGCGATGGCGGTGACGTGGTCGGCTGCGCCTCGAAGATCGTGGAGCTGGAACGGCCGGGACAGTGGCTCGACCCGGGGCCGTTCGGCTGTCTGGGCGTGGGGCCCCCCTTTGCCATCGCCGCCAAGCTTCTCGATCCTGCCCGACGCGTCCTGCTCATCGCGGGCGACGGCGCCTTCGGCCTCAACGGCATGGAGATGGAGACGGCCGTGCGCTTCAAGCTGCCCGTGACCGTGGTCATCGGCAATGATGGCGGGTGGGGACAGATCAGGAATCCGCAGCTTTCCTTCTTCGGTGCCGAGCGCGCCGTCGGCACCTCGCTGCCCTTCACGCGCTTCGACCAGATGGTGGAGGCGCTCGGGGGCAAGGGCGTGCACGTCACCGAGCCCAGCGAGCTCCGGCCCGCCCTCGAGAACGCCACGGGCTCGGGCGAGGTCTCTTGCGTCAACGTCGTGCTCGATCCGGCCGCCTATCGCCGAGGCGGCCAGGTCTCCATGGCCATTTGAGCAATGGTTACCATCACCACCCCCTCATTCACTCAGCCCTCGCCTCGTCGCTTGAGGCGGCGTCTTGGCTCGAACTGCGGCCCTCTCCCCCGCGCGGGGGAGAGGGTTCCTAGAGGGGGCGATCTGCAATCGAATCCCTCTCCCTCCTGGGAGGGAGAGGGTAGGGTGAGGATGGGGCGGTAGTGAAGATCACGTTTCTCGCGCCCCATATCCGGATTGCGGGTGGGGTGCGCGCGATCTTGACCTATGCCGATCGCCTGGCGATGCGCGGCCATGACGTCACGGTCGTGGTGCCCGCCAAGCACGGTTGGAAAGCCGCTTGGCGCAATCTCCGGGGCGAAGGACCCACGTGGATCCCCGGCTTTCGCCCTACGGTTCGCTGGATCGCCGGGTGGGACAAGGCATCGCTGCCCGACGGTGACGCCCTGATCGCCACGGCGTGGCAAACGGCGAGGACGGTTGCCGAGGCGCCCGATCGTTGCGGCCGGAAGCTCTACTTCATCCAGCACTACGAGAGCCTGTACCACGGCGACGCGGCGCGGGTGGATGCGACCTATGCCCTGCCGTTGCGAAAGGTCGTCATCTCGACGTGGCTCGCCGATATCATGCGCGACAAGTTCGGCGCCAAGGCCGAGGTGCTCGTGACGCCGGTCGACCGCGCCCTCTTTCATCCCGTCGACGCCGCGCGCTCCGGCGATGCCCTCCGCGTGCTCATGCTCCATCACGACTACGCGTGGAAGGGCGTGCGCGAGGGGCTCGAGGCGATGGCGGCCGTGAAGGCGCGTTATCGCGAGGTGCGCCTGGTGGGCTTCGGGGTCAGGTCTCCGCGCGAGGCCCTACCGTACGACGAGTTCCACGAAAACCTGCCTCAGGAGCGCCTGGCCTGGCTCTACAGCCGCTGCCCCATCTATCTCTGCCCGTCCTGGGACGAGGGACTCGGCATGCCGTCCATGGAGGCGATGGCCTGTGGCGCTGCTCTCGTTACCTTCGACAATGGGGGCTGCCGTGAGTATGTGGTGAATGGCGAGACGGCGCTGGTGGCGCCTCGGCGGGATGTCGGAGCGCTCGCGCGCGCCCTCGACCGAATGGTGGGCGAGCCCCCTCTGCGGGAGCGGCTCGCGCGCCAGGGTCAGGCCTTCGTGACGAGCCGCTTCGACTGGGATCGCGCCAGCGCGCGGCTCGAGGAGATCCTCCGCGAGGGGAGCTGAGCTACGTCCGCGCCACCGCCGGCGCGGACTGGCTGAGCATCTCGTCCCAGGGGCCGGGGAAGCGGCCCTTCTCGCCCTGTTCCGAGAACGGGCGCTCACGGTTCCACTGGCTCCGCGGCAGCTCGTAGTAGACTTCGAGCCCGTTGCCGTCGGGATCGGAGAAGTACACGCCGATGGAGATCGTGTGGTCCGAGACGTGGATGGGGACGTCCTTGGCCTTCAGCTTCCGGTACATCTCCGCGAGGTCGTCGAGGCTGGCCATCCGCCAGGCGACGTGATTCAGCCCCACTTGTCCCTTCTCCTGCAAGGCGGCCTCGTCACCCACCTCGAAAAGAGCGATGTCGTGCGCGTGGTCGGGATCGCAGGCGAGAAAGGCGGCGCGCATCTTCTCCGTCCCCGGATGATAGAAGATGTCCTGGGTGTGGAGACCCAGGATGTCCGTGTACCACTTGTGCGAGCGTCCGGCGTTGCGCACGAAGATGTTGACGTGGTCGAGGGATACGGGCTTGAGGGGCATGTCTCACTCTCCTGCGGTCAGGATCGGGCCTGGCAAAGTGTATAGCATCAATTCCACGATCGCGCTCAGCTCTTGAGCATCCGGTGCGTCGGGCCGGTCAGGCGCTCGATAGTCAGCCCGTGGCTGCAGGCGCTCCGGCAGGGCTGGGCCGCGCAGGTCAGGCAGGGGGCGGCGTTGTGGGAGAGCATGGCGTACTCGCTCCGCGCCAGCGTCAGGTCCCCATAGTCGACGGCGTACATGCGGGTGCGCAGCACCTCGCCGATCTGCACCCCGTTCGGACAGGCGCTCAGGCAATCCTGGCATCCATGGCGGCACTGCGAGGCGCCGTTCACCTTGACGTACCGCTGAAGGAGCGGCAGATCGTCGCTCGCCGCCGATTGCCAGCCCGAGGCCCCGAGGTACTCGTCGATCGTGTTCCCGCTCGTCATGGAGATGATCAGCGCGTCCACGTTCCGGCCCGAGAGCACCCAGCGGAAGGCCGCCTGGGCGAAGGTGGCGCCGTCTTTCTCGAACGGGCGCATGTCGTTGAGGCGTGCCCCCATCAGGGTCTTCATGGCGACCACGCCGACGCCCTTGGCCTTCGCCTTCTGGAGCACGCGGGGTAGGTCTGCCTGGCGCGCGATGAAGTCGAAGGAGCGGGTCAGCCCCTGGTAGAAGGCGGGATCCTGGCCGAAATTGTAGGCCACGAGGATGACGTCGACGCCGTTGGTGTCGAGGGCGTAGTCCAGGCACTGGATTAGCCGCCCGGCGTGGCCCGACATGCCCACGAAGCGGATCTTGCCCTGCTGTTTGGCCCGGGCGGTGAACTCGTGCCACTCGGGGTTCTTCAGTCTCTCCACGTCATTGACGGCGTGGTTGAAGTAGACGTCGATGTACTCCGTGCGGAGGCGCCGCAAGCTCTGCTCCAGCGAGCGCATCATGGAGTCCCGACGGTCGCTTGGGCTCGCGTAGGTCTTCGACGCGAGGTAGACGCGGTCGCGCTTGCCGCGCAGGGCCTCCCCCACGGTCGTCTCCGAGTCGCCGCCCCGATAGCTGTCGGCGATGTCGAAGTAGTTGATGCCTCGATCGAGGGCATGCCGGACAATGTCGCCCTCGCCCGAGCCGAGCCGGCTCCCTCCGAACGAGATGTCGGACACCTGCATGCCCGTGCGCCCGAGCGTCACGTAGCGCTGCACCTTCGCCCCGGCTCGCGCCGCCGGCTGGGCCGATGCCCGCAGAGGAAGCAGGCCCATGCCGAGCCCCGCCAGCGCCCCTCGCTGCAGGAGCTCGCGGCGGCCGAGGTGCCTATCGCTACCTGGGTTGGTCACGGATGTTTCCTCCGAGTCGCCCGACCCGGTTCAAGCTGAACGGTACCGAGTATCAAAGTCGCTGTCCAGTGTATCCTAGGCATGGCGTTGACCATCCCGGAAGAGGCTCATTCAATGAAACGCATGGGGCTGTACGACCAGATCAAGTCCGCGTTCCAGGATCTCATCGCGCCCGAGTTGCACGCCATCCGGGGCGACATACACCGCCTGGATCAGAAGATCGACGGAGTGGACGGCCGCCTTACCACGAAGATCGACTCCCTCCGGACCGAGATGAGTTCGATGAAGGGGGAACTCGTCGTAGAGATCCGTCGTGTGGACGCCAGGATCGACGGCATGGAGCGCGAGCTCCGCACGCATCGACATCCGGGAGCGTCTCGCCGCCCTCGAAGCTCGTCCTAGCTCACCGCGCTAGGCGGGCAGCTTGTCGCCGTCGGGCGGGGCGGCGACCTCGAAGGCGTTGACCACGCTCGAGAGCAGGGCGAAGTAGTTGGCGGCCGCCGTCAGCTCGACCAGCCACTGGGTGCCGTGTCGCTTCTGGAGCGCGTCGAAGACCGCCTGGTCGACCCGATTCGTGCGCATGAGCTGGCGGACGTATGTCACGATGTCGCGCTCCTCTGCGGGAAGCTTGGCGGGATCGCCTTTGGCCCGGAGGAGGTCGATGACCTCTTCGCGCAGGCCATTGCGGCGCGCGGCGCCGACCTGGGCCGCCCACACGTACGCCGCCTCGCGCTCCCGCACGGCGCTCAGGATGGCGATCGACCGGAGCTTGGCGTCGACCACGCTCTCGTCGCGAAAGAAGGTGACGAGGGGCAGGACGCGCTCCGCCAGCTTCGGGCTGTGGAGGAGCATGCTGAAGGGCCCCCGCACGTTCCCAAAGACCTTGAGGACGTCGTCGACGACGGCGTGAGGCACTTCGGACTTGCCGGTGACGGGAGCGACGCGAGGCATGATGGGCTCCTTTCTAGAGCGCGGAAGAGAAGGGCGGACGCTCAGCGACCCCGGAAGGTGGGCTTGCGCCTCTCGCGCCACGCCGCGTGGCCCTCGGCCTTGTCCTCGGTCAGCTCGAGGGTCGCGAACCGATAGAGATCGACCAGCGAGGCGTCGGCGAGGTTGGGGACGTCGAGGCCGCGGAGCAAGGACTCCTTGGCGAGGCGCGCGGCCAGCGGCGGCAATGACGCGAGGTGCCCGGCCACCTCGAGCGTCTTGTCCATCAGGCGAGGGTGCGGCACCAGCCACTGCGCGAGGCCGATCCGCTGCGCCTCCTCGGCGCCGAGGGGAAAGCCGAGCGTGAGGCGCATGGCGTGGCCGCGGCCCACCCAGCGGGCGAGGCGGGCCGCGCCGCCGTAGGCGGGCAGGATGCCCAGCGCCACCTGGGGCAGGCGCCATTCCGCTCGCTCGGAGGCGACGAGCAGATCGCAGCAGAAGGTCACGATGCAGCCGATGCCCACGGCGAAGCCGTTGACGGCGCCCACGAGCGGCTTGGGGAAGTTCCCGAGGATCTCGAAGGCGCGATCCCGCCGCTTCGGGATGCCCTTGATGAACTCCGCCGCCGAGGCCATGGTGTGCGTCTTCGGGTCCTTCAGGTTTGCGCCGGCGGAGAAAGCGCCCCCGGCCTCGTCGCCGGTGAGGACGGCGCAGCGGATCTCTTCGTCATCCTCCATGGCCGCGAAGTGGCGGGCGATGCCTTCGTTGAAGTCGGCGCCCCACGCGTTGCGCGCCCCGGGGCGACTGAGGGTGACGATACCGATCGGACCGCGCTTCTCGTACTGGACGGGCATGGGGACGTCCTCGCTTCAGACCGTGGCGCGGCCGGAGAGATAGACCCGGGGCACGCGTGGCCCGACCGTGGTGGCCACGTGGTGGAGGCCGAGGCCGTGGCGGGACGCGACCTCGGCCGCCGAGATCTCCAGGTCGCCCTGACGCCCGATGATCACGACCTCGTCCCCCACGGCGGCCGCGGGCACGGAGGTCAGATCGATCCGCGTGTGCTCGAGCGACGGCGAGCCGATCACGGGGACGGCCTGACCGCGCACGAGCACGCGGCCGGCGTGCAGCCAGCGAAGGCCGTCGGCCGAGCCCATGGGCACCACCCCGAGTCGCATTGGCGCCGTCACCGGGAAAGGAGCCACCTCGGCAAAGCGCTCGCGGGGAGAGAGATCCTTGAGCGCGATCACGCGCGTGGTCAGGGCGCGGAACGTCGGCCGGAGCGGGACGGGCGGCGTCTCGCCGGGGAAGGTGATGCCGTAGAGCATCCGTCCCGGATCGACGGCATTGAGATAGGTGTGCGGGAAGCGCAGCACGAAGGGCGTGGCGGCCAGGAGCCTCACGGGCACGGGAACGCCCCGCGCCTCCAGCTCGTCGATCACGCCCGTGAATCGCCCGAGCTGCCAGTCGGCATAGGCGGGGTCACCGCCGACCTCGGCGTGGGGATGGGCGCAGATCCCGCCGAGGCGCAGGTGGGGCAGCTCCGTCATGGCGAGGATCGTCTTGACCGCCTGCTCCGTGGGAACCCCGAGGCGCTCGAGCCCCACGTCGACCTTGACGAACACCTCGCACGGGCCGGCCGCCGCCTCCGAGTACGCGCGGGCGGCCTCGAGATCCACGAGGGTGGGGACGAGGCCGTGGGCGAGGGCGTCGGCGGCGGCCTCGGGCAGCGAGTTCGGATAGACGAGAATCGGCGCGGTGATTCCACGCTGGCGCAGCCGGATGCCCTCGGTGAGGTCGGCCACGGCCAGACAGTCGGCGCCGTTGCGGACGAACACTGCCCCCATCTCGGCGGCGCCGAACCCGTAGCCGTCGGCCTTGACGACGGCGAAGATCTTGCGCTCGGGACCGACGAGCCCCCGCACCGCGCGGATATTGTCGGCAGCTGCGTCGAGGTCGACCTCGAGCATGGTCGGGCGGAGCGGGACGGTGGTCATGAGGGCCCTCCGCGGGCGAGCATACTGCAGAGCGGGAGGCCGATGAGATGGCTCACGAGGCCGCCGACGTCTCGCTGCCCGCCCGGTAGTGGCTGGCGTAGGCCTGCCGGCATCGCTCGCGCAGCGCGGCCTCGTCGGCTTC
>WNFA01010591.1_pt1 | contig 10370 bp, 6 predicted proteins | sample 5400481 | NCBI WGS metagenome assembly WNFA01 (sample SAMN13153340, study PRJNA577476) | soil metagenome | isolation source: 120 cm saprolite under Douglas fir tree site 2 hole 1 replicate 2 | place: USA:California | collected 2015-04-18 | reverse complement strand
CCTTGAGCACCGCGCCCTGGATGCCGGCGCCGATCGCCACCACCTCGTCGGGGTTGACGCCCCGGTGCGGCTCCTTGCCGAAGAGCTTCTTGACGCGCGCCTGGACCGCCGGCATGCGCGTCATGCCGCCCACCAGCACGACCTCGTCGATGTCCTTGGTCGAGAGGGCGGCGTCCTTGAGCGCGGTGAGGCAGGGCCCATCCAGGCGGTCGAGCAGGTCGGCGCAGAGCGCCTCCAGCTTGGCGCGCGTGAGCTTCATGTTGAGATGCTTCGGCCCGCTCTGGTCGGCCGTGACGAAGGGCAGGTTGATGTCGGTCTCCATCGCGGTCGAGAGCTCGCACTTGGCCTTCTCGGCAGCCTCCTTCAAGCGCTGCAGCGCCATGCGGTCCTTGCGCAGATCGATGCCCTGGTCCTTCTTGAACTCGTCCGCGAGATAGTCGATCACGCGCTGGTCGAAGTCCTCGCCGCCGAGGAACGTGTCACCGTTGGTCGCCTTCACCTCGAAGACGCCCTCGCCGATCTCGAGGATCGAGATGTCGAACGTGCCACCGCCGAGGTCGAAGACGGCGATCTTCTCGTCCTTCTTCTTGTCGAGGCCGTAGGCGAGCGAGGCGGCGGTGGGCTCGTTGATGATGCGCAGTACGTTCAGGCCCGCGATCTTGCCCGCGTCCTTGGTGGCGTTCCGCTGGCTGTCGTTGAAGTAGGCGGGGACGGTGATCACCGCCTCGGTCACCTTCTCGCCCAGGTGGTCCTCGGCGGTCTGCTTCATCTTCTGCAGGATCAGGGCCGATATCTCGGCCGGGCTGTACTTCTTGCCCCGCACCTCGACCCAGGCGTCACCGTTGTCCGCCCGTACGACCTTGTAGGGCAGGACCTTCATCGCCTTCTGCACCTCGGCGTCGTCGTAGCGCCGGCCGATCAGGCGCTTGATGGCGAAGACGGTGTTCTCCGGGTTGGTGATCGCCTGGCGGCGCGCGATCTGGCCCACCAGGCGCTCGCCGCTGTCGGTGAAGGCGACCACCGAGGGGGTGATGCGACTCCCCTCGGCGTTCGTGATGACGACCGGGTCGCCCGCATCCATGATGGAGACGCACGAGTTCGTCGTCCCCAGATCGATTCCAATCACCTTGGCCATTGCGAGATTCTCCTCCGTGGCGCTTTAATCACGGTCCTTGTCCCTGGCAAGGCTCGGGTCGGGCGCCTTGGCCACGCTCACCAGCGCCGGGCGGAGGAGGCGCTCCTGCAGCCGGTAGCCCGGCTGGTGCTCCTCGATGACCGAGTTCGGCTCGTGCTCGGCGCTCTCCACGTGGGCCATGGCCTGGTGCTGCGCGGGATCGAACGGGGTCCCCTTCGCCTCGATGCGCGTCACCCCGTGCCGCTCGAGGACGTCGCGCAGCGACTTGAGGACCAGGGCGACGCCCTCGACCAGGGGCTGCCCGTTGCCGCCGCCCTGCGCGTGCGCCACGGCGCGCTCGAGGTTGTCGAGGATGGGGAGCAAGTCCCTGAGAACGCTCTCGTTGGCGAACTTGAGCGTCTCGGCGCGCTCGCGCGCGGTGCGCTTCTTCAGATTCTCGAGGTCCGCACGCTCGCGCTGCCAGCGCTCCTGGTTCTGCCGCCCCTCCTCGCGCGCCTTCTCGAGCTCGCTCTCGAGGGCCGTCAGGCGCGCCACGAGCTCTGCACCCGGATCGCGCCCGCCCGCCTTCGCATCGCCGTCGTCAGCCATATCGACGAATCGCCCCCTTTTCTTGCCGGGCCGGGTGTAGCTAGGGACCAAAACCCCGTTTGTCAAGGTTGCGACGCGTGGCCCCGTGGTGCATAGGAGAGGAGCTCGACGGCACCGCCCCGTGCAGCGTGAACTCGCGACCCCCGCGCTCGTCCTCCGCACCCGCCCCTACGGCGAGTCGGACCGCATCGTCACCCTCATCACGGAGCAGCACGGCAAGGTGGTCGGCATCGCCAAAGGGGCGAAGAACTCGCGCCGCCGCTTCGCGGGGACGCTCGAGCCCTTCGTCCTGATCCGCGCCGTCTTCCGCCAGCGCACGACCTCGGACCTGGTCTTCCTGCTGCGCTGCGAGCTGGTGGACACGCTGCGCGCATTCAGTCGTGATCTCGACCGCTTCGCCGCCGGCAGCTACGTCCTCGAGCTGACCGACCGCATGGTCTTCGGCCGCGAGTCCGGGCGCGAGGTCTATCGTCTCGCCCGCGACTCGCTCGCCCTGCTCGACGCGGGCGCCCCCGTGGAGCCCGTCCTGCGCGCCTTCGAGCTGCACCTCCTCGCGGCGAGCGGCTACGCTCCGGCGCTCGATCGCTGCCGGGCCTGCGGCGGCAGCGACCCGCGCTACCTGACGCTCGAGCGCGGCGGGCTCGTGTGCCGCGGCTGCGTCCGACCCGGCGAGCCGGTGCGTCCCGTCGCGGCGGCCACCGCCCGCGAGCTGGCGCGGCTCGCCCGGAGCCCGGTCGCCGAGGCTCCCGCCGGCACCGACGCGGCCATCCTGCGCGAGGCAGCGGCGGTCGCCGAGCAGCTGGTGGGCGCCGTCACCAGTGGACCGCTGCACTCGCGCGGTCTCCTCGGGCGAACCCGCGTTGATTCCCCGCAGGGGGTTCGCTAGGTTCGCGCCCTTCCGCGATGGCCGCTTCGAGCATGGAGAGCCTCGACTACGGGCCGCTCGGCGTCGAGTTGAAGCGCAACGTGAAGGACGCGTGGTGGCGCGAGATCGTCACCGGCCGCGACGACGTGGTCGGGCTCGACGCCGCGGTCATCATGCATCCCCGCGTGTGGGAGGCCTCCGGTCACGTCGCCGGCTTCACCGACCCGCTGGTCGACTGCAAGAGCTGCAAGCAGCGCTTCCGCGCCGACCACGTGCAGGGTCCGCGCTGCCCGGAGTGCGGCGGCGAGCTCACCGAGGCCCGCCGGTTCAACCTCATGTTCAAGACCTTCGTCGGCCCGGTCGAGGACACCGCGCACGTGGCCTTCCTCCGCCCGGAGACCGCGCAGAGCATGTTCGTCAACTTCCGCAACGTGCTCGAGACCTCGCGGTTGAAGCTTCCCTTCGGCATCGCGCAGGTCGGGCGCTCGTTTCGCAACGAGATCACGCCGGGCAACTTCCTCTTCCGCACGCGCGAGTTCGAGCAGATGGAGCTCGAGTTCTTCGTCCGCCCGGGTGAGGACGACCACTGGTACGACTACTGGCGGCAGGCGCGCTTCGAGTGGTACGCGTCGCTCGGAATCGAGCGCGAGCGCCTCCGCCTGCGGCCGCACGCGCCCGACGAGCTCGCGCATTACGCCAAGGCCTGCGTCGATGTGGAGTACGCCTTCCCCTTCGGCTGGTCGGAGCTCGAGGGCATCGCGAACCGCACCGACTTCGACCTGAAGCGCCATAGCGAGCACAGCGGCAAGGATCTCACCTACTTCGACGAGGAGCGGCGCGAGCGTTACGTCCCCTACGTCATCGAGCCGGCGGCGGGCGCCGACCGCTCGACGCTCGCCTTCCTGGTCGACGCCTACGACGAGGATCAGGTGGAGGGCGAGGCGCGCATCGTGCTCCGCCTCCATCCGCGCCTGGCGCCATACAAGGCGGCGGTGTTCCCCCTGCTGCGAAAAGACGGCCAGCCGGAGCGCGCGCGGCGCATCTACGATGCGCTCCGCAAGCACTTCTCGGTCGACTACGATCAGGCGGGCTCGATCGGCCGGCGCTACCGCCGCCAGGACGAGGTGGGCACGCCCTTCGGCATCACCATCGACCACGACACGATGAAGGACGGCACCGTCACGCTGCGCGACCGCGACGCGACGACGCAGGTCCGCGTTCCCGAGGACCGGCTGGTCGAGGAGCTGCGCGCGCGCATCGAGACGCCCGCGGCCTAGGAGGAACGGTGGCGAGACCGCAGGCGAGGGTGGCACGGCCGATGCCACGGGGCGGAAGGCGTTACATCTACGCGTTCGGCGGCGGTCGCAAGGACGGCCGCGCCGAGATGAAGGACCTGCTCGGTGGCAAGGGCGCGAACCTGGCCGAGATGGCGCGGCTGGGGTTTCCCGTGCCCCCGGGGTTCACCATCTCAACCGAGGTCTGCACCTATTACTACGCGCACGGCCGGAGGTACCCGCCCGTCCTGCGCGCACGGGTGGGCGAGGCGCTGGCGCGGATCGAGAAGGCGCTCGGCCGGCGCTTCGGCGATCCCGACAATCCTCTTCTGGTCTCGGTGCGCTCCGGCGCACGCGCCTCGATGCCGGGCATGATGGACACCATCTTGAACCTCGGGCTCAACGACCGCACCGTCGCGGGCCTAATCCGCACCTCCGGCAATCCCCGCTTCGCCTACGACTCCTACCGCCGCTTCGTGCAGATGTACGGCGACGTGGTCCTCGGCTTGAAGCCCGAGTCGAAGGACGAGGAGGATCCCTTCGAGGTGGCGCTCGAGGAGAAGAAGCGGGCACGTGGTGTGAAGAGCGACACCGACCTCGACACCGAAGCGCTCCGCGAGCTGGTGGGCGAGTTCAAGGCGCTCGTCAAGATGCGCAAGGGCGTCGCGTTCCCCGAGGATCCGCACGAGCAGCTGTGGGGCGCGATCGGCGCGGTATTCGGCTCGTGGATGAACGAACGTGCCATCGTGTACCGCAAGTTGAACGCCATCCCCGAATCGTGGGGCACGGCCGTCAACGTGCAGGCGATGGTATTCGGCAACCGGGGAGAGGACTCGGGCACCGGGGTTGCCTTCACCCGCGACCCCGCGACCGGCGAGAACGTATTCTATGGCGAGCTCCTCATGAACGCGCAGGGGGAGGATGTCGTCGCCGGCACGCGCACACCCCTCTCGCTCGCCGAGCTGAAGCAGAAGAATCCGGGCGCCTACGCCGAGCTGGTCAAGATCCGTGGCATCCTCGAGCGCCGCTACCGCGACATGATGGACATCGAGTTCACCATCGAGCAACGGAAGCTCTGGATGCTGCAGTGCCGCGTGGGCCAGCGCAATGGAATCGCCGCAGTGCGCATTGCCTGCGAGATGGTCGCCGAGAAGCTGATCAAGCCGGACGAGGCGATCAAACGTGTGACGCCGGAATATCTGAATCAACTCCTGCGTCCGATCTTCGACCCCGCGGAGAAGAAGACGGCGATCCGCGAGGGCCGGCTCCTGACCAAGGGGCTCAATGCCGGACCGGGGGCAGCGACGGGCCGCATCGTCTTCAACGCGGACGACGCGGAGACGTGGGCCAAGCGCGGTGAGACGGTCATCCTCGTTCGTATCGAGACTTCACCCGAAGACATTCACGGCATGCAGGCCGCCGAGGGAATCCTCACGGCACGAGGTGGGACGACGAGCCACGCCGCCCTGGTGGGCCGCCAGATGGGGAAGGTGTGCGTGGTGGGCTGTGATGCGCTGCAAATCGACTATCGGGAGCGCGTCCTTCGCCTTGCCGAGCGGCAAGACGTCCTGAAGGAAGGCGACGATGTCTCGATCGACGGATTCACCGGCGAGGTCTTCGTCGGCAAGATCGAGACGATTCCGAGCGAAGTCGTGCAAGTGCTCGTCGAGAAGACCCTCGAGCCCGTGGACGCACCCACCTACCAGCGCTACGCGCGCTTCATGAAGTGGGTGGACGGCGCCCGCCGGCTCCGCGTGCGCGCCAACGCGGACCAGCCCGACCAGTGCGCCAATGCGCTCGCCTTCGGCGCCGAGGGCGTGGGCCTCTGCCGCACCGAGCACATGTTCTTCGGCGAGGGGAAGATCGAGCCCATGCGCGAGACCATCCTCGCGGCGACGCCCGAGGAGCGGCGCGCCGCGCTCGCCAAGCTGCTCCCCCTCCAGCGCGCCGACTTCGCCGGCATCTTCCGGGTGATGAACGGGCGTCCGGTGACCATACGCACCCTGGATCCCCCGCTGCACGAGTTCCTGCCCCACGAGGAGGCGGGCCAGCGGGAGGTCGCGGCCGCGCTCCGCGTGCCCTTCGAGCGCGTGCGCGAGCGGGTCGCGGCGCTGCACGAGTTCAATCCCATGCTCGGCTTCCGCGGCTGCCGCCTGGGTATCATCTATCCCGAGATCACCGAGATGCAGGCGCGGGCGATCTTCGAGGCGGCGGCCGAGGTGCGGCAGGCGGGCGTCGCGGTCGAGCCCGAGGTCATGATCCCACTGGTCGGGCACGTGAAGGAGCTCGCCCTGCAGGCGGAGGTCGTGCGCCGTGCGGCCGAGGAGGTGATGCGGGAGAAGGGCGTCCGCTTCCGCTACCTGGTGGGAACCATGATCGAGATCCCCCGCGGCGCGCTCACCGCCGACGAGATCGCGAACGTGGCCGAGTTCTTCTCCTTCGGCACGAACGACCTGACGCAGACGACGCTCGGCGTCTCGCGCGACGACGCTGGCCGCTTCCTCGTCCCCTACGTCGAGCGGTTCGAGATCTACGAGAAGGACCCCTTCGAGTCGATCGACCGCGCCGGCGTCGGCGCGCTGATGCGCCTCGCCACCGAGCGCGGGCGGGCGCGGCGGGCGAGGCTCAAGCTCGGCATCTGCGGCGAGCACGGCGGTGACCCGGCGAGCGTCCGCTTTTGCCACGAGATCGGCCTCGACTACGTGTCCTGCTCGCCCTTCCGGGTGCCCATCGCTCGCCTCGCGGCGGCCCGGGCGGCGCTCGGCGCTTGAAAGCGTCCGCCATCCGCGGGCAGGTTAAAGCTCACCCCGACTCCGACCGATGATGAGTCGGGCGAGGTGCGCCGACGGGGCACCTGCGTTCGGAGGACTGTTGGCCAGGAGGAACCAGGCGCGACTGTTCGGGGTCTTCGGCGACCCGGTGGACCATTCGCTCTCCCCCGCGATGCACAATGCCGCCTTCGCCGCCGCCGGCCTGCCCCACGTCTACCTGCGCTACCGGGTGCCGGCCGCCCTGCTGCCCGCGGCCGTGCGCGAGGCCAGGGTCCTGGGGATGGGCGGGCTGAACCTGACCGTGCCCTTGAAGGAGGCTGTCCTCCCCCTCCTCGACGCGCTCACCCCCGAGGCGGAGCGCATCGGCGCGGTGAACACCATCCTCTTCTCCGCCGGGGGGCGTCTGGTGGGCGACAATACCGACGGGCGCGGCTTCCTCGCCGCCCTCGGCGGGCGGGTTCGCCTGCGCGGCGCGCGCGCCGTGGTGATCGGCGCGGGGGGCGCGGCGCGGGCCGTGGCCACGGCGCTCGGCCGCGCCGGCTGCGCCCGCATCACGGTCGCCAACCGCACCCGCGCGCGGGGCGAGCGGCTCGCGGAGCGGCTCTCGCGCCTCGGCGGCGCGGTGATCGCCACCGTACCCCTGGTCGCGCTCGAGCATGGCCAGGTGCTCGAGGACGCGACCCTGGTGGTGAACGCCACACCGCTCGCCCTCGCGGGCGCCGGCCCGCGCGTGCGCTGGGCCGCCACCCCGCGCGGCTGCCTCGGCGTGGAGCTGGTGTACGCCGCGCGCCCGACGCCCTTCCTGGTGGCTGCGGCGCACGCCGGACGGCGGACGCTCGGCGGGGCGCACATGCTGCTCCACCAGGGCGCGCTCGCCTTCGAGGCCTGGACGGGCCGGCGCGCGCCGCGTGCCGTGATGGCACGCGCCCTGCGCGCCGCCGGGCTCGCATTGACTCTACCGGCGCGCGCCGCTACGGTCCCTGCCCGCCGCCCTCCGACACGATGAGCTCACGTCTCGGAGAATCGCTGCACAAGCGCGGCGACCTGACCGCCGAGCAGGTCGCCCACGCATCCGAGCAGCAGCGCGAGCACGGCGGCGCGCTCTCCACCCACCTGGTGCGCCTCGGATTCCTGACCGAGGAGAAGCTCCTCTCTTACCTCGAGCGCGAGTACCGCCTGCCGGTGGTCGATCCGCTCTCCCTCGACATCCCGCGCGAGGTGCTGAACATCGTCCCGCAGGCGCTGGTGCAGAAGCACCACCTGATCCCGACCAGCCTGGTCCGCTCCACCCTCACCCTCGCCATGGCCGACCCCTCCAACCTGACGGCCATCAACGAGGTCAAGTTCCTGACCGGCTATGACGTCAAGATCGCGGTCTCCGCGCCCACCGTCATCCAGCACGCCATCGAGCGCTACTACGACCGCCAGACCGACTACGACGAGGTGCTCTCGCAGCTCGGCAACGAGTCGGTCGAGCTGGTGAAGGGCGAGGACGAGATCGACCTGAAGGAGCTCGAGCGAGCGACGGAAGAGGCGCCCGTCGTCCGTCTGGTGAACGCGCTCTTGACCGACGCCATCCGCAAGCGGGCGAGCGACGTGCACGTCGAGCCCTACGAGAAGATGCTCCGCGTCCGCTTCCGCATCGACGGCGTGCTCTACGAGATCATGCAGCCGCCGCTGCGCCTGAAGAACGCCCTCACCTCGCGCATCAAGGTGATGGCGCAGCTCGACATCGCCGAGCGCCGGCTGCCGCAGGACGGCCGCATCAAGATGAAGCTCACCGGCAACAAGGAGATGGACTTCCGCGTCTCCTGCCTACCCACGATGTTCGGCGAGAAGGTCGTCCTCCGCCTGCTCGACAAGTCGAACCTCCAGCTCGACATGACCAAGCTCGGCTTCGAGGAGCAGGCGCTCAAGCACTTCAAGGACGCCATCTACAAGCCGTTCGGCATGGTGCTGGTGACCGGACCCACGGGCAGCGGCAAGACCACCACGCTCTACTCGGCGCTCGCCGAGCTGAACAAGGTGAGCACCAACATCTCGACCGCCGAGGACCCCATCGAGTTCAACCTGGTGGGCATCAACCAGGTGCAGATGCACGACGAGATCGGACTCAACTTCGCCGCCGCGCTGCGCGCCTTCCTGCGCCAGGACCCGGACATCATCATGGTGGGCGAGATCCGCGACTTCGAGACCGCCGAGATCGGCGTGAAGGCCGCGCTCACCGGCCACCTCGTCCTCTCGACGCTGCACACGAACGACGCGCCGTCCACCGTGAACCGCCTCCTCAACATGGGGGTCGAGCCGTTCCTGGTGGCGAGCTCGATCAACCTGATCATGGCGCAGCGCCTGGCGCGTGTCGTCTGCCAGCAGTGCAAGGAGGAGCATCCGGTCACGCCCGAGGTGCTGCGCGACCTCGGCTGGACCGGTGAGCCCTTCATGACCTACCGCGGCGCCGGCTGCCCCGCATGCAGCGGCACGAGCTACAAGGGCCGCATCGCGCTCTACGAGGTGATGCCGATGGGGGACGAGCTGCGCGAGCAGATACTGGCCGGCGCGAGCGCGCTCGACCTGAAGCGCGCGGCCGTCTCGGCGGGCATGAAGAGCCTCCGGCAGAGCGGCCTCTCCAAGGTGGCCGAGGGCATGACCACGGTCGAGGAGATCCTGCGCGTCACCATGGCCGACTAGACCGCCCGAGGGCACGTACGATTTTGTTCCAGGGGTGTTTCACGGCGGGTCACCCCGACGCAAAGGTGACGGCGTGAGGGGCGCGCGGCACGGCCGAATGGGGAATGGCAGGTGGCACGCCCCCTGCTTTACCGAGCGCCATGCCGTCCATCGAGGCCTTCCTGCGCGAGATGATCGAGCGCGGGGCGTCGGACCTCCATCTCACCACCAACAGCCCGCCCATGATCCGGCTGCACGGCGAGCTGGTCGGGCTGGCCCATCCACCCCTCAGCCAGACCGACACCAAGAACCTCACCTATAGCCTCCTCACGGAGGCCCAGAAGAAGAAGTTCGAGGAAGAGAGCGAGCTCGACTTCTCGTTCGGCATCAAGGGAGTGAGCCGCTTCCGCGGCAACCTCTACCTGCAGAAGGGCGCGGTGGGCGGGGCCTTCCGCATGATCCCGCACACCACCCCGCAGCTCCAGACGCTCGGCCTGCCGCCGCCGGTCCCCGAGCTCTGCAGCCTGCCGCGCGGCCTGGTGCTGGTCACCGGCCCCACGGGCAGCGGCAAGAGCACCACGCTCGCCGCGATGGTCGACAAGGTCAACCGCGAACGCCACGAGCACATCGTCACGGTCGAGGACCCGATCGAGTTCGTGCACGAGCACAAGGGCTGCCTGGTGAACCAGCGCGAGGTCTTCTCCGACACGCACAGCTTCACCCAGTCGCTGAAGCACGTGCTCCGCCAGGACCCGGACATCGTGCTGATCGGCGAGATGCGCGACCTGGAGACCATCGAGGCCGCGCTGGTGGTCGCCGAGACGGGCCACCTGGTCTTCTCGACCCTGCACACCAACTCCGCCGTGCAGACCATCAACCGCATCATCGACGTCTTCCCGCCCCACCAGCAGGCGCAGGTGCGCGCGCAGCTCTCGCTCGTGCTCCAGGGGGTGGTCTCGCAGCAGCTCATCGCGCGGCGCGACGGGCGCGGCCGGGTGCTGGCCGCCGAGGTCATGATCCCCAACCCCGCCATCCGCAACCTGATCCGCGAGGAGAAGGTGCACCAGATC
>WNFA01006401.1_pt1 | contig 10370 bp, 12 predicted proteins | sample 5400481 | NCBI WGS metagenome assembly WNFA01 (sample SAMN13153340, study PRJNA577476) | soil metagenome | isolation source: 120 cm saprolite under Douglas fir tree site 2 hole 1 replicate 2 | place: USA:California | collected 2015-04-18 | reverse complement strand
CCCCGCCGCGCTTCCGGAGCCGGCGCAGGGCCGCGTCGCGCTCGACGCCATCACCTTCTTCTATCCCTCGCGCCCGGACCGGCCGGCGCTCGACGCGGTCTCGCTCGCGGTGGCGCCGGGCGAGACGGTGGCGCTGGTGGGCCCGTCGGGCGCGGGCAAGACGACGGTGTTCCAACTGCTGCTGCGCTTCTACGATCCCGCGCGCGGCCATGTGCGCGTCGACGGCGTCGACGTCGCCACCGTCGATCCGGCTTCCTTGCGCCGGCGCGTCGGCGTCGTCGCGCAAGACCCGGTGATCTTCAGCGGCTCGGCCTGGGAGAACATCCGCTACGGCCAGCCCGACGCCGATGACGCCGAGGTGCGCGCCGCCGCCGAGGCGGCGGCGGCGACCGAGTTCCTCGACCGCCTGCCCGACGGCTTCGACACGTTTCTCGGCGAGAAGGGCGTGCGGCTCTCGGGCGGGCAGCGCCAGCGCATCGCCATCGCCCGCGCCATCCGTGCAGCAGGCGCTGGCGCGGCTGGCCGCCGGGCGCACGACGCTGGTGATCGCGCACCGGCTGGCGACGGTGCTCAAGGCCAACCGCATCGTCGTCATGGACGAAGGCCGCGTCGTCGCCCAAGGCGCGCATCACGATTTGATCCGCCAGGGCGGCCTCTACGCGCGCCTCGCCGCGCTGCAATTCACCGACACCGCCGGCCCCCGCCCCGTGCTCGACGCCGCCGCGACGGCCGGCCGCAGCTCGCTCGGCTAGGCAGCGGGGTCATCGGCTCGACTAAACGGTTCGGCTCAACCGGCACCGCCGGCGCCACGCATAAGGGGGATTATGCGGACGTGTTACGAAGGCTCGACAGAAGTCGAGCCATCGATCCGCCCGTCTCACAAGAGAGTCTAGAGATTCTAGTTCTTGCTTTGGTGGTCTGCCTTCCCGGTGATCTTGTTGCCGAGGATCGAGAGGTCCTGCCCAAAGCCCTCCATCGTGTGACAGGACGAGAGGACGAATCCCGCCGCAAACACCAGAAGAATGAGAAGATTTGTTCTCGTCACGTGGCGCATCAATCATTCTCCCAAGTGCTGTGACTAGAAACTCAGCGTCACCGTTCCGCCGCCGCCCCAGTCGGGACTGCCGCTGGCAAAGCCATGTACCACGTAACCTTGGACCTTCCACCGCTCCGCAAACTGCTGTGTAAGGTACGCGGTGACCTCGCGTTGGGGAGAGGTGGAAGCGGATTGGCTCGCGTCGAGAATGATGCCGGCCCGCATCGCCGCGCTGATCTTGTAAGAGCCGCCGACTTCGCCGTAGACGACATTGTGGAGATCGATGCCGGAAGGCACGCCGATGACCCTGTAGCCGATTGAACCAAAAGCGGTGATCAACGCGGTTACCGACTGGGTCAGATCGACCTGCGCGGCATAGTCGTTCTCGCCGGTGCCGAGGCCCTTGCTCGCATCGGCGGTGCCGAACTTCACCTTGCCGGTGAGGTCAACCAGCGTGCCCGCGTTGGCCGCTTCAAAGACGTTGCGGGTCACCCCGGCCACGATGTCGCCGAGCCCGGACTGCGTTTTGCGCTGCCCCGCGGTTTTGCCTTTGACCTTGCCGATGTCGCGCACGACATCGCCCGGACCGGTCACGCTGATGAACGGGACCGTCAGCTTGAATAGCCACTTATCCACATTGTACGTGCCGGTGATCGGCACATAGAGGATGTCGGTCGACGACGTGCCACCGTACTTGCCTGTGCTGTAATCGACCCCTGTAGTCAGGCTGTAGGCACCACGTTGAAAGAAGCCGCCGCCGGTCGCGGGCGGGGGCTGTTGGGCGGCAGCGAGGCTGGTAGTGGCAAGAAGGAAAGCGGCCGATACCGCGAGAACGGAGTTTCTGATCATGCCAATGTTCTTCTCGACCTAACTGTTCTTTGCGACGTTGAGCCTCGCTGCCCCGTTTGGCCTAGGTTTTACGAGCGGCCAGCCTTTTGGGGACGATCCGGCCGTTCCGGATGATCGTGCTTCTCATGCGCCACCGTTCTGTCGTCATTGTCCCGCTTGACCTTCTTCAGCTTGGGCGCTTTGTCGTCTTTGTCCTTGTCCTTTTTAATTTTCTTCAGCTTGGGCGTTTTGTCGTCGCGGTCGTTATCGGCGTCTTTGCGGAGTTCGCGGCGATCCTCGTTGCGCTCGAGCCGTTGCTGCGCGTTCTTTAGCCCCTGATTATCGGGGTCCTTGGCGAGGTTACGATCGACGCTGTTGAGCCCCTGCTGACCAGGGACCTTGGCATCGCCGGTCTGCGCGCTGGCGGAACCGAGCGCGCCGATGATGAGAGCCGTAGTCGCGCCGACGAGGAGCCTTGTCCTTGTAGTCATGACCCGTCCTCCTGGAAAAAGGGTGTCGAGCACGATTCAATGCTTTACAGCTTAACGACCGGTAAACGCCATGGAATGCTCGGGCGAGGCTGGGTCGATTGGAAAGCGCGATATTGGAAATTGGCCGCGAATCCGCCGCGACATTTCCGGTGGGTGAGATCGCATAAGCCGAATTTGAGGGATCTATGACAGGACCCGTCCTCGATGGATCGGATTGCTGCAGCAACCGCTCCCCACATCCGCTCCGCTTCCTTCATTCCGAGCTGACGCACATTGGCGGCCGCGCGCTCGGCGACAGCAAGGGCTCCGGTGCCATGAATGGCGATTAGCGATCTCGCCATTCGATGAGCGGCGGTTTCGTCCATGCGCGTCTCCCACCGAGGAGCGCCGCGCTGGGACACGGCTGGGCTGATTTCAGAGCCTGAATTCAAGGAGTGCAACACGCTTCGGACGATCCGGAACAAATTTGCCCATCACGTTCGCATGTCCTTTGCTGACCAGTCCGTGACGGATCTCTGCGGAAATCTGTCGCTCGCACCACCGTCTTACGCCAGGACGGTTACGGTCGGCCCCGCCGGCCAATTCAGCGGAGCCGCCACGGCTCTCATCCTACACCTGGTCAACCGCCCCCATTATGTGACGCAGGAGCGACGGGCGGCCAAGACGTGGCCCTACTGACCGCATAATCGACGCTCCGCACCTATGCCGCCAGCTGTTCGCCTGGCCGCACCGCAAAGGACGCGCCTCGCGCCGGCATTAGCTATCGGTTAGTAGATGGCGGCCTAGAATGGGCCTCGCATGGATGGCCTCCATGCCGACAACAGCCGCCGGGAAGCCCCGCCAGTTCGCCACCGGCGGGGCCTTCTCCTTTCGGCTCAGGGGAACGTCCCCCATGGCGACGCGCTCCACCAAGGAAAGATGGTTATTTGCGGGCCTCCTGATCGGCTACGCTCTGGTCATGGGGGCGTTGGTCGGCGGAAGTTACTTTTTGCTCGATGTGAAATAGATCAGCTGAGCTCGGGCCGCGCATAATCGACGTTAGGAAAATGGGGGCGACGGCTTCGACACGTTTCTCGGCGAGAAGGGCGTGCGGCTCTGCGGCGGAAGGTGCGCTCCCCGCCGCGTTGTGCCAAGCTCGGCCCAGTCCAACGGGCATTGAGCGCGGCGCGGTTGTTCCGCATAAAGGCGGCGGGGACTTCGGGAGGAGAACCGCAAATGCGGAAACTGGCTATGGGCCTGCTCGCCATCCTGCTGAGCCAGGCGTCGTCGGGCGCTGTCGCCCAGGAGAAGCTCACGGTGTGGTGGGTCAAGGGCTTCTACAAATCCGAAGATGACGCGCTGTTCGACGCGATCCGGAAGTTCGAGCAGAAAAGCGGCATCACCGTCGATCTCTCGCAATACGCGGTGCAGGACATGATCCCGAAGACGGTGGCGGCGCTCGATGCCGGCACCCCGCCCGATGTCGCCTATGCCGACGTCTACGATTTCCAGGTGACCGGCAAGTGGGCCTCCGACGGCAAGCTCGAGGACATCTCCGACATCATCGCGCCGATCAAGGGGCGTTTCGCGCCCAACACGGTCGAGACGACGTATCTCCAGAACGACAAGGCGAAGAAGCGGGCGTATTACGCCTTCCCCATCAAGCAGCAGACGATGCATATCCAGTATTGGGCGGACATGCTCGACGCCGCCGGCCTCAAGGAAGCCGACATCCCCACCACCTGGAAGGAATACTGGGCGTTCTGGTGCGACCAGGCGCAGCCCGCCTACCGCAAGAAGACCGGCACGCGCATTTTCGGCATCGGCCAGCCGATGGGCGTCGATTCCAGCGACTCCTTCTATTCCTTCCTGACCTTCATGGACGCCTACAACGTGAAGCTCGTCGACGATGACGGCAAGCTGCTGGTCGACGATCCCAAGGTGCGCCAGGGGCTGATCGGGGCGCTGACCGACTACACCGCTCCCTACACCAAGGGCTGCACGCCGCCCTCGTCGACGAGCTGGAAGGACCCCGACAACAACGTGGCCTTCCACAACAAGACGACGATCATGACGCACAACGCGACGATATCGATCGCAGCCAAGTGGCTCGACGACGCCAACAACGAGGCGCCGCCGCTCGTCGCCGTCGGCGCCTACGCGGTGTTGCTGGCGTGGAACGAGTATCTCTACGCCTTCCTCCTGCTCTCCAAGGACACGGACATCACGCTGCCGGTGGCGCTCGGCAATTTCCTCGCCGCCGATGATTCGCCCTGGGAGCTGCTGATGACCACCGGCCTGATCTACGCCTTGCCGCCGGCCGCCATCTACTACGCCTTCCGGCGCTATATGGTCGCCGGCCTCACCGCCGGCGCCGTCAAGGGGTGAGAGGTGTTCGCCGGAGATCGGCTGGCGCAGAGGGGACTTCCCCGGAACTTGCCCCGGTTGGACGATCGCGGGCGGGTGGCCTGACCGCGGCGCTGCCTACTCCGGCAAGCCCGCCAAGCGCAGGCTCTCGACATAGAGCCGGCGCGGCTCGGCATCTTTGAACCCGGTGTAGTAGTGCGACCGCGACAGGCTGGAGACAGGGTCGATCGCCAGCATCTGCCGCACCACCTGCTTCGCCTCGTCCACCTTTCCGCTCTGGACCAGCGCCACGGCGAGCAGGCGATAGGCGGGCGCGTAAAGTCGATTGTTCGACAATGCCCGCCGCAGCCATTCGATCGCGACCGCCCAGTCGCCGAGGAATAGATGCGCCATGCCGAGCCCGCTCTGGTACGCGTACATCATCGGATCGGCCGGGCTCAGGCGCATGGCGCGGCGAAAGTACTCGACGCTCGTCGCGAATTCGCTGGTCCAGCAACGGACGAAGGCGCTGCGCGCCCAGCCGCTGCACGAGCTCGGGTTGAGACGCGTCGACGCGTCGGCCCATTCGCGTGCGGCGACGTAGTCCTTGCCCATCAGGACGACGACGATCGCGGCCGTGCTGAGGACTTCGGGATCGGCGGGGTCGAGCTGCACGGCCTTGCGCGCAATGCCGACCGTGTCTTCGAGAAACTCCGGCGAGACGCGCAAGGCGCCGATCAGGAATCGCCGCATGCGGCACATGGCGATCGCCGCATGAGCGGCGGCGTATTCCGGATCCAGCGCAATCGCGCGGTCGAGCAGCGCCAAAGCGGCGGCGAGGTCGGGCGCCGCGCCGAGGGCGATATGCGGCAGGGCGTGCAGGAAATAGTCATAGGCATCGAGGCTCTGCGTCGGCTTGCGGCCGGCGCGCTCGATCTCGGCGGAGCGCAGCTTCGGCTCGATCGCGCCGGCGACGCTCTCGGCGATCGCGTCCTGCAGCTCGAAGATCTGGTCCATGTCGCCGGTCATCGTGTCGGCCCAGATGTGGCTGCCGGTGGCCCCGGCGATGAGCTGCGCCGTGATGCGGACGCGGTCGCGCGATTTGCGCACGCTGCCCTCGAGGACGTAGCGGACGCCGAGCTCGCGCGCGACCTGGCGGATATCGACCGAGCGGCCCTTATAGGTGAAGCTCGAATTGCGGGCGATGACGAAGAACCAGCGCACTTTCGCCAGCGCGGTGATGATTTCCTCGACGAGCCCGTCGGCGAAATAATCCTGGCTGGGGTCGTCGGTCATGTTGGTGAAGGGCAGCACCGCGACGGAAGGCCGCGACGGCAAGGCGAGCTGCCCGCCCGCCGTGGCCGCCAGCCCGAAGCTGCGCTCTTCGGGGCACCAGCGCCAGACATGGACCGGGCGGGCGATGTTGCGCAGCGCGTGGACGCCGCCGTCCTCGAACCGTGCCTCCACCTTGCCGAGCACCGCATCGTGCACGGCCGCGGAGATGCAGATGCCCTCGGGATCGGACAGCGTCTCCAGCCGCGCGGCGACGTTGACCTCGCGGCCATAGATGTCGGCGCCGGATTCGGTGATCTCGCCGAGATTGATGCCGATGCGGAAAGCGAGGGGCGGCGGCGTATCGCGCGCCGCCATCGCGCGCTGGATGTCGATGCCGCAGGCCACCGCGCTGCTGGCGGCGATGAATTCCGCCAAGAAGCCGTCGCCCATCGTGCGGATCAGCCGCCCGCCATGGCGATCGAGGCTGGGCCGCACGATCGCGCCGTGGATGGCGGTCACGGCGTCGAGCGTCTGCGCCTCGTTCTCTTCCATGAGGCTGCTATAGCCGACCAGATCGGCGAACATGGCGCAGCACAGCCGGCGGCTGCCGGGCGGGCCGCCCGGCGCCGCGGCTATCGGACCGGGTACAGGCGCTTCTCGGCCGTTCTCGCCCATGTCGGTGCAATCCACGTCGCGTCGGCGAAGATAGCATTTTCCCCGACATGGACAAACCGGCCAGGCCCCGACTTGTGCGCGACCCCTTTTATTCGGCCGGCAGCCATGCTTTGTTGTTGCTCGCGAGTATCGCCAGTAGAGCATCCGACCCGTCATTGCGACTCCGGGAGGGAAAGATGGCAATGAAGCGCTGGCCCCGTTCACGCGTGGTGCGGGACCTCAACAAACGTTTTTCGAAAGACGAGATCGAGACGACCGCCCGGAAACTCCGCCAGCTGCCGGAGCGCGCGGAACTCGGCTCGCTGAGCCGGAAATTGGGGATCATCCCGCAGCATAGCGTCAAGGAATGGCAGCGAAGCAGCGGCAGCGTCCCCACCCTCATCTCTGCCGCGCTGATGGGCGGCATCCGCGCGCATCTTCGCTCGCTCAAGGGCATGCGCGGCGCCAGGGCCATCCGCTTCCGCATCGTCGACGGCGACCGCTTCGCCCTGCGCATCGTCGAGCGCGACGGGTACATGAGCGTGACGCTGACGATGCGCAACAAGCCGTTCAGAAAGTCGGGTGCCTGACGGCCCCGCACCGGTGGTCCGCTTCTGTCGGGAAGGTCAGCCGGCTAAGGCAAGGCCATCCGGACAGGGCCGCGCGCAACCGCGACAGCCGGGTTTTGTACGCGGCACGCGCCTTGAGCGCCGTTTCCATGTCGACGCGAACGAAACGGGCTAGGTTGTTGGGCTGCATCTGCGCGATGCGATCCATATCGGCGCTGATCACGGTGCCGATCATGGCATAGCCGCCGCCGGAAACGGCGTCGCGATGCAGGATGATCGGCTCGACGCCGCCGGGCACTTGGAGCGAGCCATAGGGACCCGCTACCGGCTCGCTCCGGGAGCGACCATCGGCTTTCACCGCCATGCCCATGACCATGTATCGCGCCGATAACCTCCGGACGCCTGCGGGTCACGGAGGCCATCGCAGAGCTCACGAGCGGCACAGCATATTTCCGCTCAGCCGGCGTCGAACACGATGTGGCAACGCAGGTGCGCAAGAAATGATCTTCGTCGAAGTCGAGATCGTCGGCTGAAATGCGGCGACGCCGTCCGAGAGCTGATCGTCGCCGGCAGAGACGCGTCCGACCGGGACCTTGGGCGCGCTCTGCGAAGGAATACATTTCCGGAACTGGCGCGGGAGTGGCGATGCGTTCTTTCTTGGGCCGGAGATGGTGCGCTGCGTGGTCCGCAGCTGGTGCAGAGCGCGGCCGAAAATGGTGCAGTTCGACCGCCATCTGTAGGTTTCACGTGGCACATGCGTTGGTCCTGCGCCGGCGATGGGCGTGGTTTCCGGCGGGATTGCGCGGCTTCGCGCCGCTCGCCCGTTCCCGGCGCCCCGGGGTACCCGGGGCGCCCGCGCCGCCAGGCTGTTCCAAACTGTAGCACTCGGCGCCTCGCGCCGCGCCTGTCGCTGACGCCCGCCTGCCGCCCCGCGCTGCATTCGCCGCCGCGCGGCGGTATAAAGCAGGCCTTCCCGCCGCCGCCGATGCGAGCCCGATGCCTGTCCGACCCGCCCTGCGCTTTCTCGTCCCCCTCATCGTCGCCTGCGCTCTCTTCATGGAGAACCTCGATTCGACGGTCATCGCCACGGCTTTGCCGCAGATCGCGGCGTCGCTGGGCGAGGACCCGCTCCGGCTCAACCTGGCGATCACCGCCTATCTGCTGAGCCTCGCCGTGTTCATCCCGCTGAGCGGCTGGGTCGCCGACCGCTACGGCGCGCGCCGCGTCTTCCGCGCCGCGATCGTCATCTTCACCGTCGGCTCCGCCTGCTGCGGCCTCGCCAATTCGCTGCCGGAGCTGGTCGCAGCGCGCATCCTCCAGGGCCTCGGCGGCGCGATGATGGTGCCGGTGGGGCGCCTCGTAATGCTGCGGGCGGTGCCGAAATCCGAGCTGGTGCGGGCGATGTCCTACCTCACCGTGCCGGCGCTGGTCGGGCCGGTGCTCGGGCCGCCGCTCGGCGGCCTCATCGTCACCTACAGCTCGTGGCGCTGGATCTTCTTCATCAACCTGCCGATCGGGCTCCTCGGCATCGTGCTCGCCACCCTCTTCATCGAAGATGTCCGCGAGACGGCCATGTGGCCGCTGGATGTGCGGGGATTTCTTCTCGCCGGCCTGGGCCTGTCGGGCCTCATGTTCGGCTTCGAGACCGCCGGGCGCGGCGTCCTGCCGGGCTCGCTCGTCGCCGTCCTGCTGGCCGTCGGCGCGCTGGCGCTCGCGCTCTACGTCCTCCATGCGCGAGTCAACGCCGCGCCGATCATCGATCTGCGGCTGCTGAGCATCCCGACCTTCGCCGGCGCCATCATCGGCGGCTCCATCTTCCGCATCGGCGTCGGCGCCCTGCCGTTCCTGCTGCCGCTGATGCTGCAGCTGGGCTTCGGGCTCTCGCCCTTCGCCTCGGGCCTGCTGACCTTCGCCAGCGCCGCCGGCGCGCTCACCATGAAGTTCACGGCGGCGCCGATCATCCGCGCCCTCGGCTTCCGCGTCGTGCTGATCGGCAACGCGGTGATCAGCAGCCTGTTCATGGCAGGCTACAGCCTGTTCCAGGCGACGACGCCGCACTGGCTCATCTTCATCGCATTGCTGGCGGGCGGCTTCTTCCGCTCGCTGCAGTTCACCAGCATCAACACGCTGGCGTTCGCCGATGTCCCGGCCGGCCTCATGAGCCGCGCCACCAGCTTCCAAAGCATGGCGCAGCAGCTGTCGATGAGCATCGGCGTTGGCACCGGCGCGCTGCTGCTGCATGTCGCGCTGCTCATGCACGACCGGTCGGTGCTGGCGGCGGGCGATTTTGCGGCGGCATTCCTGGCGGTCACGCTGATCTCGCTCGCCTCGCTCTTCTTCTTCGTGCCGCTCGCGCCGCAAGCCGGCGCCGAGGTCAGCGGTCACCGCGCGCGCAGCCTGCCGCGCGAGAGCGGCTCGGGCCCGCCATGAGCGGCGGCGATCGGCTTGATATGACCGGCGGGCGCGGCGATGCTAGCCTGGGCGCGTACGACAACGTTGACGGCAACGGCGATCCCTCCATCATGACCGCAGAAAACAGCGACATGTCCGGCCCGACCTCGCGCATCTATTTCTCGCAGCGGCTGCGCCTCCATTATGTCGATTGGGGCAACCCCGGCGCGCCGCCGCTGCTCCTCGTGCATGGCGGGCAAGACCATTGCCGCAACTGGGATTGGGTCGCCGAGCGGCTGCGCCAGGACTGGCACATCATCGCGCCCGATTTGCGCGGCCATGGCGACAGCCAATGGTCGCCCGACGGCAATTACAGCATGTCCGGCTACCTCTACGACCTGGCCCAGCTCGTCCACCAGCAGCAGCTCGCGCCGGTGACCATCGTCGCACATTCGCTGGGCGGCAACATCGCGCTGCGCTACGCCGGGATCTATCCCGAGAGCGTCAGGCGGCTCGTCGCCATCGAGGGGCTGGGACCGTCCCCCAAGATGCTGGCCGAGCGGCTCAAGCGGACCATCGCCGAGCGCATGCGGCACTGGATCGACGAGCAGCGCGGCCTCGCCGGGCGCCTGCCGCGCCGCTACGCCTCGATCGAGGAGGCCTTCAAGCGCATGCAGGAGGCCAACAAGCATCTCTCGCCCGAGCAGGCGCGGCACCTCACGCAGCACGGCGTCAACCAGAACGAGGACGGCACCTACAGCTGGAAATTCGACAATTACGTGCGGGCGTGGCCGCCCTACG
>WNFA01005736.1_pt1 | contig 10370 bp, 6 predicted proteins | sample 5400481 | NCBI WGS metagenome assembly WNFA01 (sample SAMN13153340, study PRJNA577476) | soil metagenome | isolation source: 120 cm saprolite under Douglas fir tree site 2 hole 1 replicate 2 | place: USA:California | collected 2015-04-18 | reverse complement strand
GAGTACATATTGTTAGATGCACCGTAGTCGCCGTTCTGAAGAGTGGGCCAGCTACCGTCAGGCGCCTGGTTCATAGTCGCAGTGGCTCCATCATATCCATAGGGTACCGAGCTATCGGAAACCCAGCCGTTGTAACCATTGTAATTATAGTTACTGTTCTGGTTTATATCCCATGACGTATTATTGGTTAGTTCCCCGCTCCAGGAGTAAGCTCCACTAGAAGGCGAATTCCACGTTTGCGCTAGCTTGCGATTGTTCAGGTACCGCCGTCCTATGAAGACAAAATAGATGACGGCCACGCTGCCAAATAATTCAATGATCAATGGAATAAATGGAAATGTACTGTTCTTCTGATCTTGTCCTGTGTTTTGTACAACGCTATCAGTAGGCAGGGTAGATTGGGTAGATTGCGTTTGTCCTTGACTCGAATCCGGTGTGGCAACAACCGCTGTATCTGTGCTCGTTGCACCCGGTGTGGCACTGGTTGTCGCAGTAGTTGTAATACCAGGAATCAGAGAAGATGAAGTTGTAGATGTTGTAGGGGGAGGCGAAGTGGGGGTGTGAGCGGGAGTTGGTACGGCTCTCGTCGGAATAGGCGTGGGTGTGATGCCCATCGTCGGGGTAGGAGTTGGTGTAATGCCCATCGTCGGGGTAGGAGTTGGTGTGATGCCCATCGTCGGAGTAGGCGTGGGTGTGATGCCCATCGTCGGGGTAGGAGTTGGTGTGACCATCGTCGGAGTAGGAGTTGGTGTGATGCCCATCGTCGGAGTAGGCGTGGGTGTCACTGGTGTTGGAGTCGGCGGCACTGGTTTTGGAGTGTGCTTTATCGGAATTATAATTGCATTCACTAGGGTAGACGTATCAATAGGGAGTAGAATACGCTTCGTAACCGAATTCACGCCAGTTGACGCAGTAGCAGCGAGGGCATGAATACTGGTGACTTCTGCAAATGCGCTAATCAGTGAACACAATAATAATGTGATGGAAAGTACCCCAATGATAATCCTGCTGGGAGTGAGCCTGGCACACATGCTATTACCCGAACGCCGGGCATTACGTGAACTATCCACTGGGCTATTTTTCATTTTTGCATACCTCGGCTGGCTCAATACGGCCACCGAAACCACTATATATTTTTAACGATGTTTTTATTTAGATGCCTCCCTATGTTCACCCTTAGCACTTAGGTAGAGACTCCTCATCTCTGCGCTATCTTGGCGTGGCAAACAATCCCATTTGGACCTGTTTCTTCATGACCTCTAAATCCGGATCATTTAGAACCGTTGCAGAATTATCCTCAACAGGTCCAGCGTTTACTCCGGAGGGCTGCTGTAGCAGATGTATATATGGTGAAAATTGTATTTCCTTATTTGTTTGAACTGCCTGCCCTGTAGGAACAGGATTCATAGATCCACCGTTCGCTGATGGCGTCAATCCGACTGGTATAGTCGTGATCGGTCCGTAATTCATAGGCAATGGCATGCCGCTCCCTAAAGCCGAATTGCTGCCCAGCCCATTTTGCAAAGGCATGGCGCTATAGGTTGTAGGTTCGACCGAAGGGTTCTTTCTCATCATCATTTTCTTTGTGTGAGCTTTTTTACGCCTGACAAACAAAACAAGTGTAAGGATAGCTACTAGAAGTGCCAGGGAACCGGCAATCCCCGCAATTTGAAATAAGTTAATAGGTCGGTATGTAGCTGTTGTACTACCCGTATTTACTATAGTGTTCGAAGTTGGCGTCTGGCTCGTGCCTGTATTCTGCGAAACTGCGGATGCAGTGGACCCTATCGTCGGTGTCGCGAGTGGTGTGGAAAGCACTGTTGCGGTAGTAGCCGGCGACGTATTTTGGGTTGGGTTAGGATCAGGGCTCGGCCTGGGAGCCGGTGTTGGAGTATTTACAGGAGCATTATAGGTAAATGTTACTGATGAACTGAGCGCCGGTGGCTGACTTCCACCACCGGTGGCTACGATCATGTATGAATCGCTTGGTAGTGTCGAAGTCGGAACCGTAAATGTCGTCGAAATAGAGCCGTTACTATCCGAAATTGTGGGGGCAATACTGAAATCAGCAGTGCTGCCATTCACAGTCTGCCAGGATAATTGCACTGCAGTTCCGGCAGGAAGATAATTTGATCCCGTAATAGTTGCCTGTTTACCTGCTGTCAGCACTGTGGGAGAAATGGAGATCTGTGGCACCGATTCCGACAAGACCGTATAGGTATTAGTCTTATATGTTGTACCTTCAAGAATAGCACACACCGTATACGTGCCAAGCGGAGTGCCTTGCGGCCAACTGAACCAGCCGCTGAATGAGCCGCTCTGTATCGTTCCTACCTGAGAATTCGCAACATTCGAGCACTTGGACCCGGTCATATAACCAAAGGAAATCTGTGTTCCATCCTCACCAGTCCAACCCGAACCACTGACTGTGATTGTTGCTCCCACTGGTCCAGAAGATGGACTGCTTTGTATGCTCCCAGTAACGGCTGCTCTTATTGCATGTGCTGGTGAAATAACAAGTGCTGTATAGAAAAATGCCGCAAGACACAATACCACGCTGGCAACAAGGCAGACCCTGCTTGGAAGTCTCGCACCATGTTTCATGACAATATTCCTTAAAAACGTGCTTCGTGAGTAAAAAGCACATAGTGGCTCCCATCGCGGTCGCCTTGTTTCATATATTCCCCCGCAATCAGTATAGAAAAGGTGATGCTTATAGTCAAGAAAAGGGGTAATATGTACTACAAATGCCCGCCAATTCTCTTCTTTTCCTTTAGATAGATTGGAGTTCCTGCAGCGCCGCGAACTTGCGCAACCTTCCTCTCTGCTGATCTTCTCGAGGCTATGCTTGTTTGCTTGTAGATTGCCTGGTCTCTCAAATATGGTTCAGATTTTAGCCAATAGAGTCACAATCTTGATACCTTTGAGTCTTGTGGTAACCCTATAAGCACAAGATAATAGTCTTTGGTTTGTATAAACCGGTCAATAGTCAGGCATCGACAACTTGATTGACTTGAAATGGCAGGAGTTAAACTTTTCGTATGCGTAGAAATTATAGAGGCAGTCCCTTACGAGTACCTATATCCTTTTTTTCATTAGTTACCGAACCTGGTACAACCGCTCGCATTCTTCTCTCAATACTAACTTTGATGACGGGGGGAGCGATCGCATGGATATTGCTAGTAAATGCGCATTCAGCCGCGCACGCCAATCCAAGTCTCGTGGCAGCCACTGTACCATCGGCTGAGCCGTGGGGGCTGACTTTCGACAGTAGCGGGAATATTTGGGTTGCGTCACCGCAATGCGACCCAAATGTCACTTCCGTGCCCATCTGTACCACCATACAAGGTGGTATTGTTGAATATAGCAGACAGTCCTTTAAAGGTGGCGCTTCACCTTTACAAAGCTTCACTGTACCATCAGGCTACTCCAGCCCATTCTTTCTTGCTTTCGATAAAAGCGGAAATCTTTGGTTCACTGAGCCTGTTACAAATGCCATTGGCGAACTGGATACCTCTAAGAGTTGGCATCAATGGAATGTGCCTACTTCCGGTGCAAGTCCTTTTGACCTGACTTTCGACCATTTTGGGAATCTATGGTTCACTGAATTCAGTGCCAATAAGATTGGCAAATTTAATCCTGCAACGCATACTTTCAATGAAACTCCTACTCCCACGCCAGGAAGTAGACCATACGGAATAGCAGGTCCAGACCCGGCTACTGGCTCCATCTGGTTTACGGAAAATAATCCTGCAGTGCATCGTATAGGCAAATTCACGCCTGGCGCCAACGGGATAAATGGCAGTATTCAGGAATACTTGACAAATTCATCGAGCGCTTATGGCGGCAATACGCCGCACCTGATTACCTTTGACAATCATGGGAACATTTGGTGGAGTGAAGGCTTTGCCGGAAGGATTGGGAAACTCGTTATTAGCCAGGCCACGAATGGAACGATTCAGGGTGTTTCTGAGTACAACGTTCCTCAACCCTGCGCAAATGGTTGTGGTACGCATATTTCTGGTATTGCAGTGGATAGTAATGGCACGGTCTGGTTTGATGATTCGCTCAGTTCACGATATGGTTCATTTGTCCCTGCTACCTCTTCGTTCACTTTGTATATCCTTGGTGGAAAGGTCACGAATAATATACATCCGAACGATGGGCTGGCCGTAGATAGCAATAACAATGTCTGGATGAGTGAAGAGTTTGCCAAAAAATTGGTCGAAGCCCTTACTGGTTCGGTGACCAATCCGACTCTGTCACCAACAACGACAGGCACGCCTTCAAAACTGCCTCCTGGACCGGTCAATACGACCTGGTACTTCGCTGAGGGCAAGGTCGGCCAGAATTTCACCGAGTATTTAACCATTCAGAACCCTGACCCGGTCAACGCCTGCAATGTCAACCTCGAGTACCTGCTCGGCACTGGCGCCCCGGTCAACAAGACGCTCACGATTGCGCCCGGCACACGCTGGACCGAGGGGGTCAACAATGACCTGGGCACCCCGTCCGGTTCTGCCGTCTACAAGGCGGTCTCCACCATCGTGACAGTCACCAATGCCACCACCTGTAAGGGTGTGGTAGCTGAACGACCCATCTACTTCACCAACTTCAAGGGTATCAGCAGTGGGACTGAAGTGCTGGGGGCCACCCACACCAGCGCCGACTACTACTTTGCCGATGTCTCCAGCGCGCCGGGTTATAACTCCTACATCACCATTCTCAATCCGCCGGGTGGCAGCGCAGCTAATATCACCGCGACCTACTACCGGGGCAGCACGACGCTGGGCACCGATACGCTAATGGTTCAGCCGGGCACGCGCGGCACGATCATTCCCAAAGGCTTCAACGAACAGGTGGCTACCTGGGTGCACTCTTCAGCCAGGGTTGTGGTGGAACGGCCGACGTACTTCAATAACATCTCGCTGGGCAACGCCCAGCACGTCTCGGGAGCGGCCTCAGTGATCGGAGCGCCGGCTCCGGCCAATGATTGGCGCTTTGCCGAAGGCTACACCGGTGGTGGTTTCCAGGAGAACCTGCAGCTGGCCAACTTCGGCACCAGCAGTGCCAGTGCCACGGTGGTTCTGGAGTACGACAACGGTTCGACCCTCACCAATACGTACGCGATCAATGCTCATGACCTGGTGAATGTGGACGTCAATAATACCACCAACCACCAAACCGGGACCTGCTCCACGACGCCGTGTGCCCTCTCGCAAAGTGTCTCAGCGGAGATCAAGACCAGTAGGGGCGCCTCTATCGTGGCCGAACGCGAGATGCTTTACCACTTCGATCACTTCGACCGGGGACTCAACCGCACGGTGAACTCGATTGGCGGCACGGATGTCACAGGACAGTCGGGAGCAGCCTCGTCCACCTCGTACAGTTTTTCAGAGGGCTACAGCGCCGTGGGCTTCGACGAGTGGTTGACAGTGCAGAACCCCACCAACACCGCGGAGACGGTGTGGGCGACGCTGATTAATGCCAAAGGCACGGTCTACCAGTTCTCACTGACGGTACCGGCACATGGTCGAGGCACGGCCAATGTTACGGATGCAGAGGTGCAGCACATGTATCACACCAATGATGGCACAGCAGGTTACCAGGTGTCGATGACCGTGCAGACGACCAATAGGGCGGTCTTTGTGGCCGAGCGTCCCTTGTACTGGAATGCTGCTGGTACTCAGGGCGGCAGCGATATCATTGGCTACACCGGTAACTAGTTTTATCGCAGAATCACAGTAATTGGTAAGTTCCAACAGTAGCCCAAAATCAGAAAGCGTCTGGTCTCGAAGAAGCAAGACGCTTTCTGATCATGGAACGCTTCCCTTCTTCGTAGACTTACACGCCTCCTCGTGGTACAATGCCTTGGGTTGGACGTCAATTACATTGCATGTCCGTACTCCTAAATATACAAGGAGAACACTGTATGCCACGAGGACGCAAAGGACCTCCACAAGATAGTATTGATAGCATTCTGCTGGCCATGAGCCGCCGTACAGATATCGATTCTGATACACTTTCCCATTATATTGACCGCCTTGATGAAGAATGGACGGATGGAGCACGAGATAAGGTGCTGCACCTTTTGCGAACCAATGACGTTACAGCGCATTCGGCGGCCGTGTTAATACTTTCTGAACTGGCTACTGACTTTGATTTGGAAGAATTGGAAGACTTTGTAGCTGACCCAACCGTTGGTGACCTTGCAAAACTTACAATAGCCCCCGTGCTAAAAGAGCTTGGATCAGAAATGTCAGATGAAGGGATCATTGAATACCTGAACGATCCCGAAGCAGCAATGCTCCAGATGCAGATGCGCCTGCTCGAACTCGTGGGCCAAAGCGAACTGGGCGTGGAGTCGGTGCTTGAAGATGTGCTCACTATGCCAATGGAACGCAGGCTGGGCTTCATTGGCTGGCTGGGAAGTAGCCAGGATCCACGTGCTACCAGGCTTCTCATTCCCTTGCTTGAAAATCAGTCCAGTAAGGTCGTGACGGCTGCGATAGATGCCCTTGAACAATTAGGATCTGTTGCCGCGTATCAGACAATACCAGCTTTGAATTATCTTCTTGCCAATAGTTCAAGTCGCCAATTAAAACAACATGCTCGCACCGCTTTAGGACGTCTGACAATGTTTTCTGTTCCTGGCATAGAAGATGCAGCAATGGAACAAACTCCTCACCAACAAGAGCCTCTCTACGAAGCTCGTGTTAGTTTTGTCGATGGGTCGGGCGCTCAAATGGTAATGCTTTCATGGCGGCGTAGCGATGGATTGCTTAAGGGCGTTAATGTACTTTACCAGGATACCTGGGGCATCAAGGACTGCTATGGAACCGACGAGATGGAGGTCGATCGTTGGATTGAGTTGGTGGAGAGCATGGAGGAGCAAGGATTTGGTAGCTTTCAAGTTTCGCTGGACTATTGTCGCGCTTTGATTGCTGATGCTCGTGCTATGAATAAACGCACGCGGCATAAATTGCCTGTTGCCTATGCTATTTGGCGCCCTTTGATCGAAGGTGATGAATCGTCAAAAAAGAATACTCCGGCTGCCACGATCATGCTGGAGCCTCTAAGTTTTACTCCTACTCTTGCTAAGTTAGCTCAACGTGGTGATGAGTTGCTACAATTGCGCGAATTTGAGTCCTGGACGTTCGAACCTTTCGCAAGTATTCAGCCACATGTCAACTCCTATATTGGTGCTTTTACCCCTGTTAATTCCTCGCGGAGTCGTAAGCGTAAAGGAGTGCAGAAGGCTAATCAGGAAATGATTGTGAACGAGGTGCTTGAGAAAGTTGTCGATGATAAGTGGCGCCTATTGTATGAGGCTCGTCTACGCCGCCAGGGAGCACTCTTCGAGTTTGTGGGACGTACAGATGATGCTCTAATGGTGAGTGCTGTTGCTGCTGCCCTCCACCCCGCTTCCGGCTTGACTCCCCAGGAACAGCCTTTCCTACGGGCTTTTATGCATCGTTCACTCGGAAATGGTCTGCTCCGCATGATGGCCGAGGCTTTGGAAGGTGGATCATTTGGCTCCATGCCACTTGATCTATTTTCCAAGGATGACGATTTCTTCTTTTAGAGTGAAAGGCATAAATATGCGGGGTGGCGGCGCTGGCCGCCACCCCGCATATTTATGCCTTTCACCAGGTATCCATATTACCAAAGTGGATTCATGGCCAATCCCGTAATCAGCTTTGGGTAAAAGTAGGTGGACTTCTGTGGCATCCGATCATCTGCCTCAGCTACATCACAGATCTGCCTTACTCGTGTGGCATTCAGTAAGAGTGCTACCTGTGCCTCACCCTTTCGTACCGCTTCTAGCGCCTGTTGTGCGTCACGAGTATACAGGATGTGCTTTCCTGCAGTCATATCTTCTTCTCTCAGTCCAAGTAATGCCTCTAATACCAATGTGTGTGCCACCGCAACATCCAGCTCATTCCAGGCGCTTGAATGTCCACTCTCCTTCATACGTGCCTTGCCCGCATCATTCAAAGTCAATAGCCAGGTCTGCTCAGCCGTGCTGATAACAAATGATGATGCTGTTGCCCCCACTTGCGCCAGCCGTTCTAGAAGCGTCTCTGGCGAATCTCTTGTCGGTACCGATTCGTGTATTGTGAAATACTGTGCAAGTTGCTGGTTTGTTAACAGATTGTGCGCATCCTGGCTCAAGCCGAATAGTAGGCGGTGCGTTGGTAACACCAGTAATCCTGGATCATCCACGTCGATGAGGGCCATCAGCACGAAATTAGCTGCGTCATCAGCTGCAAGATGTCGATGCATCTCACGTACTTCTTCGCGGTAGTTCAGTGCTGTTTCGTAACGATGGTGGCCATCTGCGATATATAGTTGACGCTCAGTAAAGAAGTTTTGGAGAAGCGTAATCTGCTTCTCGTCAATGATAGATTGCAGGCGATGTTCTTCATCCACTTCATCGACAATCTGCACCTCTGCGTTTGCCGCGTAGGAACTGAGCAGCCTGCGCATCCGGCCTTGAGGATCATTATAAAGGCTCATAATGGGACTCAGGTTCGTAGCACATGCCCGTAACAGCTTCAGTCGATCGTCTTTTGGTTTGGCCATTGTATGCTCATGAGGCAGCACAACTCGAGCACTCCACGGCTCCAGGCGCACGCGGGCCAGTAAACTGGTACGCGTATAGGTCTGCCCTCTGTGAGTAAAAATCTGCTGGTACAGGTAGTAGCAAGGAGAAAGGTCTTGTCGCAATATAGAACTCGCACGCCACTCTGCATATATCGATGCCGCTCGAGTGTAACGATTATTCAGTGTTGTATCTCCTGGCTCATCCGGCCCTAGTTCGAGACGAATAATATTATGGGGGTTACGGGCGTAATATCTTACCTGCGCCTCCGCTGAAATCACATCATAGGGCGGGGTCACAACCTGTGCTAGGTTGCCTACTGCCTCACCATTATAGCGTATCCCTCGTAATGGTTGAACATCAGCCATGGTCTGTCGTTCCTTCACTTTCAATAATACTTAGCATTGTTCGATACAAATTCTACCACGCAAGAGAGCACCTTTTCTATTGAAGAATAGAAAATATGTTCTATAAACCTCTTGACAATTGCGTCGATCCATGGTAATATGTGTCTTGTTAGAACAAAAGTTCAAAACCAGATATGCTCTCTCAGTCCTCTCTATTTCCTCTTAATCAACCTCTTTCTGGCGGTCGGGTGCAATCCCCTCTCCCCCTCCCGACCGCTGTGTTGGGGGAGTTCGCTCGCACCATTTTTCTCATTTCCTGGCATATCTTGACGCCTTTTCCTTCTATCGCTAGAATGGAGAGGGCAAAGGCTATTCGCGCATATTTGAAAGGTACTTGTATCGATGGATCCAAGGTTAGTGGAATATATCGGGTTTGTTGTAGCCGCTCTCATCCTCGGTTGGGCCGTCGTAGAACTGAACAGGCGGTATTTCCGCCAAAGGAAGGTAGATCATCTAGATCCCCTGAGCACTTGGGTCAAGCTGGATTCCACTCATGCGGATAATGCTGAGGAGTCACTGCCAGGAGAAGGAACTAATGTGAACCAGGAAGAGTCACATGAGCGAAGTCTTCATACACGGGCGCAGCAAAATGGGCATCATTCAGAAAGTAAAAAGATCTTGTAAGAACAAGTAATAGCGTTGGCTTGTCCTATTCTTTTCGCTCCTCGAACATCCGATTAACTTCAGCTAATACATCGTGTACATCCAGTGCTGGAAAGCATTCAGATTCCGTTAGCGCATCCATTATTTTGCTCTCTCCAGAATCGTCTGGTGCCTCCTGCATGCCCTCAATCTCTTGAAAAAAATCCTGTTCGCACGCTTCTAAGGCCTGTTGAGTGGTAAGACTGCCATAGATGATACGCGGGATCAGGCTTTGATACATTGCCACTGTCTGCATCATTGCTCTGAAGACAAGCTCAAACTGCTCCAATGTGATACTTGCGTTGGCAAGGGGCACTGCCTCCTCCAAACGTACTTCGCCATCATCCAGGTCAAGGCCGAATTTCCCCATAGCGATATGGTAGTTGACTGCCAGCAAAGCTTCGAGACATTCCAGGCGTTTCTTGGCAGTTACTGAACTGATATGTGGAACGATCAACATCAACTTCCGTACCTCGTCACTTTGTTGAATATTGATAATCATCCGCCACTGTCCATTGTTTCCATGAAAGACGAGTTCGATAATCTCCTGCTTTTGATCTACATTGGCGACGCGCAAGCCCATTTGGGTCAGGTAGTCCATAAGTTGGGGGATACCGAAACTGTCAGCCATGCAATGCTCCTTCTGTTTTTCTAACAGTTGGCCGGTGAAGTTGTGAGGCAACCGCGGTAAATGTGCTCATTTACCACCATTTGTT
>WNFA01005733.1_pt1 | contig 10371 bp, 7 predicted proteins | sample 5400481 | NCBI WGS metagenome assembly WNFA01 (sample SAMN13153340, study PRJNA577476) | soil metagenome | isolation source: 120 cm saprolite under Douglas fir tree site 2 hole 1 replicate 2 | place: USA:California | collected 2015-04-18 | reverse complement strand
CGACGCTCGTCGGGGCTGCGCTCCACGATGGCGCGATCGGCAGCCTTGACGATCGCTGCGAGCAATACCTGCCGCGGCTGCGCGGCTCGGCTTACGAGGGCGTCACGATTCGTAATCTCCTGCGGATGTGCTCCGGTGTAGCCTGGCGCGAGGAAAACGATGCAGACGGACGCTCAGAGGTCTTTCGACTGAGCAAGGCCATGGTGAGCCGACGGCCAGGCTCCGTGTGCAAACTGCCGAGCGCTCAGCCGCAGGGCGTCGTCTTCAACTATTCGACCGGCGAGAGCTGCCTGATCGGCGCGCTGGTCGTGGCCGCTACGGGCCGGCCCTTGGCCGACTACTGCGCTGAGAAGATTTGGAGACCTGCCGGCATGGAGGCCGACGGGTATTGGCAACTCGAATCCGATGACGGCCTGGAGCTGGGCGGGCTTGGCGTCAGTGCGCGCCTGCGCGACTTCGGCCGCTTCGGCCAGCTGATGTTGGAGGATGGCGAAGCGTTCAGTGGCCGACGGGTGCTACCGCCCGGCTGGCGCGATCTCGCCGGACAGCCCGACAGCGCGCCCACTGGCTTCGGTCGGCTCATGCCCGGTTCACCGGCGGGATACGGCTATCACTGGTGGGCGGTGCCGCCCTTGCCCGGCGGCGTCAACAACGGTGCCTTCTCGGCGAGAGGCACCTTTGGCCAGTTCATCTTCGTCAATCCGACCGAGCAGGTGGTCATTGCAATCCAGAGCGCGTGGCGTCAACCTCAGGACAGCGATGCCGAGGTCGAAATCGTCGCGATGATCAGAGCTGCGGTAAGCGCGCTGCGAACGGAGCCAGCGTCGTAGGCCCTCAGCCCGATGCTCCCGTCTGACCGCTCGCGATACCGACAGATCGCTTCCTACACTCCAGATGTGCGGGTCAAGCAACTTCATGTGGGCTAATTTTTTCTGTGCAGACCGACGGATTAGGACGGCAAGATAAAAGCGACGGTGTCGCTCCGTGCCGTCGAGGGTCGTAAGTGTTTGTCTGCACATTGTTTTGGATGGCACTGTAACGGCACCGCGCAAAACGCCCCAGTGCCGCTTCAACGAAAAAGGTGTTCGGAATCAATATCCCGAGCGCCACCCATCGCAGCGTAGCGGTTTGCCGCGCGTGCTCGGCATGATGTCCGGCCATGATCGCATGGGAGGCCGCTGCCGGACCAACGGTGCACCGTCAAGGCTCGCGCTTCGCGCGACCGGCTCCGCCGGCTTGCGGCCTTGACTGCGCTCCGCTGGCCCGGCTCTTTGCCGCCATGCGATCATGGCTTGCTGTGCGCGATTGCGCCCAAGCTGCAGAGGAAGCGCGAGGTCGCAGCACTGCAGCGTGATATGGCGTGGAGTTCGGCCGTTCTGTGGATCGGCCAGGCTTGCCACACTGGCGCCATGGCTCCCGCTCAAGAATCGCGGCGACGGCGCGTGCCGGCCGACGCGTCACTCGACGATCTCTATGACTATGTGGCCGCGCCCGCTCGTCCTGGCCGTCGACGGGCGAACCGCGCTTCGGTGACATTGACGGTGACGGACAACTGGCCGGAAGACGTGCCGGTGACCGAGGCCGAGATCGCCGTGTTCGAGGCGTGGTTTGGCGAATTGTTCGACGAGCTATTTGGAGAGGGCTGAGGGGGACATCACCATGGCAGCGGCAGTTCGGGCGGCTCTTTACCTGCGGGTCTCGACGGGGCGGCAAGCCGACAACGATCTCTCCATCCCGGATCAGCGCCGCCAGGCGAAAGCCTACTGTGCGTCGCGCGGCTGGGAGATCGCCGCGGATTATGTCGAGCCCGGCGCGTCCGCGACCGACGATCGGCGGCCGGAGTTCCAGCGCATGATCGACGCCGCGACCACCAAGCCGGCGGCGTTCGATGTGATCGTGGTGCACAGCTTCAGCCGCTTCTTCCGCGACCAGTTCCAGCTTGAGTTTTACGTCCGCCGGCTTGCCAAGGCCGGCGTGCGGCTGGTGTCGATCACGCAGGAGCTGGGCGACGACCCGATGAGCAACATGATCAGGCAGATCATGGCGCTGTTCGACGAATACCAGTCCAAGGAAAACGCCAAGCACACGCTGCGGGCGATGAAGGAGAACGCCCGACAAGGCTTCTGGAATGGCGCGCTGCCGCCGATCGGCTACCGCATCGTAGAGGCCGCCGAGCAGCGTGGCCACCGTACCAAGAAGTCGCTTGAGATCGATCCCATCCAGGCCGAGACCGTGCGGTCGATCTTCCGCTTCGCACGCGAAGGCAACGGCTCATCGGGACCGATGGGCGTCAAATCGATCGCCAAACATCTGAACGAAGCCCGCATCCGCACGCGCGACGGCGGGCGCTGGGGCGTCGATGCCGTGCACAAGGTGCTCACGCGAACGACGTATATCGGCCGCCACCGCTTCAACACCAAGTATTGGAAAACGCGCGAGCGCAAACCCGAGGCCGAGGTGGTCGAGATGATCGTGCCGCCGATCATCGACGTGGCCGAGTTCGAGGCCGTGCAGACGTTGCTCAAAGCGCGCAGCCCCGCAATGACCGCGCCGCGCGTCGTCAGCGGACCGACGCTCCTTACTGGCATCTGCTTTTGCGCCGCCTGCGGCGGGGCAATGACACTGAGAACCGGGAAGAGCGGCAGATACAGGTATTACACTTGCTGCACCAAGGCCCGGCAAGGCGAGACCGGCTGCAAGGGCCGCACCATTCCGATGGACAAGCTCGATAGTGTGGTAGCCGAGCACATCGAGCATCGCCTTTTGCAGCCCAAACGTCTCGAGCAAATCCTGTCGCGTGTGCTTGACCGTCGTGAGGAGCTCGCCGAGCGCCGAACGGCGCACATCGCCGAATTGCGCAAGCGTGCATCCGAAGCGGAAGCCAAGCTCAAGCGGCTGTACTATGCCATCGAAGACGGAATCGCTGACGTGTCCGATCCGATGCTCAAGGAGCGTGTGACCGAGTTGAAGGCCGTCCGCGATCAGGCCCGCGCCGACGCAGAGCGGGCCGAGGGCGCGCTTGACCGCCTTGGACCGTGCATCACGCCGCAGGCGCTCAAAACCTTCGCCAGCCAGGCCCGCAAGCGCATGCGGATCGAGGGCGGCGGCTACCGCCGCGACCACCTGCGCGCGCTGGCTCAGCGCATCGAAGTCGATGCGAAAGAAGTTCGCATCATGGGCTCGAAAAGCGAACTACTGCGCACGCTCGTCGCCGCTTCAAGCGCAAAAACGGCGGGTTTTGGAGTGCCCAGTTTTGTACCGAAGTGGCGCGCCCGAAGAGATTCGAACTCCTGACCCCTAGATTCGTAGTCTAGTGCTCTATCCAGCTGAGCTACGGGCGCGTTTTTCGCTGGCGTTCGAGGGGCGTTAAGGCCCGCCGATGCCGCCTGCATTCGACAAACATGTGAGAGGTCGCGAAAGCGCGCCATAGCTACCGGCTCCGGTCGGGCTTGGCAAGGTCCGGTAAGGGGCGTGGGCCGGTCGATTTGCGTGGGAAAACACGAGCAAGTTCCTCAAAAGGCTCTCTTCGTCATTCCGGGACGCGCCGCTTGGCGCGGGCCCGGAATCCATGACCACGATCGGGAGTATGGATTCCGGGCTCGAGGCGGAGCCTGTCATCGGGCCGCGCTTTGCGCGGACCCGTTGGCCTCGCCCCGGAATGACGGAAACAGGGCCGGAATGACGAAAACAGAAGGCGCGCGGTGTTTTATGCCAGCGCCCGCTCGTTGCGCACGCTCAATAGTTCCACCGGCCGGTCCGGTATGGCGATCCGGAAGGTCGCGCCGATGGTTCCTTCCACCAGATGGATGTCGCCGTCATGGGCGCGGACCAGTTCGGCGGCGATCGCAAGGCCGAGCCCGCTGCCGCCGGGCCTGCCCGAGGTCTGGAACGCCTCGAACAGATGGTCGCGGGCCTTGGCCGGCACGCCAGGGCCGGTGTCGGAAACCTCGACGATGGCGACCGAGCCTTCGCGGCGGCCGGTGATTCGGATCTGCTGGATGGCGGCGTCGCTCCTCGGGCGGTTTTCGAGCGCCTGCGCCGCGTTGCGCACCAGGTTGAGCAGCACGCGAAACAGCTGATCGGGGTCGGCGTCGATGGCAAGCCCGCGCTCGATCGCGGAGATCCAGACGATCGACGCATCCGAGGCCAGCCCCGCGGATTCGCGGACTTCGACGACCACAGGCTCGATCAGGATCATGCGGCGATCGGGGGCGGCCTCCTGCGCCCGGCCATAGGACAGCGTCGACTGGCAGAACGCGATGGCGCGCTCCAGCGAGCGCATCAGTTTCGGCGCAAAGCGCTGCACCCTGGGATCCGGCACGCTGGCGAGCTGGTCCGACAGCAGTTGCGAGGAAGCCAAGAGGTTGCGCAAATCGTGGTTGATCTTCGATACCGCAAGGCCAAGGGCCGCGAGCCGGCTCTTCTGATGCAGCATCGACACCAGGTCGCGCTGCATATCGGACAATTCGCGCTCGGCGACGCCGATCTCGTCGCCGCGCTGAGTGGGCGCGATGATCCGCGCCGAACTCTCGGGATTCTCGTGAAAGCCGACAAGATTGGCGGTCAGCCGTCGCATCGGCCGCACGAACAGATAATGCAGGGCGAAATAAACCAGTCCCGCGGTGAGGGTCGCGAGCCCCAGCGAAACCAAGAGCAGGTTGCTCGAAAACCGGTACATCGCCTGACGCAGCGGCAGTTCGTCGATCACGACTTCGATGAACTGCCCGCCGCCGGGCGTCTCACCGATCACGCGGATCGTCTCGTTGCCGGTTTCAAGCATGGTCTCGAACGAATCGACGATCGCGGACCACGCGGTCAGGGACCGCATGTCGACATCGTGATCGATCGCCGGCGGCAAACCGGCGCTGGCCAATAGCCGGCGTTGCTGCCCCATCTTGATGGCGACCGCGCGCGCGCCAATGCTGGTAAGGATTTGCCGGGCCAGCGAATCCGGAACCATGCCGGAGGGCGCGGCATCCAGCACCAGTGCGGCGGTGTTCGCCGCCGCCAGACGGTCGTTCAGCCGGTTCATCCGGAAATTCGCAATCGCCGGCACATAGATCAGGAATCCGACGATCATGACCAGCGGAATGGTGAGCAGCAGCAGCTTGCCGGACAGACCAAGCCGGCGCGACGGCAGGGGCCGCGGCGATCCGGTTATCAGCTGCTCCTCGGTCACTGACACGATATATGCCTTTATATGCCTTTCTTAGCCGCGCGGTTCAGGATGCGTTTTGCCCCGGGACCGGTCAAATTACGGATCGCTAATGTCTGCCTCTTCCCGATCTAATGCGCGGACCGGCGAGCCGCCATGCTCACACTGAAAAACACCGTTACCGTTGACATATTCGGACGATTTGCACGGTTTTGCGGAAATTCGGATGTGGCCTAGTGTCCCGGACCCGAGCTTTCGCACCATCGCAGCGATGCCGTCGCGAGCGCCGGACGCGAAAGGACACTGGAAACCCATGATTCCAGTGCGGTTTTGGTTCGAAATCTCTCCTCAAGGCCGCGCGGCGGATATGAAGAGAACTTCCGAACGACCACACCTCCGGCCAGATTGACGAAAACGGGTCGCTCCCGTATAAGCCGCGCCAACTGTCCGCGATGACCCGGTCCGACCGGGGCAGCTCATTTGGGCTGCGAAATGGCCCGCTTTGGGCCGGCCAACATCACCGGACTCATCACATTAATCAGGCAAATTGCCCGGTCAGCGGAGAACGACCCGTGAAGCGGACTTATCAACCCAGCAAACTGGTGCGCAAGCGCCGTCACGGCTTCCGCGCCCGTCTCGCGACCACCGGCGGCCGCAAGGTCCTCGCCGCGCGCCGCGCCCGGGGCCGCAAGCGTTTGAGCGCCTGAACCGGGCTTCCCGGAGACTCCACCATGGATCGGCTGAGGCAGCGGGCGGACTTCCTCGCCGTTGCCGGCGGCGCGCGGGCCGATTGTGCGGCCTTTGTGCTGCAAAGCCGCCGCCGCGACGATGACGGCCCGATCCGGGTGGGCTTCACCGTTACCAAAAAGAACGGCACCGCCACCGAGCGCAATCGCATCCGGCGCAGGCTTCGCGAACTGGTGAAGCGGCTGGACGTCATATCAATGCGACCGCACAGTGATTATGTGCTAGTCGGCCGTCGGGCCGCACTGAACCGTGATTTTGCGACCATGCTCGACGATCTCCGCTCGGCGCTCGATCGCCTCGACCGGCAGCCCAAAAGACCGCGTGGTGAGACCTCGTGACGAGACCGTCTAAAGCGTATTCGAGCGAAGTGGACACGGTTCGCGTAAAGAAAACGCGTCAAGACGTAAAGACTCTAGCGCAAGCCGCAAACCGAACTGAATGACGAGACCTTGAACGATGACCGATAATCGCAACACCATCCTCGCCGTCATTCTGTCCGGCCTTGTGCTGATCGCCTGGCAGTATTTCTACAACATGCCGCAGATGGAAAAGCAGCGCGCCGCGCAACAGGCGCAGAGCGAATTGGTGAAGCCCACCCCGCAAGCCGGCAGCACGGCCACTTCCACAACCCCACAGACCGGCGCGGCGCCCTCGCCCTCCGCGAATGCGCCTACGGTTAATCAGCCTGCTTCGGCGGCGCCTGTCGTCAGCCGCGAAACCGCGATTGCCGCAGGCCCCCGCATCAAGATCGACACCCCGCGCATCAGCGGCAGCATTTCGCTGAAGGGCGCGCGCATCGACGACCTGGCGCTGGTACAATTCCGCGAAACGGTCGACCCGTCTTCGCCCGCGATCGTGCTGTTCTCGCCTTCGGGCACGGCCAATCCTTATTATGCCGAATTCGGCTGGGTGCCTGCCAGCGGTTCGACGGTGAAGCTTCCCGACCAGAACACGCTGTGGCAGCAGGAAGGCGCGAACAGCCTCTCGCCGAACCTCCCGGTGACCCTGAAATACGACAATGGCGACGGCCTCACCTTCCACCGCACCATTGCGATCGACGATCGCTATCTCTTCACCATCAAGGATGAAGTCACCAACGTCGGCAATGCACCGGTCACGCTTTATCCGTTCGCGCTGATTTCGCGGCACAACACCCCGCAGGTCGCCGGCTACTACATCCTGCACGAAGGCCTGGTCGGTTATCTCGGCGATCAGGGCCTGCAGGAATACGGCTACAAGAAAATCGACGACGCCAAGACGGTCAGCTTCAAGGTCACCAATGGCTGGCTCGGCATCACCGACAAATACTGGGCGTCGGCGCTGCTGCCGGACACCAACGCGCAGCTGCAGGCGCGCTACTCGTCCAATCTCGTCGGCACCGTGCGAACCTATCAGACCGATTACCTGCAGGATCAGCAGACCATCGCGATCGGCGGCACCGGCAGCGCCAATGCGCGGCTGTTCGCCGGCGCCAAGGAAGCCAGCGTGGTCGGCATCAATTTCCCGATCGGGGGTCTCGGCGGCTACAACAAGGAGCTCGGGCTCAACCACTTCGATCTTCTGATCGACTGGGGCTGGTTCTACTTCATCACCAAGCCGATGTTCCTGGCGCTGGACTTTTTCTATCACCTGGTCGGCAATTTCGGCATCTCTATCCTGCTGGTGACGGTGCTGGTGAAGCTGTTGTTCTTCCCGCTCGCCAACAAGTCCTACGCGTCGATGGCCAAGATGAAATCGGTGCAGCCGCAACTGGCCGCGCTGAAGGAACGCTATCCCGACGACAAGGTTAAGCAGCAGCAGGAGATGATGGAAATCTACAAGAAGGAGAAGATCAACCCGATCGCCGGCTGTCTTCCCGTCGCCTTGCAGATTCCGGTGTTCTTCTCACTCTACAAGGTGCTGTTCGTCACCATCGAGATGCGGCATGCGCCGTTCTTCGGCTGGGTCAAGGATCTGTCGGCGCCCGATCCGACCAACCTGTTCAACCTGTTCGGCCTGTTGCATTTCGATCCGACCACCGTGCCGCTGTTCGGACACTACCTCGCGCTCGGCGTCTGGCCGATCATCATGGGTATCACGATGTGGTTCCAGATGAAGCTCAATCCGACGCCGCCGGATCCGACCCAGAAGATGATCTTCGACTGGATGCCGCTGATCTTCACCTTCATGCTGGCGGGCTTCCCCGCCGGTCTCGTGATCTACTGGGCCTGGAACAACACCCTGTCGGTGCTGCAGCAGAGCTTCATCATGCGCCGCAATGGCGTGAAGGTTGAATTGTTCGACAATCTCAGGGCGACGTTTGCCTCGAAGAAGGCCGAGTCGAAAACCTGACGGCCACGCTTGCTGCTGCTTGGTGCAGGACACGAGAACCCCAACTCGTCATGCCCGGCCTTGTGCTGGGCATCCACGTCTTTACGACGTTAGCGAGAAGGAAAGACGTAGATGGCCGGCATCGCAGACAAGTTTACGCAGTCTGCGCAACGCAGACATGCTATGCCCGGCCATGACGAGGAACAGAAAGCCTTCGCATGACCGCGGATATCGATGCTGACCTGATCGAGCAGGGTCGCAAGTTGTTCGCCGGCGACTGGCAGTTCTTCTGGGCCTCGCCCTCGATCGAAACGCTGCCACCGATGGCCGGCATGGAGGTCGCGTTCGCCGGCCGCTCCAATGTCGGCAAATCGAGCCTGATCAACGCGCTGACCGGGCGCAACGCGCTGGCGCGCACCTCCCACACCCCGGGCCGCACCCAGGAATTGATCTTCTTCGAAGGCCCTGACAAGGCCGGCTTTCGGCTGGTCGATATGCCCGGCTACGGTTACGCCTCCGCGCCGAAAGCCAAGGTCGCGTCATGGACCGCGCTGATCCACAAATTCCTGCAGGGCCGCGGCAGTCTGGCGCGGGTCTATGTGCTGATCGACGCCCGGCATGGTTTTAAGGAGGTCGATCTCGACGTCCTGAAGACGCTCGACAAATCGGCCGTCAGCTATCAGGTGGTCCTCACCAAGGCCGATCAGGTGAAGCCAGCCGAACTGGAGCAGCGCGCCGCCGAGGTTCAGGCAGCGCTTGCCAAGCATCCTGCCGCCTTCCCAGAGCTATTGGTGACATCGTCGCGCACCGGCGCCGGAATGCCGGAATTGCGCGCCGCCATGGTGCGCCTGCTCGGCGAGCGCAGCCGATGATGCCATCCCGCCTATTTCGCATTCTGATCGTCCTGGCCGGAATCATGGGCGCCGACGGCGTCGTCCTGGCCGCGGCCTCCGCGCATCAGGCCGATGCCTCGCGGCTGGCGTCGGCCTCATCGATGCTGCTGTTTCATGCTACCGCCGTGCTCGCCGTGGTGGCGTTGGCCGAGCGCGGCGTCATCCATCTCCGAATAGGCATCGCCGCCGCATTCGGCTTTGTCATCGCGGCGGCCCTGTTCGCCGGCGATCTGACGCTGCGGCAATATGCCGGCCACAGCCTGTTTTCGATGGCCGCGCCGACCGGCGGCACGCTTCTGATCGTCAGCTGGCTGGTGCTCGCGCTTGCCGCGGCATGGCCGCGGCGGGGTTGAGGCGGAACACTCTTTCTCCCTTCTCCCCTTGTGGGAGAAGGTGGCGCGCGAAGCGTGCCGGATGAGGGGTTACGGCGCTTATTGATAGACCGGAACCCCTCACCCGTCTCGAATTCGCTCCGCTCATTCGAGCCACCCTCTCCCACAAGGGGAGAGGGGAAGAAAGCAACGGCACTTTGCGCCGTGGCCGCCAATCAGATAGAACCCGCCCCACCCCGCTGACCCACGAGACCCGCTTCATGACCGACGCGCCCCATATCAGTCCGCTCGATCAGGCCCGCATCCTGTCCGAGGCGCTGCCGCACATGCAGCGATATGACGAGGAAACCATCGTCATCAAATATGGCGGCCATGCGATGGGCGCCGAAGACCTCGCCAAGGCGTTCGCGCGCGACATCGTTCTATTGGAGCAGACCGCCATCAATCCGGTGGTGGTGCATGGCGGCGGACCGCAGATCGCGCAGATGCTGCAGCGGCTCGGGATCAAATCGGAATTCGCCGCCGGCCTGCGCATCACCGATGCCGCGACCATCGAGATCGTCGAGATGGTGCTGGCGGGTTCGATCAACAAGGCGCTGGTCGGCTACATCAACGAGGCCGGCGGCAAGGCGGTCGGGCTGTGCGGCAAGGACGGCAACATGGTGACGGCGTCGAAGGTGACGCGCACCATGGTCGATCCGGATTCGAACATCGAAAAGGTGGTCGATCTCGGTTTCGTCGGCGAGCCGGAAAAGGTCGACCTGACGCTGCTGAACCAGCTGATCGGCCATGATCTGATCCCGGTGCTGGCGCCATTGGCGATTTCGAGGACGGGCCAGACTTTCAACGTCAACGCCGACACCTTCGCCGGCGCGGTCGCCGGCGCGCTGAAGGCCAAGCGGCTCTTGCTTTTGACCGACGTCCCCGGCGTGCT
>WNFA01008131.1_pt1 | contig 10374 bp, 8 predicted proteins | sample 5400481 | NCBI WGS metagenome assembly WNFA01 (sample SAMN13153340, study PRJNA577476) | soil metagenome | isolation source: 120 cm saprolite under Douglas fir tree site 2 hole 1 replicate 2 | place: USA:California | collected 2015-04-18 | reverse complement strand
ATCTCCATCCCCGCACGCCAGCATGGAGATCTGCGGCGAAAACAAGGCTACACCGCCGCTATGGTGGTGGAGGAATCGCGAATCTTGCAGATCAGTATCTTTAACACTCTGCAAAACAATCTGCGGAGAGTGGATTTCAGCAACGTCCTGCTCGATGTAATTACTATCGCAGACGAAGTGGATTCGCAATTGAAGCAGGCCATGCTCAGCTACGTCGAACCCCAACCCTCCTGGTCGGCAGCGTAAGTTGTTCCTCTGCAGGGCCGGGCGCTCATAGGTTGTGGTCCTAATGGGGGTTCGATCGGGCGGCGACGCTGCGCGGAAGCCGGGAATAGACTTTATATATGAACAAAGGCGAGCAGACGACAGCACTTATTAGAGACTTACTAAGTCTGAATGAAGAGGAGCGCAGCCCTCTTTCCGATCCAACGAGTTGGGAAGCCGAAGAACGGAGGTCCCGGCGCATGCGAATCAGGAAAGAATTGGTCCACCATCTTGGACATACACCATGCGCTCCACGCACGAGCGTTTAGGAAGGATGCGTTGGTGTCGCTCAATGGTCATCCATTTTGGTTCCGACAAGGGGACTAGAATAAAAACGTGAGATATTACACGACCAAAACGATGAACGGCCGTACACTCTTCACATGTACCCGTTGTGACCATAGCGTCACCACGCTGGAGTTCCAGAGTACAAATGGCAACCGCCGCACACAAGCGGCGACGGCAATCAACCAACACGCCGCGGCTGCTCATTCGCGACCAATGCCGATCCCAGCGGCCCGCTGGCGTTCTTAGCCCCGAAAGCCCGCAATACCCTTGCACGGAAACCCAAAAATAGATAAGTGATCGGGTGTTGGCTGTAACTGTCATCCTGAAGGTCATTGCGGTTACTCCAGTCGAGCGCCATGGAGTTAATCCTTCCTTCCTGTTCAGTCTGGTTGCGCGGGAGTTGCGGATTTTGCAGGACTTTGCCGGAATCTGCCGGGTAACCTGATGAAGTTATTTGGAATCAGTAGCGGGTTGGAGAATTAGGATCTGGGGGGCAACCCGTGGGGGTTCGGGTCCCCCCTTTCGCACCACAACCTGCAGGGCTTCGGATTTTGAGCAATTTTCGAAAGTGCGGGTATTGATCTATTGTTGTGCTCTCCCCTTTACCACGAGCGCAATCGGAATCTCATCATCGGAGGCGAGCTTCACGGGCGCGGAAAAAATCCAGTGATCCTGATCGTCCTTGGATACTGCCGCTGCGGTTACCATGCCATCTGCTTGCGCCAGCTCAGGGGTCCGGGGTGTTTCGTCCCCGTCGCTTCTCGGCTTGGAGCTACCAACTCTTCGAACTTGACCTTTGCTTTTGGATCGGCAGCCGAAACCGCAGGCACGAGCAGAAGAAAGTCCCAATCGGGAGCCACTCCGAGGTGATTGCCGTCGTTGGGACTCAGTTCGTATCGGAGCGTATAAAAAGCAGCGCGAATTCTCTGCCCACGAAAATCAGCGGCAGGCTGCGAGAAGCGAATGACGCCCACCCGCCTGGACTCGGCGAGCTGTGGATAGGCAGGGCCTTCCATATCTTTGTTTGGCTGCGCGGGAACGCTCTTGCGAATCCAGAGCTCACGAGCAGGCGCCGGTTCGTCAAGGGTAAGGCGATATCCTTTTGCGTCGAGTGTCTCGCGCACAGCTCCAGGGACGGAGCTATCGGTCAACGGACCTGATGGGGAGCCAAATTTCCCGTGAGTGGTCGGTTAAACTTGCGAGGGCGCACTGGGCGACCCATCAGAGGCTGAAAGCCAGCGTCGATTGAATGCCGGCGCTGCAGCTTCCTCCGACCAAGCGATTTACTAAAAGCAGTTCCTACCGAAAGATCCGCGAAAAGAATCCGGTCATCTTTCTGAACACGCCTTTGTGGGCCTTCTGGTTGATGACTGGAGGCAAAGCCGGCAGTGCAACAGTGGCATCCGGCAAGGGAATTTGGCGGCCGGAAAGCGGCAAATCTACGGGCTTCGGCGGCGGAGGGCCGGTTCGGGAAAATACAAAGGTCGCTTCGAAATCGGCGGGTTTTTCTTTGGCAAGGGGCGCAATTTCTGGACCAATGGACGCGTTCTGAGACACGGTTGGCCGAGTTAACTCGGCCTCAACCCTTGACTGCGGAGCGACGGACTCAGGAGAGATATTGTTCTCTGCCGGCAAGGGCGTCGCTGATAACTCGGCACGAAGAACCGGCACTGGTGCCGGACAGCCGCAATCCTCTGGAACAACGGTCTCAACCCGGGCCAGCTGGCCCGAATGAAAAGCCGTGTCCGTGGAGCTCAAATGCCCCGCGTGAAAGACCACCTGTTCGGAAGGCACAACCTCGAATTGCCCGTTGCCGATGGACTCGTACACAATGACCGGCGCGGTGTTGCCCGGCAAGGCCCGCACACAGGTATTACCCCGCGAATCGGCACGGATCGCATAATGGAATTCGCCTGGACCTCGCAGCAGAATACGGAAATCCGGCGTGACGATAGTGTCTGCGGACTCTTCCAGGGCATAGTGAGTCTCCAATGCGCCCACCCCCATGGCCAGCAGCAAATCCCCTCCATTTTGCGGGTGAATTATAGAAACTCTGGTTCCTGGGCAGATATGCACTTCGCCTCCACGCGACAGGCGAAGCGTCTCGGTATTGAACCCCGCTGAGAACGATGAGCCGGAGACTTGCCGGTCCGCGAACACTACACGTCCGGCTGTGCTTACCGGAACGGCAATAGCTTCGGTTTCGGGGTTACGAGTTAGTACAGGCACTGAGGGTGGTCTCGCCTTTGCCTCCTCCGATTCCATGTGAAGTCGAATTGTGAGCCGGTTGCCGGCAGCATCCCAGGTATAACTCAGCGGCTTCAATTCGTTCACCACAATGCTCACAACCGGGGGAATCAGCGCAATCTGATCCAGGTGAATAGCGCCGATCAGCGGGTTTTGAACGGTGACTTCTTTATGGCGAACCGACATTTGTGAGTTGCCGAGATCGATCCGCAGACCCGCCGGATCCTGAATTTTCGTGATCACCGGCTTCACCGGACGCGTACACATGATCTCCAGAATCGGAGAATCTTTTTCCAGCAGAAGTTTCACCCGCAACACGGTGGCGGGATCATTCGGTGCGGCGGCGGACTCAGGTGCTTTGAGTCTTGCACTGTCGGCTCTCCCTCCTGATACAGCCAGGAGAAAAAGCATCGGAAGACTCAGAAAGATAGCCGTTTTTTGCAAAAGCACTTTCCACAGAAGCCGTTTCTGGCGCAAAAGCATTGGATTTCCGCGGCACTGCAGCTGGGGATGAATCGGTCGCGAGGCGAGAATAAAGCTCATGGCAATGCGAAACTCAGCGTCACTTGGCTTTCAAAACTCACGGGAGCACCGTTGCGAACCAGCGGAGCAAATTTCCACTGTCGAACCGCTTTGGCAGCGAGCAGAGCAAGCTGGGAATCTCCGGCAACCCGGCTGAGACTATGTACAGTGCCATCTTTGCCGACATCAATGTTAAGAATCACCGTGCCTTGAAGACGTTGTGTTCGTGCGTATTCCGGATAGTCCGGTTCGATCCGGTTGAGCAGATGCTCCTGGGCAACATCCTCGCTGACGCTCACCGGAGTCTCCTGATCTTGCGATTTTGGTTTGGCCGGTTTTTTTTCGCGATTTGGCTGAGCGTCGGTGAAGGGTGGCGATTGCGCCGACTTCATGGGAAAGACTCGTTTTCCACTCTCAAAGATCACTACATCATTGGACGAAGCGTCAGAAGGCATTGCCTTCGAAACCGAGGAATGCCTCGACTTCACATGCGTTCTGTGGCTTTTACTCTCGGGCGGAGATTGTTCCGGTTTGGCATTGACTTCTGGGGCATCGCTCAATGAACCGCCGGGCTCTGTACTTTGATTCGCGACCGGAGCAGCGCTAGTGTGATTCGGCTCTGCCGGCGCGACTGCAATTTGCGAGCGTTTCACGACAGGTGCAGCGGAAGCCGCTCTGTCCCGGCGTGCGCTCTCGCGCCCGCTTCTGCCAATTGTCCAGCCCAAAAATATTGCCAGAGCAATGATCAACACACCCAACGTCAGCTCGCGCAAAAACACCGGCTTCGCAGGGTTGAACCGTGGTGCGAAGGGGGAGGGTGTCTTTTTCCCCGGCACGATTTCCCGGTGGGCCTTTCTGGTGATCTTTGGGCTAGAGCCGAAAGTCCGCTCGGCAGCCTCAAGGTGATCAACGATGTGGCGGCCAAGCCCCTGCAAGGCCAAGAGATCGCGATCGCTAAATCCCTGCGGACGCGCAGAAAAAGTCTGGACAATTGCCACGACGGTTTTCTTATCGTCCTGGACCGGCACAATCAGGAAAGATCCGATCCCCAGCCGTCGGAGGGACGCCAGATCGAATCGAGAATCCGTTTCGACGTCATGACAGTGATGCGGCGCACCGTTCCGCCAGACAGAGCCAGAACACTCGCTCAGATAAGCGGACGCGTCTCGGGCCGTAGCGCCGGAAATCGATCGAGAGACGGGAACTCCTCCCCGGATTAGCAGGACCGCGGACCCGGTGGCATTGGTGATCAAACGTGCCTGGTGCGCAATTTCGTTCAGCACCAAGGCGAGCGCAACATCCAGCACTGATTCCGGTGTTGTATCGTCCGGAGCTCTGTCGGTGGGTTCAGAGGGCGCGCCAGGTATTTCTTGAACTGGCGGTGCATTTCCTGCGCGCCAGTCGCCTTCAGTTTCCAGGGCACTCCAGGTGCCGCCTAAGGAGCCGGGAACTAGAGAACTCAGTCGCAAATCGGAGCGGTTAACCATACGATCTCAACGACTCACCGATAGGGGTGACCCCAATACTTCCCTTACCGCTACCCGGACGGAATAGCACGTTTTTCCTAGCCCAAATGGATGATTCGGGAATTGATCCCCGTCCCGGCGCCCATGATTCACGCCGGAACGGGGGCTTTATGGCTATCAACTGACCAGTTCCTGATGCCGATGGGCTTCATACCAGAGAGCAAGTTCCAGTCGGTTCCAGAGTCCAAGTTTGTCATAGATGGACCGCAGATTGTTTTTGATGACGTGTTGCGAAGTCCCCATAACAACTGCCATCTGGCGATTGTTGAGTCCCTCCGCGACAAGTTCGATCACTTGCTGCTTTCGTTCATTGGCATCAAATGATTTGTCACCGCCATCCGTGCGCATAAATTCCTCCGAGATCACAAGGTTACAAAGCTTGACTCGCTTGATCCCGTCGACGATCCCAAACCGCAGATAGAGCCGGCTGAAATGAGCTTTCACTGTGCGTGGCGCTATGTTGAGGTTTTTGCTGATTTCTGTGTTGTCACATCCCAGAAGTAAGAGCTCGACTATGTCCCGCTCGCGCGGAGTCAACTGAATGGCCTTTGGCTGGAACGAAGCGTCCATATTACCCTCCCGAAAGTAAAAACAATGGAACGTCGCGTCGAGTTCGACGCGTCGTGCAAAGGAGGAGGGCTGGGATTTCCCGAACGCGAAAAGATCGCAGTTAAGATCACGGACACTTTCGAGTTTCCTCGTTTAGTATCGTGATCATTGGTCTGTTTCTGACCCTACAATTATTTTACCAAGGCTCTAAGAGGCTCCTCAGCCTCAGAATCTCCCCTAGCGATGGCCTGCTGATACCACTTAATCGCTTCGGACGTACTTTGTGGTACTCCCAGGCCTTGCTCGTACAATCTACCAAGCCTGAATTGCGCCTCCGGGCGATTCTGCTGAGCTGCCTGGAAATACCACTTCCATGCTTCCTTATAATTCTGCGGCAGGCCGCGGCCGGTCTCAAACATCTCTCCCAGCTTGAACTGCGCTTGGGGACGGCCCGCACTCGCCGCCAGCTGATACCACTTCGCCGCTTGCGCATCATTCTTCGAAACACCACGACCTTGTTCGTACATGACGCCGAGCCGGTACTCGGCATCCAGGAATCCCTGTTTGGCGGCTTGCTCATACCACTTCGCGGCGGTTGCGGGATCGGGAGGAACTCCAAAGCCTACGTCATACATGCCGCCCAGCCGGTACTCACCATCGTGATAGCCTTGCTCAGCTGCCCTTCTGAACCATTTGACGGCTTCTTGAGAATTACGCGGCACACCTTGACCTAACGCATAAAGGTTTCCCATCTTCACCTGCGCCGCTGGATCACCCGCGTTTGCTTTTTGCAGCACATCCGTATCTAGACCGAATGCTGCCGTCAAACCGCAAACAACTACCATGACACTAGCCAGAAACATTTTTTTCATTTTTTCCTCCCTCGAAGCCTTATTCATACCTTCCTCAGGCGGCGCTCCGCTTCCAAATCTCATGGTTTTCAAACTACTGCTCGAATGTCAGAAGAGTCGGACCAGTATTGGCGGAATCAACGTCCAATCCCACGGCTTTGAAACCACCTACGACCCACAGCACTTCGGTCGAAACAGCCGGCGACGTCAGCAGGGCAGCTCCTCGGCCGTTGTTGGACACCATCGAGATCGCGTACGTGCCAACCAGCGGCAGGTTTCCGGTGAAGCTGCCAGTTTGACTCTGATCTTCTGCTCCCGAGACATTACTAGCACCGTCGAAGAAGACCGCGCCGGACAGTAATGTGGCTTGAGGCGCCGCCGGTTCTCCTGCGCCAAACTCGAAATTGCCTTGCAGGTCGCCACTCTCGAAAGGCGCCGCCAGTGCTTGTGGATTCAAATCCCCACTCCCCACCGAACCATCTGAGGTCATCAAGAAGGCCCGATCGGGCTCGATGGCATACAAAATCCAGACGCTGGGCACACCGGTCGGGTTATCCAGAGTCAGAACCCCGCGTCCGTTCAACTGGATGGAATACGCACCTGTCAGCACTCCGCCCATAGTTATGTTTCCCCCACTGTTTTGGTCAAACTGCACTTGAATATTTTCCGCGCCATCGAACTGCATTCGGCCTACCGTTACTTGAGCGAACGTCCCATTGGAGCCGGTTAAATCAAAGATAGACGCTCCCTTGAATGACGAGGTCGTGAAAGGTAATCCAATTTGTGCCTCCAGCATACCGGCAAAAATGGGATTGCCGCCGCTCACCGGATCGATCGATAGCATAAAATATTCGTTCGCCGAGATTGCGTACAACGCGAAGTTTAAAGTGCCCCCGGCAAAGCCGGGTATGACGAAAGTGGCCGTTCCATGCCCAGTGCCATTCACGCTATAAGTCCCCGAGAACGTGGCAAAAGTAGGCAGGATATTTCCGGCATCGTTTACATCCAGACTGCTTCCGGAAATCGTGCCGACGCCGCTGGGGAATATGGAACCGATGGCGGCAATCCTTCCGCCCCCGGAATCGGTACCCGTCAGACTTATCGCGTAACCGCCACTGAAAACCGAAGGATCGAATGCCGATGGATCCCGAAGCTTTATCACGCCCGAACCCCGAATCCCGGAATTGTCAGATTCAATCAAACTGCCAGTTTTCGCTGTGCCATTCAGCGCGAATGCGAAGATAGACGTGCCTAACTTGCTCTTCAGGGTCAATGTGCCCCGGTTATCTCCACCGACCTGATACGTCCCCGAGATCGCCAGTCCGGTTTGCGGTCCAGACGTCCGATTGATGTCTTCAATCCCGGAAGTCACGTTTCCGTTGCCGTCGGCGATGAACGAGGCAGCCGCCTCGTACACACCAGCGGCGTCGAATCCCTTAAACAGCAACGCGTATTGCCCATTCACCTTGCTATTATTCGAGGGAATAACGGTAACCACTGCCGATGCGGATTGAGATGAATCGGCCTGCGCCGTTGCCGTGACTTTTACAGTTGCCGGATTCGGCACCGTTGACGGAGCCGTATACAAACCAGCAGAGCTAACCGTGCCACACGCTGATCCCAGGCAGCCGGGGCCGCCGACCGTCCAGGTTACCCCGTGGTTCGAACTACCGCTGACCGTGGCTTGAAATTGCCGCTGGGCGCCAACGGCTAACAAAGCGGCCGTCGGTGAAATTGTGACCGACACGGGAGCGAAAAGGCTTACCTGCGCCCCAGCCCACTTGCTCGTGTCAGCCTGCGATGTGGCCCTGATCTTGACCACAGCTGGATTGGGGCTGATCGCTGGAGCGGTGTACAAGCCTGTGACCGTGATCGTCCCGCAGCTCGAACCTGCGCAGCCCGCGCCCGAGAGGCTCCACGAAACCGACGTGTTTGAACTTCCCGTTACCTGCGCAGAAAACTGCAGGGAGGCTGAGAGTCCGAGTTTGGCCGAGGTTGGTGAGATGGTGATGTTGACCCCGGGAACGATTGTCACCGTGGCACTGGCGGACTTGGTCGAATCGGCCACCGATGTTGCCGTCACCGAGAAAAATGGGGGATTCGGGGGCACGGGAGGAGCGCTAAACAGCCCCGAAGAGCTGACCGTGCCACAGATATTGCCAGCGCAACCGATTCCGTTAATCGTCCACACCACCGCTGTGTTGGAGGAACCGGTTACGGTAGCGCTGAATTGCTTTTGTCCACCGGCTCCTACCTGAGCGGTGGTCGGGGATATGGAAATCCCAACTGCAACTCCGGAAGTGATGGTCACGGTGGCTGATCCCGACTTGGTTGGATCGGAAAGCAAAGTTGCAGTCACCGCGACGATAGGAGGATTGGGCGCGCTCGCAGGAGCGGTGTACAGTCCACTGGCGCTGATGCTGCCGCAAGCAGACCCACTGCATCCGCTGCCCGATAGGCTCCAGATCACTACAGCGCCTTAGCCGTGAACTGTAACTGGGCGCCCGGTTTCAGCTGGGCTGAAGGCGGCGATACCTTGACCGAGGCAGCCGCGACCAGCGTTACTGCCGCTGAGGCGGTAGCTGACGGGTCGGCCACCGCTATCGCCTTTACAGCCACGCTTGGGGGCGCGGGCAGGATTGCCGGCCCGGTGTAAAGCCCGGTTGCTGTAATCGTGCCGCAGCCGGCCCCGCTGCATCCGGGTCCCGAAATGCTCCAGACCACGGCAGTATTTGTGCTTCCGGTGACCGTCGCAGAGAACTGCAAATGCCCGCCAGCAGCGACCTGCACGGTTTTTGGCGAAACTGAAACGGTAACCGATGACGGGGTTTGCACCACCAACGAAGCCGAACCCGATTGGGTGGGATTGGCGACCGATACCGCAGTGATTGTGAGCGCTGAGAATGTGGGAACGCTGTTCGGCGCGGTGTAAAGGCCGCGGGGGGTGATCGTACCGCAAGAACCACCTACGCACCCAATGCCACTGATGCTCCATATAACTGACGTGTTCGAAGTACCGGTAACGTGGGCAGCAAACTGCTGCTGCCCTCCGGTCGCGAGCACAACCTCGCTGGGTGATACCGCCACGGAGACAGCTGAAGGCGAGACGATGGTGACAGTTGAGGCCGCGGTAGCCGTGACGTCGGCGAGAGAGGTTGCGGTTACCGTTACGGTGGATGGAGAAGGAGTCGTTGCGGGTGCGGTATAAAGCCCGTCACCGGTGATCATCCCGCACATGATCCCACTGCATCCTGCCCCAGTGACGCTCCAGATCACGACACTATCGCTGGTTCCGCTTACAGTCACGAGGAACTGTAACTGACCGCCGGACGGTACCTGCACGCCTTGAGGAGAGATCGACAGCGACACTGCAGCTGTCCCCGGGATCGCTGACAACGCGAAGAACAAGAGAGTCGCTGCAAAAAAGATCTGGCGTTTCATGTCAATCCCAACCTTCGAAAGCTAAAAGCGCGATTCCAAGGCGCTCCTCTTGCTTGCGGGAGGCCGATATATTGCTAGCGAGAGCCGTTCGGCCCAGTTCTCGAAAGCTCGGTATGAGCAGACGGCCGTGGCAATTTAGCCAGTTGTAAATCCACCATCTCTTTGAGCACGGCGTAATCGGCCGCTCCGCTGAAAAAATGGCCATTCACGAAGAAGCTAGGGGTACCCGTCAAGCCCAGCTTTTGCGCCTCTTCCAGGCTCTTCTTTACGGGCGCGGTTTCAGCGCCATCGTCCAGGCACTTGTCGAAGCGATCGCCATCCAGCTTGAGCACCCGCGCGTCGGCTTTCAGATCCGCAACCTGGAGCTGCTTGCTGTAAAAAAGAACATCGTGATACTCCCAGAACTTTCCTTGCTGGCCGGCGCATCGGGCCGCCTCAGCCGCTTTCTGCGAAGTGCGGTGCATGGGAAGCGGGAAGTCTTTGTACACAACTGCCAGCTGGTCCCCGTATTCTTTCTCCAGCTTTTGCAGTTCCGGCGTGATCTTCTGGCAATAAGGACACTCGTAGTCGGCGAACTCAACCAGCGTCACTGGAGGATTCTTGGTGCCATGCACGTAGGCATCTTGCAAATTCACATCGGCGAATGGCGGCGCCAGCAGAACCTGAACACTGGCACTGCTTCGTAG
>WNFA01016734.1_pt1 | contig 10376 bp, 7 predicted proteins | sample 5400481 | NCBI WGS metagenome assembly WNFA01 (sample SAMN13153340, study PRJNA577476) | soil metagenome | isolation source: 120 cm saprolite under Douglas fir tree site 2 hole 1 replicate 2 | place: USA:California | collected 2015-04-18 | reverse complement strand
GGAATCATGACGCGTTCCGTCTCCGCTTTTTTCTGCAGGATGGCGATTTTCGTTTCGAGGTCGGGCGGCTGAATGTCCGCGATCAATCCCCACTCAAAGCGCGAGCGCAGGCGTTCCTCAATCGCTGAGATTTCCTTCGGCGGGCAGTCGGAACTCACGACGATCTGGCGTTGCAGATCGTAAAGCGCGTTGAAGGTGTGAAAGAACTCTTCCTGGGTCCGCTCCTTGCCCGCGATGAACTGGATGTCGTCCACCAGCAGCACGTCCACCGACCGGAACCGGTCACGGAAACTGATCATGCGGTCGAAGCGCAGTGAATTGATCACTTCGTTGGTGAACTTCTCCGCGCTGATGTAAGTAAGCCGCGACGCCGGGTTGCGTTTCTTGATGAGGTGACCCACCGCCTGCATCAGGTGCGTCTTGCCCATGCCCACTCCGCCATACAAGAACAGCGGGTTGTACGCCTTGGAGGGCTGCTCGGCCACGGCCTGCGCAGCCGCATGCGCGAACTGATTCGACGCGCCCACGACAAACGTCTCAAACAGGTAGCGCGGATTCAGCTGATGATCGACGGAATCAAAGTCCAGGCGCGTTTGCTTGGCGGATGTTCCAGCAGGCAAGGGATCATTCTCCGTGCAGAGAAATTCGAGGTGCGTGTCGTTCATACCGACTTCTGCCAGAACCGCCTGTAACAGCTCACCGTACGTTTCCGTGAGGCGCTTCCGAAAGACGCGGGAAGGCACACGGACGAGCAGTTTGCCGTTTTCCGCTCCTTCCTGACGCGTGGGGCGAAACCAAGTGGAGAAGCTGTGGGGATTAACCCGCCGCTCCATATGTTGCAGAATCTTGTCCCAGGAATTCATTCCCTCAGAAACCTCAAAAAAAGCAAAAAGTCCCTCTCTTGTAATTTCCACAGTTGTGGAAAAGCTGTGGAAATAACAAGTCCACAAGGCCCGGCCTCGGCCCTATTCAGTTGCGGGATGACCCGTGACCTTCCCCCTTCAATTTCTACTTCGTGTTCGCGTCACGGCGTCCACAGGGTTGACAGTTGCCGTACTGAACTTCCTAAGACGAGGGTGGATTCTCTCCGAACACGCTCGATCCAGCAAGAGAAAACTTCACAATCCCGCGCGCGGCTCCCACAGAAGATTCACAAGTTTTCCACAGCCACCCATCACCGTGCAAATAAAGCCCTTATCCATTTACGGGCTGTTTTTGTCATGGATTTTGCGGATCCAGGTACAAAAGGTGTCTTACGAGGAGGCGAGAAACAACTCCGGGGGACCCGGGCAAATGACACTCTTGATGTAACCCTGAAGTAATATTCACGTAGCCGGTTTACCAGGCCGGGGAAATTCGTAGATCCCCTGCGGGTCGGCGCCGATCAGCAGGCGGTCGCGTTCGACCAGAATTGTTGAGGCTTCCATTCGGGCGCCGCCGGGCCTATAGGTCCGAAAGCTCGCCAGCCGCTGGCCGTCCCTGTCGAAGTGCATCAGGAGCGTGCCGATGGCCAGCCAGACCTCCTGCGTTTGCGGATCGACGCCGAGGGCCGTGATGATGCGGTGCAAAGCAGGCGTTCCGCGGTCAGTGCGCGCGATGGCACGGCGCGCGGCCTGCGCCGCCGGCTGGAATTCCAGCGTCTTGAGTGATATTTCCATTGTGAGATAGCCCACGTGGTCGAACTTGCGCGCTGTCGGCTCAGGTAAATAGTCAAACGCAAAATAAGTATTGCCGGTTTCATCGGCCTCCAGGCGGCCGAGGTTCACCTGATTGTTGATGTCGGCGCGGTCGGCGATTTCTTCGCGATCTCCATATTCCCGCACCTGTTTTCCCGCGAGATCGTACACGGTTATGAGCTGCGGCGTATTCGGGCTGGCGACCGCGACCTCGCCTCCTGGCAACAGCGCCACCGAGGCCGGTCCGGAAACTGGGATCGTCGTGGCGAGCGAGCCGTTCGGCGCGTAGAGTTTCACGGCATTCGCGCCGCGATCGGAAACGGCCAGGTGGCCGTCGCGATCCACGTCGAACGATTCGCCATAGACTAGCGCCGCGCCCTTCGCTGCCTTTTCGTCAGGTATTTGCCCGAGTCGCTTGCCTGCTCCGTCATAAATCTGCACCGCGGGGGACGGCGCCGTCAGGACGTAATAGTTTCCGTTCGGACCGCGGCGAATCGCGCGATAGCCAGGCCCGGCGGTTTCAAAAACCCGCCGCTGCCCCAACAGTTCGCTCTCGAATTGGAATTGTTCCTGGGCGCGGAATGGCGCGGGCGCAAACGCAGCAATCGCCGCGACCGACAGAGCTACGACGGAAAGGGAAATCGTTCGATCCATGTCGACTTTGTTTCTTCTCGTAGTTACTCAATCAGCCCGGAAACGGAGGCGCTCGATTGCGCGAGCTCGCCCCGTCGTTTCGTCCACATCGATCAGAACCGTGTTCATCTGAATGTCCCCGTTAGCCACCTCAAACCGCGCCGGCTGGCCATCGAGAAACCGCCGCAGGATAGCGGTCTTGTCCATCCCAATCACGCCGTTGTGCGGCCCAGTCATGCCCGCGTCGGTCTGAAACGCCGTGCCTCCGGGCAGAATCTGTTCGTCCGCGGTGGCCACGTGCGTGTGCGTGCCGATAACGGCCGAGACGCGCCCGTCCAAATACAAGCCCATGGCTTCCTTTTCACTCGTGGTTTCAGCATGAAAGTCCACAAAGATGACGCGGACTTCTGCTGGGATGCGGGCAATCTCCCGATCGGCTGCCCGGAAGGGGCAATCATTGGATGCCATGAACACCCGCCCCTGGAGGTTTAGCACGGCGTAGGGCACGCCATTTCGGGCAGTGCCCACGTACAACCCGTTGCCCGGGTTGATATCCGCAAAATTTGCAGGCCGCAGCAACCTGGGATGCTTGGGAAAGTAATCGAGGATTTCCTTGCGGTCCCAGATGTGATTCCCGCCGGTCAACACTTCTATTCCGGCCTCAAACAGTTCATCGGCCAGCCTGGGCGAAATGCCGAACCCGGATGCGGCGTTTTCCCCGTTGGCGATGACGAGGTCGATTTGTCGCGTCTGGACGATGTCCGCCAGCCGGTCAGCGACAATTTGGCGGCCGGGCGAACCTACGATGTCGCCAACAAATAGAAGTTTCATTTTTTCTCTGTGCCGGGCGCGGTTCCCATTCCGTGCCTGGGCCCAATCGAAATGTAAGAAGCGGCGACACCACAAAAATGGAGCGGTCCACTTCGCCGTGTGGAGCTAGATCCTGAACCTCCTGTATAAGGTGGGAACCCTGCGCCGGCCTTTAGGCTTTCCCACGGCGAACCGAAATCCGCAGCGGGCCATGCACACGAGCCGTCTGACACGGGTCCCCGGAGATCCAGTATTGGTTCAAAAGATCTTCGCGCCAACACCTGCGTTGCAGGCCTACTCCGGGTTTCATTCTAGCAAATTCTCCCCCGGACGCGGGCAAGCCCGCTGTATCGTTTCCACGGCGTTACTGAATTCCTTCGGGCCCGCGACCCGTCCCTGCACAAGGCTGCCGGGACGAACCGCGGGCCCGAAAATGGCAAGACGTTTGTTGCTGGTTACACCTGCAGTACGTCACCCTGCTTCGCGACCATTTCGTACAGCACCGGATTGACGAAGAATCCGAGCAGCAGCCGTGAGATCAGCCCAGTGACGATGACGATCGCGAACGGCTTCTGCGTGTCCGAGCCGATGCCGGTAGAGAGCGCCGCCGGCAGCAGGCCCAGGCAGGCGACCAGCGCTGTCATCATGATGGGCCGCAGCCGCAGCAGCGACGCCTCGCGCGTCGCCGTACGGATGTCGTGATTTTCCAGACGCAGCTTATTTATGTAGGACACCAGAATCACAGCCGTCTCCACCGAGACTCCCATCAACGCCAGCAGCCCGAGGACTGAGCTCACGCTGAACGCCGTGTGCGTCAGTTTCATGCCGATCAAGGCGCCCACCGGCTGGGTCATCACAACGCCGATCATCACAATCACTGGGAATTTCAAGTTTCCATACAGAGCGAACAGGATCATGAAGATAATCAGAATGGCGAGTGGTCCTATCACAGCAAACTGTTGCTCCGCCGCGACGTACTCGCTGTATTCGCCCCCCCAGTCCAGAGTGTAGCCCTGCGGCAGAGTGACATTCTGGCGCACCGCTCTTTGCGCTTCGTCCACCGCGCGCGCCAAGTCACGCCCCTCAATGCTGAACTGCACGCCGATGTACCGCGAGTTATTCTCGCGATAGATGAACTCATGCGCACGACCAAGTCAAAAAGCCGCTCGCCCTGGATGACCTGCGTCGCGGCCTGTCCGCCTACCCCGGCTTGGATCACGCCCTCGACGTCGGACACATTGATGCCGTAGCGGGCGATTTTTTCGCGGTCCACATCGATTTGCACGCTGGGCTGGCCCAATTCGCGCACGACAGTCAGCTCGGTGAAGCCCGGCACCTGCGAGAGAATTCGCTTGATCTCGACCGCTTTGTTTTCGAGCACCTGCAGGTCCTGCCCGTAAATCTTCACCGCCAGGGCGCTCTTGAGCCCCGTCAGGGCCTCGTCCACGGCATCTTCCGCCGGTTGCGTGTAGTTGAAAATCACGCCGGGATACGCGGCAAGTTTCTTCTGGAGGTCTTCGGTTAGCTCCGCCTTGGTTCGAATGCGCCCCTGCTGCCACACTTTGTCTTTGTAGGGTTTCAGTCCCACATAAAATTCGCAGTTGAAGAATCCGGTCGGGTCGGTGCCATCGTCCGGGCGCCCCAATTCCGAGCCGACTTCCGTCACTTGCGGATAGGACAGCAGGATGTTGCGCACCTCGGGGGCAAATTTTGACGACTCCTCGAACGAAATCGTGTACGGCATCGTGGCGCGCACCCATAGCGCGCCTTCATCGAGGTGCGGCATGAATTCGCCGCCGATGTACGGCACTAAGAGAAGCGAGCTGCCGAAAATTGCCGCCGCGGCGATCATCGTTGTCTTGGGATGGTCCAGGCACCAGTCAAGCTGCCCGGCATAAATATGTTTCACCCATTCGTACGGCCGGTTCACGATCTCCTTGATGCCTCGAGTGAACCAGTACGAAGCGAGCACGGGCACCAACGTGAGCGTGAAGATCAGCGATCCCAGCAGAGCGTAAGACATCGTCTCCGCCATCGGAACGAACAGTTTCCCGGAGGGCCCGGTTAAAGCGTAGATGGGAAGGTATCCGGCCAGGATGACCGCGACAGAATAAAAAATAGGCCGGTCCACGTCGCGGGCCGCTGCCGCGATAACTTCGTGCAGTTTGTAGTCCTGCCCCGCGCGGTCGGCCAGTTCGCGGTAAATGTTTTCCATCATTACGACGGTGCCGTCGATGATGATGCCGAAATCGATCGCGCCGATCGAGAGCAGGTTGGCCGGCACTCCTCGCCCGTGCAACAAAATGAACGCAAATAGCAAGCTCAGCGGGATCGTCAGCGCGACGATGACGGCCGCGCGCACGCTCACCAGGAAGAAGACCAGCACGATCAGAACCAGCGTCATCCCGAGCATCATGTTGTGCTCGACCGTGTCGATTGTGAGCCGCACCAGGTCGCTGCGGTCATAGAACGCGTGTACCTTGACGTCCGGCGGCAAGATGCCATGGTTCAGCTGCTCGGTTTTCTTCTCAACCCCGGCGAGCACATTCTGCGTCTGCTCGCCGCGCAGCATGAGGATCACGCCTTCGACCGAGTCGTCATTTTTCTGGAAGCCGAATTCTCCCAGGCGTGGCGCGTTTCCGATCGTCACCTCGCCGACGTCGCGGATGCGCACGGGAACGCCGTTGTTGTTTCCGACGACGATATTTCCAATGTCTTCCGTCTTGGATACCAGGCCCAGGCCGCGCACGTAGAAAAACTGCGAGCCCTGCGAGTAAAACCCCCCGCCCGCATTTGCATTGTTGGCCGCCAGCGCCGCAAGCACCTGCGGCATGGGGATGTGATAACTGTAAATCTTCGCCGGATCGAGCAGCACCTGATACTGCATCACGGTGCCGCCAAACCCGGAATCGTCGGCCACTCCCGGTACCGATTTATAGGCCCGTTCGACCACCCAGTCCTCAATCGTTTTCAGTTCCTGGGGGCTGCGATCCGGGCTTTCGAGGACGTAGCGGTAAACCAGGCCGGACGGACTGAACAGCGGCGACAGGCCGGGCATCACGCCCGAGGGCAGTTGCACGTCGGCCAACCGCTGAAACACAACCTGGCGGGCGAAGTAGTCATCGGTGCTTTCCTGGAACGTCATGATGACGTCGGAAAGCCCGTAAAGTGAAATCGACCGCATCACGGCCATGTGCGGCGCACCGTTCATCTCGACTTCGATCGGCAGGCTCACCAACCGCTCGATTTCCTCGGCCGCGTGACCTGGCCACTGCGTAATGATCTGCACCATCGGCGGCGAGAGGTCCGGATAAGCGTCCACAGGCATGCGCTGGAAGGAAAGAGCGCCCGCTACTACTACGAGCAGCACCAGCATCAGGACCAGGAAACGCTGGCGGAGGGCGAATTGAACGAAATGATGAATCATGGTGGTTTTTTTGCCCTTGGCTCAGCGTTGCAGCGAGTTTTGAAATTGCAGGAACAGGCTGCCGTCTCCGACGATTTTGTCACCCGCTTGCAATCCTGATTGGGTTTGCGTTTTCCCGCCCTGGCTCTCGCCGAGCGTCACCATCCGTCTTGCGAACTGGTTGTTGCCGGTTTGCACGTACACGTACGGCATGTTTTCGGTGTCACGCAGCACGGCGGCGTCGGGAACCAGCAGCGCGTTTGGAATTACGCCCGCGCGCACCAATGCCGTCACGTACATGTCTTTCTTCAAACGCTCGCCAGGATTGGAGGCCTCAATGCGCGCTTGCAGCGTCCGTGTGGTTGGATCGAGCGCCGGTGCTATGTATTGAATCTTGCCGCGCACAACGCCCGGGTAGGCTTCGTTATTGATCGTAACTTCGTCTCCGACGTGTACGTACGCGACGTCGTTCTGGTAAATGTTGACGAGCACCCAGACACTGCTCATATTTGAAAGTGTGAAGCACTGTGTTCCCCCGGCCTGCAGCAATTGGCCTGGCGAGCAGAGCCGCTCGACGATTTCCCCCGCCAGCGGCGCCAACAGCGGCAGCTCGGGCGACGGCGGACTGCTGATGAGGCTCTCCGGATTGGCGATGCCCAGGACGCGGATGGCCTGCTCGCTTGACTGCAGGTCGGCCTCCGCCTGCGCTCGATTCGATTCGGCCTGCTCAAGATCGGCCTCCGCGATGGCTTTGTGCGCCAACAGGTCTTGCGCCCGCTTGTAAAACCTGTCCGCGAGCTGGAAGGCGTCACGCGCCTTGATGTAGGCCGAGCGCAACTGCGAATAGTCGGGGCTGGCGACGTAGAGCAGCGGCTGGCCCGCTCGCACATGCTCTCCTGGAGTGACCAAAATGCGGCTGACCGGTCCTCCCACCTGTGTGATCACAGGCGTGGTCAGGAAGCTGTTATACGCGACCGCGCCGGATAACCGCAGGGTGCGTACCATGGGCGCCTGCGCGACCGTGTAAATCTGGATGTGCGCCATCTGGTCAGCCGGCAGGGAGAACAGCTCCGCCTTGCTGTCTGGGCTTTCGGTCGTTGAGAACGATGTCATTTTGCTTGCCTGGCCGCCCGCACCGCCACATCCGGCGAGCGCAAGCGCCATGGCTAGACAGCCTGCGGAAAAACTCGAAAGGTTTGTGGGTCGTGCCTTTAGGCACGACGATGAGGTTCTATCCGCCTCAGGGGTTTTAACCCCTGAGGGTCCGACGCAGCATGTTTGCGCAAGGTGGAAAGCCGCGCCGCAGGCGGCGGAACACTCTTTGGATGCGGTTCGAATTCGCCCTGCATGCTCCAATCTCATGGCAAGCTCCTAGTGCCCACGGCCTGGCGCAGTTGCTCGAGCGCGGACATGTAGCTGGCGAGCGACTGCCGGTAGGCAAGCTCGATAGCGCGATAGCTCCGCTCGGCGTCAAGGTAGTCGATCAGGCTGGCGGCGCCGCGCTGGTACGCGTACTGGCTGATGTCGCGCGAATCCTCCGCCTGCTTCAGATAACCGGACTGGTACAGCTGCACGACTTGATCGTTTGTGCGGAGCGATTCGTAGGCATTGGCCACGTCGGTGAGCGCAATCGAGGACTGTTCGCTGGAAAGCTCCTGGGACTGCGTGATCGCGTATTGTGTACGCGCGATTTCGCCCTGGTTGCGGTCGAAGATCGGCAATTGAATGTTGAAGAAAAGCGAGCCCGTGTTGACGCCGCCGAGGTGGTTATAGGTGAAGGTAACACCCAGGTCCTTCTTCCCGTTGGCCTTCGCCAGCGTGTACTGGCTTTGCGCCGCTGTCACGCCCAATTGCGCCGCGCGCACGTCCGGGCGCTGACGGAGAGCCATCGCTTTCAGGTCGTCTTCGCCAAGCTTTACCGGTTTATATTCCAGGTCGCCGGCGGCTTCGTAGTTTTCTGGAACGGACTCATATCCCAGCAATTGGCGCAAGATCGCAAGCGCCTGCACCCGGGCCAGCCTGGCTGCCGAGACGTCCATCTGGAATTGCAATAATTGCAGCTTGATCTTGATCAGGTCGCCTCCGCTCATGGACCCGGCTTGGAACCTGGCCTCGCTGATGTCCACGGTCTGCTGGAAACTCGCCAAATCCTTTTCGGCCAAATCCAAGTCGGCTTGCGCCAGCACCGCCGCAATGAATTGCGACGCGACGTTGAACGTCAGCGTCCGCTCGTTGTCGGATACCTGCGCCGACGTCACCGCGGTCTGGTCCCGGGCCGCCCCCAGCCGATGCTGCCGCTTCTTGCCGCGCTCGAAGAGGTAGGACAATCCCATGTCATATACAGCGCTTTGGTCAATGTAATCATAGGTAAATGCATCGGGCGAGAAGAACGGCATGTACTGCTCATCCACCAGGAACACGGGGTTCGGCCGCAGATTGGCCGTGATCTCCTGGGCTTTGTTCTGCAAGATCGTCGTGCGGGCCGCTTGCAAGGAATGATTGTGCTGGATCGCCAGATCGATGGCCTGGTCCAGCGTCACGCGCGCCGGCGGTGTCTGCGGCGCGGCCTGGGCGGGACCTTGTGCCGCCACCCGCACCGCGGTGATAAGCGCCAAACCATGGAGCACAATCAAGAGCTGCCATTTTCGGGCCCTGAACTTCACATTCATAGTTGCTCTCCTGCCTGAAAAGTTCATGTCCCTCGATGCGGCCCTCGGGAAAATGCGGAGTCCCGGAGCTGCTCGAGAGATCGGAAAAATGAAATTGAATTCGGTAAGCGCCGGTACGGCAGGCGCCTTGTGTAAGTAAATTACGCGGAGGGTGGTGCGCGGGAAGAAATGTTCGAAGAGACCGGAGAGACAGTTGGCGCCGAATCTTCAGGCAGCGGCAGACTAGCAAGCAGCAAAAGCACCGCAACGCGGTGGCTTGTTTCCGGCTGCACGGCCACCTGATGACCCAGTTGGCAATACGGGCAATGGGCGTCGTTCGCCGAATCGTGGTGATGCCAGCCACTGACAACCACTGTGGCGAATACCAGCAGTGCGGCCAGCGCCAGCGAAACCCCAAGGACGCGTATTGTCTTCCGTACGGTCATTTCGGTGAACTTGGGCCGAGTCACAAAACCACGCTGATTGTAACTGGATGTAAGACGCTGGTAAAGCGTTGCCCGTTACAACGTTCGAAGCGGTAACGTCTAGCTTGCAGAGGGGGCATTCGCAGGCTGCCGAAGAAGTCGTAAGGTTTGTGGGTCGTGCCTTTTCACCCTGACGGAGGAAGGGTAGGCACGACAAATAAGCTTTTCTTTCATCAGGGGTTTTAACACGTTAGGCAGTCTGCTTCAGCGCGCGTTCCAGGATAGTGAGGCACTGCGCCGCGCGTTCCCGCAAGTTTTCGTCCCGGTCGCCCTTTTCCTGCCGGAGCGTGTGCAGCTCATCGGCGATGGCCATGGCGGCGAGGACAGCCACGCGCACCGAGTCCACCGTCTGCGTCGCCGCGGACACCGCGCTCATTTTTTCGTCCACGTACCGCGCGAGTTCCTGGACATAACCTTCATCGAGGTCTCCCGCCATCGTATAGCTCTGACCATAGATTTCCACTTTTATGCGGTTCGACATGCAATACGCTCCCGGCTGGACGGCCTATTTTCTGCCGATCTGGCGCGTCTGGCAAGGTTTACGTTTCTGCAGTAACCAATTCGGACTCCATGCAAAAACATAGCGATTTTTTTGGCCAGCACTAGTTCGGTGATGCCGGGGATTCAAGCTCGGCAACATTGAGAGTTTCTTGCCGCGTGCTCCGCCTACGTACGTCCGCTCGCAGGACTTCCGCCTGCTGCCGCGTGAAAAGCACGA
>WNFA01014173.1_pt1 | contig 10379 bp, 11 predicted proteins | sample 5400481 | NCBI WGS metagenome assembly WNFA01 (sample SAMN13153340, study PRJNA577476) | soil metagenome | isolation source: 120 cm saprolite under Douglas fir tree site 2 hole 1 replicate 2 | place: USA:California | collected 2015-04-18 | reverse complement strand
CGGCGACCATCAGCAGAACGTATCCGACCAGCAGCGGGGGCAGCCCGGCCGCGCTGAGAAGCAAGTCCCGGCCGGCGCGGCGCAGATCGTCCTTCAGCTCCGTCTTCGCCAGCGCCAGGTGCTCGCGGAACAGCGTCTGGACCCCGTCGAGCAAGCGCGTGAGGGCGTCCCGGGGCGAGACCGCCGCGTGGGGGTCGGAGTTCGCCATGCGGGAAGCCTAGTGCGAACCGGGCGGGCGTGCCACTCAGTGCACGAATGCCGGGCGGATCTCGACCGCGGGCTTGGACTGCTCCAACTCGAACGCCCGGATCAGGTAGCCGATGAGCAGCAGGCTGGACGCGTTCTCCACCGCCCGCTCCGGCTCGCGCTCCATCAGGTCGGTCGCGTAGGCGAGGAAGAACTGCGCCAGCTCCTCGCCTGCCTCGCCCAGGATGAGCGCGTGCAGCTTGTCGCGCTCCATCGCACGGATCTGGCGGATGAACTCCACGGCCAGCTCGCGCTTGCGCCGCACGTCCCCTCCCCGTCCCTTAGCCATCCCGCCTCCGCGCGGATGCACCCGCGCGCCAACGGTGGGGGCGCGTGCCACCCGCGGCAAGCCCGCCATTTGACATCGCGCAGCGTGGATGGAACGATCACTCGCCGAGCGAGAGACCGGACCGGGGAGGTGGGATGTTCACCGGCGTGAAGGTTTTCTCGGCCACCAAGGCCAAGGAGCGGGACGATCTCGGTGAGCAGGTGAACCGCTGGCTCCGCGCGAACAGCGACCTGGAAGTCGTCGACCGGACCGTGATGCAGTCCAGCGACAACGAGTTCCATTGCCTCACCGTGGTGCTGTTCTACCGGAACAGGGCCGGAGCCAAACCCGCGCCCAAGCCCGGCACCGCTTCGTCAGGTTAGCGCCGCTGCTGTTTCTTGAAAGCCCGCGCGGGAGCGATGGCCATGCGAGCTTCCGCGCGCGCGGCGGCAAGCGACGCCGCCGTGAACGGCTGCGGGCGCGCGTGATCGTGCGCGACGCGCAGCCCGGCGATCGCCAGCACCACCGCGATCCCGCTGCCGATCCCTCCAGCGCGTGCGCCAGCTCCAGCGCGCTGTGCGGGCGCGCGGCGGGATCCTGCTCGAGGCAACGGTCCACCAGCGCATCCCAGGCGCGATCCAGGCCGGGGACGAGGCGGGACACCGGCTGGAAGCGGCCGACCGGCAGCTCCCCGGTGAGCAGCTCGTAGGCCATGACTCCGAACGAGTACAGATCGGCGCGGTGATCGGCGCGCCGCGCGTCCTTGCGCTGCTCCGGGGCCATGTAGTTGGCGGTGCCCATCGCGACGTTGCTCTGCGTCAGCACCTCGGCGCCTTCCGCGTGCAGGCCGGCGAGACCGAAATCGAGCACCTTGGTCCGGCCATCGCGGAGCACCAGGACGTTGTCGGGCTTCAGGTCGCGATGGACGACCGCCCGGGCGTGCGCATAGGCGAGCGCGTGCGCCACCTGCGCCAGGAGCCGCGCGAGCGTGCGCGCCGACGGACGGGCCTGGAACGCATGCGTCCGCAGCGAGGTGCCGTCGATCAGCTCCATCGCGATCCAGCAGTGCGGCCCGCTGCGGCCGCGCGACAGGAGTCGCACGATGCCCGGGTGATCGAGCTGGGCCATCGCGGCCGCTTCGCGGTCGAAGCGGCGGACGTAGTCGGGCACCGCCGCGAGTGACGCGGAGAGCACCTTGACCGCCACCGGCCGGGCGTCGGCGAGCCTGGTCGCCCGGTACACCTCGCCCATGCCGCCCTGCCCGAGCCGATCGTGCAAGGCGAATCCTTCGAGCTGCGGGAACGGCACCGGTTTCGGGGCCGCGGCCCGCGCCGCGGCGGGCAGCGCGCCCTGCTCCGCCTCGAGGCCGGGCGCCCCGGGGCCGGCCGAGGTGCGCGCGTCCGCCGCCGAGTTCGGGTTCCCCACCGCCGCCAGCTCCTCCCACACCAGGCGGTCGTCGGGCGTGCGCGCCCGCACCGGCCAGCTCGGCTCGCGGCGCTGCACTTCGAAGCGGACCCCGCAGCGGCCGCAGCGCACTAGCGCGCCGGCGACGTGCGCGCTGATGTCGGTGCGCGCTTCGCAGTTGGGACAGCGCTGGAGCGCGCCCGGCGTCGGGCGCGGCCTCTCCTCGGCGGCGAGCGTACCCGGCATCGGCCGGGAGTCTGACCGCGCGATCGGATCGCGCAAGTTTTCGGCCGCGCCCGAAGCAGCGCGCTACGGCGGCGATCCGTCGTGGCGGAGGAGCAGCAGCAGATCGTCGCCCGCGGGATCGCTCCCGATCTGCTGCGCGGCGACGATCTTCCATCCGCCGTCGAACCAGTTGGCCAGCAGCGCAGGCTGCTTCGGCTCGGGCCACGGCTGGCCCTGGTGCCCGTCGCGGATCCAGGTCCACGGGCCCACCCTCTTGTCCACCCACACGATCGCGTTGAACGCCATTCCCCCGCCTCCCCCAGGCGCACGGCCGGAACGCCGGAGCGCCACCACCATCACCTGCGCTGGATCTAGCAGAGGGGTCCGACGTCGCTGCCGTCAGGGCAGCAGCGCCGCTCGGATGACCGGGCTCACCGGATCGCCTTCACGCTCCAGATCTGCACCGGCGCCTCGCGGTTCTTCACCTTGGCCGGCGGCAATCCCTCGAGCACGAACCGGTCCTTGCCCGCCTTGGCCGCGCACTCCTCGGAGATGACGATCATCTCCTCGCGCGCGACCCCGCAGAGCCGCGAGGCGAGGTTCACCCCGTCGCCGATGGCCGTGTAGCTGAGCGCTTTCGACGAGCCCATGTTGCCCACCACCACCTGACCGGTGTGCAGGCCGATGCCGATCTGCAGCGGTTGCTTGCCGTCGGCAACCCGCTCGGCGTTGAACTCCCTGAGCTTCGCCTGCATCTGAACGGCCGCCTGGACCGCGCGCGTCGCGTCGTCCGGCCGGCGCACCGGCGCGCCCCACAGGCCCATCAGCGCGTCCCCGATGAACTTGTCGAGGATGCCGCCGTGCTCGAAGAGGATGTCCACCATCAGCTCGAAGTAGTCGTTGAGCACCTTGACCACTTCCTGCGCCGGCAGCTTCTCGCTCATCGAGGTGAAGCCGCGGATGTCGCTGAAGAGGATGGTCAGGTCGGTGAGCTGACCGCCCTTCCCGAGCTCCAGCGCGCCGCGCGCCGCCTGCTCGACCAGCGCGGGGGAGAGGAAGCGCGACAGCTGCGCCCGCTGCTCCGCCTCGCGCTCCAGCGCGCGGGCGTATTCGCTGTTCTCCAGCGCGACCGAGGCCTGCGCCGCGATCGCGCTCAGCACCTCGAGGTCCTTGGTGGTGAAGGCAGCGACCCGCTCTCGCGAGTCGAGGAACATGATCCCCTTCACCTCGTCGCCGCTGAGCAGCGGCACCGCCATCGCGCTGCGCACGCCGAGCGCGATGATCGACTGGCTGGTGGAGAACCGCTCGTCGCTGATGGCGTCGCTGGTCAGGACGCCCTGGTGCGTCGCCTGCACCTGCTTGAGCAGCGTGTCCGAGACCAGCACCTTCCCCTGCCCCGGCTTCCGCTGCCGCATCGACTGGATGACCAGCTCCTGCGAGCCCGGATCGCGCAGCAGGATGACGCCGTTGTCGGCGGGGATGAGGTCGAAGGCGATGGAGAGGATGCGCGAGAGCAGCTCGCCCAGGTCGCGCTCCAGCCGCACGTACCGGCTGAACTGCGCGCCCGCCGGCTCCATGTGCACGATCGCGGCGGCGCCCTCGTCGCCCGCGCCGAGGCGGAACTCCATCCGCGAGATGCCGATCAGCACCTCGTCTCCGTCATTGAGCCGGGTGGGCCCGAAGATGCGCTTGCCGTTCAGGAAGGTCCCGTTGGACGAGCCCAGGTCCCGCAGCACGAAGTCCTGCCCTTCGCGGTCGATCTGGCTGTGCTTGCGCGAGACCTCGCGGTCGGCGAGCCGCACCGTCGCCTGGGTGGAGCGGCCCAGCACGTTGGCGTCGCCGAGCGGGAACTCGGCGGGCCCGCCGGCTCCCTTGAGGATCAGCCTCGGCCCGTCACCCGGCGGGGGAGCCGAGGCGGGCGCCGCCGAGCCGGGCCGCCCCGCTCCGCGGTCGGGGCCGGTGGGTTCGTCGTCGATGAACGGGGCGCCGTGGACCGGCTCGCCCGAACGGTCCGCTCCGCAAGCAGGGCAGCGCCCTCCCACCGGAACGAGATCGCGGTAGCAGACCGGACAGGCTGTCATCTCGAGCTTGGCGTCCCCCCAGGGCCCCAGGGCGAGCCTACCATGGCGCCCCGAGGCGGCGAGTTTCGCGGTTGCCGCCGGATGTGGGCTCTGGTACGCGCGCGCGATGAAGATCAAGCAGCGGCCGGAGGACTTCGTGGTCCGGGAGGGGTACCGGTTCGAGCCGGATCTCGAAGGGCCCGTGTGGGTCTACCGGATGGACAAGCAGAAGGTGTCCACGCTGCAGGCGCTGGAGCGCATCAGCAAGGAGTTCGCGGTGCGCCGGCGCGACCTGTCCATCTGCGGGCTCAAGGACAAGCAGGGCCGCACCGAGCAGCTGGTGGGGGTGCTCGGCGGCGCGCTGGGCGACTCGGAGGTGCTGCAGTCCGGAGACCTGCGGCTCAAGCTGATCGGCCGGGCCGCGCAGCCGCTCAGCTCGCGCAACATCACCGCCAACCGGTTCGAGGTGACGGTGCGCGATCTCTCCCCCGAGGAGGCGGAGCGGGTTCCCGAGAGCGCCGCCGAGGTCGAGCGGACGGGGGTGGTGAACTACTTCGACTCGCAGCGCTTCGGCTTCCTCAAGCACGGCCAGGGATTCATCGCGCGCCACCTGCTCCGCGGCGACTGGGAGAGCGCGCTCAAGGCCTTCCTCGCCACCCCCAGCGAGCTGGATCGGAGCGACGACGCGAAGGTGAAGACGTTCTGGCGCGACCACTGGGGCGAGTGGCAGCTGCGCGCGCCACAAGCGGCGGGCAAGCGCTACGCGCCCATCCTGCGAAGGCTGCGCGAGGACCCGCGCGACTTCAAGGGCGCGTTCCTGCACATCGACCGGCGCCTGCGCATGATGGCGCTCTTCGAGCTGCAGAGCTTCGTGTGGAACGAGGGCGTCAAGCGGTACCTCGGCGCGCGCATCCCGGCCGCCGACCTGATCGGGCTGCGCTACCAGGCCGGCGCCCTGGTGTTGCCGCGCTCGCTGCCGCGTGAGCTACGCGACGAGCTCTGGAACCGCACCTTCCCGCTGGTGGCCCCGGACTCGCGCATCGAGGACCAGAGGGTACGGGACGCCGCGCTGGGCGCGCTGCGCGCGCAGGGACTGACGCTCGAGCAGCTGCGGGTTCCCGACTCGCCGCTGTTCTTCAAGCACGAGGAGCGCCCGCTGTTCGTCCGCCCCGGCAAGCTGCGCGTCCACCCGCCGCGGCCCGACGAGCTGAACCGGGGGAAGCGCAAGGTAAACCTCTCCTTCACGCTCCCGCCCGGCGCGTACGCGACGCTGGTGGTGCGGCGCGTGCTCTGGTTCGCCACCGAGAGCGCCCGTCCGGTGCTGCGTCCTTCGGCGCCTGCGGCGCCGGCGAAGATCAGCCGTCCCGCGGCGCCCAGGCGACCGGCGAACGAACCCGACGCGCGCGCGACAGTGGCGCCGCAGGAGGGGTTCCTCGCCCGGCAGCGCGCCCGCAAGGAGGCGCGGGCGGCGCGCAGAGAAGCCGCCCGCAAGCCACCCGGTCACCGCTGAGCTGGATCAGAGTCCGCCGGTCTGGATCTGCCCGCGCATCTCGCCCGGCGGGTTCCGCAGCGAGGTGTGGACGTTGATGTAGGCGCCACCAGTCCGCATCGCGGTCAGCACCTGATCAAGGGTGACGCCCGCCTGAGTGATGGTGGCCTGGTTGAACGTCCCGGTGACGGTGAACGAGGTGGATCCGTTGGTCGGGGTCGTGAGCGGCACCGCCACGCCCGCGGTCAGACCCGTCGCCGCCAGATGGATGTGCATCCCGGAGTAGTTGTTGGCGGGCGTCACCCCCGTCGCTGTCACAGTCGTGTTGGCGCCCGTGACAGTGTACGACACGGTGCCATCGCCGTTGTTCGTGAACACGGCTGTGCCCGACGGCGGTGGGTTGCCGACGCTCGGTACGGGGATCTCCTGGGCGGCGGTCAAGTTGGCGTGGAACGTCTCGTTCCCTGAACTGCTGCCGCAGGCCGCGAGGGCCGCACAGAACAACAGCATCATGCCTTGCCGCATTTTTGCCTCCCCTTGTTCGCTTTCCCCAGCCAGGCTGAAGGGCCCGACCCGATCCACCTTTCGACACGACGGAAGATGCCGAATTCATGCTCCGGGAGCGGGGTTCAGCGCAAGCGCCCGGGATGCGAGTACACCGTCATCGAACCATTCCGTACGAAGCCGCACAGCGTCAGGCCCGTCGCCCGCGCCAGATCGATGGCGAGCGAGCTGGCGGCGGAGACGCTCGCGACGATGGGAATCCGCGCGGCGGAGGCCTTCTGCACCACCTCGAAGCTCGCCCGGCCGCTGACCAGGAGCACCGCGGCTTCCCGCCCGGGGACCTTCCCCTCGAGGACCAGGGAGCCCACCACCTTGTCGAGCGCGTTGTGCCGGCCGATGTCCTCGAACGCCGCCAGCGGGCGCAGCTCCGGGTCGAGCGCGGCAGCGGCGTGGATGCCCCCGGTCCGTGAGAAGTTCGGCTGGAAGCTCCGGAGCTTCTCCATCGCGGCCGCGACGGCCGCGGCGTCCAGTACGGGTCCGTCGGGCAGCGCCGCGCACCGGTCGATGACGTCCTGGACGCTGCGCCGGCCGCACACGCCGCACGCCGCGGTGGTCAGGGTCCCTCGGCGCGTGAGCGACACGCGCTCCACGTCGAATTCGGCCCCTGCGGCGGGCGCCACGTCGATCGTGTTCCCGTAGCCCTCCTGGTCCGGCCGGCCGCAGTGGGCCACGCGCGACACGTCGTCCCGCGAGGCGATCACGCCTTCGGCGAACAGGAAGCCGATCGCCAGCTCCCGGTCGTGACCCGGAGTCCGCATGGTGACGGCCAGGGTGTCGCCCGCGGCCCGGATCTCCAGCGGCTCCTCGACGACAACGTCGTCGTCGGCCGCGGGCTGTGCCACCCCGCCGGCGATGCGGCGCACCTCGCGCCGGCCGACCCCTTTGACGACGCCCTTCACGACTCCTTCATCTTCAGCCTGCCCTCGTCGTCCACCAGGGCGGTGAAGGACACGCCGCAATAGTTGCACACCAGCTCGTCGCTGTTGCCGAACCCATCCCCCACCGGGTTGTACGCAGTGCAGGAGGGGCATTCGAACTCGTCGAAGCGGCGCTTGGCCCCCTGCGACGCGCCCGACTTCTTCTGCTCCTCTTCCTCTTCCTCGGCGCTGTACCCGAGATCGTCGCGCGGCATGCCGGAAGCCTAACACGGCCGCGCGATCCCGCCGCCTGAGCGCTTGTCCGGCCGCCCGGGACGACCCAGGTTGCTCTGGCATGGCCCGCCTGCTCGCCGCCGCCCTGCTCTGCGCCTTGCCCGCGCGCGCCGCCGTGCAGGTATGGGTGGCCGACGAGTCGGAGAAGGTTCGCCCCTCCGCGGCGGCCCCCGCCGGCGCGCCCGCCGCGCGCATCCGGCTCGCCGCCGCCGGAGGCGAATGCGCCGCCGCGCAGATCGTGGTGCGCTCCCCGGACGGCGTGCGCGGCCTCACCGCCTCCGCGGCGCCTCTACGGAGGGGAGAGAAGGCCGCGGTCCCGCTCGAGCTGTCGCGGGTGGCGACCATCGATCTGACGCAGCCGAGCGGCCCGGAGGGCAGCGCCGGCGAATGGCCGGACGCGCTGGTCCCCGTACGCGACGCGATCTGGAAGGAGACGCGGCGGGCGTTTCCGGTGGATGTCGGGCCGGACCGCGCGCAGGCGATCTTCGTCGAGGCGTGCGCCCCGCCCCGCTCGCCGGGGAGGTACGCCGGCGCCGTGCAGCTGGGCTGGATGGCGCGGAAGGGGCCGGTGCGCACCTCCGTTCCCGTCGAGCTGCGCGTGCGCGGGTTCGACCTGCCTGCCACGCCCGAGCTGGCGACCGCGTTCGGGTTCTCGGGCTATTCCGCCGCGAAGGGACACGGGAGGCCGCCGCGGGACGCGCGGGAGCTGACGCGGCTCTACGACACGATGGCCCTGCGCCGCGGCATCACGCTGTTCGGCGGCACGCAGGACGCGCCCGACTATGCGGCCCTGGGCGACTCGGTGCGCATCGACTGGACCGGCTACGACGCGGAGGTCGCGCCGTTCCTGGACGGCACCGCCCTGCCCTCGGGCGCGCGCTGGACGGCCGTGGAGCTGCGCGAGCCCGCGCGCCTGACCCGGCTGCAGCGCAAGTCGTGGCGCCGCGCCTGGGTCGAGCACTTCCGCGAGCGCGGCTGGCTGGATCGCCTGTTCGTGTACGTGCAGGACGAGCCGCGTCCAGAGGACTTCCCCCGCGTCGAGGAGCGCGCGCGGGAGCTGCGGGAGGACGCGCCCGAAGTGCGCCGCCTGCTGACGACCGCGTACTCCGATCGGCTTCTCAGCATCGACCTCTGGGTGCCGCTCTTGAACTGCCTCGATCCGCGCGCACCCTCCTGCCCGCGCGCGGCGCCGCGCTCCAGCTATGACAAGCTGTGGTGGTACCAGAGCTGCATGTCGCACGGGTGCGGGCCGCTGCGGCCGCGCGACCGCGACGCGTTCGTCGGGTGGCCGAGCTACATGATCGACGCGCCCGCCACGGCCGCCCGGGCGATGGGCTGGCTCGCCTTCGCCAACGGGATCTCCGGCGAGCTCTATTTCGACGTGGTGCACGCGTACGGCCAGGGCGATCCGTGGCAGTCGCAATGGGCCTTCGCCGGCAACGGCGACGGGACGCTGTACTACCCGGGCACGCCGAGGCGGATCGGAGGCGAGCACGACGTCCCCGTCGAATCGCTGCGGGTGGTGCAGATCCAGCGGAGCCTGCAGGACCATGCGTACCTGGCCCTCTGCGCGCGGCTCGGCGACCCGCGGTTGGCGCAGGCGGAGGCGCGCGCCCTCGCGCCGTCGTTGCGCGGCTGGGCGCGCGACCCGCGGGCGTACGCCGCCGCCAGGGAGCGGCTGGCAGCGCGCATCGAGGCGCTTTCCGCGGATCGGCGGGCGGGCGCGCTCGAGCTGGGACGCTAGCCCCCGGAGTTCGCTGTTTTCCTTGTCCGTCCCCGCCCTGGAGAGCATCCTCCATCCCAGGAGAATTGGATGACGGCCACCCTGCTCGCCCTGCTCCTCGCGGCGCCCAGCTGCTCACCAGCGCCGGTGAGCGTGCGGGCCGCGCGATTTGCTCCCGGCGAGCAGCTCCGCTACCGGCTCGACGTCTTTGGCGCCGACGTGGGCACCTTCGAGGTCGCGCTCGAGGCGCCGCAGGCCGCGGACCGCGGCCGCGCCTCCCTGGTCGCGCGCTCGCGTGCGAAGACCAGTGCCTTCGTCAGCACCAACCTCGGACGGTACGAGGGGTTCATCAGCACCCTGCTCGGGCCCGACCTGATGCCGATTCACTTCCGCGAAGAGCTGGACGAGGGCGACACGCACCGCGCCGTCGAGGCGGCGTTCCCCCCGCGCGCAGGAAAGCTCGCGGCCAGGGCGAGCACCAACGGCAAGCCCGAGCCGCTCGACCTGGACGCGACGCCGCTCGCGCGCGACATTCTCTCCACGTTCTTCTTCCTCCGCGCGCTCCCGCTCAAGGCGGGCACGCCGGTGTGCCTCGAGGTCTACGCCGCGCGGAAGATGTGGAGCATGGCCGGGGCGGTGGGTCCGCGCGAGCAGATCGAGATCCCGCTGGGGAAGTTCAGCGCGGTGCGCATCGACGCCGTGGCCACCCGCGTCGACGACGCGACCGTGAAGCGCTCGGCCCACGTCTGGGTCACCGACGACGATCGCCGGATTCCCGTGGTCGCCGTCGGAGAAGTGAAGGGCAAGACCTTCCGCGCCCAGCTCGTCGAAGCCCCCGCCGCGCGCCTGAAGACCACCGCCGCGAAGCCGGAGCGCAAGACCGGCGCGCCCCGCGTCGGAACGTCCATCGGCCGGTGATGCGCCCCAGAGCACATGTCAGAACGTCCGCGCTGTGAAAGGCGTAGCGCCGCCGAATACGGCGGCGACTAGATGAGGCCCTTGTTGCGGCGGATCTGCTCGACCGTCTTCTGGTACTCCACGTCCCACGCCTGCGTGCCTTCGCTGAGGTGCTTGAGGCGCGCGCGGGCCTCGCGGTCGATGTCCTCGTCGACGTCGAGGTGCTTCTTGAAGACCTGGTAGATCTTCTTCCGGATCTGGTGGTCCTCGGCGTAGACCTCTTCCACGTTGCGCGAGATGAGCAGGAACTCGATCATCTGGTTGATGATGTAGTCGATGCCCTCGTCGCCCA
>WNFA01005727.1_pt1 | contig 10379 bp, 5 predicted proteins | sample 5400481 | NCBI WGS metagenome assembly WNFA01 (sample SAMN13153340, study PRJNA577476) | soil metagenome | isolation source: 120 cm saprolite under Douglas fir tree site 2 hole 1 replicate 2 | place: USA:California | collected 2015-04-18 | reverse complement strand
TAGCAAGGCCGACCATAATCGTCGAATGGGTAACCACCGTAACGATGGCAATGACGCCGTAATTAGCTGCATTAAAGGCGATTTGTGAGAGCAGTTGTGCTAGCCACAGCAGTAAAAACGAGCGATTCTTCAGTACGCTGCGAAATGAGCCTATTGAAGTCTTCTCTGGAGCCGCTAGAGTCTCGAGAGGAGTGCCATCGTCTCTTTTTTCTGTTTTCATGTAGCTCCTTCTGCGCTCTGATATACTTCCTCGGTCTATCTTAGCCAATATTACAACACGAATGCTAGCTTTTCCAGTTGAGCTCTCCTGCGTTTCAGGATCTGTGACTTATCCTGGCAACTGTAAAAGACTGGCGACCTGAAGGTCGCGATCTCTTAAAAAATGTGACGAGGCGGCAGTGCTGTGTTGTGCCGGGCTCGGCGCCGCCGAGCCCGGCACAACACAGCACTGCCGCCTCGTCACAGAATAGATGAGGCCCGCTTGCGGGCTATGTGCACGAAGGAAACTAAAAAGAGACCATGCGTCAGAGGCGCACCACACCAGATGAAAGTCATGCTTTTCACGTTTAGCGAGCGACTTTCAGAGGAGTGTGTCAGGATTGCATTCATTACAGATACAACTTACAATACCATAAGAGGGTTTATGAAGATTGTCCTCAACAATTGTGTCAGATACTCAATACCCTGAAAGAGGATGAGCTTGTGTCTGTGCTCCACCGCACCTCTGTGCAGCAACGTGCCTGCACAGCTTTGATTTCAACGCACGACACATCCGAGTCCGCAGACTCTGGGGCCTCCGACAACGGCCCCGTTCTTGCCCAGCATGCCGAGCAAGAAGCGTTAGCACTCGACCGAGAACGTTTTACCCAGGCACGGCGTTCTTGCCTGGAACCCGACCGTTCAGTTGGAAAGGTACCCGTAGGCGAACCGTCTCTCTCTGGCGAACCAGAGTGCCTAAGCCTACACGCTACTATACTAGCACACAAGGAGAAAAGCGGAAATGGCAACCCAGCCACCCAAGCCCCAGAGAAGGACTCGGCATTCCTCCCGTCCCCTGAACGGAGACGGGCATCCTGCCTCGATTTTTGTGAATGAGGGAGGGGATGCGACCTCGCGACAGGGGCGACACTTTGTTCCTGGAGATACCAGACAACCTACCAATTAGGAGCAGAATTATGATGAGTTTTCCAACTGTGCGTATGAGGCGCACTCGACAAAATGAGAAGTTGCGCGGTCTTGTGCGAGAGAGCCACCTGAATGTTGAACAGCTTATTTACCCTCTTTTTATTGCGGAGAATATTGATGAGCCGCGTGGGATCTCTTCTATGCCGGGGATCGTGCAATGGCCGCTGGAATACCTTGGGCGCGAAGCTGAACGGATTGCGCGTCTTGGAATTCCAGCAGTGCTGCTTTTTGGCATTCCCTCTGAGAAGGACGAGGTGGGATCACAGGCGTATGCTACGCAGGGCATCATACAGCAGGCGATACGTCGATTCAAGGCGGAAGTACCAGATTTACTGGTGGTGACGGATGTGTGCCTATGTGAGTATACCAGTCATGGTCATTGTGGCGTGATCCATAATGGGAATGTGCAGAATGATGAGTCACTGGAACTCCTGTCGCATATGGCGCTTTCGCATGTAGAAGCCGGGGCTGACCTGGTAGCGCCATCGGATATGATGGATGGGCGTGTCGGGGCGATTCGTCGTGCGTTGGATGAGCAAGGTTTCAGTTCGACGCCTATTATGGCTTACTCTGCCAAGTATGCTTCCGGCTTCTATGGACCATTCCGTGAAGCAGCAGGTTCAGCTCCGCAGTTTGGCGACCGTCGCTCGTACCAGATGGACCCTGCTAATGTACGCGAGGCGCTGCGGGAAGTAGACCTGGATATTGCGGAGGGGGCAGATATTGTGATGGTGAAGCCTGCCCTGGCTTACCTGGACGTTATCCGGCAGGTACGTGAGCATTGTGACCTGCCAATTGCAGCATATAACGTGAGCGGTGAATTTGCGATGATTAAAGCTGCTGCTCAACTAGGGTGGATTGATGAACGGCGTATTGTGATGGAGGTGCTGACGGGGATTAGAAGAGCAGGAGCAGATATGATTATTACGTACTTTGCGCCCGATGTGGCGGGGTGGTTGAAAGTAGAGTAATGCATTTATACTCTACTTCCCTGGCGCACCGTGTAGAGAACAAGATGGCGCAAGAAATCTAAGACCAGTTCTTGCGGATAGTCGTCTAGAAGACTGTGTAATTCTTGCAGGATCTTCCCTCCATCTTCATCACATAGCTCCACAATAGAGCGGTACGCGGCTGTGAAGTAGGCGATGAAAAATTTGCAGAACAGGTCAAAGTCGTTGGTTAACCACATTTTATTGTGATTTCTTAAACGCCTACATAGGGAATAGGCATATTCTTTCAGCGCTCCATCATTCGACATAGTAGATGGGTACTCCCTGAAAACGGTAAGATACGCCAGTACGATGGCATCAGCTTCTACCCTCTCTTCATCTGCCGGCAGTTTGTAAACATAGGTTAAGATTGGCCGGATTGGGTCTGATGACATGCTTCCTTCTTTCTTCCAAACGCTTGGCTAAAGATGTTACTTTTCTCCTACGGTGCTATCCACTTTTAATTGAAACTGTGAACGAAATATTCTGATGGCGGGTGGGTTAATGCTTCGATAGCAGTGATAAGCATGTCGGAATCGAAGGGATTTTCGATGCATTTCACCTCGCAATGATCAGTTTCGATTGGAGGAACTTGGGTGCCGAGCATGAGAGTGGGAACATTGCGTAGCTCTTTCATCGTATGGAGCCTGGTATAGAGTTCAAAGCCGTCCATATCTGGAAGGCTTTGATTTAAAATAAGCAGATGCGGTATGATGTGCCTGACGAATTTCAACGCTGCAAAGGCATTGGATGCCACAAAAATATGATGGGAAGTCCCCCTTGAAATAACCTCGCAGAGAAACGCTGCATTGGTAACATCGTTCTCTACAACTAGAATGCATTTCCGCGTAGTGGCTTTTTCACGAGGAAACAGCTCTGTATATTGCATGGATGGAATTACCTCTACCATTTCTATAGAAATCGCTAAATTTTTTCCAATACAAGTGTATCATGTTTTATCAGTAAAATCTCTCTGCAATAAACTAAAAAATGAGCCATAGAAATCTTTTATGGATGACCAATGAGGACAATGAGGCCGAATATCTCTCCTGAGACCATCTGAGAGGGAAATATGTGCATGAGCTGTCTCAAGAGGCATATGAAGTGATTCCAGAAACTTCGAGCCTACCAAAGTATTTATGAAATGCGCCTGGGAGAGGCCTTATTTTATATAAGTTAGCAGTTATATAAGGGAATGGGTAGTAACCTCTGACGATAGTATATATAAGCAGTTCGACTGCTTATAGCCTGCTGCTGAAATCGGCTGGGAGAGGTTTCCTAGCCAGGAAACAGGGTAAGCTTTCATTAATGCTTCAACGAAGAGATGAGTTTTGTGGGGTTGGACCATTGAATAGCATTCCACTATTAGATGTTCGAACGGATTGAAAGGAAAAGTGTAAAAACGGACAATAACCTATTTGGATAGGAGAAATTTCTTGTTACCGTTGTCTTTCCTGTTCCGTTTACTTTTGATATAAGGGCATTCAATAGAATGCTCAATACATTTTTTCTCATAAAATTTTCTAGCAAAAGGGATGGGGGTTGGGATGAAAACCAATACTCGGACTTATCAGCCGATCGATTCGTATGGTGTCATTGGAGATTGTCATTCAGTCGTCTTAGTAGCTCCTGATGGGTCAGTAGACTGGGGGTGTCTACCAGACTTTGATAGCCCGGCCATCTTCTGCCGTTTGTTGGATGCCGAGCGCGGCGGATTCTTTCAGATAGCTCCAACGGATAGCCTGATACCAGGGTCGCAACGCTACCTTCGTGGGAGCAATGTGCTACAAACGAGGTTTTCGAGTACTACTGGAGAAATAGTACTCACCGATTTTATGCCAGTCGAGACGTTAAGCGCCTGGCAGTTTCGCGAATTAAATAATAATACCTGGACACGTGAAGATGGCTCCTGCCATTGCTTAGTGCGTATTGTGGAATGTACATATGGTGAAATGCCAGTAACAATGAAGCTCAAAGTCAGCCCGGACTATGCAGCTTCTCCATGTGAGATTTCTCTCATTCCGGATGGGATGGGTGCTGTTATCTCAGGTGGGCAACAGCACGTTGGTCTGGGTGTCGTGGGGGCGTACCGTCTGCCATCATTCTCAATGTATGTCTCGCATGAAGCAGAAGATATATATCCAACTGTTATTGTGCAGACAACACTGCAAGAAGGCGAACGACTGTTGTTTGCTGTAGGTGTTGGGCGGAATGCTACAGCTGCTCGTCGACTTGCCGAGCAGGAGGTACATCTGCGCAACTTCGAATGGGAACTGGCGCACACTCTACACTGCTGGCGTACATGGCTGGAAGGATGCACCTACCAGGGTGCATATGAAGAGTGGGTACAACGCAGCGCACTTGTGCTCAAAATGATGACATATGCTCCAACTGGTGCAATTGTCGCTGCTCCAACTACTTCTTTACCTGAAGACGTGGGTGGAGTACGCAACTGGGATTACCGGTATACCTGGCTACGCGATGCCACCTTTACCTTGTATGCGCTAAATGTTCTTGGTTTTACGGAAGAGGCTCACGCCTTCACCCACTGGCTGCGACGTCTCTCTTACTCGAATGGCGAGGACCTGCAGATAATGTATGGTATTCGCGGCGAGCGCGAACTGCTTGAGCGTGAACTAACGCACCTGACAGGGTATTATAACTCCCGGCCGGTGAGAGTTGGAAATGGCGCTGCAGATCAGAAGCAACTGGACGTATTCGGCGAAGTGTTGGATTGTATTCACCTATACAGGCGTCAAGGGTCCTTCGAGCGTTATGGTGAAAAGCTTGAGGGGCCGTTATGGGCAATGATGCGTCTCCTGGTGGAGCACGTGTGTTCGCATTGGCAAGAGAAAGATAGCGGAATCTGGGAAGTAAGAGAGGGTGCAAGTCATTTTGTCTATTCGAAGGTCATGTGCTGGGTAGCGCTTGACCGTGGTATCCGGGCTGCAGAACAACTGCATCTGGAGGCTGATGTGCCGAGGTGGCGACAGGTACGTGACCAGATTCGTGCTGATATCCTAACACATGGGTACAATACACGAATTGGTGCTTTTACGCAGTCTTATGATAGTACTGCCCTCGACGCCTCGAGTCTACTGTTGCCACTGGTAGGTTTCATTCCTCCAGATGATCCCCGCATGCGCTCAACAGTCGATCGCATTATCGAGCGATTGACTGACGAATATGGTTTCGTCTATCGTTACCTTGCCGACGATGGTCTACCTGGTACTGAAGGTACTTTTACCATTTGTACTTTTTGGCTAGTAGACAACCTGGCGATGCAGGGACGAATTAGCGAGGCAAGGTCGCTCTTTGAGCGCCTGCTGAAGCGTGCAGGTCACCTGGGCTTGTTTTCAGAGGAGATTAGCTCAAACGGCAACCATGCCCTCGGGAACTATCCACAGGCTTTTACGCATATTGCTTTGATCAATAGTGCCTACAATCTGAAAAAAGCCGAGATGCGTATGGCTGAACATCACACCGAGCCTGTGATTGCTGCCATTCAGTTACACGGAAATAATGGACAGGTTGGTAGGTAACAACTTCACTTCAGCCATTCCCGCCTGGGGATGGCTGAAGTTCTATTCAGCTATTTATCGAACCTCCGCCTGCGGAGGCCCCTCGGCTTCACCTCCTTACTTTATAACCTTGCTCAATATGAGATAATTACCTAAGGCAAGGTTCAATGGTGAAGCATAATCCTTGACAGTTTGACTCGTCACACCATGTCACCCTGAGCGAAGCGAAGGGTCCGTCGCGATCGGCAGCGAGATGCTTCGCTGCGCTCAGCATGACAGGGCTGGACCTTTCTCTTGAGCAGGAACTGTCAAGTTCATTGGAACCTTGCCTAAAACTCATTATCGCGCCCACCGCCGATTTATCGGCCACTGGCGGAATGTTCCGATATCCTGATTATTTTGTTACATGCCATAAAGTACCCAACAACCTTGAGGGGAGAACTTGCGATGGGAACTCTCATCTTGAATTCACTAGAGATCAACAGTTTTCGAGCATTCGAACATCTCCAGATAGAACGCTTAGGCCGCGTTAACCTGATCGTGGGTAAAAATAACGTAGGCAAAACAAGCCTGTTGGAAGCGATACAGCTTTATGCACGCAGTGGCTCTCCAGCATTAATCGCAGAGCTTTTAATGTCGCGCGATGAGAGTCGGCTATCCAACCTGGACGCTATTGCCATAAACTTTCCAGACCTCCTTCCAGGCTTAAAGTATTTATTCTTTGGACGTAGAGAGTTAACGAACATTCTCGAAACGATGCAGATAGGGCCCGTTAACACGCCAGACAAAACACTCACCATTACTGTCGGCGGATTCTCTACATATAACACAGTAGATGACCAGGGGCCTCGGTTATCCATTCAAATGGGGAAACAACCTCTTGTCAACTTTTCTCTTAGTTCGTCTACCTATCCCAGATTGCCTTTAACAGAAATCAAGGGTACCACTTGCATATTGATACAAGCAAACGGATTAAGTAGTAGACAGATTGGGGAGTTGTGGGACAGCATTGCTCTTACAACACTAGAGCAGGAAGTACGAAATGCTTTACAAATCATCGCTCCTGGTACTGAAGGAATTAGTGTTGTGGGCGACCCTGCACCTGCACAGGGCCGCTTTCCCATTGTGAAGATAAGGAATATTGACGAACCTCTTCCCTTGCGCAGCCTGGGAGATGGCCTGCAGCGTATGTTCGGCATCGCTCTCGCGTTGGTCAATGCCCGAAATGGTATACTGCTCATCGACGAAATAGAAAACGGCATCCACTACTCGGTACAACCAGACATGTGGCATCTGATCTTTCGCGTAGCACATCAACTCAACATCCAGGTTTTTTCCACTACTCACAGTTGGGATTGTATCGAAGCTTTCCAGAAGGCAGCTCAAGAAGATACACAAAATGAAGGGTTGCTTATTCGCTTAGAAAGTAAAAAAAGTAAGATTGTTGTCACGTTGTTTGATGAACGGCAATTGGGGATTGCTACCCGTGAGCAAATTGAGGTACGTTGATAATGAACGAAACGTTATTGGTTAGGGGAGAGGCGCCACAAAACTATCTGCTGGTGGAAGGTGATTAAGCAAGCAACCAGCGCCAAAAAATTACCGCGCAAAATGAGCACTAGTTGAACCATATATTTGACGCAAAAGTCGCAATAAACGCAAAAGTCGCAGAAAAATGAAATGAGCAAGGCCAGATCATGACCATCCCATTCGTCATCGACAACCAACAGCATAAAATGGCCGATGTCCTCAACGCCCTCCTGGCCGATCACAAAGGCCACTCGCTCGACATCGCCACCGCCTACTTTAACATCAGTGGCTGGCAACTGCTGCATGATGGCCTGAATGGGCTAGGCAACTTTCGCCTGCTGCTCGGTGATGAACCAGAAGTTGGCTCAGACCTTGGACTACGTGAAGTGGGCGCAAAACCAATCAAAGGACTCATCAGCGACCTTGCGCAAGAAACCTTCAACGAGAAGACGCTGCGACTCGTCGAAGACCTCATCGCCTTCCTGCGCCAGGAGCACGTGCAGGTCCGTCTCTACACGCGGGGATTCCTGCATGCCAAGTGCTACATCTTCTACAGCGGCGGAGGCTTCGAGCGCTTCACACCCATTGCCGCGATTGTCGGCTCTTCCAACTTTACCCGCCCTGGCCTTCAAACGAACAAAGAACTCAACCTGGCGCACCGCGCCAACCTGTCGCCGCGGGAAGTGGAACCAGGCCGAGTAAAAAGCTTCTTGGAAAGCGCCGACCTCAAGCGATTGGAGCAGCTTGATGAAGTCGAACGGGTCACAGCTGCCAACGTTCCAGGTGTGTTGGCCATCAATGATCTGGCCGAATGGTACGAACGACAGTGGGAAGCCGCGCGTGACTTCAAGAACGAGTTGCTAGACCTGGTCGATTCCTCGAAATTCGGTCGAAAAGAGTACACCCCTTACCAGGTCTACATGAAAGCCATCTTCGAATACTTCCGCGATGACCTGGAAAATGGGGCAGACGATGCAACCAGGGTCCGCTCAGCCGTTGAATTGAGCGAATTTCAAGAGGACGCCGTGAAAAAGGCCCGCAAGATACTTGCTAGCTACGATGGAGTCATGATTGCTGACAGCGTGGGCCTTGGCAAAACATGGATCGGCAAGAAACTGCTCGAAGATTACGCCTATCACCAGCGCTACAAGGCCATCGTCATATGTCCCGCCGCCTTACAAAAAATGTGGCACGATGAACTATTGAGCGCGGGTATTGCCGCTCGTATCGTCACCCAGGAAGCGCTAGGCCGCGATGAATTCGATATTAGCGATGTGCAGGATGCCGATATCATACTTGTGGATGAAAGCCACAACTTTCGCAACCGTAACGCCCAGCGCTACGAGAACCTGGAGCGCATCCTGGCTGCCAACAATCGACGCGGCAAGGTCAGCAGTGAGCGCAAAAAGCTCATTTTGCTCACTGCCACCCCTATCAACAATAACGTCTTTGACTTATACAATCAAATCAACCTCTTTACTGGAGGGGACCGCAGTTACTTTGCTGCCGCAGGCATCGGCGACCTTAATAGGTACTTTCAGACTGCCCGCCGGGCCAATCTTCAGCAGGAAAGTAGCATAGCTCTCTTCAATTTGTTGGAAGAGGTAGTCATACGGCGTACTCGCCCCTTTATCAAGGAAGCCTATCCCAATGCCACCATCAAAGGCCAACCCATTAGCTGGCCCGAGCGCAGACTGAAGACGATACGGTATGACCTGGAAGCCACCTATGGAGGCATTTACGATAAGCTGGTGAACCGCATCGAGGGATTGAAGCTCGCACCCTATCGCCTGGAAACCTACAAGAAACAAGGTATAATCCGTGACCAGTTTGAGGAAGGTCGCGAAGAAGCTCTGGTAGGAATCTTCAAAAGCCGCTACCTCAAACGCTTTGAAAGCAGCGTAGACGCTTTCCGCATCAGCGTGCGCCGGGCATTGGAGTTCCTGGAAACGTTCGAAAGCTATATTCTGGAAGGCAAGGTGTTGGACAGCACAAGCTTCCAGAAGGCTATGCGCTTTCTTGCACGTGAGGACGAAGAGGACGATGCCACGCCCAGTTCTCTCTCGGATCAGTTGGATGCCCATGCGGAGGCTCGCCAATTCATAGAGACATTGCCAACACTTAACGCTGAGCTATACGATCTGAAGCGACTGCATAACGATCTCCGCAGAGATGTGAATGCCCTGCGCGAAGTATGGTATGACATTGAAGCGATTACTCCTGCTAGAGATGCCAAGTTAGCAAAACTTAAAGAGCTTTTGGTAGGCGAACTCAAGGGACGAAAGGTACTGATATTCACTTACTACAAAGATACCGCCCGCTACCTGTACAAGCAATTGTGCAGTGATGATCCACCAGCTACCCAGTGGAGAGCTAGCGCCGGTGAGCCACGTATTCGACGCATGGACAGCGGAACCGATGTCAAGGAGCGGGCTAGACTGGTGGCACAGTTTGCACCTCATGCCAACCACAGACCTGAGATAGCGGGTAGCGACAACGAGATAGATATACTGATCTCGACAGATGTACTCTCAGAAGGACAGAACTTGCAAGATTGTGGCGTACTCATCAACTATGATCTGCACTGGAATCCTACCAGGATGGTGCAGCGTGCGGGACGCATTGACCGCATCGGCACAAGTTTCGATACACTTTGGGTGCTGAACATGTTTCCTGACGAGGGCTTGGAAAAGCTACTTGGTTTAGTAGAGAGCCTATCTCGGAAGATTGCCAGCATTGATCGGAGCGGGTTTCTGGATGCCAGCATACTTGGCGAGGTTGTTCACCCACAGAACTTCAACACCTTGCGTCGTATTGAGGAAGAAGATGGCAAAGTGGTCGAGGAACAGGAGCAATTTGTGGAACTGGTTAGCAGCGAGTTTCTGTTACAAAACTTGAAAAATCTGCTGGACAGCGGAATGCGCAAGATGCTAGAGGAATTGTCAGACGGCATCCATAGCGGCCTGCTGCGCCAGGGAGCCAGAGGTGTCTTTTTCTATTTTACTGCCCAGGAAAAGCAGCGAGGCCAGGGTGTGACAAAAGGAGCACGGCAACACTATTGGCGATATATAGACCTCATAGAAGATAGAAGAGGCGGACGTATCGAAGACAACCGCTACGTCATCACCAACTTGATCCAATGCCAGCCAGATAC
>WNFA01005723.1_pt1 | contig 10380 bp, 18 predicted proteins | sample 5400481 | NCBI WGS metagenome assembly WNFA01 (sample SAMN13153340, study PRJNA577476) | soil metagenome | isolation source: 120 cm saprolite under Douglas fir tree site 2 hole 1 replicate 2 | place: USA:California | collected 2015-04-18 | reverse complement strand
GTCACGACGACGTCCGATGCGGGATACCAGTAGCAGTACTCGTCGACACCAGAATCGAAGCAGTAGGCGTAATAAACATCAGCCTGGGCGACCTTGAACTCGCCATTCGCCGCGAGCTTGGTGCTATCCACGGCGGCCATTCTCTTGTTCGATTTCACCTTTCGGACCGGCAGACTGCCGGCACTCATATTGATGACCTTCTTGCTCTTCACTTCAGCCACGACGGAACTGGTGCCGGCTTTTCCAACCTCATGCCTGCCATCTTGGTTCAGCTTGGCTCCGAGCAAATTGTGGCCGTTATTGTGATGGGAGTTCTTTGCTGCAGCGATCGACCCGGCACCTAAGTCACAGGTCGATATAATCAACAGGGTTATGAGAATGCGCCGGTCAAGCATTGGTGGTCCCTCCGGGTGGTCAAAGGCCATTGCGCCTGATGGGTAGCGCTCGGCAACCCGCCTCATCGTTCCTACGAATGTCACGGCGCCGCCGACTCGGGTGAGCTGGCGGCGCCGGGCGAGCCATCACCTCTTCCTGTCAGCGACCTCTGAGGTCGTTCATTCTGTCGCCGGGAGAAAACTCGGAGGCACCACGAGCGCCTTTCCTCGGCCCTCCGGCATCTCTCATCCTGTCGCCGGGAGAAAATTCGGAGGCGCCGCGGGCGCCTGGTTTTGGGCCCCCGGAGTCGCGCATCTGATCACCCGGAGAGAATTGCGAAGCGCCGGTCGATCCAGCAGCGCTTCCACCTCCCCTTGGGGCAGCATAGCTGCAAAGGGAGGAACCGACGAATAGGGCGGCGACGGCCAGAAGAATCATTTTTTTCATGAGATCATCTCTCCTCTGCGCTCGGGCCTTGTATCGCGCCTGTTAAGTTCACAACGCCCTTGATCAAAGATTGTTCCGCGTGCGTACGACAGGACCCCTTTGCGTCACATGTCTGGTTCCGCGGCAGATCCGATTACGAGGCATGGTGGCAAAGGTCCGCAATGGGTCATTCACGTCGTTTCTGCGGCGTGCGGGTCATGTCCGCTATTCCCCCAATCGCTGCACACGGCCCGGCACACGCGACGTTTTGCGGAATGGCACGACGCCGGATCATTCGTAAGCCTGACAAGAAAGACCAACGGTATGACGAAACGCGAAAGCCTAATGCACCTCACGCCCCGCCATCTCGATTCGGTCCGGTCCATGGCAATGGGGAAATCAACGATTCCTGAACTGCAGGAGAGCCTAACCCAAAACTTCGATCGGTACTTTCCCCCGCTTCGAAAGCGGAAGCGCGACCGTGTTCCTTCAAATGGGCTTCGCCAAGAAATCATGGTCTGGCAAATTCTGAATCGCGTTCAAGACCATCGTGACAATCCAGATCCTTGCATCGAAGCACAGCACGCTGCCGACGTGGCTGCGATACAGGCTGCGGCAGCAAATCAGTTTTAGAAATCCAGTCAGCGTTCCGGTCGGAAGTAAACCGAACGCGACTCGATGAACCCGACGCGGGGGAGCGCCCTGACACAAGCGCCCATCCCCTGCGTCGGGCCCTTCTTTACTCACCCCGAAATTTCACCACTCACACCACAGGCACGACCAAATGACTACCGACGCACAATCATTAGCACCTGAAATTCGATCGATGAAGTCAGGTTTATACACAGCACTAAATCTATTCGAAACAAACATGCCCGCTTCATATGTGAAAGCGTTTCTGGCCGTCGCTAAGGATGAGGGCCAATGCGTTGACCACTACGGCCGCGTTTGCGGCGTGAGCAGTGGAACAATTTCGCGCCGCCTGAATGATCTGGGCGAAATGTATTCGCGAGACAGGACCCTTCCAGGCTTCGGACTTTTGGACTCGCGACCGGATCCAATGGACCGGCGTTATACGTTCGTATAACTTTCCCCGAAGGGAAAGGCGTTCGTTGGCCAGCTCGTGCGGGCGTTGGAATATGGGAGCGCGACGCTGCGGTGAAGTTCGGCGACGGCGACCGCGTCAAATTTGACAAGGTTCCGCCATGGGCGAGGTCAAACTGCATGTGATTAGCTGATTCATGACAACCCTTTGTAGCTCCGGGAAGTACAGCAATCGACGACGGTCTGCTGTTGCTTTTGAATTTTGACGTATTGATCCTTCATCCACTCGATGGTCAGCTCTTGGCAAAATTCTACCGGCATCCGGCCATCCTTAACCTTGCCAAACTTCCACAATGTCGCCGGCCAGGATGGCGGGTCCGGAACAACAAGGCGACCATGGGCCAGAGCGTCGCGCACTCTGACCGCCTCGAAACTGATTTTGAATTTTTCTTCTTCCGCCTTGAGCGACTTATTGAAATCTTCGATTAGTTCACCTAGTGGCGCAAAGGCCGTAAGGTAGCTTTTACGAGCGGTCGTGTCGCCCGGCTTCGGAAACTCCAAATACTGGTCGTATCGTCGCCCCAAAAAGAATCGTAGGGCGGTCTCAAGCGCTTGCAGATTGGTCACAATGGCGCCTACGCAACGGACATGATCGTTTTCATCCATTTTTGACTCCATTTCCTTTATTCCGGTTTGCTCTGCCCTCTTGCCAGGCTGCCGCTTTCAGCGCTCTAATCGCAAACGGATGGGGCATTGGGGCGATGTTTCGATCTCTGCAGGTGTTCGTGGTCGCATCGATTACCGTGCTCGTCGGCGGTTGCGCCACAGGGCCGCCGACGATTATGGGCTGGACGAACAATAATCAATCAACGCAAGATCAATGGATGAAGGATCGCTACGCCTGTTACAACGAGACCAAACAACGAATTTGCGGTGCTTCGGTGGACCAGTCTGGAGGTAATGCCAATAGCATCGTAATTCCAATGTGCAGCGCGTTTAACGCCTGCTTGGCTGCGCGCGGCTACAACAGATCGGACGCCACCGGAACGCTGACTGTTCCCGATGGGACTGTGGTCCAGTGCGCAAAAACTGATTCATAAAACCGACGTGCTGTCCTTGCCGATTCGTCCCAACTTGGGACGAAAAGAGGACGGGAACGAGAGGCAGCCCGACGCGCAACATCGGCGGACGCGCGCGCCGGGCCGGCCGAACTGCACATGCGGGGGCGTAACGGTTCGGCTCAGACGACAATACAGCGGATGTCGGCGCGATGTGGTCCCGATCGCGTGACTACGCCGTCTCGAATGTTTTCGGTTTGTGGACAAGTAGACTCCATGTAAGATTTGTTGCATCGATCGTGGGGGGCATTAAATGGCCTTATCCTGGAAACGCTCGTTGATCTATGGAGTGATCCTCACAATTGCCGCCGTGACATATTGGGTCTATAGCGAAACGTCAGGCCCTCGGTTCGATCAAGGACTGCAGAAGCGCGAAGCCGACATGAAAAAGACCTTGCCCCGGAAGGTCGATGACATCACGACCCTAGAAGATGTGAAGTACGAAGGGACGAAGAACGTCTACTGGTTGTCAATAGACGCTGGCGATGGATCAATCGATGCCAGCGATCTGCAACATAGAACTCAAAGTCTCCTGTGCTCGAACGGTGATATCGCGCGTACGATCAAGGAAAAGGGGTTCAGTTACGAATATCACTACGTCAACAAGGAGCGGGTCTCGTTAGCCACATTTACCATCGCTGACTGCCCTTGATCGCATCCCCGACGCGCAATCAACCGGACGGGCGGGAGGCGCGTCGGGAGGATGTCGGAGCCCTCACTCACTTTTTGGATTGCCAATCCCGTCTGATATCAGCGCCGCGGTGACCGCACACCGAACAAGTAAAGCGGCCCTCGAGACCCTGCTCGGCCTTCGGCAGTTTCATGATGTAGTCAGCAGCGTCCTTGAGGGTGACGAGTTGGCGACCGTTGGGAAGTGGAATCGGATCATCGAATTCGCGTGACCATCCCACTTCGCCACTGGTCAACGCGGCGGCCGTTTGATCGAAATGCCCAACTGGGCCGCCTTCCTGAGAATTGTTGCTGTTGGCCGCTTCAGACGATTGGCAATGGTTTCTAGTGATTGCGAGCCGCGGCAAGCTCAATCAATTCGCGCTGTTGTTTGTATGACCACGGACCCATTTTTTGTTTGCCCGCGCTCGCCATCATTTCCCCTTCACTTTCAGCCCGATCTCTACAATCTGCCGGATAGCTTCAGACCGAGACACGCCGCCATGCGATGCCGCCCACTTATCGACAGCCGCAACCGTGGCCGGCTCAAATCGTGCGGGAATCGTTTCGCCGAACTTGACGCCAGCCGGGCGACCCCTCGATTTTTTGTGTACAGTTTTTGTTTGCTTGGCCATGATTATTCGTGTACACGAAAAACTAACCGGGGGGAACACCTTTCGCCGGGGCCAACAGGGGTAGTTGAATGCCGAGAATTTTGGATAACGGTACTAGTACCTTGTCACAGAGGTTTTGACTCGTTGGGGTCGGCCTGATTTGGCGGCGGGCGTGGGATAGGCGCGGCCCATTTTGGCGCGGGCTTTTTCGGTTGTGAACATCCAATTGATACGGGCGCGGTCGCGATTGCGTCGCTTCTCCCAAGCGGCGATCTCGGCGGCGAGACGGGTGTGGCTTTCGATGCGCCGATCGAGGCATTGGCTGGCGAGGACGCCAATCTCGATCTCGACCATGTTTAGCCACCTGGCGTGCTTGGGGACGTAGTGGAACTCCAATCGGCGCAGCACCCGTCTGGCTTCGTCAGCCGGGAATGTCTGGTAGAGCGCGCCGGCCGAATGGGTTGATAGGTTGTCGAGCACCACCCGAATGCGCTCCGCCCCAGGATAATAAACGTCGGTGAGTTCGCGCATGCAGGCGGCGAAGTCTTCGGCAGCGCGCCGCTCGGTGACCTTCACTTTGCGCCAGGGGCGGTTCACATCCAGGAACACGAACAGGTTGGCGGTCCCGTTGCGCCGGTACTCGCAGTCATAGCGCTCGATCTGCCCGGGCTTGGCCGGGATCGGCTGGCGCACCTCGCCGATCAACTGGATCGGACTCTCGTCGAAGCAAACCACCGGTCGTTTTGGGTCGGGCGCTTCGGCATAGAGATCGAGCACATCCTCCATACGGGCGACGTACTCGCCGTCGACCCGGGGAATGCACCACATGTCCTTGCGCTAGGGCTTGAGGTCGTTTTCGGCCAAGCGCCGGCGCACCGTCTCGCGCGAGACGCTGGCGTGCTCAGTGAGGCGGACCAGTTCACCCGCCAACAACTCCAGCGTCCAGCGGGCGCGACCCGCAGGCGGGCTCGAGCACGCGGTCGCCACCAGCAGGGCTTCCTCTTTGCCCGAGAGCTTACGGCCTGCTCCCGGACGCGGCTCTTCGCTGAGCGCCGCCTCCAGATTGCTGAGCACGAAGCGGCGCTTGGTGCGGTACACGGTGGACCCGCCCACGCCGATACTGCGCGCGATATCATCGTCGCTGGCGCCGGCGTCGGCGGCCAGCACAATCTGCGCCCGCTTGAGCTTGCGCGCCGCGTGCTTGCCGCCGCTCAGAAGCGCCATCAATTCGGCGCGCTCGGTTTGGCTGAGTTCGACCCGATAGCGTACATTCATCCGTGCCTCCTCCTCGATCGAGGCACGGACGAACAGCTGAATCGGATGGCAAGCGTGAGTCGATCGGCAAAAACCTTCACGCCCAAGCAGGGTCAGTATCTGGCGTTCATCCACCTGTACACGCGCCTGAACCGCCGGCCTCCCGCCGAAGCCGACATCCAACAATATTTTCGCGTGACTCCGCCGTCAGTCCACCAGATGGTGCTAACGCTCGAACGTGCGGGCTTCATCAGGAGGCAGCCGAGGGTCGCCCGCAGCATTGAGCTGCTTGTCGATCCGAAGCTCCTGCCAGAGCTACTCTGAACCAGGATTCAATCTGTCAAAATCACTGGGCAACGGTACTAGATGCCGAACAGGAACGTGAAGACCTTCTCGCCATGGCTCGCATCATGCACCATCAAGCCTGGTGCGCTGTGAATACGGAGTGGGTTGACGAGACGCAGCAACTGGAGTCGATGCTTTTCACCGCGACCAATGTCCTTGATCGGCTTGAGAGGCTGATCGATGGGCCTCGCGGGTCGCAGGCCGAACGTGTTGCTGCGCTGAAGGCGCTGGCGGCGGCCTAGGCCTGATGCGGATTGGCGATCAAGAACGACCCGCCGGCTCATCTCGGCGGGTTTTTTTCGACAAGTGTTGCCGCCGCTCCCCATCCCGTAAACAGGGATTTACGGGATGGGCATGTTGTCTTTCTCAGGTGTCCACAAGGCAAATTCGATTCAGAATGCATATAGGAGTTTTCATATTTCGTTACGCAGGGGTACGGTTGGACAACAAGCGATCCTGACTCGTCACTCCTTTTGGTTTGACGCTCCCTCATAAAACGGAAATTCGAAATGGCTAGACCTTCCACACTCCCCGCCGGTGTATCACCCCGCGGGCTCAACATAGACCAAGCCGCTGAGTACTGGGGCTGTTGTCCATCAACCTTCAAAAAACTGGTGAAGCTCGGCATCGTCCAGCCGCTCGACATGGCCGGCTTTGCGCGGAATATCTTCGATCGTCATGCGCTTGATGCTGCGATGACGGCGCGGGCGAAGGCGCCGGCATGACCACCGAGACCGAAGCCCCGCGTATCGCCCTCGCCTCGTTCACGGGCTGGCGCAGCTTGTCAAATCGACTGGGCGCAGGTGACGGGCCCAGCCGACTGCTGAAGCCCGAGAAAAAACGAACGACCTTCACCATGGCTGAGGCCGCGAGGGAGTTGCGCAAATCCAGGCGCTGGCTTCAAGATTGGTTAGGGAAGCATCCCGTGGATGCTGCGGGGGTACCTTTCTACGCTCCTCTTGACCGCACCAAGACCTTCTCTGTTAGTGACCTGGAACGCATAAGGGCCATGGCCCGCTTGCGGGCCGGCGGCGAGGGCAAGTATATCAGCCCCATCATCGAGGCGACGGGCGAGCACGCGTTGCGCGACAAGCCGCTGGCCGACATCGACCAAATCGCGATCGATAACGCCGCATCCGCGCTCTATCCGAACGCCCCAGCGACGACCACCAACCGCCAATTCTATACGCCAGTGTCAGCGGTGCTCAAACGCGCCGGCATCGAGCGCGAGGTCAAGCGGCCGAAAGGATGGCGCGGCAGCAAGGCGACGGAATGGCTGGAACCGGAACAAGCCTTTCCACTAATCGACGCCTGCTATGAAATCGAACCCGAGTTTGGTCTGTTCTGCCTCACGTTGCTCCATACCGGTATGCGGCTCGGCGATCCGATCAAGTCCAAGCTGCGCGATTTGAAGCTCGGTGAGGCCCTGCTTTACGTGCCCGATACAAAGAACGGCGAGCCGCGCCCTGTGCATCTGCCGCCCGTCGTGGTGCAGGCGTTCCGCGATCAGCCGCCGCGCATGGCGAGGCCGCGTAAAGCGCCTGGTCACGCGCCATTCGTGAATAATGCACTCGCAACGCTCCGGTTCAAGCCGTGATCGTTGCCGCAATTAGACTAACCCGCGAAAAATGATAGGCCGCCTCAGTTTTATCGACAACTGTCAACCCAGATTCTCGGTGCATCGCGAGCCGAAGTAAGGCCGACAAATCGCCTAGTCCGCTGGCTGCATGCCATCCTCAACCGCGATAGCTGTTAACGTCATTGGGTCAGTGATTCCATCTGACGCCGCCCGCAGAATTCGTTCCGCCATCTTCGCTTTTGTCGCGGGTGTCCGGTTAGCGGCATCAATCTGATCGACAGCCGACTCGAGAACGGACCGCATCGTCCACACCAGTTCTGGCTCAAACTGAGATGGTGCCAATTTTGGCGATTGTGACTTCCGCACCGGGAATCTCCTGTTAGCGGATGTCGTCTATCGGTCGAGTGAGTCGGCGATGTGACAGGCAGCACACATTGTTTTGATTCAAACCAAATGCGCCATGACGTAACTGCGAGATTGTTGAAAAATTCCGTTTTGGTGACCTCTTTCATTTTTCATTGCGCGGCGCTCCGTTAAAATTGGCATCGCCTAACGCCGCCCACGTCGCCGTAAGCTCCGCAACAATATCCAGCAAACAAGAAGTGCGGTCAGTGCTGAGACCGCCACCAAGCCTGTTGCTTGAGCCTGAAGTCCCCATAGATTGATTGTCAGTTGGTCCGCCATGTAAGCACCCATGCGTTGCGTGTGGCAGGAAGCTAGAAGACTTCGAAGACCGGGCGTCAAACAAAGATATTTTTTCGGTCTCAGCCACGCTCATGCGCTAGGAGTGTGCTTTCGGACCTAAGCGGTTGAATTGCTTACAAGCAGTTCAAGAGGTCGTTCATGTTGTTATCCACAGAGACCGGCATCACGCGATGCCCAATCGTCCGAAATTCAACAACGACACCAAACCAGCAAGCACACGGCTGGCTTTTTCGTGCGCACCACTGCCAGCAATTACGCCGGCAATTGTAGAAATAGAAAATGATTGAAAACGAGAAATCGACGCCATTGACGCGCTCATATTTGGGCTAAACAGGACTGCCCTTTGGCGTCAGAAGATGGCAGCTAAATATCCGGCTGATCCGCGCAACGCTCGCGCCGCCGAGTCTCTTGCGAAGCTGGCCACCCATGCCAACGAACTGACCGACGAAGACTGGACACAGCTGCAACCCCATTCAGGCTGGGCAAGTGAGCGGTTTCGTGAGTCCATCTCTACGGCCGCAAGGTCCGCTGGCTTTCAGAATAAAATAAAAGACCTGCCGACTTTCGTGGCGTGCCTAGTTGACATTTTATCGCAGAAAGAGATTGCCGCGTAATGGCCGCTTTATCTGCGAAAGATTTAGGTACCGCTTCGGCGGACAAGCCGAAAAACGAGAAGAACGCACTGGCACTAAAGAAAATCAACGACGCATGGAAGGGAAATAGCGTCAGCGCTGCAACAACAGCAGCCCTGGATATCGGCATGTTGGTGGCAGGCTGTATGCTCTCTTACGATAAAGCGAAAGATATCCTAGCGGAGCACATCAAGGCGAACCCCGGCACACGCCCTGCCCTCTGGTATCGCTACGATGCCCCGCACCTGCCCGTAGGCACGTTCCCCGGCCATTACCGGGATGGCCAGCTTCCTGAGCCACGTCTGCGGACGGGCAGCACGGGGCACGCCTGTGGCGGCGACCGGCGCACCGTTCGCGTATGGCCTCCCAACGGCTTGGATTGATTTTGACGAACGATCCGCCAACTTTTGAATCACAGGCCGCGTACCTGAAAAGGCACGGCTTGCTGTTGGCTGGTGAAGAACGGGTTTCCTCTTCCGGTATCCGCAAAAGCCGCTAAGCTGTGTGAAAGATTTTTTGGAGTCCACTATGGACGACAAGAATCATATCAATTTTGACGCTCCTGCAAGCCTCCGAAAATGGCCTTCGATCAAGAATGAGCGCGCGAGCACCGCCAACGGCCCGTATTTAATTCTTGACGGCACTCTGGACGATTGCATCCGCCAGTTCATGGCGAAGCCTATAAGTCAGCATCACCTGTATGAGATACATACTGCTCCGCAGGGAGAACTAGTCAGTGCCGTCTTGTCAGCAAGACTCATCCACGAAATCGCCCGGCTGCGGGATTTTCTCTAAACCTCAAAAACGAGGCCGAGAAAGTCGAAACGCCAACCCTTTCGCCTAAAACAAACCCCCGCCGGTTTGAGCCGACAGGGGCTGTGCAGGTGGATGATAGGTGGAAACGCCCGAAGGCACGGTGATCCGCCAAGCACCTTGTCTAACGATTGAAGCCCTGAGGCGCAGCGCGGCTCAACATCATTTTCTTGGTTGAGGCGTGTTACCCCTGTTATCTACCGTCCGACGCTGATGAAAACGGGCCGCCGAAGCGAGTGCTAACCTCGCGAATCCAACGATACGCCTAGCTGATGCGCCTTGGCTGCTGTTGCGCCAATCGTTCGCCTCAATGCTTTGGAAATCTTACCTACACCAGTTTTCTTCTTCGCCAGCGATTTCAGTTCGCGGACGTCTGATGATGTCCATGCGCGTCTAACGACTTTTTTCTTCTTCGGCATTTCGGCTCCTTTTTTGAGGACCGGGCTTTTATCATGGCAAAACAATTTGGCAACGCAACGCGATATTCCCGTTGTCTCACAGGTTGAAATCCGTGCAATATGCCCGCTGGGGATAAGAGGGCTAAAATGAGCGAGTCAAAAGCGCTTCAGGTTGGCACTATTGTAGCTGCCGTGGCAGCTTCAGTTGCCGCGCATGGCCGCGAAATTAGAGGTTCAACGCATCAAGTAAGATCGCTTCAGTTAGCGAACCTACTGCCCATCAGCGGTAAGCGCGCTGCCAAAGCTGAAGCAAAGAAAGATTAGCCTGTGGCGTCGAGAGCCCGGAAACGAGCATGACCGGAGGAAATCACAACGAGAAGAATAAATAACTGCAAGGCCTGGACTTCC
>WNFA01005722.1_pt1 | contig 10380 bp, 5 predicted proteins | sample 5400481 | NCBI WGS metagenome assembly WNFA01 (sample SAMN13153340, study PRJNA577476) | soil metagenome | isolation source: 120 cm saprolite under Douglas fir tree site 2 hole 1 replicate 2 | place: USA:California | collected 2015-04-18 | reverse complement strand
TTTAGGCAAGGTTCATTTTAAGCGTAACACAATGTGACAATTGAACGATGTACCCATCTCGAAAAAATGCTTCGAGCCTTGCTAGAGGCCATCTCACGATGAAGTCGTCAGATGAATATTTGTCACATTCGTTTGAACCATGCCTTAACAAATTAATCCAGGTATCGGAACAGGCACCGAGGGCCGATACATCGGCGCTGGCGGCGATAAATCGCGCCCTACGGTCTGTTGCCGGATTATTTCTTGAAAGTTCATAATCGGCGGTGGCGGCGATAAATCGCGCCCTACATTTTGTTGCCGGATTATTTTGTGAAAGTTCATCATCGCGCCCTACGGTTCACCTGGAAGGATATAGACCCACAGATACTCCATACTCGACGCTCTATCGTTTCTTCTGATACAATGTCAGAGATAGGAGAAAATGGCAGGAGGCGCACATATGAACGAAACGAATACACAGTACGGCGGTCGGCCAAGTCTACCGATGCAGGGCGTCCCACAGCCCAAACGAGACGAGGTACTGGGGCTGCCGCGAGTACATATATCTACGCATCCGGTGATGGTACACAAGATGACGGCGCTGCGGGACAAGAATACGCAGCCGCCGGAGTTTTATCGCCTGGTGAAGGAGATCGGCATGCTGCTGGCCTACGAGGCGACGGCGAACCTGACCCTGGAGCCCACGGACGTTGAGACTCCGCTGGAGCGCATGACGGGACAGCGGCTGGCGGGCGGAATTGGGGTCACTCCCATTTTACGCGCGGGGCTGGGGATGGCGGAGAGCTTCCGCGAGGTTATCCCCGACGCGCAGATCTGGCACCTGGGGCTACGCCGCGATGAGAATACGCTGCAGGCGATGGAGTATTACAACCAGCTTCCCCACAAGGTAGATCTGCAGGTGTGCTACGCTGTTGATCCTATGCTGGCGACGGGCGGATCGGCCATCGATGCGATCAATATTCTCAAACTGCGTGGCATTCCCCTGCTCTCTTACGTGGGCATTATCGCTGCTCCCTATGGCCTGTTGAAGCTGTCACAGACGCATCCCGACATTGATATTTACGTGGCGGCGCTCGACGAGAGTCTGAACGACCGGGGCTATATCATGCCTGGCCTGGGCGATGCCGGGGATCGACAGTTTGGAACATTTTAACTGATGGCAGAAGATTACAGGGACCCAACAGAAGACGAAGACGTGGGAAGGCGCGAGGGTGGCTCTACATTTGCCGGCCCAGGTGAGCCGGGGGTGGATGAGCAGGGACGCTCCACTATGGACGCGCACGCCGGGGAGGAAGCTCAGGCAGCTCCAGTAACGCAGGAAGCACTGCCGCCGGAGGCACAAGGCGAGGTGAACGGCGGCCCGCTGGGCTGCTGCCTGGGTGTAGCTATCGGGCTGATGGTCAGCCTGTCGATTGCTGTGATCGGGCGGTTGTATGCAAACGATCTGCTCCCTGTTCTACATAGTCCACTGCTCGTGCTGATACTGCTGCGCGTCGCGATGGGCATTGTTGCGCTTGCGGCAGCGATCATCTGTGGCTATTTTGGCTGGAAAATAGGGAAGAGGGTGTATCGAGAGTACGAGGCGCCCGTTATAAAATATAGAGGGTATAAGAAGTCTAAGACAAAGGAAGTTCGCAATAATTTGTAGCATGGATGAAAGAGGTGGAATTATGCGCGTTGTTATTTTTTGTGATATGGAAGGCGTCTCCTGCATTGAGACCTGGGAACAGGTGACGGGAGGCACAAAACTGTATGACGAGTGCAGGAAACTCTATACCGATGAAATGAACGCGGCGGTACGCGGGGCGCGCGCGGCGGGCGCAAGTGAGATCGTGGTGGTTGATTGTCACGGGGCCGGGGGAGCGTATAGTTTTAAAAGTTTTTTGCCTGATAGCCTGGAGTCGGGCGCGCAGTATGTCTTCGGCTATCCCTGGGCGCGCTATATCGCGCCTTTTGAGCAGGGATGCGACGCGATTTTATTTTTGGGCGCCCACGCCATGGCGGGTACGCCCGATGGCGTGCTCTGCCACACGGTTTCGTCGGAGGCCTGGTACAATGCCTGGATCAATGATACGCTGGTGGGGGAAAGCGGTATCCTGGCGGCAGTGGCGGGCTGCTGGGACGTGCCGGCCGTGTTTGTCTCCGGGGACGAGGCAACCTGTCGCGAGGTGACGGAGCTGCTGGGAGAAAATGTGGTGACGGCGCCTGTGAAGACGGGCCTGGGACGTTTCTCGGCGTGCAATATGGCGCCCAAGGACGCGTGCTCGCTGATCGAGATGCGCGCGGCCCAGGCGCTGAGCATGAAACAGTGGCCGAGGCCCTATAAACCGGCGGGACTGGTGACGTTCAAGGTTGAACTGGCGACGCCCGACCGCGTCGCCGATTTCGCGGGGCGGACGGGGGTGCGCGTCGAGGGGCCGCGCACGGTGTCCAGCAGCGGGGAGAATTTCTGGCAGGCGTGGGACCAGTTCTGGTATAGGAATTAGGTTTGGCATACAGCCAGCCTTCAGGACCAATCATGAAAGTTCAGCAACGTGCCACGCATATTTGACAACATAGAGCATAAACTTTTGCCTGCTTTGAAGGACACTTTTGAAGTGGCGGAGCGGGCAGATTTTTGTGTGGGATACTTCAATATGCGTGGCTGGAAACAGATCGACACATACATAGAGAACTGGTCTGGTGTAGATAGGCATTGTTGTCGCTTGCTCGTTGGTATGCAGAAGCTGCCTGAAGATGAATTGCGCGCATCCCTGAGTATCACTGCATCTGACGACGGTATGGATAATCAGACGGCTTTGCGCCTCAAAAAACGACTCGCAGAGGAGTTCCGCAGCCAGCTAGCCTCAGGAGTACCCACTAACGCGGACGAAGCAGGGTTGCGACGTTTAGCAGCACAGATCAAGGATGGCAAGGTTGTAGTAAAGCTGTACCTTCGCCACTTGCTGCATGCCAAGCTCTATCTGTTCTTTCGCCCTGATCGTATCAACCCTATTACTGGCTACCTGGGTAGCAGTAACTTGACCTTTTCTGGTCTTTCACATCAAGGCGAACTGAATGTGGATGTACTTGACTACGACGCCTGCTTGAAGCTGGCCAGGTGGTTTGAGGACCGCTGGAATGACCGCTGGTGCCTGGATATCTCAAAAGAGTTGGTCGGCATCATCGAGGAAAGTTGGGCACGTGAAACGCCTCTATCTCCTTATCAGATCTATGTGAAGATGGCTTACCATCTTTCCCAGGAGGCCCGTGCAGGACTTGCAGAGTTCAACATTCCACATGAATTTGGATACAAACTCTTTGATTTCCAGAAGGCTGCTGTCAAAATCGCGGCGCACCACCTGAACAAGCGTGGTGGTGTGCTCATCGGAGACGTGGTTGGTTTAGGCAAAACGCTCATGGCTACCACCCTCTCTCGCATCTTTGAGGACGATTTCTTCCTGGAGACGCTCATTATCTGCCCCAAAAATCTTGTCAGAATGTGGGAGGATTATGTCGCACAATATCGCTTACGCGCGAGAATACTTTCGATCAGTCAGGTGATCCGTGAGCTACCAGACATGCGCCGCTATCGTCTAATATTGATAGATGAGAGCCACAACTTGCGCAACCGCGAGGGCAAGCGATACAAGGCGATTCAGGAATACATTGAGAAGAATGAGAGTAAGGTTATCTTGCTTTCGGCCACTCCTTACAATAAGGAATTTACGGATCTCTCTAGCCAGTTGCGGCTCTTCATTCCCGAGGACAACAACTTAGGTATACGACCTGAAAAACTCCTGCGCGAGATGGGCGAGACCGAATTCATTCGCCAATACCAGTGCTCTGTCCACTCACTGAAAGCTTTTGAGAAGAGTCCCTATGCCGATGATTGGCGCGAACTCATGCGCCTGTACATGGTGCGGCGCACGCGCACTTTCATCCAGGATAACTACGCCGAGTTAGACCCTATCACCGGGCGCAGGTATCTCACATTTGGAGATGGCACACATTCTTACTTCCCTACGAGGATACCAAAAACGGTAAAATTCAACATAGCAGAGGTCAACCTTGACGATCAGTATGGTCAATTGTATGCAGCTAGTGTAGTAGACATCATCAATTCGCTTAACCTACCGCGCTATGGCCTGGGCAACTACGTAGCCTCGAAACCGAAGGAACCACCTACAATTACAGAAGCTAAAGTGCTGGGTGATCTTTCACGAGCAGGTAAGCGACTCATGGGATTCTGCCGTACTAATCTCTTCAAACGGCTGGAGAGCAGCGGTTATGTATTCATTGAATCAATTGAGCGCCACATTCTGCGCAACTTTATCTTCCTTCATGCCATTGAGCAAGGGCAACCGTTACCGATAGGTACGCAAGATGCTGGCCTGCTCAATACAAGCATCAACGATGAAGATACAGATGCTCTTAGCTCGGCAATAGATATGCTTGACGATGATGAGGACAATACTAATGTAGGCAGGTTGATAGAAACAAGCGATGCGAATACCGAGGCCGAATTTAAACGTCGTGCTGCTGAAGCATATGCTGTGTATACTACTCAATTCAAAAGTCGCTTTAAATGGCTTCGGCCCAACTTTTTCAATAAGAGCTTAGCCAAAGACCTGTATGCTGACGCACTAGCACTGTTCAAGATATTGCAGATATGTGGCAAATGGAACGCGGGCAAAGATACAAAGCTAAACTCCCTCCTCGAACTTCTTACTACGAAGCACCCTGACGAGAAAGTGCTCGTCTTCACTCAGTACGCTGACACAGTAAGCTATCTGGAGGCGCAACTTAAGGCATGTGGTATATCCCGACTGGCAGGAGTTACAGGCCAATCATACGACCCCACATCCCTGGTATGGCACTTTAGCCCAATCAGTAACAACAAGCGCGACAAGGTAGGAACAGAAAGCGAGTTGCGTGTACTGGTCGCAACCGATGTGCTCAGCGAAGGCCAGAACCTGCAGGATTGTTCTATAGTGGTCAATTACGATTTGCCATGGGCAATTATCAGACTCATCCAGAGGGCAGGACGTGTAGACCGCATTGGCCAGCAAGCTGAGGAGATATTCTGCTACACCTTCTTACCGGCTGATGGAGTGGAGCGTATCATCCGACTACGCGAGCGTATCCGCAGCCGCTTACGCCAAAATGCTGAAGTGGTCGGCACCGACGAAGCGTTTTTTGAAGACGATCATAATAACCAGGCCGTGATCGACCTTTATAACGAGAAAGCAGGACTACTGGACGGGGATGCTGATAGTGAGGTTGACCTCGTGTCATATGCCTACCAAATCTGGAAGAATGCTATCACTGACGATTCAAGCCTACAAAAACTCATACCAGAGTTACCACCTGTGGTTTACTCTACCAAACCCTATAAGCCTGTCGATAAAGAGCCTACAGGGGTGCTCGTCTATATGCGAACTCCCGAAGGAAATGACGCACTTGTGTGGATGGATAAAAATGGCGGCAGCGTAACCGAGTCACAGCTAGCTATCCTCAAGGCGGCTGAATGTTTGCCAGACACTCCTACTTTACCCCGGCAGTGTAATCACCATGAACTGGTACAGAAGGGGGTCGAACTGATCGTTTCTGAAGAGAAGTCTATGGGGGGTCAATTGGGTCGGCCAGCGGGAGCGAGGTTCCGTACGTACGAGCGACTCAAGCGATACGTCGAGTCAATGAAGGGCACATTGTTCGATACTGAGGAATTGCGCAAAGCTATTGATGAGATATACCGGTATCCTTTGCGCCAATCCGCTATTGACACGCTCAACCGCCAGCTAAAAACAGGCATTAGTGATGAGCGACTGGTGAGCCTGGTGCTGGCCCTACGCGACGAAGATCGCCTGTGCATCATCAGTGAAGAAACACAAACGCAAGAGCCGGTCATACTTTGTTCGCTTGGTCTATCTATTGCTGGTTAGAAGATGTGGATGGTTAAATTTTTTTAATTCCAGCGCTGCTTGAGATACTCAACTGTCTCCTTTGGCGTAAGCTTTCGCTGTCTATTACCCTCACGAATGTGAAAATCTCCGCCCTTCATAAAAACAGGACCAATTGCAGGAAGAATACTGATTCTGCACACGTCCTTCCCTTGAATAGTGCTGAAGGAAATCGGATAGAATTGGCTCCAGTTATCAACCAGGTTACTTTTCAGACTATCCAGCAAGTAGAGCTGATAGCCGTCACGACTTTGCTTCTGAGGATTAGCAGCTTTATAGTCTTCATTCAGTCCTACAACCTTTCCGTTATCCTCGACGCCAATCAGCACAATACCGCCTTCCCTGCTATTCAAAAAGGCAGCCACCTCCTGTATAACCTTGTCTATCATAGAATTCTCTTTTTTGTTTAAAGCGGCATTCCAACAAGCTGCAACCTTGAACTCAACCCTCTCAGTCTCACCTTTGGCTATTAGCTCAGCAGTCGCTAGATCGTCAAGTTCAAGGGCGAACTGATGGTAAGCATCTAGAGCTGCATTTTTTATAGATTGCCTCACCTGGGGGAAAGTGTCCAGCACATGCACAAATTCCTCCTCTGTCAAACCATATAAGTGAGCAACCAGACCATCAATCTCACACTGCAGCTGCCTACGCTCTCTATCATCAGTAGCTATATGTGAATTCACATTACCCAGCAGTTCACGCCGGAATTCATCAAACTCTGTCCCAATGCAAACAAGTTGAGCGACACGTGTAGCAATAGCTTCATATCGAGGATTATCAATGGTAAGTCGTGGAACCGGCAACTGGTAGAGATAGAACATGTTGACATGAGCAGTAACCTTAAAGCGCAATAGGTAGTCAAGTGTAAACGAGTTAAATACACCACACAAATATGCTAGCGTTTTTGTAGGAAAGGTAGGTTCGTAACATTCTCTTACACTTGATGGGCGTTCAAATATCTCTTCCGCGTTAAAATACCAAGGAGCCACGTAGTTAAGTGTGTTACTAGCAAAGACTCCAGGAGGTAGAATAGTAGCAATTAACGTCCTCTCATCAGTATTTCGTGCGACATCACGAAATGCAAGGCGTGGAGCATCAGGAGCAATATACACATCAGTAGGCGAGAGTGGGGGATATCCTAGTGCTTTTAGGAATGCAGAAACACGCTCCTGACGAGTAGGTAGATTATTAACTGTGCTTTGTAAAATTGCGAGTGCATCAAGTGCAAACTCCACACGGCGCATCTCTTGACGGACAAGCATACTTCTGCCCTGATCGGAATCTATCCAGTAACGAGGTTCGCTGAATAGGTGCGTAAACTGATGAATCAGCTTACCCTCATAAAGAGGCCAACTATAGGGGTTGGGTGTAGTACCGAATAGATAGCTATCATTAGTCATGTGGAATTCGTTGGTCAACGTAAAATTCCACCTCATTCTAGGTTTCTCTTTTAGAAGTGGATATTTCAGCATCTTCTCGGCATTACTGACATCGACCTCATTCTTAAACTCCATCACTGAGAACGAGTCGGGCGAGAGGCGCCGAATAAGGTCTACTGACATATCTAACGCGCCTACTTTGGAGAAGCGTTCCAGTTCCGCGACATCATGACGCATGAAAGCAGTGGGGAACTGTTGAGTTTGCCCGCCTTTTTCAAAGGTCAGCACCACAAATTTGTAGCGGCTATCGACTCCTTCAAAGATCGCTTTGCGATTTTCAAAGCAGAACAAGCCTGTTACTTGTGTTTGGCTGAAGGCCATTTCGCGCAGTTGTTTCGCGCCGAGATCGGTATAGATGCCGCTGGGGATGACGATGCCGCAATGTCCACCTTCACGCAAAAGGTTAAAGCATTGCTCGGTGAAGAGCTTGTAGAGATTGATATCTGTTCCTTGCTTCTTGCCATTGACGGTCGATATCTGATTCTCGTACTGCTGCGCTGCGCGGAAGTAGGCGCTTTGGTAGGGGAAGCGGCTCTGATAGGCCAACCAGGCATCACGAATCTCGGCATTCTGAAGAAGCTTTGCTTGCTCCATCTCAAACACTTCGATACGCATCTTATTCTTGCTAACGAGCTTAGAGTGTGTAGCGAAGAACTCTTTCGCTTGAGGCTTGGGTATTTCCCATGGTGGATTGGTGATAATTACATCGAAGCCGCCACGCTCATTCATCACCTGGTCAAATTCATAACCCCAATGAAAAGGACTTAGCTTTGCAATATCGTCTACCTTCAACGCTCGTTTTATGGGCTTGCCATCAGCATTCTTGCTATTATCCCAGGTCGCCTGCTCATACCTCACGCCAAGTTGCTTGAGCTCATCCAGTAGCAATTCGTTCAGGTTCTCGAGCGCAGAATCCCGTTGGGCCTGAATGTTATCGCGGAGAGCACGTAAATCCCTGGTATATTTCGAGGTATTTTTGTATTCACGAACGAGGCGATTTTTCTCGTCCACTATCTCCTGGAAGCGCTTCTGAAAGAGATTGAGCTGCGCCAGGCGCTTGTTATATATGTCCTCATTGACATGGAGCAGGCCAATCAGCGAGTTACCAGGCAGGATGTTGAAGTCAATATTGGGTAGTGGTTCCAACTGGTCAACACTCTGAGCCGAGGAAACCAATGCGAGAAAGAGGCGCAACCTGGCAATTTCGGTTGCCTCCTCCATGATATCCACGCCATAGAGATTTTCGGTGATGATTTTCTTTTTGATGTAGTAGTTCAGGCTATTATGTTCGGCACGCGCCTTTTTGAGCCATTCCGTCAAATAGGGATCGTTCAAATAGTCGATCCTGCCTGTTATCGCACCGTATATTTTAGTCAGGGTATTCATGGCCGATACCAGGAATGCCCCAGAACCGCACGCGGGGTCGAGCAGCGAGATTTTAGGCAGCACATCGAGCAAGTCACGACACAAGCGCGCATCAAGGTTCATTAAAAGTTCTTCCACTGTATCGAAGTGGCGACCTTTCATAATCCCTGGTATGGCAGAAGTATTGATCTTCTCCAGTATCAGTTTGTGAATGGTGCGTTCACACAAATACTCAGTGATTTCTGGAAGCGTATAGTAGGCCCCAAAGGACTTCTGGTTGATGTACTTCTCAAAAATATAACCGAGTACGTGTGGGCTGATCTCGTTATCCTGGCCTCCCGGAGTATCATCTAGATTCCAGGAGTAGCGAGAGAACAATGAGAACAGGTTCTCGAACGCCTGATCAGGAATCTGGATAGCAGGCCAGCGTTTCTCAATAGGATGCGGAAGGAATAGGCCACCATTCAGGTATACGACCTTCCCGAGCATTTTCTTAGCCAGGTCGCTTCGCTCGTCTTCAGGTTTGGCAAAACCCTCAAAAAAGAGCAGGTTGAGAAACTCGCTGTAGTACAAATTCGGGCCACGATCGCGACTTTCCGCCAGCTTGTCCTGGAGATAGTCTATGTTCCCATTGTCGATAAACCACTTACGCTGTAAAAAGTAGATGAACATTAAACGGTTGAGCAATACCGATGCATACCAGCGGCGATCACGTTCGTCTTCAATACCATCGATATATTCCAGGAAACGTAGATGCTCCTTTCTGAAATCCTCGTAAAACTGCTTTGTTACCTTTTCGACATCAAGTGCATCTTTTAGCCGATTTGCTACTTCAAGCACAGAAATCTTACCCGACTCATCAAACTCGCTAACATCAAAAACCATGTTCTGGAGTTTACCGAGAGATAGGTCGCCGGGCTGCCCTTTGGTATAGAGATGCTCGCGAGGATAGTATTTAGTACCATCCCGCTTGACCCAATACCATAGACTTTGGGTACGAGCTGTATCCAGGAAGATCAGGAGGTTTTCATGATACAAAGATGAGATTTCCTTATGAATGGCTCTCCGCATTTTGGCATCTGGGATTTTGCCATCCTGCGCCTTTATCTCGAAAACGGCTACTCCTGCAAGCTCAGCAATTTCCCGCCGCTTGTAAGAGGCATCTTGAATCGCCATGTCTACAGAATTTGGATTCCTGGGCCGATTCCAGCCTAGCTCATTGAATAAGGATTTGAAGTCTAGTTCTTGCAAATAGTCACGGGTACGCTTGATATCGAAAGTCAACACCTTGCTCCTTCAATGAATCCCAGTTTTTCGTCTTGAGGAATTGTAGAGGTGCCCAATTTGTTATGCTCTGCTCAATGCAGTATATCATAGAATGGGATTTTAGGAACATATAAATTGCGTTTGGAGAAAATCGGCATACAGCCTGAAGATGTTTACGCGAGGATGAGTGGATGAAAGGCTGCCGGTGGGATAGGATTGTATACTCGATACTATTCTGAATATAGTAGGTGAAATTGTGTTGGAAGGGTGGCGAGATGCTGATGGGAAAAATACTTCAACTGTTAGGTATCCAGGGAACACAGTCAAACGTAGACCAGGTTCTCATTGCTCTGTACACAGGGCTCCTC
>WNFA01005721.1_pt1 | contig 10381 bp, 12 predicted proteins | sample 5400481 | NCBI WGS metagenome assembly WNFA01 (sample SAMN13153340, study PRJNA577476) | soil metagenome | isolation source: 120 cm saprolite under Douglas fir tree site 2 hole 1 replicate 2 | place: USA:California | collected 2015-04-18 | reverse complement strand
CGGGCGTTCGTCATTCATTGTCCGGCTTCCTCCATGCTCCTCTGAACGCAATACAAGAGAACGGCCGCGGCAGCGGGATATCCGGTGACCATCTCCCAATCTAGAACAAACCCCGGCTGGCTTAACACTACTGTCTGGACTATCTCGGAGCCCCATATCCGGCAACTACAGACCACGAGGAAATAAAGAGTCAGGCCACAGAAAAGCACAATGCCTGCCGCGATCCCGCGCGTGCCGCGACGGAGCCGCCAACCTGCGTAGGCTTGAGCGAGGAGCAAGATCCCCGAGGCAATCCATTCGCTGCGGAAAGCGATGCGGACTCCGGGCGGAAAGTTGGACGGCAGAATTGAGAGTGCCTGATGGAATCCCCACATTTTCAAAGCAAGCGCCAAGAAACCGATGGCAGCGAGCCACAGATTCACCCTTCCGATCGCTCGAACGATCTTGTTCCCCCAGGGAGGTATCGAGTAGGGTTCTTGAGCCATCCGAAGTTTCCTCCCGAAGTTTCTCCCGCCTTACCCAGAATCGATCAAAGCTAAACCAGGTTTAGAGCGCATCTCAAGTCGGCTCGAGTGTAAGCGAGTTGTTTATTGCCGTCGACACAGGGCCCCTATCCCAAGGATGCAGCCAGTATCCTCAGCGGCTTCCCCGACAATATCCACCGCCCGGCGGGTGGCACAGCCTTTGAGGTGGGTTTGAATTTGCGGGTGGCCGATCCCTCGTGATTTTGAAGCTGTGAAAAAACCCTTCGAATTTCGTTCTTGCAAAAAAAGAAGTGTGCCGCAAGCTCGCAGCATGAGCCAAGAAAATGCGAGCAACAAACCGTTGCTCTTAGGACAAGCCTTTTGAATCATAGTTGTTGCAGGAACACGCGCGCGGGTTAGTCTTTGTGTGACAGGAGCCCCTGATGTCTACCCAAGAGAAGACCCGCCGTTACACGCGCGTTGGGCTGCCGAAAGGGATGTCGGTGGCCTGGGAACATTCTAGTGAACGAAAAGTGTCCCGGGTAACTGTATTAGCTATTGGAGGTCTCTTTATTACTACCCCGAAGCCTCCTCCCGTGGGTGATTTGATCCAGTTGATTTTCGAAGTGCCGGAGGGCGAGGTGCGTGCGCGGGCGGCCGTTCGCGATTCCCAGCCGGGCAAAGGCATGGGAGTCGAATTTACGGCCATGAGTTCAGAAGCGCGAGGCCGCCTGACGCTCTTGATGAAGGCTTTGTCTAGGGTATGAGGCGAATGCCCGCCCGGCCACGCAAGTTCGATGCTCACCTTTGTGGAAATACAAATGCCTCAAACATGTCGGCCCGCGCCTTGTGATCGGAAGCGATGACTTGAAGCAGGTCCGCGACTGAGATCATTCCAAGATAACGCCCCTGTTCTTCCACCACCAGCAGATGAAAGACTCCGTGCTTTTCCATCAGGCGGAGGCATTCATCCAGGGCCATCTCTGGCCGGACCACAACCAACCCTCGCGACATGATTTCCGAAACGCGCATCCAGGCAGGGCATTTGTTTTCCGCCGCGACTTTATTTGAAATATCGCTGTGCGATACAACGCCGGCCAACCGCCCTGCCGCATCCATTACGCCAACAGACCGCACCTGGTGGTCGCGCAGGTAACGGGCCGCTTCGTGGATGGTAGCGTCCTCTTGGATGGAGAAAATTTCGTGCCGCGACTGGACCAGATCTAAGACTTTCATCGGGCACCTCCTGAGCGATGTGAGTGTTCCCCGCATGGTAGGCCTACTCCAATGCTTCGAGCAACTGAAATCGCTCTTCTGCCCCCGCCGTTGAATCCACACTGAAACAGACCTGATTTGGGTATTGGAGAGGAAAGGGTAGACTATGGTTGAGCCGATATTTCCCGGCGAAAACAGTGGAGGGCGCCCGCGGCCCAAGCAGCGCGATGATGCCACGAAAAGGAATCTTTCGATGAACATGATCCGGGTAAAGAGAATCGCTCTTGCCTTGGCCGCTGTGTTTCTTCTTGCCCAATTCGTGCAACCCAAGCGGACGAACCCGCCCGTCGTTCCATCAAGGTCGCTGGAAGCCCACGTTCAGGTTCCTCAAGATGTTTTGCCCATTTTGAAGAGGGCGTGCGGCGATTGTCATTCGAGCGAGACCGTGTGGCCGTGGTACAGCCGGGTCGCGCCGCTTTCATGGCTGGTGGCAGACGATGTGAACGTGGGACGGAGTCACGTCAACTTTCAGGATTGGGAGGCGCAGGAAAATCCAAAGGAGGCCGCCGAGCACCTCGCCCTAATTTGTAAATTAGTCCGCGAAAAAGGGATGCCGCCGCTCACCTACCGGATGCTCCACAAGGAGTCCCGGCTCTCCGACAAGGAGATAGATGCGATTTGTTCCTGGTCGCAATCGTTCGGCCCAGCCCCAGAGGCGGGTGAGGAGCACCACCACTAGCTTGCTCCAAGGCGCTTCCATTTTGGAAATATGGTGCATGGGAAGGGAAAGTGTTTACCCATTTTTTTGGATTTCCACAGTCATAACCTTCATGTTAGTACTAGTAGTACTAAAACTTAAATATCTGTAAGTAATTGATCGTGCGTTCTTTATGTACCCTCCACCGGCGAAGTTGCGCACAATTTAACTGCCAAATGCTAAGAAAGTTTGGCTGGCTGTGTGCATTCGATAAATGTGGGAGAGCGTCCTTTTGTATCGCCCCCTTCCTTATGGTAGCCACAGCCGTTCCTAAGTCGGGTATGACGGATCGAACGAGTGTCCTTCCTCCCGTCCACATTATTTTTGGTTCTGCCGCCGTGATGCAAACGGTCCGGCAGAAGGTGGAGAAGGTTGCCTCCTCGGGTGTCCCGATTCTGATTCAGGGCGAAAGTGGCACAGGGAAGGGCTTGCTGGCGCGCTTTATTCATAAAATTTCGGTTGCGCCTGAAGCGGCATTTGTGAAAGTGAATTGTGCTGCCATTCCGGGAGCCCTGCTCGAGAGCGAACTATTTGGCTATGAAAAGGGCGCGTTCACAGGCGCGTATTCCTCCAAGGCCGGCCGCGTCGAACTAGCCCACGGAGGTACGCTATTCCTCGATGGGATCGACGAAATCGACATGTCTCTTCAGGCCAAGCTGCTGCAATTGCTGCAGGATGGACAATTCAGTAGAATTGGTGGCCAGGAAGACAGGCAAGTCCAACTGCGCGTGATCTGCGCAACGAACCGTCAACTGGAGGAGGAAATCGCGCGCGGACGCTTCCGCCAGGACCTCTTTTACCGCATCAATGTGGTGAACATACAACTTCCCCCTTTACGCGCGCGCATCGAGGATCTTGGTGTTCTGGTGGCGTATTTCCTCGATGCTCATCGAACCCGGCACAACATTCAGGCCCGCCCACTCTCGCCTGAAGCGATGAAGCTCCTGGAAAACCACCCATGGCCAGGAAATATCCGTGAGTTGGAAAACCTCATTGAGCGATACGTGATACTGGGTTCCGAAGATGCCGTCTCGAGTGAATTGCTGACCTGGGAGCAAACTCACGCGGCAGCGGATGTGCCCATAGACGGCCAAATCCATTTGAAGAAAGTGACCCGCAAAGCTGTTCACGAGCTCGAGCGCAAGATCATCCTAAGTGTGCTTGAGGCTAACCGTTGGAACCGCAAGCGTACGGCCAGCGCTCTAAAAATCAGTTACCGGGCATTGTTGTATAAGATCCGCCGTGCCGGTCTGCCGCCAAAGCGTGCCTTGGCTAGCGGTCAAGTAAAGCATGATCGGCCCGCCATTTCAGCTGATTGACCTCGTTGCCCCCCAGGACACTCCACTGAGCTTGAAATCCTGGTGCAATCCGTGGCCGGAGACTTCTCCGTTATACGTAAGGCATAACTCTTCTGTGAAAGCCGGCTTCCATACCATATTGTAAACTGGCGGTAATTTATTGATTCTAGTCCCTTTATGTCGTTTGCTTGCCTAAATGATTGATACATATTGATTTAGCGAGAGGCAGCCTGGCGCCGGGCAGATATGCGGAAGACGATTACCACAATGTGGCAGCTAGACACCTAGATAGTTGAAAACCGCTAGGTCCGCCTGCATACCATGGATTGCACGTTAATTCATTTGAAATGAGATCGATAGAGAGTATTTTGCCGGTCGGCAGCTAGGGGGGCCAGCATGGCCCATACGTTGCTCTTTCCGCATAGCAGCCCATGGAGCCTGTGAGCTTGGCTCTTTTTCCTGTTGAGGCCGCCGGCTAAGAGGTGGAATGGTTTCTCGGAATGATGAAAATCTGATTTCGGCGGGGAAGCCCGCGGTTGGCGCCGGCCTCAATCAGTATTTTGTGCATGGCGTGAGCGCTTCGATGCGCGCGTTGGAGCGTACGATTGCCGATATCGCCCCCACGGATATTCCGGTTTTATTGGTTGGGGAAAGCGGCACCGGGAAAGAGGTGGCCGCGCTTGAGATTCATCGTCTTTCGAGGCGATGGAACGAGGCGTTTGTGAAGTGTGGCTGCGCCGGACTGATGGCGGAATCTCTCGCCGCGCGCCTGAATTGTGGAGGGGGCGGCAAGGGAGACGGGGCAACGAGCAGCGGCTCGCTGTTCCTGGACGAAATCAGCAATCTCGATCTGGCAAGCCAGGCGCGGCTGCTCAACATATTGCCCGATGGTGCTGGTGCGCCGTCGGAGAACACCCTCAGCATGCGAATCATCTCCTCGACGACGCGGAACCTCGAAGAGGAGATGCGCAACGGACGCTTCCGCGAGGAACTTTATTACCGGATCAACGGCGTCAACTTGCGATTGCCCCCGCTCCGCCAGCGCAAGGATGACATTCCGGGGTTGCTCGACTTTTTTCTCAAGAAGTACGCCTCGTTATTCGGCCGGCCGGAACAGCAACTGAATCCGGCGACGATGGACCTGCTGTTGAAGCACTCCTGGCCAGGAAACATTCGCGAACTTGAAAACGTCGCACGGAAAATCGTCGCACTGGGGAATGAGCAGCTTGCCATCGTCGATCTATCGATTGGCGTTGTCCCGAAGATGGCCGAGTCCGTGCCGGATTCACCCTCGGGAAACGGCGGCGCCACAAGCCAATCGCTAAAGGAAGCATCCCGAGAGGCGTCCCGCCACGCCGAACGAGGGATGATCCTGAAGCAGCTTGAGCGGACGCACTGGAACCGGAAGAAAACGGCGCGCGATTTGCAAATCAGCTACAAGGCGCTGCTTTACAAGCTGAAGCAACTGGGCCTCGACGGCTCCGACAATCCGAGCGGGCAATGAGGAGGATTACCATGAGCAGGAAAATAATTCTTTTTGCGGTGCTGGCGCTCGCCAGTACGGCAGTGACCACGGCCGCGCAGGAAGACAAGAAGAATGACACGAAGGAAACAGCGGTTGCTTCGTTGCGCAATGATGCGGCCTCCCCGGCTGATAACAAGACTGCGTCCATCCCGGCGACCACCGATCCTGCCTACATGATTGGGCCGGAGGACGTGCTCGACGTAAGCGTCTGGAAAGAACCGGATGTGAGTCGCGTCGTGCCGGTGCGTCCCGATGGACGCATATCGCTTCCTTTGATCAATGACGTGCAGGCCGCCGGACTTTCGCCGCAACAACTGGCCGGATCTGTGTCGGAGAAGCTGAAGAAATATCTCAACGGGCCGCAAGTGACGGTCATCGTCACCGCCATCAACAGCCAGCGGGTTTTCGTTGTTGGCGAGGTACTTCGCGCGGGCGCATTTCCCATGCTGCCGGGAATGACCGTATTGCAGGCGCTCTCAAGCGCGGGCGGGTTCACGACGTTCGCCGACGTGAAAAAAATCCACGTGGTGCGCATGCATAACGGCAAGCAAGTCGAAATCCCGTTTAATTATCGCGAGGTCCTCAAGGGCGACAACTCAGACCAGAACGTCAAGCTGGAACCGGGCGACACCATTGTCGTTCCATAAAGGGTGAAGGAGATGAAATTGCAGAAGAAGATATTCTTGATCGTGGTCTCCGCCGCTATGGCGGTTTGCGTTGCCACCGTTCATGCGCAAGATCAAACGGCAGACCCAAGGTCCGTGAACCCTATTTCTCCACTCTCTTCCGCGAATTCTGGCGGAAACAATGAGTTCGGCAAGACACCTGTTCCCGCCGCGCGCGGCCTCAACTCGGCGTATGATTCTCAGACATACGATCCGGCGCAGGTCGAACCGGATACGAGCACGCTTTCCGGCGCTGAAGTTTTTAGTGTGGGTTCACTACAACACTCGCGCAATGTCTTTGATCCCTCGATCACCATCAGTTCTTTGGGCGAGTCCGGGGGATTGGGCACACTTGCACCGGCGCAGAAGGGACTGCGCTCAAACTCAATGCTCGGTGGGGCCCTGGATTTCAATCGAATCTGGAGCCGCTATCACTTAGCCGCAAGCTATAACGGCGGGGAGAACATTTATTCAGGCTATCTTCCAAATTCGTCGTTTCACAATGGGAGTGTTGCGCAAGATGTCGAATGGCAGCGCTGGCACCTGCGCCTTCGTGACGACTTCACAGCCGCACCAGGAGCGACTTTTACCGGCGGCGGCATGGGAGGACCGTGACTCCTGGGCGAATTTTCCTCCACCCTGGGGGGGTCGCTGAATACCATCAATCAGAAGTTCCTCCCGACCGAGTCCATCCAGACGGGCCCGGCGAAGAGATACCGGAACACCGCGCTGGGTCAAGCGGAGTACGCTTTCAGCCGGCGGTCAGCAGTTACCTTCTCCGGCTCGTATGGGCTGTTGCATTTCACTGATGCTGGGTATGTCAGCAGCCATATGCTAAACGCGCAGGTTGGCTACGACTACCTGATGGATCCAAAAAACTCGATTGCCGTGCTCGCAAGCTACGGCAAGATTGATTACACTGGAACGATGACTTCCACGGCGGACTATACGGCCGAGCTCGCCTATGGCAGAAAGATTACTGGACGGCTGGCGTTCCAGGCAGCCGCTGGGCCGGAACAGATCCGTGCCACCGGCTCGGGAAACGGGAACTTTCGACTCCTGAAGGTGGGAGTCCACAGCGCCCTGAAGTATGAGCTCCGCCGCAGTGGATTCTCTCTTGCGTACGCACGGGGAGTCACCGGAGGCTCGGGCGCATTGTTCGGTGCCACAGCCGACACCTTTACCGGGTCGCTGCACCATCAGTTCACACGTTTCTGGTCCGGATCAGCGCACAGCGGCTATGCGTTCAATCGAAGCCTTGTACCGGCTGGCTTTGCTACTTCGAGCTTCCACGATTGGTTCGTCGGCGCTAATGTTGACCGTCAACTGGGGCGCCATGCCCAGGTGGGCTTCAGTTATGCCGTGCAAGAACAATCCAGTCCCGCTGTCTGCCCCGTGGCGAGTTGCGGCGGAACAGGTTTTCAACAATCGTTCGGTATGACGGTAAACTGGCATCTGCTTCCGGTAGAATGAGAACACCCGAACCGTTCATCGAACGACGAGCGCGGGGCAGCCAGATGAGAATGCGCCACCGAGTCTCTTCCGCATTGACACTGGAGAAGAGGACCGGCGCTCGGAATTTGCAGCTACCTGCTGTGGGGACCGTGAATGTATAAGAAGTTCTTCGGGCTCAAAGAGAATCCGTTTAACGTTAATCCGGACCCGCGCTATTTATTCCTGACGCATCACACGCAGGAAGCGCTGGCTTGCTTGACGTACGGCATTGAGACCCGCAAGGGCTTCATCATGTTGACCGGCGAGGTAGGAACCGGGAAAACCACGCTCATCAACAAGCTGCTCGAATGGCTGCACAAGGAGCGCGTTTCGACCGCGTTTGTCTTCAACCCCAGACTTAGCGTCTCGCAGTTCTTCGATTTCATGATGGCCGACTTCGGCATCGTTTGCGAATCGCGGCAAAAGGGCCAGATGCTCCTCAAGCTGAACCAGTGGCTCCTGGAGCGTTATCAGGCCGGCGAACGCGCCGTGTTGATCGTCGACGAGGCGCAGAACCTGTCGCCGCAAATGCTGGAAGAAATCCGCCTGCTGACCAACCTGGAAACCTCAACCGAAAAATTACTGCAGATTGTGCTCGCTGGGCAGCCCGAGCTGGAACAGAAACTCAACCAGCCGGAACTCCGCCAGCTCCGGCAGCGCATCACGCTGCGTGCCAAGACGCGTCAGCTCACACTCGATGAGACGCAAGGTTACATTCAGGAACGCTTGCGCATCGCTGGCGCGGAAAATATCGACCTTTTCAGCCCGGAAGCGATTGTGGCCGTGCACCGCTATGCCCGCGGTATCCCCAGGGTCACCAATCTGTTGTGCGAACATTCCCTGGTCAGTTCCTTCGTGGACCAGCTCAATCCGGTGCCCCCTGAGATCGTGGAAGAAGTGGCTCGCGATTTCGATCTGCATATCATCGACCCCGTCGCGCCGGCGCCAGCCCAGCCCTTTCTCCAATCAACCAACGGCGATCATCCCCCGCTGGTTGAGTCTCTCCTGCAGGCCCTCAATACCCTGGTGGACCGGCTGAACCAAGCCGAGACCGCCGCCGCGTCAGAACCTGATCACGAACCCGAACAAAAGCGCTGAGCGATTCATACGGGACGGGTGGCCCGGGCTTTGAATGATTTCGAATTGGCGGGTGCCCCAGTCTTCGGCTTTTGAAGGCTGGGCTTTTGATTTTTGTTCCTTCATAGGGAATTAGATATCACCCCTTGTGCCTGCAAAGTCGAACCAAAAGCCCCGCCCTTGAAAAGGCGTCAAGGACGGGGCACCCCCAATTCAGAATCTTAACTTGGAGTGGACGTACGGGAGTAGTATTAAACCGTGGAGCGGAGACGATTTTGTGGAACTCAAAAGGGCGGGCCACCCGTCCACAACCTACTTCAACTTTTCGGATTGGCTCGGCACCGAGCGTGCCCGTTCAATCCCGGGAGTCGGTACAGCCTGCGAGACAGTTACAAGCCTGCCATTCGGTGACGCCCAGACAACCACCGGAAGCTGTGGCGACCCCAGCCCCATGCACCTCACCGGCAAGGAACGCGATTCCGAATCCGGCCTCGACAACTTTGGGGGGCGGTACTATTCCTCGCAGTATGCAAGATTTATTACGCCGGACTGGTCAACGACTCCTGGTCCTGTCCCGTACGCCAATTTCTCTGATCCGCAAACTTTAAATCTTTATGGATACGCTAGGAACAATCCTACGACGTATATTGATCGGGATGGACATTGTGAAGACTTTTTTGTAGCCTGCGTAGTCACCGCAGTGGTGGCCATTGGCTATGGAATTTACAAACTCGATCAATAGTATAAAAAGAGACAAGCCGCTGAAAACGCGGCTTTTGAGAAATCGTTAGGGTGCACGCAGAGCAACGCGTCATGCACTGAGAAGGATATGCGGACGTTCGATAAAGCGCACATTGATACTTATACTGAAGGAGCCATTCAAGCCATAACCAATACTCTTCCAAGCTCGACTCCAGCCACAAGCGTAAAAGACATAGTCATAGATGAATTGAAAGATCAGGTCGTGGACAAGATGGTGGAAGATGCCAAGTCTAAGGAACAGCGGCGACAAGAGAGCCAACCGCCGCCACAGCAAGAGGACGTCGGGCAGGATAAGCATCACGACAACAATAGAGGTACCAATGGTAATCGCCCCCCTGAACAAATAAAGGAACCCATCATAAAGAAGGAAATAGATGACACTGCAAAATCAGAAAATTAAGAGACGCATTCTTTACCTGCTCGCCGTAGCAATTGGGGCGTGGACGCTGATGCTTTTTTCGATCCCTCTACTTGGTCCGATTTGGCATTTCTTCAATGGAGATTCGGTTGACTATGTAGGATGGCGACTTCCCGTGCCCAAAGGGTTCTATGTGAGAACGTTAGAATCCGGACCAACAATGTGGAGACCAACTGTAGGCATCCCTTTCTTGAATGTGGCGTACGGGCATATAAGTGTGTTTCGTCTTCCTAGTGACCAAGAGCCGTTTGTGCATACGCGGGACTTACAGCGCTTTTCAGAAGCAATCTCGGAGGAAGCCCAGCGCTCTGGGTACCGCTTCGGTTCTAGCCGGGTCGTGCGCATTGGGAAGACCGCTGCTTACTGCCTCGAATTCTCTCGCTCGAACGAAAGGCCCCGATTCCTTGTACGTTGCAGAGTTGAGAATGCAACGATTGTTTTTTTCTACGAAGGCGACGACCGATACTTGCCTGACTTTTTTTCCATGCTAGAAGGAATTTCCCCCAAAGTCTAATCCTCATCATGTGTGCGGGTGGTCCGGGCGTCGGGTTTGCGCGTGGGGCTTTTGGGGGGTGGCCCGAGCTTTGAGCGATTTTGAACTTCAGGGTGGCCCACTGCTCGCGGTTTTCGAGCGGTGGGATTCTTGCCATTTTTCAATGCGACGGCAACATTCCGCCGTATTTCAACAATCCTGTCACAGTTTAGT
>WNFA01008054.1_pt1 | contig 10385 bp, 9 predicted proteins | sample 5400481 | NCBI WGS metagenome assembly WNFA01 (sample SAMN13153340, study PRJNA577476) | soil metagenome | isolation source: 120 cm saprolite under Douglas fir tree site 2 hole 1 replicate 2 | place: USA:California | collected 2015-04-18 | reverse complement strand
CGGGCCCGTAGACCGAGATGCCCATCAGGGTCTTACCGATCGTCTGGCCGGTGCGGGCCTCGATGGGGGCGCGATACGCCAGGGCGACGACCGCCAGCAGCAAGATGCCTTGCGGGTCAAGGACGATCTCGGACGTGTCCATTCCGGATATCGCCGTCAGGATCAGGATCGTGACGATGAACACGATGGCCAGGTCGATCAGGCCGGCCCAGACCCGGCGGACCAGCGGATACTGGCGCCAGCTGCCTCTGTCGCCTCCGCGGAAAATGGCAGCGTCGATCCTGTCGGCCATCTGGCGGCGCACGCCCAGGACGATCGGATCCAGGGTGGAAAGGGCACCTCGCCGTGCCAGCCAACGCACGGAGAGGATGACCGCGAGTGCGGCCAGCACGGTCACGGCGATGACAAAGAATCGATGCTCTGCGCGGTGAAACAGTCGGACCGCCGGCTGGCCGGCCAGCGCTCCGAGCCCGACGAAGACCGCGATATAGATGACGACCGACGGGATGAGACCAGCGGCGAACGTCAGGCGCGGCATCTTGCTAACACCGGCCACCTGGGTGGTGCTGATGCGGAGCCCTGGAATGAGCCGGCCGATGAAAACCGCCAGCGCACCGCGGCGGCGCAGCAGGTGGGTCGCTCGTTCGAGCGCCGGCCGGAACCTCAACGCGTCCGCCGCCTTCATCAGAGCGGGCCGGCCTACGGCGGCGAAGACTTCGCGGCCGACCATCGCGCCGAGGATGGTGGCTAGTAAGAGGGCGGCCACCATGGGGATTGGCTCGACGGTATCGCTGGCGACGGCGATCCCAGCAATGATCAAGAGCAGGTCGCCCGGTGCAAAGGGGACCGGAATCCCAGTCTCCTCGATGAAGACGAGACCCGCGATGACACCGATCAGCAGGTCCCCGCTCAGGCTGCCGATAGAGGTCATTGGGTTCATGGCGACGCCTGCTCTCCTGGTATAGCTGGCAGCTGCTTAGCTGATCAGCTCGCGGATCAATGGGATCGGCATGGACCCGCAACCGAGAAAGGCATCGTGGAAGGTCTTCAGCGTGTACCCGGGACGGCGCTGCATGTCGCGCCTGAGCTCGAGGATCAGAAGTTTGCCCAACGTGTAGTTCAGATACATTGGGTCCCAGGCGCCGCGCGTCGCCTCCCGGGTGGCGGGCAGCTCCGTCATGAATCCAACGGATTGGAACAGGCGAATGGCGTCTGGCATGGTCATCCCCTGGCAATGCAGGCCGATGGCGACCAGGAATCGGCAATCGCGCAGCAGCGCCTCGAGACATTGCGCCAGTCGCTGCTTGGGATCGGTGGAGTAGCCGATCTCCAGCATCATCTCTTCGACATAGTGAGCAAAGCCTTCGCCAGTGGTGTACGTCCAGAAGAGTTGTCGCGTCGGCGACGCCGCGTGCCGCTCGAATAGGCCCTGAACGTAATGGCCGGGGTAGGCCTCGTGGATCGAAGTGCCTTCCAGCGTCGCGTAGTTCATGTAGCGCAGCCATTCATCGCTCTTGGCCTCAGTCCAGTCGGCGCCGGGCACGGTCACCCAGTAGTAGCTGTCCGTGGCCACGGTTTCGAGCGGTCCGGCGCTGTCCATGGCAGCGCTGATGTAGGCGGCGTACGACGGCGTCGGTTCCACCAGGCAGTGGCCATTGCTGGGGAGGGACACAACGTCGCGCTCTACGATAAAGGCGCGAAGACGGCTGAGCATGGCCGTGACGTCATCGATGATGGAAAGCGCCGTCGGATGGTCATCCTCCAACCGGGTCACCGCGGCCTGGACGCCTTCTGCCGGCGCGATCTGCTCGGCCGCGGCCTCGGCGGCCGTCCGATTTCGCTCGATGTCGGCGCGCACCATCTGCTCGAGCGCGGCGACATCGAGCTCCACGAACTGGCGCAGGCCCAGCAGCCGCAGGAAGTGGGCCTCGCCCAGCGCGTACGCTTCGTCGGCCGTGGCCCGTCTCGCCTTCAGCCATTCTGCAAAATCCCTGGTCTGGCGGGTCGCGACTTCGATGGCCTTCAGTGTTTCCGAGTCGTCGCGCGCAGCGGTGCGCACCTCACCCTCCAGGTACGCGACCTGGCCGTCGATCGCCTCGATCGCGATCTCGAGGTTCGGCCTGGGAAGCGCCGTCTCCAGGTTGTTGCGTGCCGCCTCCAGGAATCCGGCGTAGCCGAGCAGGTGGCGGCGAAGGGCCGACAGCCGCTCGGCGAGCGGCGCATACCGCCGCTTCAGGTAGAAGCTGATGTCCAACTCGCTCGGGCCCGCGTAGAACATCGGCTCACGAAACGGCAGCCGTAACTCGGTGAGCTCGAAACGAGCCGCCTGCAACTGGGCGACCAGCGCCCGACGATCGATCGATTGGTCCGCGTCGAGTCCCCGAACCGCGCCGATGGTGGAGAGCTGCTGATCGATCTCCGCGACCCGTGCGCGAATGGCGCTTTTGGAAACGTCGCCGACCACCCCGTCGAACCGGTGATCGCCCATATATCGCGCGTGAGTCGGCGAAAACCGGAAAAAACTTTCGATGACCTGCTTCTCGGTCGCCGCCCAGTCCCCCACGGCGCGGGCTACGACGACTTCTTGGGCCGCCGGCTTCGCCGGCGATCCCCATGGGCGCGCATGAAGGTGTAGGTCTTCTCGGCGGCGTAGCCTTTTTGCACCGCATCCTGGATGCGCGGCCAGAATTCTTCTTTCACCCAGTTGCGCGCCACCAGCACCTCGACGCCGGCGAGGCGAAGGTCGCCCTTCTCCAAATCGGACGTTGTATCGCCGCGCTGCAGCGAGCGCACCGCATCGAGGCTGAGGTTGGGAAGGAGCCATCCGTGCGGGATGAGGACCTCGGCCTGCCCGCGCGCCTCGTCTGGCACGGAGCAACTGTACAACGGCGGCTGTCCGGGCCGTAACGTATGCTGCTCACGTGCCGGTCCTGAAAACGCTTCATGTGCTCGGCGCGATCTTCCTGCTGGGAGGCGTCAGCACGCACGCGTTATTGCGGCCCATGGCGGCCCGGGCCACCGACGTCGTGCAGCACGCGCTCTACCAATTCGGCTGGCGGGTGCAACTGGCTCTCGTTTACACGGGGTCGGCGCTGGTGCTTATCACCGGCCTGCTGCTGTGGGTTGGGCATTTCAAGCTCTTCACCGGTTGGCTTCTCCTCGGCTTCCTTCTTTATGTCGCGGCGGCCGGCCTCGACGGCGCCTTTCTGGCCCCCAGCTTGCGGCGTGCGCGCAGTGGGATGGGGGAGGGATCGAGCGCCCTCGCCGGCGCGGCGATGACGATCCAGCTCGTGGCCTGGTTCCTGCTCGTCGTCGTCGTCTTCCTCATGGTCGCGCAGCCCTTCTAAGACATTTGGCGCCACTGGCACCGATCACGCTAACCGGGGAGCATCTCCGGCTTGAGCCGATGCGTCCGTTGCATGCGCAAGCCCTCCTCGAGGCCGGACGCGATGACGCGATCTGGACCTGGATGCCGGCTAAGCCGGTGACCCCGGAAAAAATGGAGCGCTGGCTGGAGAAGGCGATGGAGGCCGAGTCGCAGGGCCGCGAGTATCCCTTTGTCGTCATCCGCCTCGAGGACAACCGGGTCATCGGCAGCACCCGCTACCTGGACGTGCAGGAAGCCGATCGCAACGTCGAGATCGGCTGGACCTGGTACGCATCCGACGCCTGGGGCGGCGTCGTCAACCCTGAGGCGAAGTACCTGCTGATGCGCCACGCCTTCGACGACTGGCATGCCATCCGGGTGGCGCTCAAGACGGACATCAACAACCTGCACTCTCAGGCGGCCATCAAGAAGCTGGGGGCCCGCTACGAGGGAACCCTTCGCAACCAGCGCATCCGTCTGGATGGCAGCTATCGCGACACCGTGGTTTTCTCGGTGATCGAGAGTGAGTGGCCGCAGGTGAAGGCCCGCCTCGAACAGCGGCTGCGCGCCTAGCCTTTCCCGCCTTTCAGCACCCGCAGAGTCTGGCGCCCGCTGCCCGGATTTTCGGTTCCCACCTCAAGCGGGAGGGGCAGCGTGAGCGCGTTTGGATTTTCCCTTCCCCGCTTGCCGGGCCCGTCGGCCCACGCGAGCGGCGCTCGGGGCGTCGCCCCACGCGAGTGGCGCTTTAGTGCCGCATGAGCGTTTGAGACGTCGGTGCCAGGCGAGCGTTTGAGACGTTCGGGGATGGTCGGGGAGGGGCCCTGCTTGCGTCGCACCCGGTAGCCGCTGGCGACCTTCGCGGCTGCCGCCTGGGCGGCCGCGATCAACTCCGAAGCGGCGATCTCGGCGCTGGTAAGCGCTTCCGGGTCGAACGCGACCATCTCGCTGACACAAATCTGGCGCTGGGGATCGATGATGACGACCGCGACAAAGGGCTCTTCACTGGTAATGCTCGGATGGATCTGTGACCACGGAATGACATTGCCCATGACGGGAGCCTAACCCCCCGTTTTGACAGCTGTCTGTCGCAAACGGTCCTAACTGGGGACTTCTTCTTCGACCTGATCGGGGAAGGCTGACCCGTTGGCCGGCGCCGCCTCGGCGGGCGCCGCGACCAGGGCCGGGCCGGGGAGCCGGATGATGGTCCAGTCATCGCCCTTCTCGGCGCGTTCGGCAAGCGCCTCGTCCTTCGAGAACAGGATGACCTGGTGGTCGAGCCGGCCCAGCTCGTTCATCGCAGCGGTCAGCCGGCGGCGATCCGCGTGGACCAGCGCCTCGTCGAGGAGGAGGGGCGGGGGCTCCGCGTTGCCACCGATGATCCGGGCCAGCGCCAGGCGCTCGAGCAAGTAGATCAGCGAGCGGGTGCCGAGGCTGAGGTTGTCGACATCTTTATACGTGCGCTGGTCCTGCGTCCGTACCTGCAGCGCGAGATCGTCGCCGACGCGCACATCGCGATAACGGCCGTTGGTAATCGGGGAGAGCTGGTCCTGGAGCTGCGACTTGAGCCTCGGGATGACGGCACGGCGGACCGACTTGGCTGCCGCTTCGAGCGTTTCGATGGCGAGGTCGTACGCGTGGGCCTCGGCTTCGAGTTCCTGAAGCTGCTCGCGGGCGGTCGCGATCGCCTCTTCGAGCGTGGCAACGTCCCCGATCTGGGTCAGCCGGTCGTTCAAGAGCTCTTCCGCCCGTGCCCGCTCCTCCTGGGCTCGCTCCTTGGTGCCGCGATGTTGGTCGCGCTGCCGTTCGAGTTCGGCCAGCGGCAGCACGGCGAACTGCGCCACTGAAGCCGGGTCGACACTCCGGCTGACTTCACCGATCTGCCGAGCCAGGTCATCCACCAGCTGTCGAAGCGATGCCCCTTCATCGTTGGACGCGGTACCCCGTTGACCCTCCAGCTCCGCGAGCCTTGCGCTCGACACGCGGTACGCCTCGGCATGACCGACCCCGGCGTCCCAGGCTTGCGCCGCGCGCTCCATGTCGGTCTCGGCGATGCCGGCCGGCGTATAGATGGCGGCGAGCTGACGCGCATAGTCGTCCGCCTTGGCGCGCTCGGCGACCGAACGCTGTCCCGGTGCCCGGAGCTGCTCCAGCTGGGCGTCGAGCTGCTCGATCCGGGTGCGGACTTGCTGTGCCGTGCGGGCGGCCTCGCAACTTGCGATGAAATCGCGAGCGGCACCGAGCGCCTCGCGGCGATCGAAGCCCAACTGGTCGAGGAGGCTGTGCAGCCGCTGGCGAAGTGACTCGCGCCGCTGATCCATCTCGGACTCGGCGCGGGACGCCTCTTGCGACCGTTCGCTGGCGGCGTTCCAGGCGAGCGTGTCCTGAGCCAGCGATTCGACCTCGTGGGCGATCTCGTCAACGGCCTCCTCGGTCGGCGCGGGCTGCGGAAGTCCCCACGATCCGACCAACTCGCGCAGGCTGCGGCCCGCGGCCTGCGCGCGCTCCTCTAACTCAGTGGCCTGGCGATCGAGCTCGAGGCGCGTCGCGTCGTAGCGCACCTTCTGAAGGTGCTCGACGAGGGCCTGCTGGAGTTCCGCCGAGCTCCGCACGCCCCACGGCTGGAGGATCTCACGACGCTTACCCCGCGCCTCGTCCTTTGCGCGGAGCCGGCGATCGACCTCGCGAACGGCGGCGCCGCGCACCCAGATGCCGATGCCGGTTGACAGGACACCCATGCCAAGCAGGAAGAAGGCTGCCCCGCTGAGGGGGAGTGGCATGCCCCCTTGCAGCGCCAGGAAGGCGACCAAAATGGCCATCGCGGTGAGCAGCAGCCCGCCGAGCATCGCCCCGAGGAAGGTGCGCTGCCGGCTCCGGGCGCGCTCCGCCATCGCCTCCTCGCGTCGCATCGACTCCTCGGCCTGCTGACCGGTCTTGATGACGTCGGGGACCTCCTTGTAGCGGGCGATGTCGTGTTTGAGCTGCTCCAGCCGGGGTGGCAGCTCGGCGCCCGCCCGGCGGCGTGCCTCGAGTGCGACGTTGTGGCGTTCGCGCCATTCGGAGAAGACGCGCTGGAATTCCATCTGACGAGCGGGCCAGTCGAGGTTGTTCCCGATCAGGCCCGGGTGCCGCTCCGCGATCCGTCGAGCCTCCTCCGCCGCGGTCTGGGCGCGGAGGTGGACCTCGGGCGCCTGGGTGTCGGCGACGTTGAGCGTGGAAAGGAGCTCGCGGACGGCGGGCTCGTGGCCGAGCGCGGCGTCGTCGATACCGCGGGCGCGCGTTTCGTGCCTTTGGGCCTCGGCATCGAGCTTCTGGCGCTCCGCCTCGAGCTGCTGCACCTGCGCGGTCGTGTCGGCGGCCCGACCTTCGAAGTCCGCCTGCGTTTCCCTCGATGCCCGCAGGTGGCTCCGCAATTCCTGAGCCTCCCCCTGGCGGTCGAGAGGGAACATCGCGAAGCGGGTGTGCTCCTCCTGGCGGCCGCGTTCCTCGGCGATCGCGTGCTCCAGCGTCTCGACCCGCTCCAACCGGTGGCGCGCATCTTGCAGACGGGACGCCAGCAGGGCCGCCTCGAGCGTTTGGACAATCCCCAGCTCGGCGTCGGTCAGCGCGGAGACGGTCTCCCGCTTCTGCGCCAGCTCGTCAACCGCGGCTCGCGCCTGCCGCGCGGCGGCGAGCTGTCGCTCCAAATCTGTCAGGCGGGCCTCGAGGTCGTGCAGCGGGCCGGTGCGCCCGCGCGGCTTACCGATCCGATGGGTGCGCTCCTGGCGGAGGCGATCGAGCACTTTCTGCGCCGTCCGGTCGGGATGCGCCGAGTCGGCCAGGGCGACGATCGCCTCCTTGATCGTGCCGGCGTCTTCCAGGCGCAACACTTCGCTGCGCGAGATGCACGCCGTGTTGGTGTAGATATCGCGGCTGACGCCGAGCAGCTGGCGTCCGACCTGCAATCCGCCCGAAGCATCCCGCTCGAAGCGGTCGCCGAGCTCCGCGCCGGTGCTGATGTCGAAGACGCGAACCGTCTCGGCGTCGAGATCGCGCTCGATGCGCAGCTGGGTTCCGTCCTCCATCACGACCTCCACCGCCAGGCCGAAGTTGCCGCCTTGCCAGGGACGCCACCGGTCGGCGCGCTCCACCAGCGCCGAGCGCGCACGATCGCCGGACTGGAGCCCATAGAGGCCGGTTACGATCGCCTCCTGCAGGGTGGACTTGCCCGCCTCATTCGGCCCGACGACCATGTTCATCGTGGGACCGAAGCGCAGATCCATCCCCTGAAGGCTGCCGAAGCCGTCGATCTCGATCCGGGTTAACTGCACGGCTGACTCACCATGAAGTCCAGGCTGGCGTCATTCGTCGAAGGCATCGAGTGCGAGCTGCAACGCGCGGCCCACCGCCTGTTCCTCCTGCCGAGACCCCTGCTTGTGGTCAACCAGCTTGCGCACCATCTCACCCCGGCTGGTGAACTCCTGAGCAGCGGCCTCGAGGTCGTGCGAGACGCGGGAGTGGTCACGGAACTCGAGATAGGCGAATCCGTCGCTGCACTCCGTCGACAGCTCCTCCGGATCCAGGGTCAGGGTATGGTCGCGTTCGCCCACCAGGGTGGCCCGGATAACGCCGCCTTCGAGCTGCCTGTCGTCCCGCATCGTGATCATGGCGTCGCGGACCTGCTCGAGGCTGGTCATCCCGGTGATGTCAATGGTCTCCTGGGCGAACTGCCGCAGGTTGATGTCTTCGAGCAACACCTGCACGTCGCCGCCGTCGTCGACCGTCAGCAGCGCCGTACAGTGACGGCCGGATTCGTTCCAGCCCAAAGGCTCCGGGCTGCCGGGATAGGTGATGGGCTCTGCGGTTCTGCCGTCGTGGTAGTGGCCGAGGAGGGCGTGACGGAAGCCGGCCTCCTGGACCTGGGCGGGCAGGATTGGTTTGTAGGGCGTCACGCCCTCTGGCACCTGGCTCATGTCTGACGCGTGCAGCAGCAGCAAATGCGTTCCGTCCTCCCGCCGTGCGAAATCACGCAAGGCCGCCTCTGGCACGTCGGGCCGCATGAAGCCGGCCGTCCAGATGTCGACGTTCCCATAGCGGTAGGGTCGCAGATCCTCGTGCGCCGCGACCGTGACATTCTCGGGCCAGCGCAGGTAGCGGTATGGTGAGCTCGGCAAGGCCGGATCCGCATGGCCGGGCGCGATGAGCACCGGCAACCTGGCATCGCCCAGGGTCTGCACGATGAAGCTTGCGGTTTCGCGGGTCACGTGAGGTCGAGATGCAGGTCAGCGAAATGGAGCAGGCGAAGGGCCACAAATCCCCCGTAACCACGCGAATTGTGCCTGGCGCGATGGCATATGTGAGCGCGAAAGCGTGCCCATTATAAAGGTTGGGCTGAGTTTGTTCCGAAGCAACCGGCGCCGCGAGAACAGCGCCTAGACTGGACGGCGAAGTGGGTTCGTTCGAGAAGGGGGATCGCGGGGCCCGGATCCTGAAGATCCAGACCCTGCTCCAGGGTAACCCCCACGGTTTGACGACGGGCGAGATCGCACGCCGCACCGGCGTCAATCCGCGCACCACGTATCGCGACATCAAGGCGCTCGAAGCGATGAACGTGCCCGTCTATGAGGACAACGGCCGGATCGCGATCGACCCGAACTACTTCGTCGCTCCCGTCAAGTTCACCCTGCGCGAGGCGATGGCGTTGCTGATGGGTGTTCGCTTGATGCACCGTCATCGCGACCAGGCTGATCCCGACGTGGCCGACGCGTTCACCAAGCTGGCGGCCGTCCTGCCGGCCCCCGTCGCGGAGTACGTGCACGCGACGGTTCGTCAGATGGCCGATCGTCCGTCGAATCCGACCTACTCGCGGGTTCTCCAGACCGTCGCCCTCAGCTGGGCAGGGCACAGGGCGGTCCGCATCTGGTACCCGACGGCGAATCACGAGGTGAAGCCGCGAGTGATCGAGCCCTATTTCCTCGAGCCCTCCCTCATAGGCCATAGCAGCTACGTGGTGGCGCGCGATCGCGGACTGAAGGAGATGCGAACCTTCAAGCTCGAACGCATCACCCGGGCCGAGCAAATGCCCGAGACCTATCAGATCCCGGAGGAGTTCGATGTCAACAAATACCTGGCCGGCGCGTGGGGAATCTTCCACTCAGGCGAGCCGGTTGAGGTGCGCCTGCGGTTCTATTCGCCGGCGGCGGCACGGGTGAAAGAATCCATCTGGCATCCATCGCAGTCCCTCAGCGATGGGCCGAAGGGCTCGGTGAACATGACGGTCACCGTGACCGGCACGGTCGAGATCACCCCGTGGATCCTGGGATGGGGCGATGCGGTCGAGGTCCTGGCCCCTGCGGACCTGCGCAAGAAGATTAGCGACGTTGGCACGAAAATGGCAGCGCGCAACAAATAGGAGGATGACCGTGAATGTCTTTCAGACCGTCGCAAAATTGAAGCCGGCACGCATCTGGGATGGGGTGCTCGCGCGCGTCGTGAACGGGGATCGGGTCACGATCGGGTTCGTCGACATCGATCCGAATGCGCAGGTTCCCGAGCACCGGCACGAGAACGAGCAAGTCGGGTTCGTCCTGCGCGGCTCGGTGACGATGGTGGTCAATGGTCAATCGCGCGAGCTGCGGGTGGGTGAGACATACACGATCGCCAGCCAGCTTCCCCACTCCGCGAAGGCCGGTGCCGACGGTGTAACCGTGGTGGACGTGTTCGCGCCGGTTCGCCAGGACTGGAAGGCCGCCCCCACCGTCGAACCGTTTCCCGGAGGGTGGCCCGAGGCCTCCCACTGAACTAAAACAGGCCGCGATACTCCCCGCCATCGACGGCCAGCGTGGTTCCGGTGATGAAGCTGGCGGCGTCGCCGGCCAGAAAGACGACCGCGGCGGCCAGCTCCTCGGGGCGTCCATGCCGGCCAAGTGGAATGTTGCGGATGCTCGCCGCCGTGAACTCGCTGGGATCGACACCGAGCTTAAGCGCCTGGTGACCGTTTTCTTCGACGATGCGAGCCGTTTCGAAGCGGCCGGTAAGAATC
>WNFA01005717.1_pt1 | contig 10385 bp, 10 predicted proteins | sample 5400481 | NCBI WGS metagenome assembly WNFA01 (sample SAMN13153340, study PRJNA577476) | soil metagenome | isolation source: 120 cm saprolite under Douglas fir tree site 2 hole 1 replicate 2 | place: USA:California | collected 2015-04-18 | reverse complement strand
CTTGACGCACCACTTCCAGCTTAAACTCTCGGCTATGGTTTCGTTTTTGCATGGCTTCTTCTCCTTGTCTTCTCTCTAGTTTACGACATCTTGGAGAAGTTGACTTTGATCTCTGTCCGCTCTTATGGGTTCAGTCCAGTAAGCACCTTTCCGAGGTATTTACATGAGTGAAAAGAGCAGCAATCAGGGAAATTTCTGATTGCTGCTCTTTTCATATTCGCGTACCATCAGTCACCTATGTGTAAATCAACACGATTGAGGGCCTCTTTTTCATCACGATCAGTGATGCGCAGGTTGATCGTACTGACGGATTTGTGCTCCCCGTGTTGAGTTCGTTACGATACCCAATGAGCGCAACGAGTGTGGATGCACAAGTTGGGACGGTGTGCGTTCTCCCAGTTCGTACTAGGCTAGAAAATGGGTGACGGTCTACATATATTTTTTGACGTACAAGCGGAATGATCGTGTTCTTGTAAATGAAGGCACCAGGACGCCAAAAGTTCATCAGGAGTCAAAACCTCTCGCTCTCTTTTCAAAAGGGGTGACTCGTTACATGGCCTCATATTCCTCGCAAAAATATTTCCCCCTGTTCTTTTGGTGGCTTAGCAGGGCTTTTGGATTCGTCGTTTGAACATGGCTCATGGCGCAAGCATAACATACAAGAGCGGGAAATACTGTTTTCCCGCTCTTGTCCCAGGGAGAGTTTGCCTGAGATTGTTCACTTTGCTAATAGGATTGAAAGGAGACATTTTCCGATATCTTCTTACATAGTTAGAAGAAGATTTACTTTACAGCTTGAGTTTAGGCTCTTTATACGTTACAATAGTGCCCTAATTAAAACCCGAAACCTTATATCGACGGAGATTAGTTGATGGTAGAGTCATTGGTTGAACAGATCATTCACAAGATTGACCAGGTATCGCAGCTTTACTATCGGCTTATTTTGGTGGTAGCAAGTGGAATGGGAAAGACCACAGCTCTTCGGGAGGTTGCTGAGCATACGACGTTCGGATATACCAATTTAAATTTAGAACTCAGCCAACGATTACTGGGATTAACCGAGCGGCAAAGGTCTCTGCAGGTATCTCGGCTGCTCAACGAGATTCTCGAAGAGAATGGCACTCAAGTGGTGCTTTTAGATAATATTGAACTTCTCTTCGATACCTCACTTAAGCAAGACCCTTTACGCCTTCTCCAAGGAATCTCTCGCAACAGGACTGTGGTTGCAAATTGGAATGGCAGTATTGAAAACAAGCATCTCATCTACGCGCAGCCAGACCACCCAGAGTATCGTCGTTACCCAACAGCTGGCCTGTTGGTGATAGGTGTAGAGCAACGAAGATAAATCTGGCCAGCAATAACAATGAAGGTGTGCTATGAAGTACGGAGAACTGATACAGTTTGATCCTATTGAAACGGTTATCCAGCTTCGCGATGCGGACAAAATGAGCGAGGCGAGACAACTTGTCAGTACCTACGTTATTTCAGAGGAGATGGCAGAAAAGCTTACCACAATTGTATTTCCCCAACTCCAGTTCGAGAAGCCTGCCGACAATAAAGGTATTCTTGTTGTGGGAAACTACGGCACTGGTAAATCGCACCTAATGTCCGTTATTTCAGCAATTGCTGAGCATGCTAGCTTGACCACTGCGCTTGGAAACCCAAAGGTTGCAGATAGCGCGATGCCATAACGAAAGTTGTGTAAAGCTGTTCAGTAAACAAGCGGGCAGAGATGTGAAACAGGCACAGCCTTTCTGCCTGATCTAACAAACCAGCAAATGCGCGCATGTTTGCGCAAGTCGTCTGCAGAAAAAGAAGTGAGCTGCGGAAAAAAGCGTCCTCACGTTGTGGTTGTGACCCAGAACCGTTGGGACAAACCAGCTCCCCCTCAACCACCCTGTATGGCTGGTTACGTGCTTACGTGCGCCGGGCTGCTCTCACGTTCATGATACCGAGATTTTGTGCAAGCGGATATCCTGGATGGTGGCCCAGACAATGGTCAGACAACTGGTCTCCGTCGTGAACACATCAATCTGATCGGTGCGCTGCCGTACATTGCTAAAGAGGCTTTCAATGGCATTGGTGGTCTGAATATGCCGGTGCATCATCTGAGGAAACGCATAAAACGTCAGCAGATGCTCTTCATCCTCAGTCAGGCTGCGGACCGCTTCTGGATAGCGCTGAGCGTACTTGGCTTTGAAGGCCGCCAGTTGGGCTACTGCCTCCTGCTTGCTCGGTTGCTCCCAGATGCCAACGAGTTCGGCTTGGACGTCGCTACGTTCCCGCCTGGGGATGGCATGCAACACGTTGCGTTGTTTATGCACCAGGCAGCGCTGACGAGGGGTGGCCGTAAACCACTCCGCGACCGCCGCGAGCAGCCCGTCCTGCCCATCGGTCACGATGAGGTCGATCTGGGTGGCTCCTCGCTTGCGCAGGTCTTGCGAGCCTCCAAGCCCAGCCCTCTTTGTCCTCCTCGGCGCAGGCGCGCAGAGCCAGTACCTCTTTGTTGCCTGCCAGATCCACTCCCAGTGCCGTTAAAATGATCGTGGAATCAGCCTGGTCGCCATGACGAATGCTGAAGTGGATGCCATCCAGGTACAGCACACGCCAGTGCTCTTGCAGAGGACGCTCTCGCCACGTCTCATATTGTTGGGTGAGGCTCTGGTTGAGGCGACTGATCGTGCTGGCACTGGGAGCCACTCCCAGCAGCGTTTGAGCCACTTCTCCCACCTTATGGGTGCTCGTGCCAGCTACGAACATCTGCGTCAGCCCGTCGGCAATATGGGGTTCATAGCGACAGTAGCGTTCAAAGGCCTGCGTGTGGAAGTGACCTTCACGATCTCTGGGCACGTGGATGTCCTGGAGTCGACCAGTCGAGGTCACCAGATCACCTCTGTAGGAGCCGTTGCGGTATCCTTTGCGCTTGGGGCTCCTTTCTCCCCGGACCGCTCCAATGAACTGGTCGAGCTCTTCACACATCACGGTTTCGAGCACGACCCGCACGGCGCTCTGGGCGAGTGTTCGCAAGTACTGATGGAAGACTTGCTGCTCTGGGAATACGGGGGACGATGGCTCTGCTGTTGAAGCGTCAGGAGTCGATGTGGTATGCTTTTCCTTGGATACAGGCATTGTTCCCTCCTTTGGAAGAAAATGATGAGGTCGTTCCAGACGAACGATCTCTGCCTGTATTATCTACTCACATGCACCTCTTCGAGGCGCTCCTCTTTACACAACTTTCGTTATGGCATCCGCAGGGAAGGGAAAACATATGCTGTGGGCATAGCTGTTGGAACAGTATGTGCCCACTTCCATCTATAGCCGTCCCAACAACGAGTAAGAGCTAGTCCAGAGTTCTTGTGATATCCCCCAACCATTCCAACGCAGGTTGAAGAGGAGCATCGTGACGTTCACGTTCGTGGTGATAGTGATCCAGCACAGATAGTTTCGTAATAGGATTGTCGAGTCTCGTAAAGTCCAGGTGTGCGGTCTACTGTTATCGTGGAATAGAATGAGCGTGAAAGGCCGAAAATGCCCCTTGTAATCGTGGAATGACCCTACAGTCAACGTAGAAAAAGGACGCAAAAAAACGCTGAGCGTGGAAAAAGTACGTTGTACACCTCGACACCTCTCCTTATCTGGATGGTGACGGAAGCGTCGATTAACTCATCTATACTGGCAGTGATATTACCGCGCACAAACAAGCCGAAGACGAACTGCGTGCCCTGGTTGATGCCATGCCCCAACTCGTCTGGATCGGGCGCCCCGATGGGTCTGTGGAATAGCACCTGACGTCCTTCTCTCAACGTCCTAGGGAATGAAGCTCCCCCAGGTGCTGGAAAGAGATCTGAACTTTGTCTATAAAGCGTAGGAGGGGAAAATGGTTCCCCTCCCATTCACCAGGCACTACACTTCAGCGAGAAGCTTGCCCCTGATAAGTACTACTTGGTCAGGGTGGCTTTGAGGTTGATGGGTGTGGCCGCGAGCGCTTTGGATACAGGGCAATTTTCTTTGGCATCCTGCGCTAGCTTCTGGAAGGTCTCTTCGTCTATGCCTGGCACAACGGCATCGACCTCCAGGTCGATAGGGTTGATGGCGAAGCCGCCGGGCACCTGATTGAAGTGTACGCGCGCGGTTGTGTGCACTCTGGTTGGCGTGAAGCCAGCACTTGCGAGCGCGTTCGATAGCGCCATCGAGTAACAGCCGGCGTGCGCCGCGCCAATGAGCTCCTCGGGATTGGTGCCGACTGTCTCATCGCCCATGCGTGATTTAAACGAATAGCTGCCCTCGAAGGCTCCACTCCCCACGCGCATGGTACCCTTACCTTGCCGAAGATCCCCTTGCCATTCGGCGTCTGCTGTACGTGTTGGCATAATTAGGTCTCCTTTTCAACACGAATCAATCACCCTCAACAATGAAGGTGTCCTCTTCATTGTCCCTTATTTCCTCACCAAAGGAACATGTACATGATGAATCGCAACTCCAAAGTGGGTCAATGTGTACATGTCAGGATGAAATGGCTCTTGTCTATTCGATACTGGCGGACAGGGGCGTCTCGCTCGTATCAAGCCGATCTCTGACGTTGCCCTTCTCCTGCTGATATTCTAGCACTTTTTCATGCGCAGTCCTACGAAAATGCCCCCTTAATACCGAAGGGTAGGCTGCGTCCTTTGGCGTCAGGGTAACCGTGTAGCCCAGTTAGCGTAGACGTTTTCAAACAGATCAGTGTACTTTTTCCACGCTAAGAATAGAATTCACGTTAATTCCACGATTACAGTAGACGTCACACCAGGCTCACATTCCTATGACCCCCCAGGCATGCTCTATTGGTGCTCCGCTCCTTACACGACTGCGTGCGCGAAGTCCCATCACCATCGTAGGATTTGGATGAGCGCGCCAACGACAATAGTAGTAGTTTCCCTGGCATTCCCCATCTTCCTTCAGCAGCTGCCAATGAGCTACTAAAAGGGTCGTCTCTACAAAGATATCCATACCTGCCCGTAGTGCGATGGTACGGGCTGCGGCGGCTGTACCAGTTCTCCGGCGCTCGCCACGAAGAGGTCGAGGTGATCCGCTCGGGCCTCGTCGTCGATCATTTCGCGATAGGCGCCGGCTTTGGGGAATGGGATGGCGATCGATTGTGGGCTGTCGGAGAAGTTGAGGAAGATGATCGCGTACTGTTCCGAATCCTGTTGTGTAGCGGCTGCGTAGCGCTGATAAGCGACGATCTGCGCGGTAAGGTTGGACTGCTCATTGAAATAGTACATGCTACGGCTGCGCAAAGCGCGGTAACGCTGGCGCAGGCTGGCCATGATGCGGTAGAGGCGCACGAGCGGCTGGCCGTACTGGTCGTAGAAGTATTCCCAGTGGACGCTACGCCTGAAGGAGATGCGAGCATTTCCGCCAGCAGGCAGGGTATAGTTCTCGGCGAACTCCTCGCCTTGCCAGAGCATAGGAACGCCCTGACACGTGTAGAGCGCGATGGCGAACGGTTGCAACTTCGCGAAATTGGCGCGAATGCCGAACTGTACGTCGCCCGTGCCGCCAATACCATACATCGTGCCGAAGCTAGTAATCAGGTGCTCGTGATCGTGTGAATTGAAATACTGAAAGGGTGCGACGGGAGCCTGGATACCATTAAAGTCGCGCGTCGCGGGATAGCCGGAGATGTAGGGGTTGAGCAGGTTGACAAACGCGTCGTCGACGTAGTTGCGCCGCGCCATATCCTCTGCTTTGCCGAGCAAGGCATCCTGCCAGGTCGCGTTGGAGTAGGTTTCGCGCAGGATGGCTGGAGGGTCGACGAGGTACTCAGCGCACTGAATGATACGGCTGAAGCCTCGTTCGCTCTGAAAACGCGGGATCGGCAGCGAGTCCTGGTAGGTGTTGTAGACCAGTTCGGCGTATGCCTGACCGGTGGGGCCATCGTAGTAGCCGGCAACATTGTCGTAACGGAACCCATCGATATGGCACTCGTTGAGCCAGTACTGGTTGGATGTGCGGAAAAACTCTTGGGTGAAGGGCATACCTTCGAAGGTGGTCTTGGGACCATAGTCCCCGTTGGGAAACGTGCCCATTGGTCCAACTTCGTGGCTGTTCTGATAGACAAGGTCGTAAGCAAAATCGGCGCTCACATGCTGGTAGACCACGTCCAGAATGACCGCAATGCCTTTGCTGTGGCAGGCGTCAACCAGCCGCTTAAAGCCATCGAGGCCGCCCCAGCGATCCTCCGGCGCGAAGAAGTGCAGCGGGCCATAGCCCCAATCGAAGATTTGTGGCACCGACGTGATCGGCATGAGCTCGAGCACATTGACGCCCAGACCGAGGAGGTAGTCCAACCGCTGGGCCACGCCATCGAACGTACTATCGAACTCTTCGACCTGCAATTCGTAGACAATGAGGTCATCCAGTTCCGGGACGACAAAGTCGGCATCCGTCCACCGGAACGGCAGCATTGGTTGGTCGCTGACGGTAAAGGCCGAGAGCTTCCCGATGCCCGTGTTCCTGGCGAAAGGGTCGGTGACGAACAGCGTGACCACGTTGGCCATCAGATCGCGCTGCACAGTCGTGGCCGGGTCGAACACCGACAACGTCATCTGGTTGGATGTGTCGCCACCTGGCTGCTGTTGCTGCAAGAGCGTGTAGCGGTACAGGTACGTGCCAGGCATGCCGAAATGGCTCAATGAATCCTTGTACTGCGTGAGATCAATCATTCCGCTCCACAGGGCAAGCGGGTGCCGCTCGTCAAAGGTGAGGAGAAAATTCTTCGCGGGAATTTCTATTACGAACTGGTCCTTCTCGTGAATGACGCGCACGATGAGTTGATAGCCTTTGGCTACAGTGATATTGGGCAAATAGATGCCGAAGCGAACGAACAGCCGTCCGATTACATCGACATGCGCTCCCACCTCGTCCAGGTTCATCATGATAGTTCCTCCGTCAGTGTTTTTTATCACACACATTTCATGGTCCGATGTGCAGCCTTTGAAAGCCTATCTCAAAAAGTGTTCGTTGCGCAAGGGCTTACTTTACAGAGAAAGAGGCTACAGTTGCAGATAGTGGTGACGCGATCACCTACCGATGTTTGGACCGCACAACAACTACGGGAAGCTACTCCGTATGGCCAAGCCCGAAGTATCTCATTCGAGATAACGATAGCAAGTTTGGACCCTGTTTCACTCGTGTCGCAGTAACGAGCGGCATCGAGATACTGAAAACACCTTATCACGCACCACGAGCCAATGCCATCTGTGAACGCTTTCTGGGGAGTGTCCGACGAGAGTGCCTGAACACATGCTGGTCCTCCATGAGAAGCAGCTGCAACGTGTCCTACGTGCCTACGTCGAGTATTTCAACCTGGCGCGGCCACATCAAGGGATCCAGCAGCAGGTTCCGCAAGGGGAAGTGACCTCTGTTCCACCAGATCAGCGTGGTGATCGAATCATCTCAGTTCCGGTCTTGGGCGGGTTACACCACGAGTACCAAAGAGTGGCCTGAGCACTACAACATCACTGTAGAAATACCTGGAGAGAGCGCGTTCCAAGCGTGACCGTGTTTTTGCAGCGCTTGAAAGAAACGTTTCCTCAGCCACCACCTCGCACTGAGAGAGGATGACCAGTGTATGCTTCTGCGGGATGCATATTGACGCGCAAATGCTGTTGCATCCCTTCATCGGTGTTTGAGACAAATGAAAAAATCAAGAACAAACCATCCATTTTACGAACAGATGTGCCAAGTAGCCACCACAGTGTTTAGCGAGGCGTTGTTTCACCTGGAGTAAAAGGAGCGCCATGACCGGGAACGATCAGCGCTGCGACTCTTAACACTCGTTCTCGATTGGCGTGAATCGCCTTCATATCTGCCGCCAAAGGATCATCAGCCGGCCCTTCAGCAAACCACCACAGATGGGTAAACGCGACAATACCATTGTTCGTGCCAACAAGCGTCGTAATATCCTGAGGAGTATGACCTGGCGTTTCTATCAGTCGGATAGAAGGAGAAAGATCATACCCCTCAGCGGGACGATCCTCCCAGGAGTCGCCCTTGTAGATAGCCCAGTAGTCATGAAAACGGGCGTTTGGAAACAACGCAGCATTGAGGGTATGATCCGGGTGGTGATGAGAGAACACCACATCTGTGATGGATGCAGGCGATTCACCCAACGCGGCGAGAGGTGCAAGCATTGCACTCTGATCTGGAAGCATACCTGGATCAATGATAACTTTGATAGCACCATCGCGGACAAAGCCGATCGTAGATGCTACCCGGCTTACTGCCGGTGTCTCACTGTCTTCGGCATAGCCAGTAAAGAGGATATGAACCTCTGCTGAATAGGCGCGAGTCGCGTCACTTTCGTTTACCATAATTTTATTCTCCTGCTGGTGAAGTCCCTGCTTCGCGCTAGCACGACAGAGCGTACGAGCTGAGAAAAGGTGGAAAAAAGCTATTCCAGCGCGCTCAGCAAATTTTTGGGTTCCGGTTCGAGATCCTCGAGGAATACATCTTTACCTCGCTCCAGGCCTTTGGGGTTGGTACGATTGAGATAGAGCAGGTAGAGGATGCCCAACACAATCCAGACGACCAGAACAGGCACCGACAGGTTGAGCGGGTAGGGCGGCAGCGGATAGATCTGCGAGGCGAACACAAAGAGCAGGATGATCGCCGGGATGACCGGCACGATTACATGTTGAAACACCCTGAAGTCCTGTGGCCGCTCACGCCGGTAGAACACGAACGCGCTCACGCAGGAGGCAAAGTAGAGAATCAGTAACCCCAGCGTGAGGATGGTTCCAATCAGCCCGAAGGCAGTGGTGACGCCGAAGAGCAGGCCCAGGCCAATTGCGATGACGAGCGCTGCCACGTTATGGACGATAATAGCTACGCTGGGCGTCCGATAAGGGGAGAGCCGGGCAAAGGCTCGCGGCAGCGTCCCGATGCGACCCATGGCGTAGGCGACGCGCGAGGTCGCATTGATGCCGGCGTTCCCGTTGCCGAGAGCGCTGTTGAGGATGGCAAACGAGATAATGACCGGGCCTACTGTTCCCCAGTATTTCTTGGCGAGGTCCGCCCAGGGAGCAGCCGAGGCGGGGTACCCCTGGATATTGGGGATGCCCCAGCCGTTCACACCGGCAAAGGCGGCCAGCGTGTAGAGCAGGCCGATGGCGATGGCGCTAAAGACGATGGCGCGCGGAATGTTGCGCTTGGGATTATGCGTTTCTTCGCCCAGGGGGGCCGCGGTTTCAAAGCCGACAAAGGCCAGGAAGGCAAAGACCAGGCCCTGGAAGATGCCGGTCAGGCCACCAAGCCCGCTCTCCGCACTATAAGCGAGGGTGAAGGTCTTCAGGTCATTATGCGTTCCTACGGCTACGATCATGGTGATTGAGAGGGCAAGGATGATGGTGATTTCAATCGCTCCCAGGATCATGCTCGCATTTGCCGAGATCCTGATCCCGAAGTAGGTCAGGGAGAAGACGAGCATAATTCCCAGGATGGAATAGACGTACCAGGGGATATCGACACCCGTCAGGGTTTGAACAAGGCTTTCGGCATAGGGCCCCCAGATGATTGCCACTAAGGGGAGCAAGAGTGGCTGGGCGATTAAGAAGACCCAGGCGGACAGAAAGCCCCACCTGGCCCCCAGGCTGCGGCTGATGTAGGTATACATGCCCCCTGCCGAGGGGATATGGATGGCGAGCTGACCGATGCTGGATGCGATAAAGGCGCAGGCAATCGTTGCCAGCAGGACGGCCAGCGGGAGCGATGCTCCGGCAAAAAGGATGGCGGGCGATAGAGCAGTAGCGACCGCCGCGGCTGGTGCCATGGCCGTAATGGATTGAAATAACACACCGGGCAAGCCAATAGCGTCATTTCTGAGGGTGGTCCCTCCACCCTCAACGGAGGTGGTCTTTGGCGTAGACAATTGCGTATCTCCTTTGCTTTTCGTCGACAGGGTCTGTGGTCCGGTACAGGCGACCAAAGGATAACAGGCAGATACCACTGTGTGGACGCGCACAGCGGCATCGCAGGTGTTAGCGCTCGTGGACGCAGTGATCTCCATGCACGGGTGGAGGCGGTACGTCGAGAGCAGGGCTGCGGTCGAAAAAGTCAGTTGGTTTGAGCGTGAAGCCGATCGTAGACACGGACATCACGGGCCAGTCTTCTGTACGCGAGACATGATGAGCGTTCATAGTATACCAGACCACCACGTCGGTATTCTCGATATCCCGGTTGTTCTTTGTCCAGGCAGGTAACCCGTCCCCACCACGGTGCTGATTTGGATAGTCTCCTGCCGGGAAGTTCTCTGCTGGCGCATACGGGGTGACCCAGAGGTGTTTGCGGGCAAACCCGGCACGTTGCATGACACTTGATTCGGGGTGCGCGAAGGGGAGCGT
>WNFA01012516.1_pt1 | contig 10387 bp, 4 predicted proteins | sample 5400481 | NCBI WGS metagenome assembly WNFA01 (sample SAMN13153340, study PRJNA577476) | soil metagenome | isolation source: 120 cm saprolite under Douglas fir tree site 2 hole 1 replicate 2 | place: USA:California | collected 2015-04-18 | reverse complement strand
CGGCGCGCAGGCGGATGCGTCGTTGCGGCCGGAAATGCAGCGTGCACTCGAAAGACTGCACAATATGCCGCCGTTTGCCCGCGAGCGCGAAATCGCAACCGGCCGCTACCGTGAGTTTTCTGTCGAAGAGAAGCAGATTTTGAGAAACGGCGGGTAAGCGGGACGGCAACCCCAAGAAGGCTGGCTTAAAAGACCAGCGCTACATTTAGGAACGAGGAAGATCATTTCGATCAAGCAGCCAGCGGAGAGGGCGGGGCAAGCCCCGCCCCTACAAACAAAAATTGCTACTTTTGGCGGGTTTGTTTGCCCTCCATGACGAGGGTCATGGGGTCGGAGCCGGAAGCCATTTCAAATTTGTAGGTGGCTGCGTCCGGGGCAACGATTTTCATGGTGAAACGGCCGTGGATCGTTTTATCGCCCATCGGGGAGTCGTTGTTCCAGGTCCAGGTGTCGCCGCTGACGCCGCCGCGTGAGTAAACGTTCTCGCCCCAGTTGTTGGTTTCAAAATAAATGTAGGACTTCTGATAGGAGTCGTAGCTCAAGACGCTCAAGCCTTTCAGTTGGCCGCCCATCATGTTGCCTTCGGTTTTGCAAACGACAGCGAATTTTCCGGCAAACCACTCGCAGGTTTCGACGGCGGAATATTTCCCGCCGGGACCAAACGGCGTCGCCTTCGCTTCTCCCTCGGAATTCCATTTCCCCACGAAGTATGCGAGTTTTTCATGTTCCGAACCGGGCTTGGGCGCGCTTTCGGGAGCCTGCGCGCGAAGTGCGGCGATCAGAAGTACGGCGGAAAGAACAACCAAGGACAGACGAATCGCTTTGTTCATGAATTCCTCCATGCAGATATTCGGCCGAGGAACGGGGCGGGAAAACTTTGGGAATCGTAGCACAAGAAAAGCAAAGGGGCCGGAAGAAAACTTCAGGTGAAGACCTGAGCAAGAAGTGTCACGCGGAATTCACGAAAGGAGAATGAGGGAGAAACGGAGAAGGGTTAGTGTAGGCCTCCCAGACCGAAAAACGGAATGAGGAGGGAATCAGCATGTCAGCAAAAAGATTCGCATCCCAGGTGTTGCAGAGCGCCCGAGTGGGCCTTGCGTCGCTGGTGATGCTGCAGATGAGCCTGGCGGGACCGATGGCGGGCAGCGGGCAGGCAAAAGAGCATGAGGGTGAGAGCGGGAAGCAGGCACGTACGCCGATCCAGCACGTGATTGTGATCGTGGGCGAGAACCGAACGTTCGACCACATCTTCGCGACGTACCAGCCGAAGAAGGGGGAGAGCGTCGACAATCTGCTGTCGAAAAAGATTGTCAACGAGGACGGCACGCCGGGGACGAACTTCGCGTTTGCACACCAGTACGCCGCGGATGCAACGGACAGCGCGATTTTCCAGATGGCGCCCAAGGAAAAGACGCTCTACTCGACGCTGCCGGCGCCGCTGAACGGCGGTCCGTCGGATGTTTGCAAGAAAAACGGGATCTGCTCGCTGGGAGATGCGACCTCGTCGGAGAACGGGCTGGCGACTGATTACTATCAGTTTATGCTGACAGGCGGAACAGGATTGAGCGGAAAGGTGCCGGACACGCGAATCAATGGAGTGAACGCGTCGGCTCCCTATTCCACGCTGCCACCAGGGCCGTTTCAACTGACGAACAAGACGAAGGCGAACGCGTTTGTAGATGATTCTTATGCTGCAAGCCCGGCGCACCGGTTCTACCAGATGTGGCAACAGTTTGATTGCGACGCTTCGCACGTTTCGAAGGCGTATCCGAGCGGCTGCCTGTCGGACCTGTTCACCTGGACGGAAGTGACAGTGGGCTCTAACAACAACGGGAAGCCGGCACCAACGCCGACGGGTTTCGACACGGACTATTCGCCGACGGCACATACGACCGGCGAAGGCGCGACGGCCATGGGTTTCTACAACATGGCGCAGGGCGACGCGGCGTACACGAAGTTCCTGGCGGATCATTTCGCAATGAGCGATAACTATCACCAGCCGGCGATGGGCGGCACCGGCCTCGACAGCATCATGCTGTTCTTCGGCGACGCGATCTGGTTCAGCAATCCAGATGGGACTCCAGGTACGCCTCCGCATAACGTCAGCGTGCCCGGCTTTGCTGGGACTGTCGATGAAATCGAAAACCCCAACCCGCTACCCGGAACCAACAACTTCTGGATACAGGATGGATACGGCGGGTTCAATAAAGACGGTTCGATTTATGGCGGCGGTTCGTACACGAATTGCTCTGATGCTTCGCAGCCCGGCGTTGCGCCGATCCTGAATTACCTAAGCTCGTTGCCGCGGCCGGTCGCGCCGAACTGCGATCCGGGCCACTACTATTTGCTGAACAACTACAACCCGGGATATTTCGGGGATGGCAGCAATGCGTACACGGACACGAATCCGAGCAACTACCCGTTCACGATTCCGCCGACGAGCCAGCGGAGCATCGGCGACGTGCTGCTGGAAAACAACGTGTCGTGGAAATCGTACAACGACCAGTGGAACGCGTATCTCGGCGACAAGTACCAGCTCAACTACGGTACGGTGGGACCGAACAGCGACCAGTATTGCAACATCTGCAACGGTTTTCACTACCAGACCCAGATTATGGCCAACGACGCGGTGCGGACGGCGCACATCAAGGACACGACGGACCTCTATGCGGACATCGCGAGCGGCGACTTGCCGGCGGTTTCGTTCGTGAAGCCGAGCGGCTGGGTGGATGGGCACCCGGCTTCTTCGAAGTGGGACCTGTACGAAGGGTTTGTCAAGAAGATCGTGGACGCGGTGCAATCGAACAAGAAGCTGTGGGAGAGCACGGCGATCATCGTGACCGTGGACGAAGGCGGAGGCTACTACGACTCCGGATACGTGCAGCCGCTGGACTTTTTCGGCGACGGAACGCGCATTCCGCTGATCGTGGTGTCCAAGTACACGAAGCCCGGACACATTTCGCATTCGTACACTGACCACGTTTCGGTGCTGAAGTTCATCGAGCGGAACTGGAACCTGCCAACAGTGAGCGGACGCAGCCGCGACAACTTGCCCAATCCCAAGACGGACAGGGAGAACCTCTACGCGCCGACAAATACGCCGGCGATCGGCGATTTGTTTGACCTGTTCGATTTCGGCGGAGATCACAGCCGCTAGAAGATGTGAAGCAAAGAAAAAGCCAGAAAGAAAAGGCCTCCGGCGTGCATCGTTCGCGCCGGAGGTTTTTATTTGAAAGACGCCAGTCGCTGCAGGGCTAAAAGGGAACAGCCGCGTCGCCAATTGAGAACAGGATCAGGGAACACCCCTTGGTGTAAATGGAGCAGCTGAGAGTTCCTTTCCGAAGCACGCGGACAGGGGTGTCGTCGGGAAAGGACTGCGAGTATTTTGCGGCGGCGATGTCGGCGACAGCGTTCCGAAGCTCTTCCGCGCCAGAGGAGAAAGTGACGTCGTCCACCTTCGGGCCGTTCACTAAGGAGAGGACGATCTGGGCGGAGCGGGAGTTGCCCTGGAGTTTGGTGTGAAACGGAATCTTGAAGGTGCGAATGTCGGAAAGAAGCATGGAGCCCTCTGAAGACGCCGCTTGGATAGAGCTCTGCCCGCCGGGAAGTTTAAGGTAGGTTTTCAGGCGCACCCACTGGGACGTCAGCTTCTGGTACGTTTCGCCCTGGGCGCCGCCAGCCAGGGCCATGACGCAGACGGGAGCAGCCTTGCGGGATTCGCCAAGCTTTTCATAGACTTCCACGAGATGCTCGCCAATCACCGGAGCCTGGGAAAGTTGCCACGCCGCTTCCAGATATTTTTGAGCATCGGAGATCTGGTTCTGGCGGAAGTAGATCCAGCCGAGGGTGTCCCAGGCTGCAGAGAGTTGGGGCATAAGCTGAAAATCGGAAGCCTCGGCATCGTCTGGTGAAATCACCACGGTTTTGGCGGCGAGACCGTTGACTGCTTGCTTGGAATAATCGAGCGCTTCCTTGGGATGAATACCGGCTTCATCAAGATCCCAGGCGATATCGTTCAAGATGATGGGTCCCGGGCTTTGTTCGACGGCCTTTTGAAAACGAGCGAAGGCTTTTTCGTTGTCCTTCAAGGCAAGATACGTCTTTCCGTAGAGATAATTCACAGAGTATGTGCTGTCGGGATTGGCAGCTTCGACCTTGTCGAGAAGCGCCTGCGCTCTTTCGGGCTGCTTGTTGTTGAGATAGGCGAGCACAAGAGCGCCGCGGGCTTGTTCGTTGTCCGGATTGGATGCAACGAAGTTTTCCAACCGGGAGATCAGCTGTTCGGGACCGTTGGGATTGCGGGCAGATGGCGGCGCGTCGGAGGGTTGCGAAGCGTCGGCGGGGAAATCCCCTTTTATGAAGATGTAGCGATTGGGAGTTTCCCGAACGGTTTTGGAGAACTCGTCAAAGGCGGCACGCTCTACGCCGGGAACTTCTCGACCGGTCAGGTGAAGATGTAGAGTTCCGTGAATCACATTGGAATGTTCCGTCGAATAGGTTGCGGTAAACGTTCCGAAGTTGGGCTTGCGATTCACCGGATCGGGAAGGACAGCCGTGAAGCCCTTTGGAAGAGCGATCGTCGCTTCGAAAGTAATGTCTTGCTGAGAGCCGACCGGCAACGGATCCTTGGAAATCTTCTGCTCTTCTGTCAATTCGTTCAGGTAAAAGTAGGGAGCGGGGAGCGTAATGCGACGGTTCTTCCATTCCGGGTAATCGGTGCGGTGATAGGTAAAGGTCATGAAGAACGTTTTGGAAGTGTCCTCGGGTTGAGTGACGGAGACGTCGCTGACGGTTCCGCCAAATCCCATGCCGCGGACGATATTCTGCGTGAGTTCCTGCCAGTTGTTCTGGGGTGTCCCGCGGAAGGCACCGCGTAGCAGGACTTCGGCGTCGCCATGCTCTTCGATGGAGAAATTCGCGTCCAGTTTGCCCTTGGTATCGATGGATCCGTTGATGTGCACAACCTCGAAATTGGGAACAAGCGGTTCAGCAGGAGTGGTTACCAGGCGGGCCGGGGCGTTCGCCGGAATTACCAGCGCTTGACGATCACGGAGATTGGCGAGGAGCAGGCCGTAGGGCGCCACCTCCGGAGTGGTGTCCAAAAAGAGAAAGTTGTCGCCGCGGGGAATTGCGGTGATCACGTGATCAAAGAGACCGATGGAAGGCAGGGAAGGATCGATCCGGAATTTTGAGCTGATGACCGCCGGATAGGCGGTTATCCCGACAGCTTGAAGCAGTGAGGCAAACAAAGTGTGCTTGTCCTTGCAATCGCCGTAGCGATTGCCGAGAACATCGGAAGCGGAGTGAGGAGAATACCGGCCCACGCCAAGATCCACACCGATATAGCGGAAGTGCGTGGAGACAAAGTCATAAATGGCGCGAATCTTTTCGTCGTCGGTGGTTTTTCCCTTGGTGAGTTCCTCGGCGCGTGCGCGAACCTCGGATGTGACCGCGAGTTTTGGCTGTTGCAAGGAGTTGTACCAGGCGCCGACGATCTCCCAAGAGGGGAAAGAGGAAATTCGAATTTCCGGTGGTGCCGTGCCGTGAAAATCCCTTTCCCAGGCCGGAATTTTCGACGGTTCGGGTTTCTGCAGGGTGGCTTTTTGAAACGAATAGAAAGTGCGCCCTGCCTCGTCCCAAGTTTGCGGATCCAATTCCGTGGCCGTGATTTTCACGGGCGTGCCCAAGGGGACGGAGATCTCGAGGATCTGTTTCAGGCAGATTCCTTCCTTAAAGAGGGAGGTATCAAACCAAAAATAACCAGGAGCGATCGGGTCGTGGATGGTCCAGCGGAGCTTGAACTCGAGCGTGTCCCCGGCGGAAAGCGATTTGATGGCAATGTGCTTTTCGCGCTGGTCCGTGTACATGGGAGCCTGGCGGCTCACTGCCGAATCAAGTTCCTGTACGCCGGAAGGAGGAGTTTCCACGACCGAGCCGTCGGGTTTCAAAACGCGCGCATAAAGCACTTCCAGGGATTCAAAGGCGGAATTGTAGGGATAGACCAGCAAGCCCAGTTCGCGCACGGCGGATTCCGACTGGACCTTCACGCGAGCGGAAAGTTCCCGCTGTCCCTTGCCGTCGGCTTCAAATCGATGTTTGTCTTCGATCAGTTCGAATACGTAAGGCTCTTTGCTGTAATCGGGAACTGCGGTCTTGCTGGACGTGACCGGCTTAGCCGCAGCAGTTGTTGGATGCGTCTGGGCCACCAGGCGAAGAGAGACGCTGGATACAAGCAGGATGAAGCCAACCCACCTACTTACGCGCATTTAGGGATTTCTCCGGAATACTCCCCGATAGTAACGCAGAAACTACGTTCCCCGCAGTCCGACTTGCCGATGTGTTGCGCCCGCGTCAAGGAAGTGCAGTACGGAGCGGGTACTTGACAAGTCGGTTAGTATGCTCATAGGCTCGGGGGGCGATGGAGCTGGAAGCTTCCCTCTCTTGGCTGGCGATGACGATGACGCCGGGCATAGCGGCCCGGCTGTCTGCGCGATTGCTCCGTGAATTCGGGTCGCCGGAGGGCGTGTTCCGGGCGAGCTTGACGGCGCTGGAGGCGTGCAACCTGCCGGCTCCTGCGGCGCAGGCAATCTTCAAGAAGCAAAATTTCTGGCGGGCGGAAAAGGAGGTGGCGGCGCTGCGGGCGGTGGGCGCAAAGCTGGTGAACTGGACGGAGCCCGAGTACCCGCAATCGTTGCTGCAGATTTACGATCCGCCGGTGATGCTGTATGTGCGCGGCGACGCGCAGATCCTGAATGAACCGACAATCAGTATTGTGGGAACGCGCCGGCCGACAGCGTATGGGACGCAGATGGCGGAACGGCTGGCGCGGGAGTTGGCGAAGCGCGGGCTGGTGATTGTGAGCGGGCTGGCGCGCGGGGTGGATGCGCTGGCGCACCAGGGGACGATGGCGGTGGGAGGACGGGCGATTGGGGTGATCGGCACGGGCAAATTGTACGAAAAGGTGCTGGAGCGGGGAACGATCCTGAGCGAGTTGCCGACGGGGACGCATCCTGCGCCGGAAAATTTCCCAGTGCGCAACCGGATTATCGCGGGAATGCCGCTGGGGGTGGTGATTGTGGAGGGGAAGCAGTACAGCGGGTCGTTGATTACGGCGCGACTGGCGATGGAGTTCGGGCGGGAGGTTTTCGGCGTGCCGGGAAATGTGACGCAGGAGATGAGCTTTGCGCCGAACCAGTTGATCAAGCAGGGAGCGAAGCTGGTGACCAGCGCGGAAGACGTGATCGAAGAGCTACCAACGCCGGTACGGGCGGTCTTAGTCCGGGCGGAAGAGGTGGAATCCGCGCAACGGAATCTTTTGGCAGGTGACGGGCTAAGTGGTTCACAGAAAACGATTTACGAGATGTTGACCGTCGAAGAACCCCGCCCCATCGACGACATTGTGGAAACCAGCGGGTTGAATTCGAGCGTGGTTCTGGCTACGCTGTTTGACTTGGAGATGAAGGGGATGGTGCGGCAGATACCCGGAAAGCAGTTCAGTAAAGTGTTGTTGTAAACGCGGGAGTTAGCGCGCCGCAAGAATCAGAATGCACCCAAAGGGTGTTTGCGAGCATCATTTGCAAGCGTAAGAAAGCGCCGAGCAGGGTATATATAAGGTAGCGAGAAGGACACAGACCGCCCCGGTAGGCCTTCCAAACGCATCATCACAGGTTACAAAGGAGTTCATGGCACGTTCATTGGTCATCGTCGAGTCGCCGGCAAAGGCGAAGACGATCAATAAATATCTCGGGAAGAATTACACGGTGAAGGCTTCGATCGGCCACGTGATGGATTTGCCGACGAAGACGATAGGGATTCGTCTGCCCATCAGCGAAAAGGAAATCAACGCGCAAAAGAAAAAGAAGAAGAGCAAGCGCGGAGGCAAGTCCGCGGCGCCGAAACCGCCGCTGAAAGCGATCTATTTGGACGATGCCAAGATTTTCGAGCCGACGCTGCAGGTGATTCCCGGCAAGGGGAAAGTGATTAACGACCTGCGGAAGAGCGCGGCCACGGCCGACGCCGTGTACCTGGCGGGCGACCCGGACCGCGAGGGAGAAGCGATCTCCGCGCATTTGGCGATGGTGCTTTCGAAGCCGGCAAAGTTCCTGATTCCCGAGGACGAAGACGACGAAAAGAACGGCAAGAAGGACGGCGAGAAAGACGCGAAGGAAGCGGAAGCCTCGGCGGCGGGGAAGAAGGGTAAAGGGAAGTTCGCGAAGAAGGCCGCCGAAAAAGACAAGATTGAGATCGAGCCGATCGATCCGAAGAAGATCTTCCGGGTAACGTTCAACGAAATTACGCCCAAGGCGATTCGCGCGGCATTTGAGAAGCCGCGGCAGGTGGACTCGCAACTGGTGGACGCGCAGCAGGCGCGGCGCGTTCTGGACCGCATCGTGGGCTACAAGATTTCGCCGCTGCTGTGGGACAAGGTGCGGCGGGGACTGAGCGCGGGGCGCGTGCAGACCGTGGCGCTGCGGCTGATTGTGGAGCGCGAGCAGGCGATCCGCGCGTTTGTGCCGCAGGAATATTGGACCATCCACGCGATGCTGGACGCGGGCGAAGCACCGATTTTCGAGGCGCGGCTGACGAAGAAGAAGGGCGAGGACATCGAGGTTAAGAATCAGGAAGCGGCGGACGCGATTGTCGCCGCGGTGAGCAAGGCGAAGTGGCAGGTGGCGAGCGTCACGCTGAAGGAAAAGCGGAGGAATGCGCCGCCGCCATTCACGACGTCGAAGCTGCAGCAAGCCGGATACAACCGGCTGCGCTACACAGCGAAACGCACCATGGCCCTGGCGCAAAGACTCTATGAAGGCGTTGAGCTGGGCGCAGAGGGATCGGTGGCGCTGATTACCTACATGCGCACGGATTCGGTTCAGGTTTCAAACGACGCGCTGGAGCAGGTGCGGGAGTTGATCCCGGAGCGGTTCGGGAGCGCGTACCTGCCGGAGAAGCCGAATTTCTACAAGTCGAAGAAGGATGCGCAGGGAGCGCACGAAGCGATTCGGCCGACGGAGGTTTCGCGGACGCCGGAAGACGTGCGGAAGTATCTGGAGGACGACGTTTTCAAGCTGTACCAGCTGATCTGGCAGAGGTTTGTGGCTTCGCAGATGCTGCCGGCGGTGTACGACCAGACGACGATTGATATTAATGCGGGCGATTACACTTTCCGGACCACGGGATCGATCATGAAGTTTGACGGATTCCTGAAGGTGTACCAGATACCGGTGGCGGGCGCGGACCGCGAGGACGACGAGAAGGACGACGAGGGAGAAGGCAAGGCGCTGCCGCGGGTGACCGAAGGGCAGATTCTGAAGCTGGAATCCATCAAGCCGGAGCAGCACTTTACCGAGCCGCCGCCGCGCTATACGGAAGCGACGCTGGTGAAGGAACTGGAAGAAGACGGCATCGGACGGCCTTCGACTTACGCGTCAATCATTTCGACCATCGTCGAGCGCGAGTATGTGAAGAAGGATCAGGGGCGGTTCACGCCGACGATGCTGGGCGAACGCGTGTGCGTGCTGCTGATCAAGAGCTTTGAGGACGTTTTCGACGTGAAATTCACGGCGCGGCTGGAAGAAGAGCTGGACGAGATTGAAGAAGGCAAGCTGCCGTGGCGGGAGTCGGTGAAGGAGTTCTGGGAAAAATTCGTCGTGGACCTGGATAAGGCCGGCGACGAAATGATTTCGTACAAAGCCGGGATTCCGACGGGGAAGAAGTGCGAAAAGTGCGGGCAAGGCGAGTTGCTGGAGCGCATCAGCCGGCACGGATTTTTCCTGGGATGTTCGCGGTATCCGGAATGTGATTTCATTCAGGACATGTCGGAAGAGATTCCGGAGGATGCCGAGAACAAGGTTGAATATTGCGAAAACTGCGGCAAGGAAATGGCGCTGAAGCGCGGACGTTTTGGCGCGTTTCTGGCTTGCACCGGATATCCGGATTGCAAGACGACACGGCGCCTGGTGGCCGGGACGCGGATTGCACACCAGCCGGACGAGCCCCTGGACGAGAAATGCCCGCTGGACGGAAACGGGCTGGTGAAGAAACACGGGCGGTTTGGGGAATTCATCGGCTGTTCGGGGTACCCGAAGTGCAAGTACACGCGGCCGATTACCATGGGCATCAAATGCCCGAAGTGCAATGAAGGCGAATTTGTGAAGCGCGGGAGCATGGGGAAGGGCGGACGCGGAAGATTCCGCGTGTTCTACGGCTGCTCGCGCTACCCGGACTGCGATTTCACGACGCCGTTCATGCCGATGGCGGAGCCGTGCCCGAAGTGCGGCGCGCCGTTTATCGTGGAGAAGAAGACGAAGATCGGCACGGTGCACGCGTGCATTAAAGAAGGCTGCGACTGGGAGAAGCTGGCGCCGGAAGAGAAGCCTGCCGAGAAGCC
>WNFA01013390.1_pt1 | contig 10388 bp, 8 predicted proteins | sample 5400481 | NCBI WGS metagenome assembly WNFA01 (sample SAMN13153340, study PRJNA577476) | soil metagenome | isolation source: 120 cm saprolite under Douglas fir tree site 2 hole 1 replicate 2 | place: USA:California | collected 2015-04-18 | reverse complement strand
TGAAGGTTTTCTGCGGCGTGTAGGGAATCCAACGCGCCTTGACGCGATAATGCGCGCTGGGCGGATACCACTTGAGGCCGTGAAAGCCGGCGAGGGCGGCGGACTTTGCGTCCTTGACGCGCAGGGCGAAGCGCTCGCCGCGCTTAATGACATAGAAATTTAGCGTGCCGATGGTCATGCGCGGATCATTTTTGTCGTGGTCGGGATCGACGTGCAGAGTTTGCGCCTGTGCGGGCTTGCCATCGATGAGAAAGCCTTGGGGGAAACCGCCTGCCGGCGGGTTCAGGGTCACAATGTCGCCTTCGAGATGCAGAACGCCGAGGCGGGCCGGAGCGCTGGCGGGCATGTGAATTTTGTTGTCGGCGGCGGAGCCGAAGGAGTTATCGCCGGATTCAAGCCATTCGAGGCCGGCGAGGGCCAGCCAGCCGTCTGGCTTCTGAAGCTCGGCGGCGTGTTGCTCGCGCCAGGAGGCGATTTCGCGCTGCCACGCGGAGCCTTGCGGCAAACCCGGGGGCGAGAAGAAAAAGGAGATGGCGAGGATTAAGAATGCCGCTGATAGGATCTGCGTCTTTCTTTTCTGTCGCGTGTTCATTTGTGCCTGGTTCTGTTAGTTGCGTGGACGCCGCAAAACGTTACGTTACTCCAGGCGTTTACGCTGGCGTTCGCGGCTTACGCTGAACTAAACCCTAGGGAGCGGCAAAAGCGGCGGCAAGACCGCCGCACTCCAAAAAAATCACTTCGATACTTTCAGGAGGACGACGCCGTGCTTGGGGACCTCGGCGGTGTAGGAGTTCTTCATGGTGCCGAGGTCTTTGCGCTGTCAGAGATCGCGCAGTTTAGCGGAGGACGGGGCGCCGATTTTATTGAAGTCGAGCGTGACCGGGAGGGGCGACTCGCCGCGATTGAACAGGCCCACGGCTTGCGAGCCATCGGCGAGCGGCTTCACCCAGATCTCGAGCGGACCTTCATCCCAAACGCGATGGCCCTGCACACCTTTGGCGTCTTGATCGATCGCGATTACTTCGGGATTCATCAAGATGGATTTGGTTTCGTCGGACATGCTGCGGATGTCGTTTCCGGCAAGGAGCGGGGCGGCGAGAATGGCCCACAGGGACATGTGTGTGAGGTATTCGTCGTGCTTCATACCGCCATTACCCAGTTCCAGCATGTCGGGGTCGTTCCAGTGACCGGGCCCGGCGAATTTTTCCAGGCCGTCTTGTGAGAAACCGATGACGGACATCCTGTCGTAATGGTCGGAGATGTCGCCGGTAGTGCGCCAAAGGTTGCCGGTGCGCGGTCCCCAAGTCCACGGAGCTTTCACGCCCCAATTGCAGATGCTGAAGACGATGGGGCGGCCGGATTGCGCAATGGCATCGCGGAACTTCGCATATTGCACGGGGGGCTCAAGGCCTTCGGCATAGCACCAATCGATTTTGACGTAGTCGACGCCCCAGGAGGCGTAGGTCTGGATGTCTTGCACTTCGTGCTCGTAGCTGCCGGGACGCTTTTCGCAGGTCATGCGGCCGGCATCGGTGTAAACGCCGAATTTCAAGCCTTTGGAGTGAACGTAATCGGCGAGCGGCTTCATGCCGTTGGGGAAGCGCTCGGGGTCGACGATGATAGCGCCGTCAGCGGCGCGGCTGACTTGCCAGCAATCATCAATGTTCACGAACCGATAGCCGGCGTCCTTCATGCCGGTGCTGACCACGGCGTCGGCAATCTCGCGAATCAGTTTGTCGCTGACGTTACAGCCGAACTTGTTCCAACTGTTCCAGCCCATGGGAGGTGTGGCAGCCGCGGCGGGAGTTGCCTGCGCTGGGGTCGCCCGCGGGAGGGCAGCCGCCACCAGAGCAAGGACCAGGACCGAGAGGAGCGCGGAGATTAGGCGGCAGGAGCCTAGAGCTGGAGTGTTTGGGTTGACCATGATCGGCGCACCCCCTTTGGAAGTGCAGATTATAAAGGACTTTCATCCGATTTGACCCATAACGTTTGTAAACCTATATACCGAGATATAGCGCGGGCCGAAGATGCCGCTTAAGGGGTGAAGGGTGTCAGAAGATACTGGAATTTTTGGGGTAGGGAACTGACGGTCGGTTGCCCTGTGGTGGTTAGCCCCCTACCCCGCGAGTGGTCTTGCTTGTATAGACGAGGTCAGGGCGCAAGAAGTTTCCTGATTCGGCGAAGTTTTTTCGGGAAACTCTTGGGTCGCCGGCCCCTTGGGTCAGCAAAAAAGCGCGTTCCTCACCTGCTTCCTGGAGGTTCGGGATAACACCTAAATACGGCAAAGGCGTCCCAGCCGGAAGCGTTGGGTCAGGAGAGGTCTACGGTATCCAGATATCTTGCGACGGAAACGTTCCATTTAAATTGTTGTTGGATGGAAGACTGCAATGATTGTGCCGCGGCGGGCTCGCCGTGGACGAGGTAGGTCCGCCTGGGCGGCGCGGGAAGACCCGTGAGCCAGCGCATCAATTCGCTTTTGCCGGCATGCGCTGAAAATTGTCCCAATTCGACAACTTCAGCGTTCACCGGGACTTCCTGGCCGAAGAGTCGCAGGGTCTTTGCCCCTTCCTGCAGCGCGCGACCTCGCGTGCCTTGCGCTTGAAATCCCGCCAGAATCACGGCATTGCGCGAATCCGGCAAGCGTTGCGCGAGATGGTGCACGACGCGGCCGCCAGTCACCATGCCGCTCGCGGAAACGATGATGCAAGGCGTCTTTACGTTATTGATTTGCTTGGATTCTTCGGCAGTGCGCGTCAGATGGAACTGGCGCACATCGAGCGGATCGCCCTTGCCGCCACTCTCTTCGCGGGTAAATTCCAAATCATGATCTTCCTTGTACTTCAAGTACAGGTCCGTGGCGCTCAGGGCCATGGGGCTGTCGACATAGACCGGCAACTTGGGGATTCTCTGCTGATCCTCAAGTTGCCGCAGGTAGTACATAAAGGTTTGCGTGCGCCCAATGGCAAACGCGGGAATCACGATGGAGCCGCCGCGCTTGGCCACGCGATTCACGATTGCGGCGAGCATCTCGGCTGGATCGCCAGCCTGGTGCTCGCGATCTCCGTACGTCGACTCGCATAACAGCGCATCGGCTTTGGAAGGCGGTGTGACGGGATCGTTCAAGATTGGCTGGTTGTAGCGCCCGATGTCCCCGGAAAACACAACGACCGTTTTCTGTCCGCTTTCAGTGATTGTGAGTTCGAGGCTCGAGGAACCGAGGATGTGTCCCGCGTCGTAGGAGACTATGTGAAATTCGGGGCTGATGTCGAAGCCGCCGCTCCTGGGCATGGGCTTCATGCGCTGCAAAACAGGATCGACATCTTCCGTGGTGTAAAGCGGCTCGGTCTCGGAATGCCGGTCGGGCTTGTGTTTTTGCGCGTGCAGCGCGTCTTCTTCTTGCAGGTGCGCGGAATCTTTCAGCAACAGAGTGGTCAGCTCGATGGTCGCGGGATTCGCGTAAATGGAGCCGCGATATCCCGACTTGACGAGGCGGGGCAGCCAGCCGGTGTGATCCAAATGGGCGTGCGTGAGCACGGCGTAGTCGAATGTTTTGGGATCGGCCGGTAACGGCTTGTAGTTGCGGTCGCTGAGCTCATCGGAGCCTTGAAAAATGCCGCAGTCGACGAGCAGGCGCTTTCCTGCGGCTTCCACGAGATACTTCGATCCGGTTACCGTTCCTGCGGCGCCCAAAAAGGTGAGTTTAGCCATAAGCGTGTCATTGTACAGAATTCCACCTTTCGTGCCATACCGCGGGCTCGGTGCGTCTCCAAATACAAAACGGGACGAGCTTCCCGCTCGTCCCGTTTGCATCGGCTACCGCGCTATCCGGACCCTGAGCTCGGCGCTAGGGGCCCTACTGAGCGACCAGCGAGATTTCTCCGATCACCGGCTTAGCGTCCTCCGCCGGCGTCCCCGACGGCGCGATGGTCAATGCCGGCTTTTCGGTCAAGAGCCCTCTTTCCTGCAAGCTCTTGGCTATCGATGTCACGTTTAGCCCAAAGAATTTCGGCGTGCCTTTCGCTTCCACTGCCCCCTCGTGATCTCCATGCGCCGTGGCGTCGAAAAAGTTAATCGCCCCAACATAGTGCGGCTTTCCTTTCTCCAGTGGAGTGGCTTCCGGCAAATCGAGATACACATGATAGAGCACGCCGGGCTGAGCCTCCGCGCGCAGTCCTCGCAGCACCAGATACAACTTCTTCTCCGCTGCAAGACTCTTTACTCGCTCAGAAAGCGCACCGGCGACGCCCTCGGGCGCGGGCGCAGGCTCCAGATTTACGCGAACTGGCCCAGCGCCCAGCGCCAGCGCTGCACTCGGAGCGCTCGCGATCGTCTGGGGTTGAATGGGCAGCAACGTTTGCGCCGCCGGCACAAAGCCTGGCGGGGCCGGCTCGAAGCGGTCATAGGTATAGCCCAACGGATTGATACTCAGGAAATCCTTAACGGTGCCAATCACTTGCTGTCCCTTTTCATCGGCGAATGTAAACTGCTGGTTCAAAAACGCGGCATCGGCAGGGTTCTTGCCGCCATTCTTATTCCAGCTGGCCCACAGCCGATCGATATTGCAGTGATGCATCCAGAAAATCGCGTCGTAGGCAGCGAACGGCACGCTACCCATTCCCTGGCTGTTTCCAATCAATACGTGGACGTTGCCGTGAATCCCGAAATCCAAATCCTGACAGAAGCCCGGCGCCGCTCCTTGGGGGGGAATACGTGGACTGTTGTAGCGCGGTCAGGTCTAGCGCCCCGGGATCACCCGCGTCGATGGCCTGGCCTTGATTGGCTCCGGGATTGCGATTGGTCCGATACAGAGGGTTTGTTTGGGTGCTGGCCGGTGAACGAAACGCCCGCGGCAAGACTCCGTGCAGGCTCGTGATCGGTGTCGAATAATTCCAGTAGGGTAGAGTGAACGGCTTGTGGTTGGAGACTTCGCGCACGATGTGCTCCAAAAAGTATACGAACATGCGATGCCAGGGCAGAAAGAAGTTTTCGTCCTCTCCCGGACCATGCGCCTCACAGGTACTCCACATGGCCTGCGCGAGCGCCTTATTTGCACTGGGATTGGCGCCGTAGATGCGCGTGAGCTCGGCCGCTTTGCTGGTCGAGCCCTTGACCCAGTGCGTATAAAACTGAAAAGTCCAACCTGTCGGATCGCCTTCCGCCATCTTCATCATTTTGCCCACGGCGTCCGCGTAAATCTTCAGCATGGCCTGCCCTTGGGGCGTGTGCACTTCGTGCCGCACCCGCGGATGCGGGGAAGGTCCGAGCTTTCCCGCCCAGGCCAAGAATGGAATCGCACCCATCCCGGTGACAAACGAGCGCCTCGAAACGTTGTGCATAGATTTTGCCTTTCGACGTAATTGGGGTAGGGGCTGAACTGGTGGCTGAATCTTATACCTAAGCGGTAAGATGTCAAGATGTCTAGCATAAAGCGAGTGAAGGGTAATCCGCTAAACGGCGCGCTTCGCGACGCGTCAAATCATTGACGCGGGAAACCCTACTGTTCCACAACTTCAATTCGCCCAATCGTTGCTTCGGCGTTGGCGGCCGGAGTTGCCCCGGGAATGATCGTGACGGTACTGGGCTCATTCAGGAGCTTCTGGGCATGAAGGCTCTTTGCGAGATTGGTGATATCGTAACTTCGGAGCGCCGTCGCCTGTGTTTTTCCCGAGTCCGTGAGCCGCGTCGCCGCGAAAAAGTTGAGCACACCGGCATGATGCGCATCGTTCTTTCTCGGCTTCGCGCCGTTCGGTAGGTCGAGGTAGAGGTGATACAAGACGCCAGGCTGTTGCGCAGCACTGAGACTCCTTAAGACCAAGTACACGCGGCGTCCCGGCGGCAGCTCTCGAACGTGGGCATCGAGGCCTCGCCCCGCCGCTTGCGTTCCACTGTCCTGAAGAACCACGCGGGTCGGCCCGCTGCCCAAGGTGACGGGCCCGGTGAACGCGGCAATTTGCATCGCGTTCTCTTGCTGGTGCGAACCGTTCCCGGAACGGGGGTCGCTAACCCCAGCGAACGCATGCGCTGAAAGCACGGTCCACAGAACCAGTGCCAATAGTCCCGACGCTGCGACCGCGCTTACTTTCTTGCGCCTAGGTTCGACGTTGTGTTTCCGGTCCATGCATCACTTTGGTTTTGGTCGCGCCAACTTCACGCGATTCTCCCACTTTGTGTGAAGCCAATCAGAGGCCAGAGGTTGTAGACCGAGCAGCGTAGAGGCAGAGCCGCTTTCCCATTGCGTCTTGCTGGCACTGCCCGCAGCTACAACAACTGCGGAGACCAGGTTCCAGCCGGGCCCGACCATTTGGGCCGACTGTGCCGACAACTTAGCGTCCCTAACTGGTCCCGCCCATATGGACGGACCGCGCGCGCCGATGCTAGCATGGGAGAGTCTCGGTGGGGCCGTGGCGCAGTTGGGAGCGCGCCTCGATGGCATCGAGGAGGTCGTGGGTTCGAATCCCATCGGCTCCACTTACTTCTAGGTTTTATAACGTAACGGCGAAGATCCTGGCTCGCCCGAACGCACGTTTTGGACGAATTCGGCAACGCCACAGCCGTCAACTGATTTCGCAATTCGACATCGATAAAAACGTTTCTTTCCGTGTCGAAGTATGTAGTGACTGTGCACACGAGCGAGGCGTGAAGGGGAGGCAAGGCCAGCGCAGACTAGAGCGCCGTAAATGAGCCCGGACAGCACACCGCGGTCAACGAGGAACGTGAGCTTGCGGCTAGCGAGGTAGTATGCTGTCGCGGCGGCAAGCGCGATGACGAAGTGCAGGACGACCCCCAGTGAGGCAGCCGGCACGCCGCCGCTGTACGATTTCATGCCGAGTACGCCGCTGGCGATCGTTTGCGGAATGAGAATGGGCTTTTGCGGGCTGTAAACCAGGATCGCGTAAATCAGGTCGAGCACACCGACGATGAGTCCACCGACGAAGATGGCCGGAAAGGGCCGGGCCTTTGCGTGTAAAGAACCTGCCAACCCACTGATCACAGAGTCTGCCATCGAGAGCCTCCTATGGTGGTTTTGCTCATTGCACTGCGTACTCCCGGATTAGTTTTCTTTCGAGCCAGGCGCGAAACGCCATGGCATTCACCAGAACACTTCAAGGGTCGACTGTCGGTTCCCAGCTTTCCTAGGCTAGCTTATTCAATGCTTACATATTGTGTACAACTCTGTACTCCGTGTTCCGTGCTTTCCAGGGGAATGAGGGGAGGACATTTTCCCTACCCGCGTCAAATCCAGTTCACGCTGTTCGACTTCTCAGGTCTACAAGCCAGTGGGGAGTGCTATCTTCGGATGGTCATTCCGGCGTTATGGTTATCAATTCCGAAGCAAAGCCCAGCCGCCGCTTAATCTGCTGCCAGACTTTGTCGGGCAGACTCCCGGATGGGGTTGCGTGGACAGTTGAGGACACAGTTGCCCCGGGAGGAACAGGAGTTGCTATGTAACCCGGTTGATCGCCCGTATTGAGATCAACCGCTCCGCCCACAACATGACCCTGCTGATCAATGTCGCCCCCGAAGAGTAGATAGGGCGAACCCGACAACGTCAGAGAGTTCATGTCGGTCATCTTGTTGTTTTGCCATAGGAAAGCCCGGCGGTTGAACGGCCCTCCTCTAGACTGACCGACAATCTGACCCTTTTCATTGATGCCGAGAGCCTGACTGCGGAGATCGCCTGGCAGCGTACCTAGGGACTTCATGCCCCCGGCTGGAGTCCAGATGAATGCTGCGTACGTTCTTGCAACCCCGGGAGCGCGGTTGGCGAAGCCGATGATCGTTCCTGCATTATTGATCGCGGTAGGCGTGTTCCAGGCATCGCCTCCGATGTTCCCAAGATCAATCGGAACACCATTTTGCCAAAGCACAGCGTGCCTAGCGCTAACACCTCCGACCGCAATGCCACAATCGCCGGAAATGCCGACCACCTGACCGAGGTCATTGATTGCGGTGGCCGCGCTGGTGCTGTCGCCAGGCAGCGGAGGGAGTTCCTGCATCGTGCCGCCCGGTTGCCAGATCGCTGCCCTGAACTGCAGGATCTGGAAGCTGGGATCGCAGGTTGGATCAGCGACACTATTCTCTGCCCACCCGACCACTTGGCCTTTGTTATTGACGCCGGTGGCATAGCTGCTGAAACCGCCAGGGAACGGTTCCAACGCTGTCATTTGCCCACCCTGCCAACGAAACGCCTTGCAGATTCGCCCCGTAGGATTACCGTCGCCCAAAGAGGGCCAACACGAGAAATTGTTCCCCACAGGATCGATATCGAGTAATTCGGAGATACCGACGATTACGCCATTGTTATTCTTAACTGGCCAGGCCACAGCGCTATTCGGTCCCCCCGAAAGCGTACCCAGAGGGATGGCTTGTCCGTTTACCCACAGAGTAGCAACGGTGGTCAAGTCTCCCGGCAGGTTGTCTAGCCCGGTGATCCAACCTCGATCATTTATGCCATTGGCTGCCCCTGCGGTTCCGCCGAGTCCGGCGAGTTCGACAACGCTGTAGTTGGTTTGCGCGGCGAGCCGAATTGGGACCGCCAGCGCAACAAACAAGATCATCGCGGTCATGCATGTCAGTATCCTGGATGGCATGTAATCTCCTTTTAGTTTGGTCTTGGAATTCGAGGATCTAAACTGCGGTCCGCACTTTTTCCAGCCCCCTCCGGGTGACGCGAGGGTTTCACTGAAAAAGGAGCAAACGAACTCCTTGAGCACGTTTGAGGACCTTGAGACCGATACGGGTCACTATCCACGGGCGAAAAAATCCCTTACAGATATCGACCGCAAGCTACCGTTGGGCGAGCACATCGAGTTCCACTTTCGGGAGAAGTTGTGCAGTGCATTTTCAATGATTTAGGGGCGAGCATTTCATAGCAAATATGAGTTTGCAGAGGTGCGCCAATTCGATTCGTTCCGCATTTTGTGTGGTTCGCATCGTGCACGCGCAACTTCGTCACGTTCTCGCGTGAATCGAAACCAAGTGGGGCCATGCATCTTAAAATCTAAAATTCTGTAGATACTAGATAACATCAAGACACGAAGGAAATCGGGCGGGACATTAGCTGATCGCGGAGCCGCTTTCCCCTGCGCAGTATGTTCAAGGGGAGCAGACCATGCCTAGATTCATGGTCCGTGAGTTCACCGACGCCGCACCCATTCTGGTTCGTTGAATTTTCTCTCCAGCCAGCGTGAATTTCACAGCACTCTAGCGTCCACTGACATCGAAAACCAGCCGTGTCGTCACATATCGATTACTCATCCCATGCGGCTACAGTATGCTGTGAAATTTGCGGTGAGTTCTTGGACCAAGAAACGTTCCATGGGAAGAGCATTTATGTTCGATTTCCTTGGCTAAAGGTCACACCAACTTTTGCCGATGGGAGCAGGCAGATTCACCGGATGCGAGAAAAACGCGCGAACTGGAAGGTGGACGCTCATCGGCAAATTCCAGATTGTGGAGATGACAGCGACACTGAGAATGAAGCGACCAGGAAAATACCATTGAAGTGCCAACGTACGAAGCAAGACAAAGCCATATCCATCGAACATCATGGCAACCTTGTTTGGGAGAAAGCGTCCAATGTGCTTAGAGACAGGATTGTTTCATCCTGGAAGAGAAATCAGTCCGGGCCATTTCGGAGGGGGAAGTGAAGAAGCGACGCTCTCTAGTGCTGCTCTACATGACATTGGTGCCCAGGTTTGCGTTGTCGCCCGCCAGCGTCCACGCTCTTGCCGATTCTGGAGAAAGCTTCACGAGTCCATTGCCTACCGGCGTGAGCTTGGACCCGGCTGGGGATTTCCTTGACCTTGGGAGCATGCCGCTGGGGATGGCGCTCGCTCCAGAAAAAGACAAGGTCGTCGTCATTTTGAGCGGATGGCGAGAGCAAGGAATCCAAGTCATCGACCTAAAATCAATGCGCGTCACGCAAACTCTCCAGCAGAAAGCAGCATTCTACGGCATAGCGTTTTCGCAAGATGGGCGGACGGTGTACGCCTCTGGCGGCAACGACGACTCTATCTTTTGCTACTCCTGGAACGGCGCCACCGCCACCTTTGAACGAAAAATCGTGCTAGGAAAACAGAAACCTGACAAAACGGGTTCGCGATATCCGGCAGGTATCGCCGCATCTAGAAATGGGAAGTTTTTGTATGTTGCAGAGAATGTCGGTGAAAGCCTGGCCGTGGTCAATCTCGAAACATCGGAGGTCGTGCAACGGATTCCTACGGACCACTACCCGTATGCGGTTGAGTTCGCTTCGGATGGCAAGATATATGTCTCTGCCTGGGGTGGAAACACGATTTCCGTCCTGCGCGCGCGGTCCGATGGAACGTTGTACTACGAACGGCGGATTGCCGTAGGCCGACATCCATCCGCGCTCGTAGCGAATA
>WNFA01005975.1_pt1 | contig 10390 bp, 12 predicted proteins | sample 5400481 | NCBI WGS metagenome assembly WNFA01 (sample SAMN13153340, study PRJNA577476) | soil metagenome | isolation source: 120 cm saprolite under Douglas fir tree site 2 hole 1 replicate 2 | place: USA:California | collected 2015-04-18 | reverse complement strand
GGCCGATCACAGCACTGACCTGGGCGCTCGAAGTGGGTGACGTGCAGCGTTTTTCCTCCATCAAGAAGGCCATCAGCTACTGCGGGCTGTGTGGCGCCGAGAAGAGTTCGGCGAACAACGTGCAACGCACGCCTCTTTCAAAGCAGCGCAACAAACATTTACAGACCACGCTGATCGAAGCGGCAAAGATGGCGCCGCGAAACAGCTCGGAGCTGGCCATGCTCTATGACAAGGAGAAGCAGAAAGGCAATGCCAATCGCGCAACCCTGGCGGTGGCGCGAAAGTTGGTGGCCTATCTCATGGCAGTCGACCGTGGTCAGCGCGATTTTCAAGTGATGGAGGCGAGCCACTGCACCGCTGCGTAGGTGCGGTGGAGAATATGGAGGACTTCTTCGACGCGTAGCCTGCCAGGTCTTGCCGTTAAGCCGACTGGGCGAAGGAGCGCATGCTCCGGATGCTCCCGTTGATAAGTTTCGAGACTGGCAGGAAACACAAACTCAATCTTCTGTTCAAGACCACTCGCTGGTCTGAGGCAGCAAATGGAAGTCTGGTTCTATATGAAATAGGAACCACGGCTGAGAGGCCAACACACGCGGCGAAGAACCAGAAAAGAACTTACACCCGCGCTCCTCCGAAGCGCGTCAGGAGAGCTTTTGCCCTCTTGACAAAGACCTATCATGGAAGTCGGATTACCGGACATCTGCCGGACAGGCCCTGCGGATAACACTGACAGTTAGCACCCGGGCCGCTGGCGGAACCCCTCCGCCGCTTCCGGTCAACCGCCATTCCCGGGCATCTTGTACAAATTTGCAATGAGGTCTCGGGTTCGGCCCGGGGAAGCTCCGACCGTCCTTTGTATTGCGCCCCTTCCGGTCAGCAGCCATCGGGGTGCGCAGAAACGATACACGTCCGGGGCCGGGACAAACCCCCAAGACTGGAAGAACGTTGCTCTCCGACCGCCTGCGGCACGGGAAAACCCATCCTGTCAGTCTTCCGGGGTATCAACCTAACGTCCTAGTACCACGAACCGCCATTCAATGGCGTATTGATTGGCGGTATCTCCAAGAAAAAACTTAGGATAGCTAAGATTGTCCTTGACATCCTCTTTGCGATGTAGGACACTTGCAGACATGGATGAGGTGCTCAACACCAATAGAATCAGGTCGCCGCGCACGGAGCGTTTGACCGTTCCGCTTCGACCCGAAGAGTTACAGATGATTGAGGCGGAAGCGAATGCACTCGACGTTCCTGCTGCGACTTTGATGCGCGAAATCATTCTGCGCGAACTGAAGTCACGTCAGATGCGCCGGTTGCGCACCGAGAAGAAAGCTGCACACATATCTATGACGGCGGACATCGCGAAGCCGCAGCCCGAGGTGAAGCCGTGAACGCGCCCCGTCTCGTGACTCTGTCGCAGTTTTGCCGCGAGCTATCCGCCGTAATCGATAACCTGACGCCAGAGCAGAAGGCCGACATCCGGGCTGCAACGATGACGAAGGTCCAGCGCCGAGAAGACGACCGGTTGCTGCGGATGCCGCCAGCAACGAATTTGATTCAGTAATCGAGAGGAGGGCCAAAGAAGTAAAAATTGAGTGAGCATCAAGAGTGCTTGCCTCGCAAGCAGCCAACCGAGCCAGAAGACCGGCCACGGATGGTTTCGAAGCCTGATTTCATCAGGTGACGACGGCTCAATCCCGAGCCAGATGCGTCCCGAAAGGGAAAATTTCGTAGGGGCCAAAACCACCTTGAAATTTCGAAGTAACCGCCAGTCGGATTCATCCGAACTGTCGGCGTATGCGTGCAGTGACGCTAGTCCGGCAACGTGATGTGCGCCGGGCGGCGGAGAAATAGCAGTGCCGACCACCGGCGGATACCGGCGGAGAAGTGGTAGCACCGCCAGCCGGTGAGCACGAACAACACCGGCGGCAAGAGGAGAAAAACTATGAGCATCAATATTTATTTGCAAGGCAGCGAGGCGTACAAGAAATTCCAAGAGTACTGTAACTTTATGTCCTCGGAATTTCGTTCGAATCGCAAACCGTCAGAAACGAAAATTATTGAGATGTTTAATCGCGCCGAAGAGGGCGGTGCCGCATCGGGTTATCTCGACCGCATCACAGGCATCGGGAAGTTCGATGTGCTAAAGGAAGTTTTTGGGTTCGATGTCTACAACCGTTTGTTCCCCGAGCCTGAGTACGATAACGAGGACCATCATTTTTCAGAAATCAAGCCCAAGGAATTCGTTAAGAAGGTCAGGGAACTTGACGCGCAACTCTTGAAGAAGGGGCTTGGCGGCAGGGTATATGACAAGGGCCACAAGAAAGAAAACGTGAAGATGTCTCTTCTGGGCTTTACGGCGGACCAGTATTTGAATGAACTGCTTGAATTTGGGCTGCTGGCCGTGAAACTGAATAAGCGTCGGAAAAAGTTGCACGTAATTTTCTGCTAACAACATCAGCGCACCGCCTCGGGTCTCCGGGGCGGCACCGGCGGAAGGCTGGAAAGGAAACCGGATGAAAGCTAAACGACGTGGACGACTTGTCCACACCATCAAAGGCCTCGGTGCGCGTATGCCTGCATCGCAACCGGTTCCCGTTGATTTGAATGACACCGCGCCAGTTGATGTGACAGGGAAGGAAATTTCGGTGCTGATACCCCGTGCCGCGCCTATTCCGAAACCTGAGCGCGTCTGTCCGCACGGCGGCATCTATCTCGGCGGCTTGGCAATCTGCGGAGAGTGTGAGCAGACGAATGTCGATGATTTATTTGGCTTGGCTGTCCTGTATATAGCTGGCATAGCGGCTCGCAAGGTTCGAGTCGTTACAAGCACGATAGACGACTGCACCATGGTCGCTATAATGGCGCTGATTGAGCCGAAGAACAGGGCGCGAATTCTCAAAGCAAAAGAGCCGGATGCGCTGGCTATGACGATTGCGCAGCGAGCGATTATGCGAGCGTATCGCCGCATTACGCCGACGCTCGTTAGTCAAATGAGTTTCCCCGGTGATAACACCAACAAAGAGTTGGAGACATCAGAACGATTGGAAGTTCTCGACGCGGAAACCGAAATACAAAAAGAAAAACAGGCGTGGGCAAACGCCTACTATCAGCGAGCGCATGTCTTTCCCGGCATCGGTCTGTTATGGACCGCCGCGAATCTGAATCGGCTCCAAATTATTCTCGATGAAGCCAAACGCGCACTGCCGACGAAACCATTCTCCGTCTGGATGGTCATCAACATGCGACTCGGTCTGGGTGAGGATATGAGGGAGCATAGTTGGCAAGAAATCACCGAGAACGTCCCCCCAGCGTGGAAGAACATCACCGAGCGGCAGGTCCGGTACGCCTATCAGGAAGGATTGAAGTCAATAAAGGCGCATCTCATTAATTCGCGATGCCCAATAAAAAAGTAAATGCCGAAGATTCAACAGATTAGACACTATTTTAGTGAGTTTTCGAACAACATTTTGTCAACTTTTGAAGTCAGGTGGTACATACACAATAACAAGGAGAAATGATTTTACGGCGACCAAAGCACGAAATTGAAGACCGCTCGAAAGCCATCCGCTTGGATTTCGCAAAGCGGTACGACCTCGACGAACTGCGTGAGCAGTTATTCCGCGAGCAAGACGGCGTGTGCGCTATCTGTAAGAAGCCGCTACAGGATTCGTGCTCAGTGATTACAGCGGTAGACCACGCCATCAGCATCTACCTGTACGCAACGTGGGATTATCCAATCGAAGAGGCATCGATGTACGCCAACGCGAGATGCAATCTGCTCGCTGTGCATCATCTCTGCAATATCGCGAAGAGCGGCGTCGATTTTGAAGAGTTCGTTGAGCGGCTGGCAAGTGGTGAACTATCTTTGGTTCCCGTCGTGGCTTTGACCCTCGAAAAAATTCAGCGATTGAAAGAGCAAAATAGTGAACGAGGTCGGAAAGGCGGTCGCGTTGGTGGCCGCACCCGAGGTAAGGAGACCTTCGAAAACAAAACCGGGATTTTTGCGCCGGAACATTACGGCAAAGGTGGTCGCATCGGCGGGCGTGTGGCCGCTGCTATCCCCGGCCACATGGCAAATATAGGCCACAAGGGCGGCCTTGTTGCTGGTCGCATCGCTGTCGAAGGTGGACATCTTGTTCGTGTCGCGAGTTTAGGTGGCCGCGTTGCCAGCGTCATTAACAACCACAACCGCTGGCATGTTGCTCGCGGAATTTCAAAGCCAGACGTTTGCAATCTGTGCCGCGTAGGAGGGATAAGCAGTGGCGTTTAACAACGAGCCGAAAAATTTTCTCGTAAGAATTGGAGAAATGTTTTTCGCAGGTTTTGATAAAAAATGGAAGCCGCTCGCTATCGCTGCGCCCAGCATCTCGATGCACATGAATTATGGGAAAGCGGACTCCATCTGCCAGTGGCTCATCGCCAACGGATATAAAGATGTCTGCGTAACAAATCTCATAGGTACACCAGCCGACCTCGAAATAATCCACGAGCAATTAAGCGCAAGCGTCTCGTAAGACCAATAGCAGTGGCAGTGCAACCTCATCGGCTGGGCTCAAATCCCGCGAAAAACGAAGGAGGAATTTAGACGGGAAACCGATTGGCGGGATTGAGATGTCAGTGAACTTGAAAGCCCTGTCTCCAGAACAAGAGAGAATCATTCAGGAGATATGGAGTGTTTGTGAGTATTTGGAAGTTTCTCGGAACTGGAATATCGAAGACAGACTGCTGGCTGAGCAGGCAAAAACCATCGGCTCCGCAATGCGTAGTTTTCGAAGAGAAGAAAACAAGAAAGCGGCGAACGCCGAAAAATAAAGGACAACAATGACAACGGAAGAAATGACGGAAAAGATTATCGAATTCGTTCAGGGGTACCAACCCGCCAGTTTGGTCGAGTTGATAAGGTACCTCGGCGAAGAGGCGCAGGGCGAGATGATGATGCACTTACCCAACCGGCCAAACATTATTTTATGGATGGGCGTATCCGATGCATTCATCAATGCATTCATCGCGGCAAAACGGGAAGTCTTCCTCGATACGACGCACTTTATGATTTATGCGATGGACGGCGGGGTGCTGAGGCTTCCTATCGCAAAGAGATTTGGCAAGACTGATTACAAAAAGCCTCACTGGCTGCCCGTTGTTTTGAGCATCAAGAGAGACAAAGAGAAGGCAGCATGACAACTACGATGACCGAAACACAAATGATTCTCGGTATGACTAGAGCCGAATTTCTCCGCGAACTCAACGCGAGGGACCACCGAAAGTACGAATTGAGAATGTCTGCCGCTGACACTGATAAGTTGTGGGCTGCCGCCCCGAGAATAATCCCGGCGGCTGCTCCGATTGTCAAAGCATCCGAGATTCTCCGCGACTATGGATACATCAAGCCGTTCGGAAATCTGCCGGTGCCTGAGTTCTTGTGGCCATGTTGGCTCGTCAGAGAGAAATCGCGTCATTGGCGACCACTATATCTGTTGGTCGCTTGGTGCGACGAGTGTCAACGGTGGGATAGATACGGCGCACAGGACGAGTGGTCTGCCGACATTATCGCTGGTGGAACTCTTGATGCTCGTTGTCCGCATCATCGCGGACATCCCGGCGACATCTTCAACCGGTTCTTCGGTTTTTACAACTTCGGCGCGGCTCCGAATGAAATCCAAGCAATTTATAAAAAGACAAGGACGACTTTGAAGGGTTGGCATACGCCGCCACCCGAACATCTCAGACGGATTAAAGTCGTCAACGATATCGAGGCGGCATGAACAATAAAATCACCAAGACCATCAAGCAGATTATCCCGCTGCAACCGGGCTGGACATTCGCCTGTCTCGTCGAGACCGACGGCAACATAGTTGTCGAAAGCCTCTCGGTCACCGGACAGGCGCTCGTTGATTGGTTCTATCCGGGCGACAAAGTTCCTGAGCAACACATTGAAGCTATCTGCTTTGACGACGGCGCTTTTCACATCGAGTCCGAAATCGACGAAATGTACCGGGATGGCAGCAACACATACCCCATCGGCATACGCCAGCCCAGCGAAACGGTTTCGGCAACGGATGTGGAACGTTATACCGAGCGTCTTCGAAAGAAGATAAGCAAGAAAGCGGCGTAACCAGTTTGAGGCGAGCGAGGAGAGTTCCTCCGAGCGAGCCGAATAAAAGAAGTTGGCAATATCCCATCAGCGGCGCAGTTCAGCCAAATCAGGGTAAATCGCCAGAAAAGAAAGGTGGTGCAAAGAGGCCGAGCGTTGCTCAAGCCTATTTTGGATAAATCGTAGGTGATTTATGGACAGAGCAAAACAAGGAACCTTGGTGAGTTGGAACTCTATCAGGGGATTCGGAACAGTTGTAATCTCCCGCCACGAAGCATATTTTCTGCACACTTCAAATGTTGTTGAAGGCCCGGAGAATCCGGCTCGTGGTTCAGTAGTCTATTTTGACGTGGCTCCTGCCATCAACAGCGGGAAACTGCCGCAAGCGGTCAACGCGGTCATTGTTGAAACCTTTGCAGTCAAGGCGGCGCAATGACCGCTCTGACTCCTGAACTATTCCTTGACCTCGTCGGTAAAGTACGAAAAATGATTTTCGATGGAAGGCTCGTATCTGAAATCATCGGTCCTTTATCAGAACACCTTAGAATTCTTGGCATCCTTGATTACGCCGACCAAGCCAATAAAGTTATAAGAGCCGCCCAGGTACCGGTTGCTGAGACTCCGGAAACGAAATTGACTGCGCCACTTGCGGCAGCGACAGAGACGCTGCCTCAGCCAGTGGCTCCCATTAACAACGAGCCGGGCACGGATGTTACTCTGGCTCCGGTTGATTACTACGCCGAAGTCATGCGCCGTTTGCGTGAGGATTCGTCGGAGAAGAGCGTTCGCACCACCAAGACGTGGCTCATGCTGCAAGGCATGTTGCCGGACGAAGCGAATGTTTTGATTGAGAAGGCACTCGCAGAAGTTCAACCCGCGTCAGTTCCGGTCATGGAGCCTGTCACAGCGCCTGCGGTCGCGGCTACACCAGCGGTTGTGCAGCAAAGTGTAGCGGCCCAAGAGCCAGTTCTGGTGGGGCCCGATGCTAACGGCGAATTCCCTACTCCGGTCGATGGCGCGTTGTGGATGGCCTCGCTCGGAATCCCACAGACGCCGTTGCAGAAAAGAACCAAGAAGCCATTCCTCGATGCGTGGCAGGACAAAGCAACAACGAACAGTGAACAGATTCGAAAGTGGGCAACGGAATATTTTGGTTGCAATTTCGGAAGCGTTGGGAAGGCCGGAAAGCATTTCGTATTCGAAGCTGACTCGCCCGACGTGCGTAAAAGATTTGAAGCAACCGGCCAGACATTTTCGTCGCGCCTAATTATCCAATCGCGTCCAAACCGTGGGCATCGCTGGTATTTGTATGCTCCGGGCGTCACGAACATTTCGCAGACTTACACCAAGCATGGCGATTTCAGTCTTCGGGCTGACGATATGCAGTGCGTTTCGCCGGGCAGCATCCATCCTGAGACCGGCAAGCAATACGTCGTCACGGACGCGGGAGCACCTGCGGCTCCAACCCAGCAAGAAATCGACTTCTGGAATTCAGAGCGTATTGAGAAAAAGTCTGTCACTCAAGATATTGCTCGTAATGAGCGAGGTTTAATCCCTTACGGACAACATCTCTATCATGGTTGGCTCGTTCAACAGGCCGGAAAACTTCGCCAGATGGGTCTAAATGTCGAGACCATTGAAACCAGTTTGATTGAACTTGCCGAAAAGAATTTAGAGCCGCCGATTGACTTTGAAAAGGTGAAACAGGTTGCTCGCTCGATGCGAATTTACCCAGCGGGTCAAAACACAGACTTGGTGTTGACTCAGCAAGCGCAGACCCAGAATCAACAGCCGAATAAAGCCGATGTCTCCAATTGGCTCTCGATGTTCCGCTCCGTCGAGGAAATGGAAGATGGGCCGATTGTAATGGTGATTGAGGGCGTGCTTCAAGAAGGTACGTGCTTCATCGGCGCAAATCCCGGCGACGGCAAGACTCTTGCTGGGCTGGCGTTCGCCAAGGCTATCTCAACCGGCACACCCCTGTTTGGTTTGCCACAATATGCGGTGACAGAACCGCGCACGGTTATCTATTTGATTCCCGAGAGCCGAGACCGTGCATTCCGAAAGCGCTGCGAAGCATTCAGGATGCCAACGGATAAAATGAAATTCATGGCGCGGACAATCTCGGCGGGTGTTTCGCTGGAACTAGGAGACCCCTACTTGCTCGAAGCCGTTCGTCAGACAAAAGCTGTAGTCTTCCTAGACACGGCATCCCGCTTCATGAAAGGGACGGATGAGAACGCGGCGGCACAGAATCGCCAACTCGTGAATGATGTTATTTCTTTGTTGGCGGCTGGTGCTATCTGTGTCGTGTTAATCCATCACGCGACAAAAGCCTCGAAGGCGAAACAGGAAGCGATGACCTTGGAGAACATGCTTCGCGGTTCGTCTGACTTGGGTGCGATGTGCGACCAAGCCTATGGCATCCGGAAGGATATGCTGCTGTACGCCAACGGTGCCGGGCCAATGGAAATCGACTTGGTCAACTTGAAGGACCGTGAGCAGATTGGCGAACTGACCTCTCTGCGATTGGCAGCGAGTTACAAAAAGGAAGGCATGGATTTCCCGGCTTCGTATATCAATGAGATGGGAAATTTCATCGTAATTAACAACGCCGAGACATACAGACGAAACCTCGAAACCCTCGTCGGGCTGGTCAAGGCGGACCCGAACATTCCCGTCAAAGAGCTAGCGGTCAAAACTGGGCTGACCGAATATGCTGTCAAGCATAGCTTGCTGGGGCTGGGTTGGCACCGCGTCCAAGGTGGCTCGGGCGGCGCTTCGCCTTGGCACCAAGATAGTGGCGACTGTCTCTACGCCAAGGCGAAGCCGGTGAAAGCCACCGGGCGAAGAAGCTGAAGTCATCAAGGAGACCGTGGTCTGAAAAACTAACCGGCTACCAACCGTGAGACGACGACCCCCTTTCTAGATAAGGGGGTCTTCGTTCCACGGTATGGCATAGCGTGAGGTGAATCGTGGAACGACCGCTCACGGTCTGCTCACGCTTCGTCTCACGGTCTGACGATGCTAGGACATCCGAGCAAGAAACAGTGAGCCGGTCGGCGTTCGTGTGAGCCACGCAGTTTCTTAGAAAACGTTCGTTCGCACGCGAATTTTCATTTTCCGCGTAACATTTTCAATAACGTATTTATTTTCAACGACTTAACCATGTCATGGTCTCGTGTCATATCCGTGTCCGGGCGCGTGACGCGTCAGACGTAGATTTTCTATTGGGAAATCGTTCAGATTGGTCGAGAAAGAGCAGGCAAGGCGACTCAGACAGCTTTAAGCGAACGGGTAGGTAAAGAGGCATCGAGGCGGGAAAACGCCTCCTATCCAAACCATCAGCGCCCGAAAGCCCGGCGCGGGGTTCGCTCACGGTATGCTCACGGTATGCTCACGGTATGCTCACGGTCGTCGGGGGTCGAGCCGGGGCGCGAGCCGCCGACCGGCAGACGCAAATCGGCCTCGGCCCACGTCTTTGGGCCTCGGCCTGACGGCGCGGTGGTCGCGACGGGGTCGCGGAGTTGGGGATTACCAGCGGGAGGCAGTTGGCACGGTCGCGGCGGCATGCGTAAGAATCGGACGATAATTACGCACTTAACGTAAAACAAAAACCCCGCCGAATCCAAAGGACTTAGCGGGGTTTCGGAACAGACGTTTTTTACGCACTACGCAGCGGCCAAACGGCGCACAGAGCCCTCAGAAACTCCAAGTTCGCGCCCAATGGCTCGCAGTGACAATCCCTTAGCCCTCAAGCGTGCAATCTCGGCTGGCTGGACCTTGAGCCGTGGCCGTCCAATCTGACGGCCCTTGGACCGCGCAACGGCGAGTCCAGCCTTGGTACGCTCTGACAGCCTGACCCGCTCTTGCAGGACGTGAGCCGATTGAGGTGTTGAAGTGTTTCGAGCGCACCCTCACGCGAGAGCCTATCTAGCGACCAGAACAAGAGCAAATCGAATTTGCGACGGCTTGCATCTGCAAACATCGCTTGGAATTGCTCGCGGTCTGAGGTTGACCCGGTTTCGCGGTCTATGTACTCGCGGGAAATTGTCCACTGCTGCTTTGCAGCGAATTCGCGCAGTTGGACCAACTGATTCTCAGTGTCTTGGCCTTTATCCTTTGTAGAAACGCGAGCGTAGATGGCGATTTTCATGTTCACCTCAAGCCGAGTTTTTCTCGGATGTAGTTGCTGACAGATAACTTGGACTTCTCAGCCGCCTGTTCCAAAGCCTTGTGTTCAGCAGGAGTCAGCCGCAGAGCAATCAAGTGGCTAGAGCGCTCTTTGGCTGGTTTCTT
>WNFA01024346.1_pt1 | contig 10394 bp, 8 predicted proteins | sample 5400481 | NCBI WGS metagenome assembly WNFA01 (sample SAMN13153340, study PRJNA577476) | soil metagenome | isolation source: 120 cm saprolite under Douglas fir tree site 2 hole 1 replicate 2 | place: USA:California | collected 2015-04-18 | reverse complement strand
AACCCACGAAGCGCACCTTCGGAGGATGAAGCTTCATCCAAGGATCCTCGGCCGCCGCCCGCGCCAACTGTTCCACGAGGCTCTGCTTCACGCCTTCATGATCCTCTCCCGGAACCGTGCCGATGCTGCCCTTCAGAAGGCAGTTGGCGGGGAATGCACTCGGATAATTGCCGGCGGAGAAGCTGCCGATAATGCAAGGAAGCGTATCGAGGGCGTTGGGATAGAGTGGGTGCGTGACCGTCGCGACCCGCTTTGCCTCCAGGTCTGCGACCGCCTTGGCGATCTTGTTGCCGAGCTCAATTCCGCTGATGCCCTCGTAGCGCTTTTGAATTCCGGCAGGTTTGCCGTGGATTTCGATCTCGAACCAGATACGGCCGATGCATGCAGGTTGAACCGCCAGGTCGCTGGTCTCGCCGGAAATGCCGGCGTCAGCCTTGTAGCCACGAATCACCGTATCCAAGGTGCCGTGGCCGCTGACTTCTTCATCGACGACGATATTGATGTAAACGTCGCCCTTGGGCTTGAGACCGGCGGCCAGGAGTGATTCCACTGCCATGATATGGCTGGCGACACCGCTCTTCATGTCGGCGGAGCCCCGGCCATAGATGCGGCCGTTCTTGATGGTGGCGGACCAGGGGTTGTCGCTCCAGCCTTCGCCACCACCAACCGGGATGACATCGGTATGCCCATTCAAGAGCAATGAGCGCCCCCCGCCCGAGCCCTTCAACGTTGCGACGATGTTCGGACGTCCTTCATAGCCTCTGTCCACGGGTCGGTAGCCGGGATGTTTCTTCAGCGCTTCCCAGTCCGTTTCCCACGTGTCGACATCGAGGCCGATCTTCCTCATGTAATCCGCGAGAAACTTCTGGATCTTCGCTTCGTCCCCGGTCACGCTGGGAATGGCGATCATCTGCTGCAGAAACGAGATCGCTTTTTCGCGACCGTCGTCGATCTTTTGCAGAAGCGTTTGGTCGATACTCGCACTCATTTGAGGTCCCCGAAAAACCGGTGGGCAGGAGCGTCATTAAGCGGCGATTTCATCTCAGTCAATCCACGTCCATCCACGTCGTCGCCTCCCGAGCGCCAAGCCGCCGGCGATGAATTTCACGCTCGAGTGCCGGCGCTGCAGCGTCGCAATCGCGGCGAGCAAAATTTTTCATGATCGACCCCGCTGCGCGATGGCCCTCACGATGCGGTGTGGCGTGATCGGCGACACCAGCAGCTCGGCGCCGAGCGGCCGCAGCGCATCATTCACCGCGTTGGCGATGGCCGCGGGCGGCGCAATGGCGCCGCCTTCGCCGATACCCTTGACCCCGAATTCCGTGTAGGGCGCGAGCGTCTCCATATGATCAAGCAGCGGAGCGGGCACTTCGGTCGATCCCGGCAGCAGATAGTCCGCTAGGGTGGAGGCGAGCGGCTGCCCCGAAGGATCGAACGGCATCTCCTCATAGAGCGCCGTGCCCACGCCTTGCGCGAAGCCGCCGTAAATTTGCCCGTCCACGATCATGGGATTCACCAGCTTGCCGCCGTCCTCGACGATGACGTAGCCCAGGATTTCCACGTCTCCGATTTCCGGATCGACCGCCACCAAGGCGGCATGGGTGGCGTAGCTGAAGGTTCCGCTGTCGCGCGTCGGCTTATAACCGGTCGTGGCCTCGAGACCGCCGGGATCGATGTCGGCCGGGAGATCCTGCGGCCGCAGGTACCAGGCGCGCGCGATCTCCGCCAAACTGACGGCCCCGTGCGGGCCGAGGGCCTGACCGCCGCGGATGAAGACCTGCGCGGGATCCGTCTGCAGCAGCCGTCCAGCGATGCTGGCGGCGCGCTTGGCGATTTCCCGGCAAGCCGTCGCCACCGCGCCACCGGCCATCACCATCGCACGCGAACCCCAGGTGCCGGTCGAATACGGGGTCAGCGCAGTGTCACCGAGCACGGTTCTGATCTTGGCGATGTCGATGCCGAGAATTTCGTGGGCAACTTGGGCCAGCGTCGTTTCGAGCCCCTGTCCGTGCGAGTGCACGCCGACGCGCAACTCCAAGCCGCCATCGGGCGTCAGGCGCGCGGTTGCCTGTTCATACCCGGGCACCATGGGGATCCCCCAGCCGTAATACACCGACGTGCCGTGCGCGGCCTGCTCGCAATAGGTCGCAAGACCAACGCCGACCAAGCGTCCGTCCGGCTCGCCGCGTTTCTGACGGTCTCTGATCCGCGCGACATCGATCGCCGCCACGGCGCGGCGCAAGGATTCGGGATAGTCACCGCTGTCGAAATGCTTGTTGGTGATATTGTCGAACGGCATCTGCTCGGGCCGCACGAGATTTCTTCTGCGCACTTCGTGCGGCTCGATGCCGGCCTCGCGCGCAACCGCGTCGAGGATGAGCTCGAGGGCGAAACAGACGCCGGTGCGCGCCACGCCGCGATACGGCAGGATCGGGCACTTGTTGGTTGCGACCGAAAACGTGCGACAGCGGTACGCGGGAAAATCGTACGGCCCCGGCAGGATGCTCGCCACCTGCGCGGCTTCCAGGCAGGCGGAGAACGGGTAGGACGAATAGGCGCCGGAATCGACGGCGGCTTCGCAGTCGATTCCGCGCAGGCGGCCGTCGCGCTCGGCATAGGCGGTGATGCGGTAATGGTGCTCGCGGCAATTGGCGCCGGCAACGAGATGTTCGCGACGATCCTCGATCCAGCGCAACGGATGGCCGCAATGCATGGCGAGCCAGCCGAGACAAATCTCCTCCGGCAGCAGGATGCCCTTATAGCCAAATCCGCCGCCAACGTCCGGCGCGATGATGCGGACCTGGCCCTCTTCAAGGCCGAGGCACTCGGACAGCCCGGTACGCACGATGTGCGGCATCTGACAAGCCGAGTAGACCGTCAATTGCTCGAGCCGCGTGTCCCAGAAGGCAACGACGCCACGCCCTTCGATCGGCGCCATGCATTGCCGAGCGGTGCGGATCTCGCGCGAGACTTTGATCGGCGCGTCGAACGCTTTGGCGATATCGATATCGAGGAAAGTCTCGAGAAAGACGTTGTCGGGCCAGTGCTCGTGGACCAGCGCGGCGTCGCTGTTGCGCGCTTCCAGCATGTCGTAAACGGCCGGCAATTCCTCGAGCTCGAGCGTCACCGACGCGGCAAGGTCCTCGGCGTCCGCCCTCGTCGCGGCGATGCACATGGCGACCAACTCGCCGACATGGCGAACCTTGTCGGTGGCGAGCGGCGGCTGCTCCGACACCTTGAAGCCGCGCAGGCCGGACACCGCGCGGATCGGCTTCACGCCGACGAGATCAGCCGCCGTGAACGTGCTGTCGCGCTGATCCGGCGGGATGGAAATGCCGCGAATGCGCCCGTGCGCGAGAGGGCTGCGGACGAAGGCGACGTCTTTCATTGCCGGCAGCCGAATGTCGGCGACGAACTGCCCGCGACCGCGCACGAGGCGATCATCTTCCTTTCTGCCGAGGCGAGCTCCAACACCTTGCGAGGACATTGCGCTTCCTGCCGCGATTGGGGTCTTCACTTCGGCGTCGCCGCCATTGCGGTCCCGGGCGCCAGCGCGGCTTTCGTCGAGGCTGGAGCGGAGGTGGAATGGGCGAGCAGATCGATGTGCAGCCGCACGACCTCGCTGCGATAGGTAATGTCGGCCACGTAGATCGCGATGCCGCTTCCATCGATGACGACACAGCGGCATTCGGCCGTCGGCGCGCCGAGCGCGATCTTCAACAGGTCGGCGGTCTGCACGCTGGCGCCGCCGATCACGATCGTCTGATAGGCATGCTGCACTTCGATATCGGTGAAGCTCGCGAGAATCGCCAGCGCGGGCCGTGTCAGAAAGGCCTCGGGATCGCGATCGAACACCGCGCGGGCAAGGTGCACATTGACGATCCCATAGGGCTCACCGTCCTTGTATTGCAGGCTGCGGATGAACCGATATTCCGGAGCGAGCGCGCCTTCACCCTCGTGCAGCTGCGGATACGCAGGCGGATGATCGACCTTGATCCGCTTCGGGACATTGTCCTTGATCGAGTCGATCAGGATGGCCCAGTCGGTGGCGAGCTCGAGCCAGTGCCGGCTCGGGGGCTTTTCCGCCACGAACGTGCCGCGGCCCTGATGGCAATGCAGCAAGCCTTCTTGGCGCAGGATGTCGACGGCCTGGCGGACGGTGACGCGCGCCACTTCGAACTCGCGCTCGAGCTCGACCAGAGTGGAGATTTTCTGCCCGGGCTGCCATTGCCGTCGTTCGATGCGTTGGCGCATGACCGCGGCGACCTGGATATAGAGAGGAACGCGGCTACGGTCATAGGCCTTCAAGAGCTTGGACATGATCGGTGCCATCAGGTGGTTTGGACGTGAACGCGATCCGTTTTGTGCGGCGCCCGCGGGTCGAGACCGATTGCGTGCGCACCAGCGAGGCGAAACGAGACCAGGGTCGGTATCATCGGCGAGACTTGCCCAATAGCCGTGCAAGCGTCTTCTTCACGCGCGCGACGATAACGGCGCGAAGCAACGAGCCCGCAGCGGGAGGCGCGGCGCTGCCGATAGCAGCAGCGAGCGGCACCGAAGCCGCGCCGGTGACCGGCCCGCCGTGGCGCGAGCCCACCGGACCAAGCCTCCTTGGCTCGGCCGCCGACGCGGCGAGAGCGCCGGCGCGACGCTGCTCCAACACGCGGCGAATGGCGCGCACGATGCCGACATATCCGGTGCACCGGCAAAGGTTGCCGCTCAGCTCGAGGCGGACGCGCCGCTCGTCGGACAATGTCGCGCGCCGTGATCAGCATTCCCGGCGTGCAGAATCCGCATTGCAAACCATGCTCGGCCGTGAACGCCTGTCGCAACGCGGCCATGACGGGATCGTCCTCCAGCCCTTCGATGGTCGTGATCTGTGCGCCCTCGCAAAGGACCGCATAGGTGATACAGGATCGCGCCGGCTGACCGTCGATCAGCAGCGTGCACGTACCGCACGCGCCCTGCTCGCAGCGCAGATGCGTGCCGGTCAAACCGAGCCGTTCGCGCAACAGGTCGGCGAGGTGCATGCGCGGCTCTACCGTCTCGATGACGGGGATGCCGTTTACGGTGAGGCCTACGGCTCTCATTTGGCCATCGCCGAAGCCGCCGCCCGCGCCAGAGCGGTGATGTGGAGGCGCGCGGGCGTGGTCAGTCCGGCGCGCCCCAGCAGTTCATTGGCAGCCCTCTCGTCGAGACGGACGGCGGCTCCCGGCCGCGGAATCCCTCCCAAGATCACGCGCGCGTCCGCGATGACGACAGGCCGCCCGTCCGTCGCCCCGATGGCCGCTCTGAAGCGGTCGCGTTCGCCATCGAGCAATACTGCGCCGCTCGCCAGGGCGAACTCCCCCGCCTTGCGGCACACCTTGTAATAGCCGCAGCGCGCGGCGCGAGAGGGACGTGGAATGCGGATGGCTTGCAGCAGTTCTCCCGGTTCGAGCAACACCTCGAAAGCGCCGGTTACGAATTGGTCGATCGGTAGGCGGCGGGCGCGCCGGCCGTCGGTCACAATGCATTCCGCGGCCAGTGCGCACAGCGTCGGCAGCCAATCGCCCGCCGGGTCGGCATGACAGATACTGCCCCCGATGGTGCCGCGGTTGCGCACCGCGCGATAGGCGACGCCGCCGGCCACGGAGGCGAGAATCGGCAGCTCCTCCACGCGCACACGTCCATCCTCGATGTCGGAGATGGTCACGCAGGCGCCGACAACGACGCCATCCGCGTCTTCTTCGATGTGGGTCAATTCAGGAATGGCAGTGATGTCCACCAAGATGCTCGGCTGTACCAGACGCAGGTTCAACATCGGACCGAGCGACTGACCGCCCGCAACCACTCTTGCCGTGCCGGCCCCTTGGCGGAGAATTGTCGCGGCCTCGGCGAGGCTCGTTGCGCGCGCAAACTCGAAGTTGGTCGGCTTCATGGGCGCCGCGTCTCGCGTGACATCGCACCGACGGCAATTGCATCGAGAGCGCGCTCGGGCGTGAGCGGCAAATCCCGCGCGTCGGCCCCGACGGTCGACGCCAAGGGCTGGCCTCGCGCATCGAACGACACCGCTTTCATGGCCAAACTCTAGCTTGCGGCGAACAACAGCGGACCGGCACCGACACGGCGCCGAGCGACGCGCGTACCGCGGGTGGGATGCCCAAAGAAGGAGCTTGCAAGCACGGCCAAGCGGGGTCATCCTGAGAGTGCCGGTTATTAGTATGATAGTATGATGGGGCTGTGAAGGTCTCCGCGCCAACTCGGCACAGAAATCGCCCAATTTCGGCGTGCGCGGTTTCGCACCAACATTATGGCTGCCGACAGCGGGATTGAGGAGAACCACTCGATGCGGTCGGCAGTCGCCTCGTCGGCGCCGGCACGAGCTCCCGGCCGCGCCCGCGACGACGGCGCAGCGATCGTAAGCATCGCAGCTCTCAAGAAGACCTTCGGCGACCTCGAAGCGATCCGCCACCTGTCATTCGACGTCGGCGAGAGATTCGAATCCAAGGCGCGAGAGTAACCGGGCCTCGGCGAGAAATCGGCGTCGTCTTCCAGAGCCCGGTTCTGTTGCCCTGGCGTACGGTGTTGCAAAACGTGCTCTTTCCCATCGAGCTGCTGAAGCTGCCGCGTCCGCACTACCGGCGGCGAGCGATGGAACTGCTGCGCATGGCGAAAATCGACGAATTTGCCGGCGTGTTGCCGCGTCAGTTGTCGGGCGGCATGCGCCAGCGCGTGGCGATTTGTCGCGCGCTCGTGCACGACCCCAATATCTTGCTGATGGACGAGCCATTCAGCGCGTTGGATGCAATCACGCGCGACGAAATGGCGGTCGAACTCCAGCGCATTTGGCAGGCCAATCGGAAAACCGTGATTTTCGTCACCCACAGCATCCGTGAAGCGGCGTTCCTCTCCGACCGCGTCGTGGTCATGGGGCGTCGGCCGGCGACGATCATCGACGAACTGACAATCGAGCTTCCGCGACCGCGCCCTATTGCCGTGACCGAGGACGAAACGTTCAATCGCTTGGTTCGCCATCTCCGCAAGGCGATCGAGGCGAGCCATGCGGAATAACATCGGCAAATACGCGGCCACCATCGGGTGGCCGGTCCTCGTCACGACACTCATCCTCTTGGCTTGGGAGATCAGCGTCAGAATATTGGGTATCCGCAGCATCATCCTGCCGCCGCCATCGGCGGTATTGGAAACGATGGCGCAGCGTCATGATCTCCTGCTTACGCATTTGTGGCCCTCGCTTTATCTGACCGTGCTCGGATTTCTGCTCTCCGTCATCGGCGGCATCTTCGTCGCCGTGTTGATCACCTACTCCGCCATCGTTCGAAAAGGCTTTTATCCGGTCATCGTCGTCTCGCAGGTCATCCCAAAGATCTCCATCGCGCCCTTATTCATCGTGTGGTTCGGGACCGGAACTCTGCCCAGCCTGCTGCTGGCCTTCCTCGTCGCGTTCTTTCCGATGACGATCAACGCGGCCATGGGCTTCGAATCGATCGACGAGGATATTCACCGCATGGCGCGCACCTTCATGGGCTCGCGCTGGCAGATCTTCTGGAAGATCCGCATGCCCAACGCCATGCCGTATATCTTCGGCGGCATGAAGATTTCCATCACGTTGGCCATCATCGGCGTCATCGTGTCGGAGTTCGTCGCGTCCCAGGAAGGCATCGGCTATTTGATCAAGCTTGCCGGCGGTCTGTTGGACACCCCGCTGATGCTGGCGGCGATCGTCGCGCTGAGTATCAGCGGGCTCGCCCTCTATGGGATCATCGTGGCCGCGGAAAGCTGGGCGGTCTATTGGCAGCCACCACCCGAGGCCGTCGGGGTCGGAGGCGGATGATGCGCCGGACCGGAGCGAATGTTTGCAACCTTGAACGAATTAGGAGCTGACCACAGAAAAACCCGACATCGTCCCATCTGCAGGCCGCCCCTCACCGGGACCGGAATGACATGCTGGGCTGCCTAAAGCTTGACGCCGGCCGCGGCCAGGATCGACCGCGCCCGCGCGCGCTGATCATCCGGGATCGTCAGACGTTCGGCGAAATCACGTCCGGTCGGGCGAGTAGCATCGATGCCCATCTTGGTCAGCGTGAAGGTCTCCGGGTCCGACGTGGGGTCGAGTATGGCGCCTTTGGCCCCCGGGATGAAGACGATGTCCTTGTCCGCCCGCATCCGCGTGGCGAGTGCCCACATCACGTCGTTGATGTTGAAAATGTCCACGTCGTCGTCAACGACGATGACATATTTCGTGTACTGTTCGGTGCCGAGAGCGGCCATGATGGCCATCTGCGGCTCGCCTTCGGCGATCTTCTTCATGGAAATGAAGGCCATGAAGGCGCCGCAGGTCGTGTGTGGCACGTGCACCGCGCGCACGTTCGGCAAATTGCGCCGCAGCGCGTTGAGGATCTCGCCTTCGCGGGTGATGCAGGAAATCAGGATGTGATCCCGCGACATGCCCGAGGTGACGCTGTGGAACATGGCGTCGCGGCGCATGCGAATCCGGTGCGCGACGAATACGTTCTGCGTACTGCGGTACGAGGCGTAGCCGGTGAACTCGCTGAATGGACCTTCGGGCTCGTGCACGTTGGGCAGGATTTCGCCTTCGATGATGATCTCGGCGTCGGCGGGCACTTCGAGATCGGCGATCCCGCAGCGGGCGAGCCGATAAGGCTCACCGAACAAGCCGCCGATGATTTCGTATTTTCGCACGTGCGGCGGGTAGGCGTAGACCATCGAGCCCATGTAGTGCAGCGGATGGATCCCGAGGGTAATGGCCGCCGGGAGCGGCTTTCCGCGCTCCTCGGCGCGGCGATGGAATTCGTACAGGCGCCGGCGTGAATGCAGCGACACACCGAGCCGGTTTTTGTCCTTGAGCATCAGGCGATGGAAACCGGTCGTATCGACGCCGGTCACCGGATCGCGCGCCACAATCTGACCCGCGGTGATATACGGCGCCGCATCGACCTTAAATTGCAGCGGGACCGGCAATTTCGTCAGGTCGACGTCGTCGCCTTCGAGCACAACGTCTTCCCATGCGCCGCGGTCGACGAGCTCGCAGGGGATATACTTTTGGCAGTGCTCGCGAAACGCCGTGGGCAGATTGCCGGGTTCCACCCCGAGACAGGCGGCTAAGAGCTTGCGATTGCCAGCGACGTTCGTGACCAGCTGCATGGCGCTGCCGCGCACGTTCTCGAACACGATAACCGGGCTTTTGCCCGCGTGATCGAGCTCAAACACCAAGGCCGTGGCATCAAAACGCAGGTCGATCGGCTCGCGAACGCGCAGGAATTCGTCCGGATATTCGCTCTCCACCAGCCGCAAGAAGCCGCGCAGGCTTTGATTGTCGCTGTCGACATTGCGCGTCACGATTGTCCCCTGCTCAGCCCACGAGCGGCATCTTCATATACGCGGCTCGCCTCGGCAAGAAGAATGCGAACGCAAATGAAGCACCGTGGGCGAAGAATCGGCTTGCACGGATCGGTCAATTACGCTTGAACGCAGCAGACTCTCTGCGAGGGCAATGTCCATGACACGTTCGCGCTTTCTGCACGTGGCCGCAGCCGCAGTCGGAATCCTTGCTGCGCCAGGGGCGGCATCGGCGCAAGCCTACCCGACGCGACCCATCCAAGTCATCGTTCCCTTTGCGGGCGGCAGCGCGAGCGACGTGGTCATGCGCATCCTGCTCGAGCGGATGGCGAAGTCCATCGGGCAGCCTTTCATCGTCGATAACCGGCCGGGGGCAGGCGGCAATATCGGCACCAACGCGGGGACGAAGGCAGCGCCCGACGGCTACACGCTGGTGATGGGCTCGACCGGTCCGATGGCTGCCAACAGAACGCTTTACCGTGAACTCGGCTACGACCCCGAGAAGGATTTGGACCCGATCTCGCTGTTCGCACACTTCCCTATTCTCATCGTGGTGAGTTCGAAGCTGCCGGTGAAGTCGGTGGCCGAGTTCGTGACCTACGCCAAGGCGCGGCCGAAACAGCTCAACTATGGCTCGGTCGGCATTGGAAGCTCGCAACATCTCGCCGGCGTCTATTTCGAACAGGTCACGGGACTTGAGCTCACCCATGTGCCGTACCGCAACATCGCGCAATACGTGCCGGATCTGATCGCGGGCGCCGTGCCGGTGGGATTCCAGTGGCTGCCGAACGTCAGCGCGCCGCTCCAGAGCGGCGACGCCAGGGCGCTCGCCGTTGCGGCGAGCAAGCGCATGACCGCGCTTCCCGACGTTCCCACGGTCGCGGAAGCGGGGATCAAGAACTACGAGGCATCGGGATGGCTCGCATTGTTGGCGCCCCACGGGACGCCAACGCCGATCATCGCCAAGCTCAATGAGGAGCTGGTCGCGGCCGTCAAGGATCCGTCGGTAACCGCGAAGATCATCGAGCAGGGCG
>WNFA01016678.1_pt1 | contig 10397 bp, 10 predicted proteins | sample 5400481 | NCBI WGS metagenome assembly WNFA01 (sample SAMN13153340, study PRJNA577476) | soil metagenome | isolation source: 120 cm saprolite under Douglas fir tree site 2 hole 1 replicate 2 | place: USA:California | collected 2015-04-18 | reverse complement strand
CCAACTGGAGGACATCCTGAAGAAAATTGAGCGGGCGCGCGCCAAGTTGGAATCGATTCAACCGGGGAGCACCCAACCCCGGCGCCGCCGCAAAGGAGAAGAATAATACGTCTAGCTATCTACGGGACACTAGACTAGCTTACCGGTAAGCGCTTGGGTCGCTGACACGTCCCTCCGCTTTCTAGGTCTACGGCTTGGCAACTGTGGATTTCTTGGCCGCAGGACATCCTTTCCATAAGAAACGAGTCAGACAAATGCAGGAGGTCCAGAAGCTACTCCTTCAACGCCATCAAAACGAAGGCAGCTTCGGCAAAAGCCAAAGATAGCAACGTAAAAACGCCACGAACCACATAATCCACGGTATCGCTTTCAGGGAGGATTTACTTCACCGTAATGGTCAGCAACTGCGCTCCTGAGACCACGTAATCCAGCGGCGTCGTAGCGGTTTCATCCACGGAAGACTCAGCCGAGACGATCATCTCCTGATTACCGCGCATGCCATCCATCACGTTCATGACCGAGAGAGGTAGTGTCGGCATCACCTTGTCGGCCACTCGCGCCTCCGGGTCAGCCTCAAGCAAGGAAACGTACACCCGATTGTTGCTGTGCTCCTTATTAAGCAGGGCAATCGTGGAAGCCAGATCAAGCTTGCGTCCGAAGGCAGGCGACCCCCGGCCAACGCGGTCAAGGGTTTCTCCGTCGCTAACCAGAATGCGCAACGTGCCTTTGCTGGCCGAGGTCGGAATTTTCACCGGAATCTGTCGTATGATTCGCTCTCCGCGATATGGAGCGATCGCGGTTTCCACCGTGATCTTGTCCCCGGGGCGTGCCTCGGTAACATCGGTGTGTGCACTCTCCAGGCGCGCCCAACGGCGCTCGCGAACCAGATCAAAATCAAGCCTCACGCTATTCACCGCGGGCGCATCGTAGGGATTGTCATAGATCCGTCTGAAGCGCTCGCCCAGCGATAGGGCCGCCTGCATCGCCGCAGGCTGCCCGCCATCAGCGGGTGAAAACATGTTGTGCAGCGAAACTTCTGGAAAGCCCTTAACGTTGATGCTGCCGTTCACCCGGTAAGTGATTTCCTCGCCATACTCATTCACGCCATGCAACGCGTTGAACACCGTGGCCATGATCGCGACCGGGCTAAGCCGCGCATTGTTCAGCACCTCGTAATGGAATTCCTTGGTAGCCGCGCCGCCGTTGATGGTCAACGTCACCGGAATCATCTGCGGCTGCTTGTTGAACACGCCCATGATGCCCGTATGGCGATCTTGCACAAACGCTCCGGCAGCCTCCGTCGTGTTGACGATCTTGAATGCGTTCAGCGGAGACGGCAGCGTAGCCAGCACCTGGGCCTTGTTCATGGGCAGATCGACAGCGCCAAACTGCAATAGCGGATGCCCGCAAGCCAGCAGATGCTGCGGATCAATATAAGTAACGGTGCAGGTGGCCTCGATATCCATATCACCGCGAACCAGCACTGCGCTTACCGCGGAGCCTGGCTCCAGCGGCTCGGGCTGCTTGGCATCGCTCACCGAGCCCGCCCCCATCACGGGTGCGATTCCCGCGGAAGCGAACTGCGAAGCGAAGCGCTGAACCGTGTCTTCAGAAAATCCGTTGAATACTAGCGGCGTCTCAATGGGCTTGAGATAATTCGCAAATCCTTGAGTTCCTTCTGAACCCGGCCGGCTTGGCCCATCTCCAGGAGATGCAGCCTTTCCCGCGATATTCCCCGCCACACCATTCACGGACGGCCGCGCCGCAGCTTCCTCCGCGGGACTGTGATCGAGCGCATTGATCTCCAGCATTTCCGCAATCGGAGTCACGCCGGCAATCGGCTCTTTGGAAAACTCGCCAATGCGGAACGCCAGCGCGCCCGCCAGCTTGCCGTCCAGATACACCGGACTTCCGCTCATGCCCGCAACCACGCCGGTGTACTCGACCTTTTCTCCATGCAAGCGCACCAGGATGACGTCACCCTTGGGGCCATTCACATTGTGCAGAACGCCAAGGACTTCCACGTCCATGGATTCCGGCTTGATGCCTTGAAACACGGTATAGGCGACGCCGCGCATGCCAGCGTGAATATGGTCGACAGAAATCGTCTGGAAATTTTGTGAGGTTTGGGCAGCGAGTAGTGCCGGAACCAACACACAGAAGCAGGCGAAGAGCGCAGAAACTACTTTTCTCATGTAATGCCCCGGAGGAGCGGCTAACCGGTCCACTGTTAGAATAGACTCTACCAGATTGTAATTCGTTGCCAGGAGGGGAGAACTGGGGACCAGGCAAACATCCCATCGGCGAATCCCTGCGTCTATACTAGCATAAGATGTTTTCCCTTCAGAGTCCCATGTTTAATACGGCTTTAAGTGCGATTCTATGGCCTCAGCGGCCAAACTTCCGGGTTTGCGTACTATTGGCCCTGGTTGCAGGTGCATTGCCCAGCTTCGCCCAAGAGCAATCCTCCTCCCCGAACAATGGCCAATCTCAGCAGCAAGCTCAGCAAACGCCGGATAATGGCAAGCCCAAGCAGGACGCTCCGCCGGCAGCCGGCGGACCAGGCGCTGATTCCGGCCCTTATGCCGTTCCCAAGAAGAAGGAGGAAACGCCGCCGCCACCGCCTCCGCCCGCCGCAGCTAAGAAGATTGAGGGCCTGCCCGATTACTCACTGAAAGTGAACGTGCCTCTGGTCAACGTGGATGTCCTTGTCACCACTAAAGACGGTCAGGCTATTCCTGGGCTGAAAAAAGACCACTTCCGGATCTTGGAGGACGGAGTTCCCCAGACCGTTACCAATTTCAGCGTGACTCAGGCGCCGATTACAGCAGTGCTTCTCACCGAGTTCGCCTCGACGAATTATGTATTCATGATCCAGGCGCTGCAGGCGTCGTACGCATTCGCCAACACGCTGAAGAAGGACGACTGGGTGGCGGTGGAATACTACGACATGAGGCCGCACGTTCTGGTCGATTTCACCCAGGACAAAAAGGCGATCTACGGCGCGCTGAACCAGTTGCGCATGCCCGGTTTTGCAGAGACGAATCTTTTCGATGCTCTGTATGACACGCTCGACCGGCTCGACCGCGTGGAGGGCAAGAAGTACATCATTCTGGTTACAACCGGTATCGATACTTTCAGTAAGCTCAACCTTGACCAGATCATGAAAAAGATCAAGGCCACGAAAGATGTGACTATTTTCCCGATCAGCGTGGGCTTCATCGTGCGCGAATATTGCGAAGTGCATCGCTGCGGATACACCCATGGCATGGGTATTCCGGTGAGCAACATGGACTATCTCCAGGGCGATAACGAAATGAAGACTTTCGCCGCTATGACCGGCGGTCGCGCCTATTTCCCCCGTTTCGAGGGCGAACTGCCCGAACTGTTCGGGGACATCACACGCGATATCCGCAATCAATACTCATTGTCCTACAGCCCCACCAACACCAAACTGGACGGAACCTATCGCAAGCTGAAAGTGCAGGTCGTTGCGCCCGACGGCGGCCCGCTAAAAATAAAAGATCAGAAGGGCAAAGACCTGAAGATCGAGGTGGTCGCCCGCGACGGCTACACGGCGAAGCACACTGTGGACTAGTCTGCTGGAGTGGCGATTCGTATCAGGGCATGCTTGCAGGCATGCCACAATTTTCGCGTAGTGAATCGTGCTCTCAGGCAACGGACTTCAAGAAGATTCTCGGATTCCACGTACTACCCTGCCACAACCAAAACCAAGAATTGAACTGACTGCATAATCTGACTGAGAAAGTTTCCTCTGAGAGCAAAGAGGTAAGAGCTGAAAGCCGAAGACTGCCATTAGTGCACGTGAAACAGTTTCTCCAGCAAGAAAAACATTCCTGCACCCACGAAGACCAGCAGCGCCATCTTCATCGCAGGCTCCTTGTTCACTTCGGGTACCAAATCGGAAGCTGCCACATAAATCGTGACTCCCGCCGAGAGCGGCAGCCCCGCGCTCACGTGATGACGGAACAGCGCCATGGTCAGAACCCCTGCCAGTGTCGCTCCGCCCAGAACCACCGATGCTCCCCACGCTGTGCCCCGGCTGCGTCCGCTGGCCAGCATGACCGAACTCACCGTGAAGCCTTCCGGAACCTTATGCAGAAACACGGCAAAGAAAATCAGCCAGCCCAAAGCGTTTGACACCAGAAACCCGGACGTGATGGCAATTCCATCAAAAAACGTGTGGATGATCAGGCCAAACAACACCGAGTATCCCTTGTGCGAATGGATGAACTCGTCGTGATGGGTCTCTTCGCCGAAATGGAAGTGAGGTGTAACCGTGTGTTCGAAGAAGTGAATGATGAGGTAACCAAGCAGAATCAAGAAGGCCGCGCTGCGTCCGCGCAATTCGAGACTCTCCGGAACCATCTCCACCAGAGCGGTGGTCAGCATGAACCCCGCACCGAGCGCCACAAAATAGCGAAGATAGCGCCGTTCCCAATGGCGCTGCACAATGATCGCCCCGCCAAACACGTTGGCCGCAGCAGCAGTAAGTCCCAATAGTATGCTGATTAGGATCGCGCTCATTGTGTGGGTCGTCGAGGATAATATCAGTTCTGCGGGAAGTCCTACCGTTGGGCAATATCCGCCGCATCATTTATCCTGAACAGTCGCAGGGATTGCTGATGGTAAAGAAGTCTTCGTCGCGCACAACCTCGATTCAAAATCGCACAAGCTAAGAGCCAGGAGCTAGAAGCTAGCAGCTTCCCTTATGAAAACTGGAATCATTGGCCTGCCTCAGGTGGGCAAGACATCCTTATTTCGCATTCTGACTAAAGCACATCTGTCTGAGGGCGCCTATGCCAATCCGCGCGAGGCGCACATTGGCGTGGCCAAGGTTCCGGACGATCGGCTTGACCGTTTGGCGGCGCTTTACAACCCCAAGAAACTTACCCACACGTCTGTCGAATATGTGGATGTCGGCGCGATCGGCCAGGAGGCGTTGAAGGATACCGCTTACTCGGCCCATTTGCGGAATGTAGATGCACTGGCCCACGTGGTGCGGGCATTCGACGATCCTGCGGTTCCGCATACGGGGGAGATTGATCCGCTGCGCGACATCAAGAATGTGGAATTCGATTTGATGGTCAGCGATCTCGGACAGATCGAGAAGCGCCTCGAGCGCTTGGAAAAAGATCTAAAGAAGATGAAGACTCCAGAACTCGAAAAAGAATTCGAGTTGCTGAAACGTGCGAACGCACATCTTGGCACCGAGAAGCCGCTGCGCGAAATGGCCATGACAGCTGAGGATAAGAAGCGGATCAAGGGCTTCATGTTTCTAAGCGAGAAGCCGATGCTCTATGTGCTCAATATCGGCGAGTCCACGGAGTTGGGCAAAGAACTTGACGAAGCGGTGAGCAAATACCAGCTGACAGAAATCGCTTCGCGTCCGAATGCTGCGGCTACGGCGATCTGTGGCAAGGTCGAGGCCGAACTCGCGGAGATGAGCGATGAAGACGTGGCCGAATTCCTCTCCAGCTACGGACTGACCGAGAGCGGTCTGACACGGCTTATTCGCACGACATACAAACTGCTTGGGCTAATCTCATTCTTCACCGCCGGTGAAGACGAATGCCGCGCCTGGCAGATTCCTGCCAACACCCGCGCCCAAGAAGGCGCAGGAGCGATTCACTCCGATCTCGAAAAACATTTCATCCGTGCTGAAACCATCCGATGGGACCAGCTCCTTGAAGCTGGATCTGAAGCCAACGCCCGTGCCAAAGGCACGCTGCGTCTAGAGGGCAAGGATTACATCGTGCAGGATGGAGACGTAATGCACATAAGACACAGTGGATAAGGCAGAGCCAGGCGTGAAGGGCTAATGGCTAAGAGCCTGAAGCCTGAGCTCAAGATCTCGCCGCCACCAAATACACGACCACCAACCCCAACAACAGCACCGCACTTTCCAACCGCGTAGACCACACATGCAACCCATCAAACTGAATCCGCGCCACATTATGCGCAGGGGCCGAACTCCCTTCACCCAACGCGAAAGCATCCACGGTACCCGCACTTATGTAGCTGTACACCAGCGAACTGACCAGGAATACCAACCCAGAAATCATGCCGATCCAATGCAGCTTGCTCAGAGCGCGCCCAACCACATTCCCGGCCAAATGAGTATTAGGCAAAACCTCCGGAATATTGAACACCGTAGGCGCCAGCACGAAAGCAAAGAAAATCAGCCCGCCGATCCACACGATCAGTGAAAGAAACATCAAGTAGCGCAGAAAAGACATGACGCGATTATATAGTCGCTGCGCTTGGGCAAAGCAGAATCAACCGCCAGACCAGGGAGTAAGGAACAGACATGAGTCGTATGCAAGAAACCGAGAACCAAGCACTGACCACTGCTCCTACACCGGCACTGCCACACTCTCCACAATCTCGCGCAGCACCTGATCCGCCTGCTCAGACTTTTTAGCGGTCGAAGCGTAATGCCCGTTGACCACCACACGATGAGCGAACACGGGAACCGCCAGCGGCTTGAAATCCTCCGGGGTGCAAAAGCTCCGGCCTTCAAGAAACGCCATAGCCTGCGCCGCCCGATAAAGTGCCTGCGCCCCCCGCGGCGAAACTCCTAGCGACAAATAGTCCGACTCGCGCGTGCGCCGCACAATCTCAAGCGCGTAGCTCACCAAAGATTCGTCCACGCGAATATGCTTCACCGCTGCCTGCATTTCCAGCACATCCGCCCCCGTCAGCACCGGACGCATATCTTCCAATTGCGACGCCCCACCCTGCGACCGTAGAATTTCCCGCTCCGCCGCCGCCTCCGGATAGCCCATGCGCACTCGCAGCAAAAAACGATCCAGCTGAGACTCCGGCAAAGGATAAGTCCCATGATGCTCCACCGGATTCTGCGTAGCGATCACCAGAAAAGGCTGAGGCAATTCATAAGTCTGCGCATCCACCGTAACCTGACTTTCATTCATCGCCTCGAGCAGCGCCGACTGCGTCTTAGGAGTAGTGCGATTGATCTCGTCCGCCAGTAAAACATTGGTAAATACCGGACCGCGCTTGAACTCGAACTCCTGCTCCAGCGCCGAATACACCGAAATGCCAAGCAGGTCCGAAGGCAGCATGTCGCTGGTAAACTGCACCCGCTGAAAGCTGCAATCAATGGCGCAAGCCAAAGCCTGTCCCAGCGTAGTCTTGCCCACGCCCGGAACGCCCTCAATCAAAAGGTGTCCACGCGCAAAAATGCTGACCAGAGCCAGCCGGACGACATCGTCCTTCCCGCGAATCACGCGCCGCAGCGCCCGTTCCAGTTGTTCAGCTTTGTGCGGCGCGACAATAGCAGTCTCAGGAGACATTGAATGGATTTTACTATCCGGCGCCGATGCGGCTCAGTTACCTACGTCACCGGACTGCAGCTTCCAGCTCCTGGCTGCTAGTCCTTGATGCGAAGGTCCGTTCATGCTCCCTGGATTCTTCAATGCAGCTTGACGACTAAAGAATGAGAACGCCCGGCTCAAGGAAACTTGCGTACTCCAAGCGACGGCGGGCGGCCCAGCAGCAGCCGGTTTAGCTAGAAGCTACAAGCGGTTTTTACTACTGAAATTCCGCTGGCCGCCCCGTCAGCCGCTCGATCCGCTTCGCAATCGGAGGATGCGTCGAAAACAAGTTCGCAAAATTCATCCCCAGCAAAGGCTGAATGATAAAAAGATGAGCCGTAGAAGGAGAGGCCATCATCGGCACGCGCCGCGAATAAGCATCCAGTTTCTGCAAAGCGCTCGCCAATGCGTAAGGATTCCCCGTAAAGTGAGCCCCGGTAGCATCCGCCTGATATTCCCGCGAGCGCGACACCGCCAGCTGAATCAAGCTCGCTGCAATCGGAGCCACAATCAGCATCAGCAAAGCCGCTAACCCTCCGCCACCGCCCCGCCGATCGCGGTCGCCACCTTCCATGCCGCCAAAGACCATGGCCCAGCGTCCCATGCTGGCCAGCATGGTAATCGCGCCGGCAATGGTCGCCGCCACCGAGCTAATGAGGATGTCGCGATTATTCACGTGCCCCAGTTCGTGCGCCAGCACGCCTTCCAGCTCTTCGTCCGTAAGCAGCCCCAGGATGCCATGCGTCACCGCCACCGAAGCATGCTGCGGATTCCGCCCCGTCGCAAACGCATTCGGAGACTCCGTCGGAATCACATAAATCTTCGGCATCGGTAGCCCAATCTTCTGCGTCAGCCGCTCCACAATCTGGTAAGCCCGCGGCAATTCCTCGCGCGTCACCGGCTTCGCCCGATACATGCTCAGCGCAATCTTGTCGGAAAAAAAATACGAGACAAAGTTCATCACCACGGCAAGGGCCAGGGCAATCATCATCCCATTCTGTCCGCCAAAAGCCCGCCCAATCATCATCAGCAGTAGCGTAAGCGCGGTCAGAAAAAACGCAGTCTTAAACGTGTTTCCCATAAAGTACTCTTTCCACCTTATTGGATGTTACGCCTTCCCCCAGGATGCGTGCCTGCTTCGGCGTGGCCTCCCCCAAAATTCGGGTGATAAAATAGCTATACTCTGAAGTCGTTGCCCTCCCCCGTTCGTAGTGTGCTAGCGACGCGACCGAAGTTGTGCCCTCCCATTCGTGCTGGCGCCAAGCCAATGATTGCTCGTCCGGATTGTCCTCCGTGAATGAGAAAGAAGACGTTTCACCAGGGACACCGAAGGGCGGAATGCTGACTGCTGAACGCATCACGTCTTCTGAGCTTCGCGCTTGAGCGCGCGTTCCAAAGTCTGCTCCAAAGCGGCTCTGTGCTTTTCGTATTCTTGTGGGGAGATGTTGCCCTGCTTGCGGTCAACTTCGAGCTGGAAGAGTTCTTCCTTAAGAGCTTCGAGCAGGATCGACGAACGCCCGGCGCCCGATGACGAAGGTGAAGGCGCCGCCCGATGTGGACAGCTTCACTCGCGCGCAGACGGAACTTCTGCGAACTCGTATTCCGCGTGTTCGTCTGCAACACCATCGGCGCCGGGTGGCAATTTCGCACGACTTGCGGGGCGTGCCGCGGATTGCTGCTTAGAGGCCACATACACCGCGCCCGCGGCCAGCACTGCGGCGAAACCGCCAAGGATGTACCAGCGATATTTCTGCAGGGGATCGGGAGCATCGGTGGGCGGCCCAAGTCCTCCACCGGGACGCGCCTCGCGCCCTTGCGCGGAACTTTGTTCGCCAGAAGATGCTTGCGCTGCGCCGCCTTCACCGCGCTCCTGCAAGACTCCTTCTCCGGAGACCTTGAAGGCGAGCGGCTGTCCTACGGTTGTGTTGGAAGCAACTTGCACGATGGCGTCCGGCTGATTGGGATCGTTCATCGGCTGAAATGGCGCGCCGGGCGCGGCCGTGAACTGCATGGCCTTGGGCAGCATGGCGACAAAGTGCTGCAAGGGATAAAGCGTTTTCGGATCGAGATTGGCCTGTCCGGTGTAGGGAAGCGTGTAGGCTACTTGAAACTGCGTGAGGCCGGGGCGCAGCGGAAAGAGGAATGAGTAGCGGGTCTTCTTCTCGTCCTCGGGGACGGGCGCGGAATTAACCGGCTGACCGCCGGACGTCATAGCCGATGCGCCCACAACTTGCGCGCCTTCGGGGAGATAGAACTCGAGATTGTGCTCGTTCATCTGCGTGCGCGGCGGCTTGGACGAGTTTTGAACCGCAAACATGCGGACGACTTCGAGCTCTCCTTTTTCCGCTTGCACGCGCATGATGTCGGCGACGACGGTGAGATCGCCCAATTTTTTGGCAACGTCATAGACCTCGACTTGGACTGACGTAGCGCCGGCAGGCGCCATGCGATGGTAGGTAACTCCCTGGTGAATGGCGCGAACCAGATACGGAGACCGCGCGTCGTCGATGGTAAAACTGAATTTGCCTTTGGCATCGGCTTTGGTGTGCCCCGCTTCTTCCATGCCCTGGCCGAGTTTGAGCAGAACGATTTCGTCTCCGGCGGACGGTTTGCCGGTGGTGCTGTTCTTCACGGTTCCAGTGAGATTTTCGCCGGCGGCAAAGGAGGTGAGGAAGAAAATGGTGAGAACGAGATGAGCTCTTAAATTATGAACTCTCAAGCTTTGGCCCTCCGGGGGGCGGGCGGTGGATTCTTTTCAAGGCGAGCGATTTCGGCCAGCAGCGTGGCAGCCTCGTCCTGCAAAGAAGTCTTCAGCGACTGATAGTCGGCGTCGGGGAGCTTGCCCGCTTTGTATTCAAAGTTCAGATCGCGCAGGTTTTCGTAGACAGCGTCTTTACGCTCGCGAAGGTAAGCGGCACGAGTCTTCTCCGGACCGCGATAGAGCTCGCCCGGAAGATAGAAGACATAGACCAGCGTCAATAAGGTGACCACGGCGCAAATGAAAATTGTCATAGCTCGGTCTCCTTGCGTGCCTGGGCG
>WNFA01022259.1_pt1 | contig 10405 bp, 6 predicted proteins | sample 5400481 | NCBI WGS metagenome assembly WNFA01 (sample SAMN13153340, study PRJNA577476) | soil metagenome | isolation source: 120 cm saprolite under Douglas fir tree site 2 hole 1 replicate 2 | place: USA:California | collected 2015-04-18 | reverse complement strand
CAGTCGCCCGGCCTGTTGGGCGGGAAGCCAGAAGTTATTGATCTAGATGTATTTGTGTGGAACTCCCACACGGGGTGAGATTCCATCTCGCTTTTTGCGGCCCAGAAGCAGCTTTAAGGCTGGCTGGACCCAGACGCCGAGACGGTGTTGGAGGGCGGCTTCACAGACGGATCTTGGCGATGACCGGTTTTGGTCAGCTTGTGTAAAATGAATTCCTGTATAACGCCCGTCAGAGAACTTTCCCCCATGCGAATCAGGCTGTTCGTAAGGATGTTCATTCCCTGGTTTGTCGAAGGGTAATAAGTAGACGCTATCGCCGCGCCGGAAACAACTCCCGCCATGTTGGAGTAGTTGACCTGCCAGCGTCCGTTATCGCCCTTACACCACACGGAATTACTGATGGCGTACAGAAAGCGCCTCTTCGTACTCCCCGTTCCACGAAAGAAATAACGAGGATCCTGCTTAAAGAGGGATGGGAAAACGGCGCCGGAGAGAAAGGTGGACGCAAACGGATCCCCGTAATCCGCCCCGAAACGCCTGGCATAACCTGTCGCGCCCTGGCCGAACTCTGAGTATTGATCCCCTGCCTGTTGAAGCCCGGCAAGAAAAGCAACTCCGCCAATCGTAACCACGTCGGTTGTCGATTTCCACGCCAGGTGATACTTCAATTTCGTGGTCAGAGGGGCCGCATTCGGGCTGTAGCTCACATAGAAATTGGGAATGAAGCCGAGAACGCGCTGGTGTTCTTGCTCTTTAACCTCTTCCGTCGCCACTTCCACCGGGTCCACCGTCACCTTTACCTGTGTCACGACCGTGGCCACTGAGAGAACGATCGGTGGCGCAATAATGGTCTGCCCTGGCGCGAGATCCCCGGAGTACACTTCGTTTCCAAACCCAGTCGAACTCACCGACAGCTGGAAGTGGCCAGCAGGGACGTTCGAGAAGGAGAACTGCCCATTGTTGCCGGAAGTGACCTCTCGATAAGCCGATTTATCCTCCGGAGTGAGCCGGATTACCGTGCCCACACTCACCGCTCCCGATTGGTCGAGGATTGTACCGATGACGATTCCCGGCCTGGCCGCCTGGGTGCTCTGAACATGGGTGCCCTGATCCTGCGTGCTCTGGCCCGACCCATCCGAACCGGACGGAGAAGAGCCCTCGGCAGAGGTCTCTCCGGCCAACAAACCGCGTTCGGTCGGCCCCCCAGTCTGCGCACTCGCCCTCGTACAGCAAATAAGCAGGACCAGGGCAAAGCCAAGACCCAAAAGCGTATTCGCCTTCCAGAACTTTCCAGACCCTACCAGGATTGCTTTATGGCCGCCCAAAACAAATGCTCCTCGGCGCTTCCAAAAGCGGCGCCGGTTGATCTTTCTCCAACTAGGAAGTATGCATTTCTACAATTGATATTGGATGCAGGACCGCAGCCGAGGATTCCATGTGGCGAAAGGAAAATTTGCTTAGGAATTGTGACGATATTGGCGCCCGCTTTGACACATTGGACAGGGCATTTTAGGACCTGGTTTCTGCTTATTTTGGAATACCTTGCGCTGGTCGCTGGCCAGAACTGATGTCCTCGCAGGGCCAAGGCCGTTTGGTCTCTACTGATTCATGTTTTCCAGCATCCGAGGCATTTATGAGATGAGTTCTAGTCTGGTTTGGGGTGCTATCATAATCAGGACCATAAGTTCCGTTTTCGATGTGTCTTTCACTCTCGGTTATGTTGCGGTCATTGCACGAAGCCAGTGTCATGGCCAAGGTTGACAAATCGGCCCCGGGGAAACTGGGTTGGCTGCCGCAAACAAAAACCGTCCGCAACGTTCGATCGATGGACTGTCTCACGTCGATTGCATCGACCTCGTAGTCCGCAAAGGCACGCTGGTCGCAGAGGTCGAGGAAATAGCGACCTCCTGGCGGCGTTGTCTAACCGCACATCACCTCGATCCGGAGATTCAGGCCGCACCGCACATCATCACAGAGAAGGAAATAAGAGAATCCCGCGAGCCCCTGCGCAATCTCGTTTTGCACGCCCAGGAGGAACTCGATCGTCTGTATGCCATCGTCGGACCACAACAGTATGTGGTCCTGTTATGCGACAGGGATGGGGTTGCGATTCACCACCGCGGGGATGAGTCAATGGCGGATGCTTATAAAGATCGCGGGATCTGGCTAGGTGGAGTCTGGTCGGAGCAAACTGAAGGTACCAACGGAATCGGGACCTGCATCACTGACCAACGGGCCACGATGGTACTTCGAGGCCAGCATTTTCGCACGCGCCATTCGAACTTGAGCTGTGCGGGCGCCCCGATTTCCGACCCCCTCGGTCGATTGGCTGCGGTGCTCGATACCTCATCGATGAACCCGCAGACCACTGAGCAGTCCCTCTCTTTGGCCATGGCTGCAACAAAGGTATCCGCCCGCGGTATCGAGGAGCGTATATTCCGCGAGTATTTCCGACATGCGTGGAACATTGCAGCCGCTCCCTGCGGGGGTAGTGATGTAGCGGTTCTGCTCGCGGTCGACAATGATCAACGAATTCTGGGCGCAGACCAGATCGCTCGCCAGGTCTTCAGTCTCAATGACGAAGTGCTGAACCGGGGCATGGCTCTGGCGACGATCTTCGAGTATGACTCCTCGATCTTTCGTTGCAAGCGGATGCAAGATGCGGCGGCTCGTCTGCTTCGGACAGGAACTGATGAGCCATGGAATGCCTTGATCACTCCACCAGCTTGTGGAATGAGTGCCTTGTGTTCTCCCACGGACGCCCTGGTTCACTCACGACCGCGAGTCGGCATGCTCGCACACCTGCCACTCTCAGTGGATCCGCCCACGAATCGCGGGGGCCTGGCACCCGCACGCGCCAATCGCGTGTGCGAATACATAGACTCGCATCTGCAGGAAAATATCGCCCTGGAAGTGCTCGCCGGAATTGCACAATTGTCGGTTCATCATTTTGCCCGCGCGTTCCGCCAATCGCTCGGAATACCGCCGCACAACTATATAGTGCAACGACGGGTCGAGCATGCACAGCAGCTGCTACGAAACACTGATCTTCCCCTTTCGGAGATTGCGATTGTGGCCGGTTTCACAGACCAAAGTCATCTTGCCCGACACTTCCGGACTATTACCGGCGTTTCTCCCAGCCTAACTCGCCATCGATTCAGGACTGGGCTCCATATCCTTCCTCATCGCCCCGCCCAGGTTGGAAGCTAACAATTCAGCAAGAACGTACCGATCACGGCCCCTTCATCCAAGACACATAGTCCCTTCTTTGCGATCATCGCGTCACCGTGGGGAAACAAAGGAGGGAACTGTGGACAGTCCTAATGAACGACGCCCTGGTCGAGAGGCCGCAGCACTCCCGGCGGTACGCGAATCGAACGGAGCCGAACTCAGAAACTGCTCGGCCTGTGAACGGATCACGAGAGAGAGGGCAGACAAGAATGCTTCGGAGACAATGTGGTAACCAACTGCGAGCGGAGCGAGCTCGCGAAACGTCCAAGTTGATTGCGATCATTGATGACGACGACGCCATGCAAGATTCACTGCGCGACCTGATGGAAGCCGCTGGACTGGTCGCACGGTGCTTTGGATCCGCGGAAGAATTCCTCGAATCCGGTTTACACCGTCAAGCCGCGTGCCTGATAACTGACATCCTTATGCCGAAGATGTCGGGTCTGGAATTGCAGACCAGGCTGAAAGATGAAGAATGCGATATCCCGATCATCTTCATTACTGCTTACGGAGATGCCAGGATGCGGATTCAAGCGATGAGAGAGGGCGCGGTCGAGTTCCTTGCAAAACCGTTCGATCATCACCTGTTGCTCAAAACGGTCCGAGCTGCACTTGATATGTGAGCAAACCGGTTATAGCAATCGTATGCGGTGCCTGGAAAGGAGTATCTTATGGCAGATTGTGCAACAGTTACGTACCCTGCGGGGGACCAAGCCGAACGTAGATTCGATCGGATCATCGGCAATAGCGCTGCCCTCGAATCTGTTCTCGACCAGGTGGAGCAGGTGGCTCACACCAACTCGACTGTCCTCATCGAGGGGGAAACCGGTACGGGCAAGGAGCTCATCGCACATGCCATTCACAACGCCAGTCAGCGCTTCGGACGCCCATTTATAAAGCTTAATTGCGCGGCCATTCCTTTGGATCTTCTGGAAAGCGAGTTGTTCGGTCATGAGAAGGGCGCCTTCACCGGTGCGATTGCGCAGAAGGTCGGGCGCTTCGAAATGGCCGATAAAGGTACCCTGTTTCTGGACGAAGTGGGCGACATCCCCTCGGCGCTGCAACCGAAGTTGCTGCGTGTGTTGCAAGAACAGGAATTCGAGCGTTTAGGGAGCGGTCGCACGCACAAAGTGGATGTCCGGCTTGTTGCTGCAACCAATCGGAATCTGGTGAAGATGGTTGCTCGCGGTCAATTTCGCAGTGACCTGTACTATCGCCTAAACGTCTTCCCTATCTTGCTGCCCTCGCTCCGAGAGAGGCGGGAGGACATTCCCGCGCTTGTCACGCATTTCGTGAAGATGTTTAGCCGCCGCATGGGGAAGCAAGTCGACAGCGTTCCTCCGGAAACCATGGCTGCCTTCGAGTGGTATTCGTGGCCTGGCAACATTCGCGAGTTGCAGAACTTAGTGGAGCGAGCGGTTATCCTTTCGCGGGACGGTGTGCTCCCAAACCCACTTCATGAAACGCTCGCGTCGAGTTCCTCTCCGAGGGTCAAGGCCAATGGAGCAGCCGCAGACAAGACATACTGATCGAGAAAAACGGAATACCCCAGCTGCCGCAAAATATCGTAGAGTTCCAGTACCCAGTATCAATTGACTGAGCGGTAGCTTATAAACACATGCCAGCGCTGGCCAGCATTCAGCGGGGTTGGAGTGGGAGCATAAGAAAGCCATTCCTGAAGAGCAGTCATACCGGCCTCCGACTGTTAGCCGCCTTGACGAGTGTTGCGTTCACACTGCTCGTCTCAGACCAGATTGTGACGAAGCATAACACAGCCTGCGGCAGATTGGCCGGGTTAAGCTGCCCGCCATGCCTAACGAGAATGCCGTCTGGCCCAGCATGAAAGCGCGGCCGGCGGACGAACGCAAAAAGATTTCTTCTTCGGCGCGGAGCCAGTCGTCCAGTTCGTGACCGTCCTCCCTGCCTCTCTCCTCATAGAGTTCTTGCGCGCGGAGGCGGATCTCGTGTTCGAGCCCTTGTGGCTCGCTTGTCGCTGGCGATTTCTTCGGGGTATTTGCATCCATGGGGGAACTCCTTCCAAGCAAACGTACGCCCCGCCTCTTCTTCGGTCAATTACCAAAGATTGGTGCAGAACAACCCAGCAAAAACACCCCCTGTACCTCACACCAGATTGGCTGGACCCAAGGTGTGCGACTTACTTAAGCGCCGCCTTACTTTGAGACGGCCGTTTGAACCCCTCGGTCGGTTCTTTGGATCACGACTTCCACTCGGATTCCTCGAGCTGATGTCGAACTAACCGCAACCGGAGTCGCTCATTCCATGGCAGCTAAGATCGGTGGCAGCGACCTTGAGCTCACGAATAGGCCGTGAAGCAAGTGTCGTGGAGAATCTCTACCTGGCACTCCACACGACAACGACCCCTCGCCATCAAACATGACTATCGGCTTCTGCAGTCAAGGACTTTAGAGGGATGGTGGGTGAAGACAGAAGCCTGCCCGCGCCCCATAGCCGAAGGACGCCCCCGACCCTAGCCAAAGAAGAAGAAACGAAATTCCGGTGCGATCAACGGCAGACTGAAACCAATTGTGGTTCCCTTTGAGATCGTGAATATCGTTATGCGCTGAACAATGTGCGCTGAAACAATGTGCGCTGAACGATCGCCCAACTGTCAAGGAATCAATCAGCCCCAGCAACGGTACCACGGGCACCCGTTTGCTCCCTTGGCTCGTTTCGCTTTCTTGATTTCTGGACGATTGTCTCGATCAACTGGATCAGCTCTTTCTCTCCACCAGCACCGCCCTCCACTAATCGCGATTTCTCGAAATAGCCGGCAGCTCCCTCGTCCTTCAGCCTTTGCTCATTGATCTTTGAGAGGCTGCTGAAAACCAGAATCGGGATCTCCGCCGTAGGGAGATCGTGCTTCAAAGCCTGCATTACCTCCCGGCCGCCTAGTTTGGGCAGCAACATGTCCAGCAGAATGACGTCCGGAGCACTCTTGCGAGCCATCTGCAAGGCTTCCTCCCCGTCCCCTGCGCTCAACACCGTGTAGCCTGCCCTGTGCAGAATTCTCTCATTCGTCATTCGCTGGATCTTGTTGTCTTCGACCAAAAGTACTGTTGTCTTCAAGATGAATCCTCCGGTTCTGGTGCGGACCGCCGAGCCACGATTTGGAATCTCATTTGACTGCATCGGCGGGACTGCTCTGAACCTTGACTAAAGATTCACACTTCCTGACGGTTTATCGAAGACGCATCCCAAGACGGGCAGCCCGGACGAGTCGTGGCCGCGTTCAACGGGGTGTTGTGGCAATTGGCTGATCGGCGGAAATACCGCGGCAGTCGCACCTCTGAACGTCATTGCGGAAGTTGCTGGAGGGCTTTTTGAGCTTGCGCATGGTCGGGATGTTGCTTGAGAAGCTGGAGCAGCACGGTTCGAGCTTTCTGCGGCGCACCCTCCAGCGCATAGACCTGCGCGAGATCCATGTAGCACCGGCTGAATGCGGGTGCGACGCGGATGCACTCCTCGAAGCTTGCCACCGCGTCGTCAATCCGCTGCGTGCGCAGATAAAGGATGCCCAGATTGTTCAGGGCTTCCGGGTAATCGGGGCGGACCTGCAACGCCTTCCGCAGGAATTGGTAGGCTCGCTCACTGTCATCGGTTTGGGCGAAGACCATGCCCAGGCTGTAATTTGCTTCCGCATCATCGGGCTTCACTTTCAAGGCTCGTTCCAGGGTCTTGCGGGCCTCATCCCAATCTTGCAATTGCCGGTACGCGGCCCCCAGATTGTCGAGAGCGACTACGTGATCCGGATCCACCCGCAACGCTTCCTGAAAATACGATATTGCCTCCGGCATTTTCCCCTCGCGTGCGGCCAGAATGCCCAGGTTGTTCCAGGCGTTGGTCAGGGTCTTTGGATAGTTGGTCTTGAGCTTTACCGTGCGTTCAAAGCTTTCTCTCGCTTCGTTGGTCTTTTCTTGTTTCAGATAAACGCTGCCGAGGCCGTAGAGAGCTTCGGCGTTGGAGGGATCGTCATTCAAGGCCAGCCGGAATGAGTCTTCGGCTTGATCGTAGTATCCGTGCTGGAAGTAGATCGAGCCATAGCCGTAGTAATTCCGCCGGAATTCCAGGCCGTTACTCAGGCCGGAAAAGGGCAGCGCCAGCGCCAGCCGCTGGATGTCGGTCTGGGGGATAACGCGATGGTCCTGTTCGACGTGCTCCGGACGGACCGGTCCCTGATACACCTTGACGATGTCTCCCTTGGCGTCAATCAGGAATGATGTGGGGAGTCTCATATCACGGTGGCGGTCAAACAGGTAACGGTAAAGAATGTTGTAAATGCTGGCCACGTCCTCCGATCCGACGAGGATGGGGAATGACAATGGAAATGAAAATGAAAGCGACCGCGCCTGCTCTCGTAACTTTTCCGGGTCAGCCGGATCGTCGACGTTCACCGTGAGCAGCTGTAGTCCCTGAGCCGCCCAGCGTTTGTGGGCCTGGTTGAGGATGTTCAATTCCTCCTTGCAGGCAGGCGAGCTCGTGGTCGAGAAATTCAAGAGCAGCGGCTGGCCGCGAAATGACACCAGGGTGTGAGCGTGTCCCGCCAAGTCGGGTAAAGAAAAGTTGGGCGCGGGAACTGGCATCAGTAGCCAGGTTTCAGCTTCGCGTGGGAGAGACTCTGGCTTTATCGACGGTGAAACGCCGGTGGCGTGCGCGCCTTGAGGACTGGGCTGGAAGGCTTCCAAGCGGGATGGCTGGGCGCCCTCTTCAACCCAGACCCGGTGGTTCACCGGAAGATCACGGATTTCCTGCACCAACCCGCTGGGCCAGCGGATAGACGCCCGTACCGGGCCTTTGGCCTCGCCCAGTCCGAAGAACAATTCCTTGCTGTGCTGGGATATAAATCCTGATCCGGCCTGCAAACTTCGAGTCTGGCGCCTGGAATCAGTTTCCACCGTAACCACCGCGCCGATCGCATCCCGATTGCTCTTGGTACCACGGAGACGGAAAGCGATCGACGGTGGGAGATTCTTCATCACGTTCTTCAGAACACGCAACTGCGGGCTGTTGCGATTTTTTAGAAACGCCTCCTGCCGCCCGTCGTGATCGAAATCGGCGAGAGCGAACGATCTGCCATCTTCCAGAAAGTCCATGTCCACCGCTCCAGACACGTCGGAGAAGGTCCCATCGCGGTTGTTCGCATAGAAGACGTTGCGCTCGAACCCGCTCCATGTGCCGTCCGCGCGAATGAGCTGGTTAATCGCATCCCAACCCTGCTCGTAGTCGTCCGAAGGCTTGGCCTCCGCCGGTGACAGCGCAACCACCTGCCGCCAAAAAAAACTGTTCAGATCTTCTCGAGACTCGCCGGAAATCATTCCATTGGTGACGTAAAGGTCGGGGAATCCGTCGTGATCGAAATCCCACGCGTCGCTTGACCAGGACCAGCGGCCCATTTCAACTCCGGCCAATGCGCTCTGGTTTTGAAACGTGCCGCTCTTGGCGTTGCGAAACAAAGAATTGCCCATGGCATGTTTGCGATAGAAGGCGCGAACATCTTCAGGGGCTTCCTTTTGAAAGATTGGCTGCGTCGAAATGCGCTTGCCGGCGGCGGTCCACATGTTCGCGATATACAAGTCCTCGTCGCCGTCGCCGTCGTAGTCCAGCCAACACACGCTCATGCCGGCGCCAACGTCTTCCACGCCCGCCTCCGGCGCGACGTCCGTGAAAGTTCCGTCGCCATTGTTGCGGTAGAGGTTTTTGCGGCCAAAGTCGTTGACCACGCAAAGGTCCGGCCAACCATCGTTGTTGTAGTCACTCCAGCCGCAGCAAAAACTGTATCGCTTGTTCCCACGATTGAGGCCGGTCTCAGCCGTGACGTCGCGGAAAGTACCGTCCCGCTGGTTGCGCATGAGGAAATTGGGAGGGCCGTTTTGCGCGTCGTAAAAAGGAGAGGGAGGCCGGTAGGGTTCGGTGCCCCGATAATAAAGATAAAGGCAAAAGTAAATGTCCAACCAGCCATCGCGATCATAGTCGGCAATCGCCGCCCCGGCGAACGTCCCTTGCGGAGGGTTGGCAAACCGGAACGCATCAATCTTCTGTTGGAATTTGCCGCCGCCCTGGTTCAGAAACAGCAGGGGGCCGCTTTGGCAAACGACGATCAGATCCTGACGGCCGTCGTTGTCAATGTCGGCAAAAAGCGCGCACGCCGTATCTTCCAGTACACCGACTCCGGATGCCTCGGTGATGTCGTCGAACGTGCCGTCCCCCCGATTTCGATAGAGTCGGTTCGGAAGGCTGGCGCCCTGGCAGACGTAGAGATCATCGAAGCCGTCATCGTCGATATCTCCCACCGAAACACCGTTGTGGCCGTAGATATCGATGCCGCATGCGACGTCGAGAAGAGTGCGCCAATAGTCCGTGCCGTGGAGGAGTTGAGACGAATAGGAGGAATTGCGGCCGAGCGCTCCGGTTGCGATGTCGACAAAAATCGGTTCGTTGGAACGGCTCCGGGTTTCACCAAGCGAACCCCATTTTCGCAGTCGAAAGTTACCGGAAGCAGTTGCTTCCCACTCGAGTTCCCATTCCCCCACGCGTTGCTCGCGGTGGAAGCCTTGGCCGGAGCCGACAAGTTCATAGCGCACGCGAGTCTGCAGCCTGTCTGGGACCGGTCTGGAGCTCGCGTCAATCGCCACTACCTGGAATTCGGCGGTTGAAATTTTCGAAAACGTACTCATGGCAGACTTCACACTCTGCAGAAAGGCGTCGCGTGGGAGGACGGTCTGGTCAGCGAACGTATTGTGGCGGACTTCAAGCGACGGTCCGGGACGGACCATGCGAGACTCAGTGGCTGCTAACGAATAACCCGAAAAATGTTCTGACAGCACCTTCTCGATGGCGGCGGTTTCCGTCGGACTCTGTTGCAAGGCGGCGCTCCATTCGTTCAGAATGGCCGTGATCTGGTCGGCATATTTCTCCGTGACGAAATTGTCGGTGCCTGCTTTCGCCTTGAGCAGCGTGGCCTCGATTGGCAAAGTCGCTCGATAGTGAGGATGCAGGTAGAAATCGCCGGCGGCCGGTTGCGAACTGGGAGACTCATCAGGGAAACCGAGGGGAAATGCGAGGCTCCGCAGGCGCGCGGGAACCAGCGCCGCCGACAGTCCCTGACAACAGCGGATGAGAAAGTTGCGCCGCTCGCGGCTAATGAGGAGAGGATCGC
>WNFA01006243.1_pt1 | contig 10405 bp, 8 predicted proteins | sample 5400481 | NCBI WGS metagenome assembly WNFA01 (sample SAMN13153340, study PRJNA577476) | soil metagenome | isolation source: 120 cm saprolite under Douglas fir tree site 2 hole 1 replicate 2 | place: USA:California | collected 2015-04-18 | reverse complement strand
TTCACCGGCAGCGTTACCTTGACCGCGTCCGGATTGCCGAGCGGGGTAACGGCCTCATTCAGCCCGAACCCTGCTACATCCAGCAGTACAGCGACGTTCACGGCAAGCACTACCGCAGCGAGGGGCACGGTCACCGTGACGATCACGGGTACGTCAGGCAGCTTGAGCAATACAACCACGATCAGCCTCAGGGTCCGCCGTGGTGGAGGCTAACCTAGGCTAAGGGCATTTGTTCCTTTTGCAATGGGGCGCGAGAAGCGCCGCCTATTCGGATGATGGAAGTTAGACTTCAGGAACGGCGTCGCCGGCGTTCAGCGTCGGCGACGCCGCCGTTTTGTGAGGCTGGTTATCACCCCACGGCGAGTCGCAAAAGTGACCTTGATATCCTTGATTATTCTTGCGGGCTCAACGGCCATGCCGACGTGCAGGTGGGCCAGTTGGCCGAGCATCTCGCGGTCCTCGGGGTTCAGGCCTTCGACGAAACTGGGGTCGTTCAGCCTGGCTTGGCGGTCCGATTCGTTCAAATCGCGAAGCTGGTGCAGGCGCTGCATGATCGCCAGGCGTCGCGGCGGCGGAAGCTGCTGCCAACGTGGAAGCAGCGTCTGCCGAACTTCCCGCTGCTGGTCGGGAGTCATCTGCTCCCAGACTCGCTGGCGTTCGCGGAATTCCTGCTGTTGCGCCGGAGTCAGCTTATTCCAGGCTTGCAGGCGCTGGCGGATTCGCGCCTGCTGGTCAGGCGGCAGATTTCTGAAGCGCTGGTTGTTCTGGAAGAATTTTTCCTGCCGGTCTGGAGGCATGTCCCGGAGGCGCTCAAACGCGTTTGGCGGCAGATTGTTCAAGTTCCCGGGGTTGGCACCAGGAAGCATGGCATTCGGACCATTCAGCTGCCGGCGTCTTTCCCGGCGCTCTGCGCGGCGTTCCTGCGCTGCCGTTTGGCCGATCCTTTGGAACACTTGCCCGAAGACGGGCGAACAGAATAAGCCCGCTGCCAGGAAAGCGGCCAAAGCAGCGCCGAATTGGAAACGCAGTTTCATTATCTGATTTCTTTCGTTCCTTCCTGAGTGGGAGACCCATTCGGCGGAGCCGGCAGTTCAGAAAGCGCGTCGAATTTGGAAAGCACGTCGTAGTTCTCGAGAACCGGCAGATCCCGGATCATGCTGAAATCCGCCTCAACCGGCACGCCGGTCATTGCCGTCTCATTGATGGTGACCCGCGGTATGGAAGCCATCCAAACCGACATGGCGACCAGTGCTGTGACTGCAAATGCGAGCCTTGGCGAAGGCAGCCAGCTCCAGAAACCGCGGCGGGCGGGCTCCGCGGCAATGCGCGCGCGCAGCGAGGCGTCAAACGCAGGTGATGGCGAAATCACCGGGAGATCGTCAAGCGCGCTCCAGAGATGGCGGAATTCCTCCGCTCGATTACGGCAGCTGGAGCAAGCGGTGAGATGCTCCTCGACGGCGCGCCGCTCGGCTGGCTTGGCGCGGCCATCCAAGTACTCGACTAGTTTGTCCTCTATCCCGGCACAACGTTCCGCATTTCGTTCCGTGTTACTCATATGGCCCTCACTTCCCTCAGTCCCTGCCGCTTCAAACTCCTACAGAATTCACCAGCGGTGCAAGCTCCGCGCGCAGCGTTTCGTACGCGCGGAACAGCAGCGACTTCAGCGCGCTCTCCGAACATTCCAGGATCCGCGCGATTTCATCGTAATCAAGCTCCTGGTACTTATGTAGCAGCACAGCCGCGCGCTGCTTTTCCGGCAAGGCGTGGACGGCTCGCAGGATCACCTCAGAGCGGCTGCGCGCAACCATTTGTTGTTCAACCGTCGGCGTGCGGTCCGGCACTTCCATGGCCGGGTGCTCGTCGTCGCCCGCATCCACTACATGGTCCATCGAGATTTCCTTCTGGCGATGACGGTTGTCGCGAACGGAGTTCAACGCCAGATTTGTTGCGATGCGGAACATCCAGGTGGTGAACTTCGCGCTGGGAGCGTACTCCTTGCGAGCGCGGTAAACGCGGAGAAACACTTCCTGCGCCAGGTCTTCAGCAACGGCCGAATCCCGCACCATGCGGTAAAGGAAATTGACAAGGGGAGTCCTGTACTTGCGGAGCAAAAGCTCGAAGGACTGTTCGTCCCCGGCTTTCACGTCCAGCATCAGTTGGACGTCAGTCCTTGCCATAGCCTCCACACTTTATACAACCCGTGTCGTGTCTAAAAGTTGCAGAAAAATTGCGCCCGTCGAACTACCTGCTCGCAGGAGCAGATCTTGTGGATTCTACCGCATCTGAAGCGAAACCGAATAGTGCTCAGGCTTCTGGTGTTTCCTTCTGTGCACCTCAATCTAAAGGACATAGGAACGTAGGCCGCTCCTCTTTTCAGGGGTGAAACAGCTTACCCAGAATCAGCATCAGAGCAACGCCCAGGAAAACGAGCAGCGCCATGCGGGTGTCGGGTTCGCGGTTCACCTCCGGGACCAAATCCGTCGCGGCCACATAAAGAGTGACACCCGCGGATATAGGCAAAGCATAGCGCACCTCGGAGTGCAGCACGCCCATCAAAAGCACGCCGGCAACCGTGGCCACGCCGAGCCAAATTGCGGCCAGCAGCGCCGTGCGGCGGCTCTGTCCGCTCGCGAGCATGAGCGACGCGACCGTAAAGCCTTCGGGGATCTTATGCAGCGCAATCGCCAGAAAAATCACGCCACCCAGCCAGCCGGAAACAAGAAATCCGGAAGCAATCGCCACGCCGTCAAAAAATGTGTGAATGGAAAGCCCGAGCAATGCGGAAAGCCCGGCGTGTCCCGGCACAAACTCCTCAATATGCGTTTCTTCGCCGAAATGGAAGTGTGGCGCCAGGTTGTGCTCGAAGAAATGAACGATGAAATAGCCGACCAGCACGAAAAAATAAGCGCGTTTCCCCGACAAAGCCACCGACTCGGGAAGAATCTCGAGAATGGACGCGGCCAGCATGAAACCTGCGCCCAGTGCGAGGAAGTATTTCAGATACTGCCTCGACCATTCGCGATGGAGGATAAACAAACCGCCGAGAATATTTGCCGCAGCCGCCGTCAGGCCAAGCAGCAGCGCCAGCAGCGTGTGAGAAGCCGGAATTGTTTGAACAGTCGGCATTTTCACCTTGCGCCACAACCCCTGCATTCCACCCCCAACGCGACCTTATCTCTATTCTTCAATTACTCGTTTGAGGTGTCTTGGCGGCTATCAATGCCGCCGGGTTTGGTGGCACAGACTTCAGTCTGTGTGCTTTTCTGCTCCCGTGAAAACCGAAACCACACAGGCTGAAGCCTGTGCTACTGGGCCACGCGAATACTGCGTTGTGTCCTCACGCATTGGAAAGACCAAGCAGCTATAACAAAATTTTTGTGACGAATACAGGCTAGCCGCTATGCCGGAACAGAATTACGTCGCCTTCCTGGACGACGTATTCCTTGCCTTCGAGGCGCACCTGCGCCTTTTCGCGCGCCGCCGGGAGGCTTCCCGCAGCCAAGAGCGCATCCCAGCGAACCACTTCGGCGCGAATGAAGCCGCGCTCGATGTCGGAGTGGATTGCGCCGGCCGCTTTCTGCGCGCTCATGCCGCGCTTGATCGTCCAGGCGCGCACTTCGGGCTCGCCCGCGGTGAAAAAAGAAGTCAGGCCGAGCAAGTGATACGTCGCATGGATCAGGCGATCGAGTCCTGAGGACTTGAGGCCGTACGCGGCGAGCATTTCCGCGCCTTCGGCAGGGTCAAGCTCGGCCAGTTCGGCCTCGATGCGTCCGCAGATGGAGACGATCGCGGTGTTGGGACGGCCCACAAGTTTCGCAAGATTGTGGCGCTCGACGGCGGTGTCGAGTTCAGCGACTTCGCTGTCTCCAAGATTCAGGACGTAAAGCATTGGCCTTTGCGATAGAAATTTGAAGCCCGTAATCAGCTTGCGTTCTTCGGGATTGAATTCCAGTTCGCGGAGTGGCTTCTCCGATTCGATCGCGGTCTTGCAGTGGTGCAGCAGATCCAATTCCTGCTCGAGAATCGGTTCCTTTTTCTTCTTTAAATCTTTTTCGACGCGCTCGATGCGCCGCGTGATCTGGTCAAGATCGGAGAGCATGAGTTCGAGATCGAGCACTTCGGCATCGCGCAGCGGATCGATCGACCCCGCCGAATGCGCCACAGCCGGATCGTCAAAGACGCGCAGCACGTGGGCCAGGGCATCCACTTCCCGCAACGGCGCAAGCACTGCGGAATCTTTCGTCCGGTCTTTCACCATGCCGCCGACGTCAACATATTCGACCGTGGCATACGTAATTTTCTTCGGGTGATACAGCGCAGCCAACTGTTCGAGCCGCGGCTCAGGCACTCGCGCAACGCCAACGTGCGTGGCCGCGCGCGCCGCCTTCTCGTCCAGTTGCGCGCGGGTCAGAATCTTGAAGAGCGTAGTCTTGCCAACTTGCGGAAGCCCAATGATCCCAGTTTGCATAGGTTGCAAATCGTAGCATACCAATGCAGGCGACGCCTTATGGCCCGGTGATTGGCGGTGGGCCGGTTTCCGATCAGCTTATCGGGAAGTGACTGGGTCGCGTCGAGAACTATATAATGCGCCAGCCATGGTCTCCCTATCCCCCAGTCCGAATGATTCGCTGCTGCCACTGTGCGCCAGTCCCCCGTGTTCCAACCATAGTGGCGTGGAAACGTCGGAGTGCGGAGGGTGGTGCTTCTGCTATAGTGACCGGCATTCGGAAAACTAGATGGAATCCAGCGAGGTTACGATGCGCCTATCAATGATTTTCCTATTGGTTCTCGTCGTTGCCGTGTCCGTCGTGGCGCTTCCGGCAGCGCAGAGCCGGACATCGAAATCGCTCGAGGTCTATGTGATCGATGTTGAGGGCGGCAATGCGACACTGTTTGTCTCGCCTTCCGGCGAATCGCTGCTCATCGATACAGGCAATGCCGGCGCAGCCGCCGCTCGTGATGCCGGCCGGATCATGGCTGCGATCAAGGACGCCGGACTTCAGCAGATCGACCACCTGATCGTTACGCATTGGCACGCCGACCATTTCGGCGGGTTGGCCGAGTTAGCTTCTCATATCACGATTCGCGAGTTCATCGATCATGGTCCGAACGTTCAACCGGGCGCTGTTGCCGATGAGTTTCTGCAGAAGACGTATCCGCCGCTTTACGCCAAGGCCAAGCGCACGGTCGTGAAAGCGGGTGACAAGATTCCTATGGCCGGTCTCGATGTGCAGGTTGTGACTTCGGCGGGTGAAACGATCAAGACGCCATTGCCTGGCGCCGGTGGGCTGAATCCCTATTGCGCCAACTTCAAGCCGGGAGAAAACAATGCCGAGGACCCGCAATCCGTCGGGACCTACGTTGCGTTCGGGAAATTTCGCACCATTCATTTGGGTGATCTGACTAAGAACAAGGAATTCGAGCTGATGTGTCCGAGTAATCGCATTGGCACTGTCGATGTCCTTTTGGGTTTGCACCACGGGCAGGCAAGCTCGAATTCGGAAGTGCTCGTATACGCGCTTCGTCCGCGCGTTGCCGTTATGAATAACGGCACCCGCAAAGGTGGCGAACCTGAAGTAATGAAGACCGTTCATTCCTCTCCAGACCTCGAGGATCTTTGGCAGATGCACTTCTCTCTCCTGAGCGGTCAGGAGTACACCGTGCCGGGAATGTTCATCGCTAACACTGTCGATGAGCAGCAACCGGCAATTCCCATCGCGCCGACGCCGCCGCCCGGACCCGACGCGGCCCCGCCGCCGGCGCACAATGGAACGGCATATTGGATCAAAGTGTCGGCGCAGCAGGACGGTTCGTTCACGGTCACGAATATGCGGAACGGCTTCAGCAAGACTTACACACCAAGAAAATGAAGTGCCGTCCGCTGGTAAATCGCATAAAGGGAGCCGGCCAACAACAGGTGCAGCAGCAGTTCGGGATCAATCGACGGGCCGCCCCGGCGAAGTGCAGGGTGCTGCTCGGTCAACACCACAGCCGCATGCCCCGTGAGGCGAAAGGCCGCATTCCGAGGACGGGACTTATCGGGAGTGTCCGACCTGCGACGCGGCAGTCCACTCGGTGAATAGCTTTCGAGAGGTCGAGGCGATCCGCCCCAAAGCTGCCAGGCGCGGGAAGGATTAAATCCCAGCTGAAACCTTGTTTTTGCGTTTCGCTTGGGGTAACTTCTTGGCCGCCGAGGGTGCCTCCCAAAACAGCGCAGTTTTTTTCAGGTCTCGCAGCTCGGAAAGGAAAATGCATATGGCAACAATCCTAAAGTGTGGTCGGCTCCTGCTGCCAGCAACCTGCCTCGCCATTGTATTCACCGTAGGGACCGCCGTATGGCCGCAGTCGCCTACGCTCAACATCACCTTGACCGGACAATCGATGATTCGGGCCGATATCCGTGTTAATACGCCTACGGCCGTCGCCACGATCTCGCCATTGCTGAAGGGCGACGTGATATTTACGAATTTTGAAGCGGCAGTGATAGAGAAGGAGCAATCGACGCACGATGGCAGGTTCCTCTCCCCGCCGGAGGCGCTCGACGCGCTGCAGGCCTTAGGCTTCAACCTGCTGGCTCTATCCGATAATCATTCGTTTGATCTGAAGGTTCCGGGCATTCAGAACACCCTTCGGGAGATAAAAAGCCGCAACCTGGCTCATGCCGGTATCGGGAACACACTGGAGGAAGCCGCCGCACCAGGTTATCTGCACACACCGAAGGGCACGGTTGCGCTCGTAGGGATTGCATCGGGCCTGATTGCGGAGGGAGGATCGGCCACGGCGACTCGGCCGGGCGTGAATGAGCTGCGTATCGAAGCCGGGGGCAAGCCGAATGAATCCACGATTGTGCTCCCTGCCGAACCGGGGAACGAGCCGAACCCGGAGGACAAACAACGCATTCTTCAGAGCATCCGGGATGCCCACCAACGCGCCGACCTCGTTATCGTATATGAACACAATCACGTGTTTCTGAACAGGCCATTCGGGGATTTGTTCCGCGAAGAGTTACCTGAACGGTTAGCTCCAGCGGATTGGCTCAAAAAATGGACGCACGAAGAAATCGATGCCGGCGCGGATATCATCGTGATGCACGGCGCGCCTCTGATACATGGTGTGGAGATCTATCACAACCGGCCGATCTTCTATGATCTGGGCAACTTCATTTTTAATGTGCCGCCGGTAGATATACAGCTAGACGAACCCATTATCTGGGAAAGCGTGGTCGCGCATGTCGAATTCCAGGGGAAAAATCTGCAATCGATTACGTTCCAGCCGATCGCGATGAATAAGATTGGCCGAGGACAGCCCGACACTCAGGACGAGCACACGAATAATCTCTTCCTCCAAACTCGCGGCTTGCCAAAACTGGCGACAGGCGATCAAGCCCGTTATATCCTTCAGCGGCTGGCGGACACCTCACGGCCCTTCGGAACAATAGTGGCGGTGAAAGGCGATACGGCGGAGATCGAGCTGAAACGCGGCAATTAGAACGAATCGACACTTATCGCACCCTGACTCTGGAACGATCGGTGACCGATCATGAAATTATCGGAATGTGGCCCATGCAGCCATCAAGATGAGCGCTTTGGAGCCAACGAATTCCAAGTAAGCGAAGTGGCTTGGGCTTCAGCCTTTGGGGGTTGGTTGGGGCACGATCGGGCCTTGCCCACACCAAAACCGCCACCGCGCTACAAACACCCACGGGAACCCGTAGTTCAGCGCGCCAAGAGATCCTTGAGAAAGCGCATCATCGCCACCTTGTATTCCTCATCGGCACGCACCTCCGAGGGGTTCTGCGGCTTCGTAAATGCATGCGCGGTGCCGCTGTAGAGGTTGACCTCGAAATCCACCTTGGCGGCGCGGAACTGCGAGATCACGGCGTTGAGTTCATCCATCGGCGCAACCGGGTCTTCGGCGCCGTGCAGGATAAGGACGCGACCCTTGATGTTCTTGGCGGCTTCCGGAGCGAAGTCCCGGAACGCGCCGTGCACCGAGATGAAGCCGAGCAGCGGCGATCCGGTTTCGATGAGCTCGATCCCCACTGTGCCCCCAAAGCAGTAGCCGACCGAGGCAAGCTTCGCCGGATCGACCATCGGCTGCGCCTTGAGGACATCGAATCCAGCCAAGGCGCGCGCACGCATCAGCGGACGGTCTTTGTCGTAGATCGTGATCAGCTCCGTCATCTCGGGAACTGACTTGGGCACCACGCCCTTGCCGAAAATGTCCTCCGCGAAGACCACATAGCCGAGCTTGGCGATCATCTCGGCATCCGCGAGGGTGCCCGCCGAGAAGCCGGACCGGTCATGGATCATCAACACACCAGGGCGCCGGCCTTGGACAGCGTCGTCATAGACGAGATAGCCGGACAGCGGCGTGTTGGCCTGCTTGTAGTCGATCCATTGGGTTTTCATGGCAGCTTGGGCGGCGCCAGCCAGCAGGATCATGGCTGCGGCGGCCAGGACGAAAAACACGAGGCGTGCGATTCTCATTGGCTCCTCCCGAATTGCATTTGTACAACCGCTGCATTGTCGCATTTTGGCAGCGCCCGGCAAGGCCCTTTTGTAGAAAGTGGTCTAATCAAGACTTGGCGCTGGGTTTCGTCACCATCACCACGTGTATCACGCATATTTAGGGAAAGGGCCTCCGCTGGCATATTCGTTGTGTCCATGGCAGGAGAAGCGTTTGCCGCGCAAGACAGAGGTCCCCATCGGAAATCTCGGAGATAGCCATTCAAGCGCCACCAAATTGATTTGAGTTGACGCGAGAAGCCATCGGACGTATGTTTCACTCACCGGCAGAAATTTCCACACTACACATGAGGTGAACTTATGCCAGCACGAATCCCCAATCATCGTCGCCCACGCACAGTTGCAATCTTTCTTGCCCTGACGGCTCTGTCGCTCGCGGGTGTGACCGCCCGCTTGGGCATGGCTAAGACGGCACCCAAGCCCCCGAAGGCTGCGGCCGCAGCGGACGTCTCCACCGACGATCTCCAGCGGTCCCTCCGCCTGGATACCTATAAGATTCTGGCCGATAGCGGCGCGGCGCGCGGCGAAAACATTTACTTCTATAAATGTTGGATGTGCCACAACCAATACGCCAAGAGCGCCCCGTTATTGAAGGACATCTATCAGCGTGAGAACCTGACATCCGGTGATCCCGTAAATGACGACAACGTCACCGCCAAAATCAAAGAGGGCGGCGCCGGAATGCCCGCATTTCGCACAAGTCTTTCCGATGCGGACATTGCGGATCTGCGCGCCTATTTTCACTCGGGAAAATGCTGCGTGGAAGGCGAAAATCCGCCGGCGAACCCCTGGTATCGCGCGGAGACGCAGAAATGGCCGGTTCAAAGTGGCCTCACGGGCGGCGCCACTGGAATGGTGCGAATCGCCAGCGGAGATTCCCCCGAAGGCGTAGGCGTCCAGCTCGTCGCGCCGAACGGCGTGCGCACCACCGTATATACCAATGCGGAAGGCAAATTCGAATTCCCGAAGATGCAAGCCGGCTCATACACCTTGCGCATTCCAACCCCCGTCCCATTCAAGCCCTATCGGCGAGATTCGGTCCCGATCAATGGCGCTACGAAGCTCGACGACATCTCGCTGGAGAGGGTTGCCGACTCGGATAATCTGCCTTCCTCACCCGCGCTGGAGTCTCAGCTCAGCAGCGCGGAGCTCCTGTGGAACTTGCCGGGCACGGCCGAAGAAAAAGCAACGTTGCAGAAGAATTGCTCCGGATGCCATTCCTGGCAGCAGATTTTCAGGAATCGTTATGACGAGCATAGCTGGAGTCTGATTGTTGACCGCATGATGCATTTCAGCGGCACGGCGATTGCAGTCCGCAACAAGCCCATGTCCGCGCCGGACCCCGAATACAACCTCCTCGTCAAGTTCCTTTCGCGAGTCCGCGGTCCGGACGGAAAGGACGCGCCACTGCGCGTCTTCCCGCGCCCCCGCGGAGAATCGACGAGGGTCGTCGTTACGGAATACGAGCTGCCGCAGCAATTGCTCGCCCTTCACGATGCTACCGCGGACGGCCAGGGCAACATTTGGTTCACCAGTCACAAGACGCGCTACGTCGGCAAGCTCGATCCCAGGACGGGCATCGTGACGGAGTACACGATTCCCCTGACCCCAGGTTCCATGCCGGGAACGCACCACGCCGTCATCGACAAGAGCGGCATCGCCTGGATTTCGGAAAATTGGGCACATCAGCTCAACCGGCTGGATCCGCGGACCGGAGAGGTGAAGCAACTCCTCATCGAGAGTAAGACTCCCATCAATGCACCCAGTTTCGGAAATTTCACCCTGGACGCGGAGGGCTTTGTGTGGGATGCCCGCGCGGACAGGGTTGCGAAGCTCGATCCTACAACCGGCAAGGTCGTGAAGGAGTGGCCGCTTCA